>Ga0114916_1001479_pt1 | contig 13248 bp, 8 predicted proteins | sample MalvirAntarct_66_FD_83501 | JGI IMG/M metagenome (GOLD analysis project Ga0114916, IMG submission 83501) | Marine viral communities from the Global Malaspina Expedition - Malaspina viral metaG Antarct_66 | ecosystem: Environmental > Aquatic > Marine > Oceanic | place: West Anvers Island... | reverse complement strand
TTCTATCAGTTATTATAATAGCCCCGCTCGTTCCAATAAGGCTTCTACCTTAGGTTCTGCTCCACGAAACCTTTTGTAAAGAACCATCGGGTTTTCGGTTCCACCTTGTGATAGCACATTATCCTTAAACTTGGTAGCAACTTCTTTGTTAAAAATACCTTTCTCTTTAAAATAAGCAAAGGCATCGGCATCAAGCACTTCGGCCCATTTGTAACTGTAGTATCCAGAAGCATATCCTCCCTGAAAAATATGTGAAAATGCCGTACTCATGCATGTTTCCGGTGTTTCAGGGTACAATTTTGTATTCTTGAAAGCCTCATCTTCATGTTTCTTAACATTGGTAATGGGAGTGGGGTCAATTCCATGCCAAGACATGTCAAGCAGGCCAAAACTTAATTGACGCAATGTTTGCATGCCTTCTTGAAATGTAGCAGATTCCTTGATTTTTTGTACGAGATCCATAGGTATGGTTTCTCCGGTTTCATAATGTTTCGCGAACAGTTCCAACGCCTCTTTTTCATAGCACCAGTTTTCTAGTATTTGGCTTGGTAACTCTACAAAATCCCAAAATACCGAAGTTCCCGATAGGCTAGGGTAGGTAGTGTTTGCCAACATACCATGTAATCCGTGGCCAAACTCATGAAATAAGGTGGTAACTTCATTAAATGTCAATAGCGATGGCTTGCTCTTCGTCGAGGGGGTAAAGTTGCACACGTTCGAAATATGCGGGCGAACATTCTTTCCTTCTCTTTTCCATTGCGGTTTGAAGGAAGTCATCCAGGCACCACCACGTTTGCCTGCCCTTGGATGAAAATCTGCGTAAAAAAGCGAAATGAAGTTTTTGTCGCTATCGTACACCTTAAAAGTCTTAACTTCATCATGGTACTTGTCAATATCACTTACTTCTTCGAATTGAAGGTCGAACAAGTTTTCGGCTACCTTGAATACCCCGTCAATAACATTTTCGAGTTTGAAATAGGGCTTTAGCTTTTCGTCATCCAAGTTGAACAGCTTTTGTTTTAATTTTTCGGAATAATAACTACTGTCCCATTTTTCTAAACGGTCAATCCCATCTAATTTTTTTGCAAAATTCTGCAACTGTTGAAATTCACGTTCTGCTGCAGGTTTTGCCTTTTCAAGTAATTCGTTTAAAAAGGAATGCACTTTTTCAGGGGTCTCGGCCATCCGTTCTTCTAAAACGAAATGGGCATGGGTTTTGTAGCCTAGCAACTGGGCTCGCTCATACCTTAATTTTGAAATTTCAAGAACATTTTCTTGATTGTCTAATGAATCATTATGAAAACCTTTGCTGCCAAAAGCCAAGGAAAGGTCTTTGCGCAAAGCCCTATTCTTGGCGTATTTCATAAAAGGTATATAACTAGGGTAATCTAGGGTAATCATCCAACCATCTTCTTTGCCTTTTGATAGTGACAATTGAGCTGCAGCCTCTTTTTCTCCTTCAGGCAATCCGTCTAGATCTGCCTCATCCGTTAGGTGCAGTTGGTACTTATTGGTTTCAGCGAGAACATTCTCACCAAAAGTCAATTTCAATTTTGCGAGTTTAGCATCTATTTCTCGCAAGCGCTTCTTTTTTTCTTCGGGTAAATTAGCCCCGTTTCTGCTAAAACTTTTATATCGCTTATCTAACAACGTGTGCTGCTCTACTGTAAGGTCTATCGAATCTTTTTGGTTATAGACCGATTTTACTCTTTTGAATAGTGCTTCGTTTAATGTAATATCGTTGCCGAACTCAGAAAGTAAAGGGGATATTTCCTGAGCTATTTTTTGAATTTCCTCATTCGTTTCGGCCGAATTCAAATTGAAAAACACACTGGAAATGCGATCTAATTGCTGTCCGGAAAATTCCAAGGCCTCAATGGTATTCTCAAAAGTTGGTACTTCTGAATTAGATGTTATAGCATCTATTTCTTGTCTGGCATCTTCAATAGATTGTAAAAATGCAGGCTTGAAATGCTCATTTTCAATGTGTGAAAAAGGAGCTGTATCGAATGGGGATAATAAAGGATTGTTCATGCTGAAATTTAAATAGTTTGTAAGTGAATTTGTGAAATGAACCGCTTCTATTTGAATTTTTCGAATAGGAGTTTCAGTGTATTTCTAGCAACAAGAATGAAAACCAATGGCTACTTTTGATTTTGAATTGCTTTTGCTCCTTCGATAACTTTTTGTTTTAAGCCTTCTTTGTAAAGTATAATTTTGTCTAAAACACACTTATCCGAGCTTCCAATTATTTGAGCAGCGAGTATACCTGCATTTTTTGCACCGTTAAGCGCTACCGTTGCAACTGGTACACCTCCTGGCATTTGAAGTATCGAGAGGATAGAGTCCCATCCGTCTATAGAATTGCTGCTTTTTACAGGTACGCCAATAACAGGTAAAGGTGACATTGAAGCGACCATGCCCGGTAAATGGGCTGCACCACCTGCGCCGGCAATAATGACCGAATATCCATTTGTGTGCGCATTTTTACTGAAATCGAATAACTTTTCAGGTGTTCTATGGGCTGATACAATATCGACATCCACTTCAATATCAAAACCTTTTAAAATATCTATGGCCTCTTGCATTACGGGCATGTCGCTTGTACTTCCCATTACTACCGCTACTTTACTCATGTTATTTATTTTGAAATCACTTGAATTGTTTCTTTTACTTTTTGCGCAATGTTTCTTGCCTTGGCCAAATTATTATTTACAATGGTTACATGGCCCATTTTACGAAATGGCCTTGTTTGTACCTTTCCATAAATATGCGGAGTGACCCCTTCCATGGCCATTATTTCTTCTATATTTTGATAGATTACATCACCTGTATAGCCTTCGGCTCCTACTAAATTGACCATTACTCCTGCAACTTTACTGTCTGTAATGCCCAATGGTAGTCCAAGAATGCTGCGAATATGTTGTTCGAATTGATTGGTGAAACTCGCTTCAATACTGTAGTGACCACTATTATGAGGTCTCGGTGCAACTTCGTTCACCAAAATTTCATCATCATTGGTCTGGAACATCTCGACGGCCAGTAAACCGGTAAGACCAATTTTTTCTGCAACTTTTAATGCGAGTGACCTAGCTTTCTCAGCTACTTTCTCATCAATTCTTGCAGGACAAATTACATATTCCACTTGATTGGCCTCTGGGTGAAACTCCATCTCTACTACGGGATAGGTTTTAATTTCTCCTTTCGAGTTTCTTGACACAATGACCGCCAATTCGTTTTTGAACGGAATCATAGTTTCGGCAATGCATTCGCCTTTCGGTAAGTCTTTTAAATCTTCAAGGCTCCTAACGACTTTTACACCTTGCCCATCATAACCGAATTGGGCAACTTTCCAAACAAAGGGTAATTGCAAGCCACCATTGGTAATGCTGTCCTCAATTTCACTCAAGTAGGCAAAACGCTGAAAATCTGCTGTTGGAATTTCGTGGTCTACATAAAATAATTTTTGTTTCGCCTTATTTTGAATGATCCTCAAAGCTTTAGGCTGTGGATAGACCTTCACACCTTCTGTTTCTAATTTTTCTAAGGCATCTAGATTTACATTTTCAATTTCAATCGTTAGTACATCAACGTCTTTGCCGAAATTATATACCGTGTCAAAATCTAAAAGGCTACCTTTTACAAATTGGTTGCATGACATACGACATGGTGCTTCAGAAGAACTGTCTAAAACTTTGGTGAAAATGTCCCATTTACGGGTTTCATACAGCATCATTTTGCCTAGTTGGCCACCACCCAAAATGCCTAATTTAAAATCTGAAGAAAAATAATCCATATAAATGTTGCTTTTAGCAGTTGAAAAATTGCCTTAAGTGCCACAAAAATACGGTTAAATCTTAGAAACCAATTCCTTTCTATTTAAAAACACAAGCCAATAGCTTATCTTTGCCAACCTTGATAATTTAAGAAAATTGATACAGATTCACGACAAGTTTTTTAAACGTTTTCTGAGCGAATCGGAAATTCAGCAGGCCGTTAAAACCGTCGCCAATAAAATTGCAGCGGATTATAAAGACGATGTGCCGATATTTGTGGGGGTCTTGAACGGGTCTTTTATGTTTGTATCCGATTTAATGAAAGCTTATCAGCATCCATGCGAAGTTTCTTTCGTTAGGCTGAGTTCTTACCAAGGGTTGACATCTACGGGTATTGTAGAAACATTATTGGATGTGCCAGAAAACATTGAAGGCCGTAGTGTCATAATTTTAGAAGATATTATCGATACAGGCAGAACCTTGCAAAAATTGGTTCATTTATTTTCCAAGACCAATGTCAAAGAATTTAAAATAGCAAGTCTATTCTATAAGCCCGATGTGTATAAAGGTGAATATGCCATTGATTATTTTGGCTTGGCCATACCTGATAATTTTATCGTAGGTTATGGTCTCGATTATAAGGAACAAGGAAGAAATTTAAAAGAAGTATACCAACTAAACCAAAAACATATGATCAATCTTGTACTCTTTGGTAAACCAGGAGCCGGCAAGGGAACGCAAGCAGAATTCCTAAAAGAAAAATATAACTTGAAACATATTTCTACGGGAGATGTGTTTCGTTACAATATCAAAAACGGAACGGAATTAGGAACATTGGCCAAATCATATATCGATAAAGGTGAATTGGTGCCAGATGAGGTGACCATTAAAATGTTGCAGGAAGAGGTAGAGAAAAATCCTGATGCTGACGGATTTATTTTCGATGGTTTCCCAAGAACGGCGGCACAAGCAGAGGCATTGGATAATTTTTTGGAATCGAAAGATATGGAAATAAATGCTACGATCGCTTTAGAAGCTAATGACGAAGTATTGATAGCGCGTCTTTTAGAACGGGGCAAAATAAGTGGCCGTAGCGATGACCAAGATGTAACCAAGATTAGAAACCGTTTTGACGAATACAATGAAAAAACTACGCCCGTGAAAGAATTTTACGAGGCACAGGATAAATTTCATAGTGTAAACGGTATCGGTTCAATCGCTGAAATTACCGAACGCTTGACGAACGTAATAGAAGGCATTAAATAATATAAAATCTCATATGCCAATTTAGGGCTGAGTTTTTTGAACTGTAAGAATAGCAATGACCGAGGGTAATTTTGTAGACTACGTAAAAGTGGGTTTGGCTTCTGGTAAGGGAGGCAAGGGATCTGTGCATTTGCATCGTGAAAAATTTATTACCAAAGGCGGGCCCGATGGTGGTGATGGTGGTCGTGGAGGGCATATTATCGTTCGCGGTAATGAAAACCTATGGACCTTGGTTAATTTTAAGTATAAGAAGCATTTTAAGGCAGGTCATGGGGAGCACGGTAGTAAAAGTCGTAGTACCGGCGCCGACGGTGAAGATGTTTATTTAGATGTTCCGTTGGGTACTGTCGTAAAGGATTTTGAAACCAAAGAAGTACTCTTTGAAATTACCGAACATGGTGAGGAAAAAATCCTTTTAAAAGGTGGTATGGGAGGTCGAGGAAATTGGCATTTCAGAACTGCTACCAATCAAACCCCGAGATATGCGCAACCAGGAGTCGACGGTTTGGAAGGTGAATTTTTGTTGGAGTTAAAAGTTCTGGCGGATGTCGGTTTGGTAGGTTTCCCGAATGCTGGTAAGTCAACATTATTATCGGTAATAACTTCTGCAAAACCTAAGATTGCTGATTATGAGTTTACTACGTTGAAGCCTAACTTGGGCATCGTGGAATATCGTGATTTTAAGAGTTTCGTAATGGCCGATATTCCTGGTATTATCGAAGGAGCAGCTGAGGGGAAGGGTTTAGGTCATTATTTTTTGAGGCATATAGAGCGTAATGCGAACTTGTTATTCTTAATTCCTGCAGATAGTAAGGATATCAGTAAGGAATATGAAATATTGTTAGATGAGTTGCGACGTTATAATCCTGAATTATTGGATAAAGAACGGCTTATTTGTATTTCAAAAAGTGACATGTTAGATGAAGAGTTGATGGATGAAATGCGGGAAGAATTGAATACAGATTTAAACGGAACACCCTTTATGTTCATTTCTTCGGTAGCACAAATGGGTATCGTTGAACTAAAGGACAAACTTTGGGCAATGTTGAACGCTTAAAGGCGAAGTTGAATGAAGCAGTATTTAAAAAATATTGTTGAAATTAATGATAACAGGAAAAGCAGAGTTTTCGCTTATTCCATACAAGCATTAATTTTTTTATCCATTATATCTTTTTCATTTGAAACAGTTCCCGATTTAGAGCCAAGTACGAGAAAAATTTTAAGGGTCATTGAAGTTTTCTGTGTGGTCATTTTCACGATCGAGTACATCCTTCGAATTTATGTTTCAGATAAAAAAAACAAGTTCATATTCAGTTTTTATGGAATTATTGACTTTTTGGCGATACTTCCATTTTATCTAGCTTTAGGGGTTGATTTACGGTCACTTAGAGCGTTGCGGTTTTTAAGATTGTTTCGAATTCTTAAACTAATGCGATATAATAAGGCAATCAAACATTTTACGAAAGCCATAGCCTTAGCTAAAGAAGAAATATTGTTATTCTTGATTGTTACCCTGATATTGATATATTTTTCTGCTGTTGGTATTTACTATTTTGAACACAACGTTCAACCGGAAAATTTCTCATCTATTTTTGATAGCCTATGGTGGGCGATTATTACGCTTACTACAGTGGGGTATGGAGATGTTTATCCCATCACGGTTGGGGGCAAGGTTTTTACTTTTTTCATTCTAATGATCGGGTTAGGTATTGTTGCTATACCCACAGGTATCATTTCTTCTGCACTTACTAAGTCTGTCGATAAAAAGGATGTGGATTAAAATCTTTCGAAGGCTAATTAAAAAGTTTAGGGCAGTACATAACACTTGGTCGAATACCAACGTAAAATCATTTTTTCTCTTATATTTTCTTTAAATTTAAAGAAAGACAATATTATGAGAATCTTCTTTTTTAGTGTTGTATTACTTGTTTTGACCTCTTGTGGCTCTACCAGGGTAAATTATGATTACGACAACAAGACCGACTTTACTTCTTATAGCACCTACAATTATTTCAATGATATGGAAACCGGGCTAAGCGCTTTAGACGAGAGAAGGTTGATGGATGCCATGGATGCCGCTTTGGGTGAAAAAGGTTTTATGTTCGCAGAAGAACCGGATGTTTTTATTAACATTAAAAGTGATGTATTTAGGTCTCAACAAGGAAATAATTTAGGCGTTGGACTTGGTGGCGGTGGCGGCACTATTGGTGGCGGAGTTTCCGTTGGAATACCGGTAGGTGGGCCAAAGCTTACCCGAGAACTACAAATTGATGTTGTAGATGCCAACAAGGATATGCTTATTTGGCAGGCAATTAGTGAAAGTCCGTTTCGCGAAGGCGATACCCCAGTTGAAAAGCAGGAAAAACTTCAAGCCTTGGTAGCCAAAATCTTCAGTAAGTATCCACCAAAGTAGTATACATTTTCTTTTTAGCTGTTTACCTCTGCTAGGCTATTTTATAATGTCTCATTGTGAAGCATATTAAAAATTAACTTGTTAATTTTGTAACAAAATCCTAATAGATCGTCATATGAATCATTATGTCAATCGTGTATAATTAAATTTTAAAGATGAAAAATATTTATTTGCTGGCTGCCGGCTTGGTAGCACTTTCTTCATGTAAAGAAGAGCCTAAAACTACAGCTGAGGTAGAAAAAATTCCCGGTATAGTTCTGGCGAATATGGATACTACACAAAACCCTAAATCGGATTTCTATAATTATGTCAATGGTAATTGGATGAAGTTTACCGAAATTCCAGATGATAGAACAAGCTGGGGCGGGTTTAGTGTGCTTCGTAAATCGACCGATGATGATGTTTTGAAGATATTGGCTACTGCAAAAGAAAGTGGAAACTATGCTGCTTCTACGGATCAAGCAAAAGCGTTGGCAATTTTCGATACTAAATTAGATTCTACGGCCAGAAATAATGCAGGTATTTCTCCTTTACAACCTGCTTTCGAAGCTATTGCTTCTATTAAAGATTTGAAAGATCTACAAACGGTTTTAGCTACGAATGCTGCCGTGTCTTCTCCGTTCATAAGTATTGGAGCCGGGGCTGACTTAAATAACAGCAGTATGAATGCTGTATATTTAGGCGCAAACGGTTTAGGTTTGCCAGACCGTGATTTTTATTTGGATGAAGATGAAAAGTCAGTTGAAATTCGTGAAGAGTATAAAAAGCATGTTGCAAAAATGTTACAAAAGCTGGGGGATACAGAGGCGGATGCTGCAAAGGCTGCGGATAAAATCCTAGCCATGGAAACTCAATTGGCCGAACCTAGGTTAAACAAAGTAGAGCGTAGGGACGCTCGAAATTATAACAATCCAAGAACTATCGCTGAGGTCGATGAAATGTTGACCACGATTGATGTAAACAAGTATATTGAGGATCTGGGCATTACGAAAAAGTTCGACACACTATTAGTGACTCAGTTGAAGTATACGAAAGCGATGGACAAGTTTTTAAAGGAAACGCCGATCGAGGATATCAAAACGTTAGTGAGATGGGATACATTTAATAATGCTGCAGGTAGGTTAACCACTGAAATCGAAACGGCAAATTGGGAGTTTTATAGTAAGTATTTGAGCGGGGCAAAAGAACAACGTCCTGCAGATGAACGCGCATTGGCTACAGTAAATGGTACCGTTGGCGAGGCGCTGGGTCAATTATATGTAGATGCTAAATTTCCTCCCGAGGCAAAGGCAAAAGCGGAATTGATGATTGCCAATGTGATAGAAGCGTTCAAGGAACGAATTTCGGTGTTGGATTGGATGAGTGATTCTACCAAGACCAAGGCAATCGAAAAGTTGGACAAGTTTACTGTAAAGATTGCCTATCCTGATAAATGGGAAGATTACTCTACCATGGAAGTTTCTAGTGATAAATCATATTTTGAGAATATGACGGCTGTAGACAAATGGGGGAAATTGAAGAATTATGCAGAGATAGGGGAGCCTGTAGACAAAACCAAGTGGGGTATGTCTCCACAAACGGTGAACGCTTATTTTAATCCTTTGAATAATGAAATTGTATTTCCAGCAGCTATTTTGCAGCCTCCATTTTATAATTATACAGCTGACGAAGCTGTGAATTATGGAGGAATCGGAGCCGTTATCGGACACGAAATATCTCATGCATTCGATGATAGCGGTTCTCGCTTTGACGCTGATGGCAACCTTAAAAATTGGTGGACTGAAGCAGATTTAAAAGCCTTTACCGAAAGGGCCAATGCTTTGGCGGTACAGTACGATAGTGTTATGGTACTTCCTGATGTATATGTTAACGGAAAATTCACCCTTGGTGAGAATATTGGTGACCTAGGTGGCTTGTTGGGAGCGTATGACGGACTTCAGAAATATTATGCCGAAAACGGACGTCCTGAAGATATCGATGGATTTACGGCAGAACAACGTTTCTTTATGTCTTGGGCGACAGTTTGGCGAACAAAAAGTAGAGATGAAGCATTAAGAACGCAAATTAAGACTGATCCGCATTCCCCTGGTTTGGTAAGAGCCACACAACCTTTATTAAATATTCAAGAGTTTTATGATGCCTTTGATATTAAAGAGGGTGACGCTATGTATTTAGCACCCGAAAAGAGAGTGCATATTTGGTAAAAAAGTTGTTATTATTAAAAAAAATTAAGGCGCTACCAAGTAGCGCCTTTTTATTGTGAATACGCCAAGGCTTCATAAGATAGTTATATTTAAAGGCCATCTCCGTGGGTAGCTACTTGCTGTTAGAAGGACTTCAATTCGTTCGTAATGACGCTGAAGTGACCTTGAAGGCAGGGAAAATACCTCAAAATGTGCAAAGATATAGTTGTCGACCTTGTTCGTAATGCCATTTTATTATTTCCCATCTACAGTTACACGCACTCCTTCGCTATGACTGCTAAATTCTGGTGCGTACATACTTTGTATGGTCGTTATGCCATTACTGAAGTTTCCGGCATTGTTTATCCGAACATCATATTCAAAAATATAAATCCCTTTTGGCAAATAATCGAAAAAGAAATTTGTACTTGCATCCTTTGTGCTTTCATAATACCCTAAGCCATCTTGCCATTTATATTGCGATAGAACATTGACCGGTTCAAATCCTGCCGCTCTCATATCCTTCATGTGTATGAACTCCATATCACGGTCCACTTTTAATTCAATTCTAATCCGCACTAAATCCCCGACGTATAGCGTGATGTTGTTAGTAATTTCGGAAATTACTTCGCCGGTAGCCGTATTCTTTTTAAGAAAGATTTTTTTCTTTACTTGAAGAGGCGTTTCGGCACTGGTGATTTTATCCAGATCTTCAAAATATTGCCAGTATAAAGCACCCCATGCTATTCCGTTACCTTTCTTACTAATTTTTACTTCACTCATTTTTGGTTGCACCTCGGTGCTGTTCCAAGAGGTTTTAAAATATCCTGTTCCAGCCTCGACTTTTACATTTTCCAATGTAGATGGACTTATTTTTTCTTCTCCTATTAATATATCGACTGCATCAGTAAACGATAACCAATCACTCCCTTGAAGCAACAAGGCATAAACAGCTTCGGTCGTTGCTTTTGTAGAGCTCCACCGATTGGTCTGCTTATTTTTGAGCAACCAAATTTTGAGGTTGTCAACAGTTTCTGTATCCGTTGGGCGAATTTCAGAGAAAGCTTCAATTAACAATGCTTGGGTCTCGATCGGTGCTTGATACCAAGACCAAGAGTGGGTATTTTTCTTCCAATACATACCTAGTTCATTATTGGTAATACTGTTTTCTTCAAGTGAGCGAAGAATAGTTGATGCCGTTTTTGCATCCCCTTTTCGTTGTAAGGTCAAAGCCAACATTCCTTGGGCGTATAAGCTCTTTTTCATCCAATATTTTTTCGCTTGCGCAATATAGTAGTCGGATATTTCATCTACTCTTTTAGAAGTTTCAATCTCCTTGAAAAAGCTTCTCATGTATAAAAATTGGATTTGGGTTATACTCAAATGATCGTCATTGATATTAGTGGTACGCTTCTTCATTTCTTCGTACTCCTCCACAAATTTATTATTTAGATATAAAAATGCCTTTTCAATCATTTGCGATTGCTTCTGAAGCAAAGCCGATTTAATATTTAAATGGCTCAGATGCCCCATTCCGGTAATGATGTGTTGGGTAATATATCGGTTATCTTGACCCCCATTAAACCAGGGCCATGCTCCACTAGATTTCTGGTTTTGACGTAGTGTATGGAGCGCCAGTTCTTCTTCATTCTGCATTTTATTCAGATTGAATAATAGACCGATTCTTTTCTTTTGCTCGCTTTCAGATTGTGCGTCGCGCAGCCAAGGTGTTTCTTGGATTAAAAGGGATTTTAATTCCTGATTCTTTTCCAAATTGCTGAGGAAGGTATTTGAATTTGCCCATTGGTCAAATACCCTTCGAATTTTTGGATTGCTATTTACAATATGACTTGCTAAGGTATTTGCATAGTATTTCGAAAAAGTCTGCTCGTTGCAGTCATACGGATACTCCATTAAATAGGGTAAGGCTTGTACTGCATACCACGCAGGATTAGAGGTCATTTCAAGGGTTAGCTTATGGTGTTTTAAAGATTCTGACGACACATTCTTTAACTTGTCTAAAGTAAAGGTCTTGGTTTGATTGCTACGAACCCACATAGGTAATGTCTCAGTAACCAACGTGCGATTTGTTAGTACGGGAAGCATACTTTGTTCTCCATCAGAGAAAGCCCCGGCCACTGCGATTATTTTGTATTGTACGGATTGTAACCCTTCTGGAATTCTTAATTGCCAAGATACTTGTGTACTGCCCATTGAATCTACTTCGAAAGTTCCTACCCCTTTGGTTTGGGTGATATCGTTTACCGGCATTTCGATTAATTGGCTCAGAATGTCCGATTCCGTCAGTGCATCCATCAGTTCTAATTTTACCTCACCGGAAAGATGTTTTTGGGTAAGGTTGGAGATTTTTGTGCTAAGGATAATCTTATCACCCTCCCGTAAAAATCGTGGTGCATTTGGCGTTACCATCAACTCTTTTTGCGTAACAGTGGTTAGGCTTTTAACGGCGCTTTGTAATTCTTTGGTGTGCGCCAAGAGTTGCAGATTCCAGCGTGTTAGTGCCTCCGGAGTTGTAAAGCTGAAGATTACATTCCCGTCCTTATCGGTTTGTAGCTTTGGAAAGAAAAAGGCCGTTTCTTGAAGGTTCTTACGAATGGCCACTGCATCATAATCAATTTTTTCTATTGCTTCAAGTTCTTGAGACGCACTCATTTCCGCATCCATCTTATTAGAAATATCATTGCCGGTTATAACCACTTCTTCCAACGCGGCACCATTATCCATCATTTCTTTTCGTGAAGTTGTTCTTAAATGGGCCATGTTCCCAGGACGGCTTTCCAAGAACATTCCGTAAGAACCAAAATTAAGTCCAAACCAATTGAACGAGTCAAAAATTAAATTGGCATAACTGCTAGGGACATTATTTTGAAAAGTTAAAAAATGTTGGGTCGAGAAACTACTGTATGCATTCGTCCTACTATTTGAATAATAGTTAGGCTTGCTCAATGGGCTAAAATTCCAGGAATGTGGTCTAAATTGGTCTAGCGAAGCGTCGTACATACTAGCTAATAATTCAGCAGTTATCTTTTCGCCAGTCGCCCCTTTAATTTTAAATGACCATGTTTCATCAATTCCTGGCGCTATTTTATCTCTAAATGTCATGGTTTCTATTTGTAAATCCGTCGGCGGGTATGGAACGTGAATCGTATAATGGTTCGATTCAAAGTGATTGGCGAAGGCATAACTATAGTTGATGATGAAGCCGCCTACATCATCTGCCGAAACTGGCACTGATATTGTTTTTGAATTGTCATTTAAAGAAATTACCAACGAATCGATTACCCGATTATCTTTTTCAATGACCACGGTTATATTCAGATTTTTTGCTCCTGATAAAAACGTTACCTGGGCAGTATCACCAATATTATACTGGAGTTTGTCAGTTTTGATTTGAAATAATTGGTTATCAGCTATAGTGTGGTCATCACCGGTAACGGTAATGATGGCCATCTCATTAACGGTTTGGCCGAATGTATCTTTTGATTCTAACTCAAGCATGTATTTCCCTGATTTCCAATTCCGGATTTTGCCAAAGTTCATTTCAGTTGATGTACCGGTATCAAAGGTAGATTTCCACACTTCCTTACCT
>Ga0114916_1001478_pt1 | contig 13249 bp, 11 predicted proteins | sample MalvirAntarct_66_FD_83501 | JGI IMG/M metagenome (GOLD analysis project Ga0114916, IMG submission 83501) | Marine viral communities from the Global Malaspina Expedition - Malaspina viral metaG Antarct_66 | ecosystem: Environmental > Aquatic > Marine > Oceanic | place: West Anvers Island... | reverse complement strand
GGCCATGGCCGCGAGGACTTTGAAGCCTGGATGGATGCTGCCCGCGATTTGGAGGCGCGCGGCATCTCGTCCGCGATTCCCTTCACCGTCGATGACGCCGGCTTCTACACCAAGGACGCCCCCGGCCTCGGACCGGACCGCGAAGGCGGTCCGGCCCGCGTCATCGACGACAAGGGAAAGAAGGGCGACGCCAACCAGGCCGTCATCACCGCGCTGATCGAAGCCGGGAACCTGTTCTCACGCGGCCGGCTCAAGCACGAGTACCCGCACTCCTGGCGCTCCAAGAAGCCGATCATCTTCCGCAACACGCCGCAGTGGTTTGTCCACATGGACAAGGATTTCGGCGACGGCACCACGCTGCGCACCCGCGCCTTGAAGGGCATCGACGACACCCGTTTTGTCCCGGCCTCCGGTCAGAACCGTCTGCGCGGTATGATCGAGGACCGTCCCGACTGGGTGCTCTCGCGCCAGCGCGCCTGGGGCGTGCCGATCTGCGTCTTCGCCGACGCCGATGGCAATGTGCTTTTGGACGAGGCCGTCAACGCCCGCATTCTCGAAGCCTTCGAGACGGAAGGCGCCGATGCCTGGTTCGCGGAAGGTGCGCGCGAGCGCTTCCTGGGCAATCTCGCCAGCGATCCGAAATGGATCCAGGTCACCGACATTCTCGATGTCTGGTTCGATTCGGGCTGTACCCATGTCTTTACGCTGGAAGACCGTCCGGATCTGAAATGGCCGGCCGACGTCTATCTCGAAGGCTCCGACCAGCATCGCGGCTGGTTCCATTCCTCGCTGCTCGAAAGCTGCGCAACGCGCGGCCGCGCGCCCTACGACGCCGTCATCACCCATGGCTTCACCATGGCCGAGGACGGCCGCAAGATGTCGAAGTCTTTGAACAACCAGGTGTTCCCGCAGGACGTGATGAAGGAGTCCGGCGCCGATATCCTGCGGCTGTGGGTGATGAACACGGATTATTGGGAAGACCAGCGTCTCGGCAAGACGGTGATCAAGACCAATATCGACGCCTACCGCAAGCTCCGCAACACCATCCGCTGGATGCTCGGCACTCTGGCGCATGATGGTGGTGAAGCCATCGACCCGTCCGACATGCCTGAACTCGAGCGGCTGATGCTGCACCGGCTTTGCGAGCTCGATCAGCTGGTGCGCACCGGCTATGACAACTTCGATTTCAAGCGCATCTCGCGGGCGCTGACCGATTTTGCCAATATCGAACTGTCGGCCTTCTATTTCGACATCCGCAAGGATGCGCTCTATTGCGATGCGCCCTCGAGCCTGCGTCGCCGGGCTTCGCTGCAGGTGATCCGGAAAATCTTCGATTGCCTGGTGACATGGCTGGCGCCGATGCTGCCCTTCACCATGGAAGAAGCCTGGCTCTCTCACAAGCCGGATGCCGAATCCGTGCATCTCGAACAGTTTCCCGAGGTTCCCGGCGCCTGGCGCGATGAAGCTCTTGCCGCCAAGTGGAAGAAGATCCGCACCGTGCGCCGCGTCGTTACCGGCGCCCTGGAAATCGAGCGCCGTGAAAAACGCATCGGTTCGTCGCTGGAAGCAGCACCCGTGGTCCACATCACCGATCCGGCGCTGGTCGAAGCCGTCGGCGACAGCGACTTCGCCGAGATCTGCATCACCTCGGGCGTTCGCATTGAAACCGGTGAAGGCCCTGACACTGCCTTCCGCATCGATGAAGTGAAGGCGGTGTCCGTGCTTCCCGCCCTTGCGAAGGGTGACAAATGTGCGCGGTCCTGGCGGATCACCAACGATGTCGGCTCTGACCCGGAGTTCCCGGACGTGTCGGCCCGTGATGCCGCCGCCTTGCACGAACTCAAGGCGCTTGGCCGGCTGTGACGGTCTGCCGGGCCCCTGACACGGGGTCCGGCGGGATTTGAACCGTGATCCTGCGGCAATTTTGCCGGGGTCAATTGCCCTGCCTGTCCCAATCCGGTAAAACCCTGCCTGAAAAAGGCCGGATTGTGCGGCAACAAGCAGTATGAAATCAAAGCGACTGTCCGAGACGGGATCCTGTGCATGACAATGAAGACCGAGTACCGCGCTGGCGTGACAATAGGCGCACTCATTGCCGCAAGCCTTGCGCTGTCTGGCTGCATGGGGCCGACCTATGGCACCGATAAGACATCCACTGCGCAGTTGATTGATGATCTCGGCAACATCGTGACGATCGGCTCTCCCCGCAAGGGCGCCGATATAGAGTACAAGCCGCGTCCGGCCATCGTGAAACCGACGGAGACCGCCGGCCTTCCGGCACCGCAGCAGAACGTGACCGAGAACAACCCGGCATGGGTGGAATCACCGGAGGAAACCCGGGCCCGGCTCCTGGCCGAGGCCGATGCCAATTCGGGCAACTCCGCTTTCCGCTCTCCGCTGGCAAAGCCCGAGACCACAAAGCGCACCACTTCTCTTGGCTCACCGCGTGCCGCAGAAGCCGCACCACCTGTAACCGGTGCCGCTCAGCGCCAGGCTTTTCAGCAAGCGCGCAAGGTTCAGTCAGGCGCCTATTCCGATCGGCGCCGGTTCCTGTCCGATCCACCCCTCGCATACCGCCAGCCGGCAGCGACGGCCCCCGTGGGTGAACTCGGCGAATCGGAGCGCGAGAAAGAGAAGCGCTGGAAGGAAGAGGCTGCGAAGGAAGGCACCGGCAGGCGCAAGTGGTGGCCCTGGTAAGGGGAAGCTTCTTTCCGTGTGTCAGCGCTTCTCCCTGAAGAACCCCTTGAGCAGATCCGTCGCGTCAGCTGATGCAATGTCCGGGTAGATCTCCGGTGCGTGATGGCATGTCGGCTGGTTGAAGAACCGCACGCCGCTCGTTACAGCGCCGCCTTTTTCGTCTTCCGCGCCAAAGTAGAGACGTCTCAACCTGGCAAACGAGATCGCGGCGGCGCACATGGTGCAGGGTTCGAGCGTGACGTAGAGATCCGCATCGGTCAACCGCTCGCTGCCGAGCTTTTCGGCGGCCTGCCGGATGGCCAAAATCTCCGCATGCGCCGTCACGTCGTTGAATTCCCGGGTTCGGTTGCCTGCGCGCGCCAGCACAAGGCCGTCGCGAACGATCACTGCGCCCACCGGCACTTCGCCGCGAGTGGCGGCAGCGCGGGCTTCCTCAAGCGCCAGGTCCATGTATCCGTTGCTGATCATCAAATGTCCCGCGGTCGAAAGACCATGCATGAAACCCCTTAACCCGGCCCGTCCAACCTGATAGACAGCGATTTAAGCGGCCATACCCCATGACAACAGAACCGATCTGTCGAAAGACGTATCGCCAAACCAAACATGCTACAGTGCCCGTGCGAACCTGAAGGAAAGCCGGAACGCGCTGTAAAGGCAGGCAAACAACAAATGACAGAACAAGACAAGCCCAAACGCGGCAAACAACAACCCGCCAACAAGTCGCCGGACACGGCGGACAGCGCCACCGAAAGCGGCCGTATTGCCAAGATCCTGGCGCGCGTGGGCGTCGCGTCCCGCCGGGATGTCGAGCGGATGGTTGCCGAGGGCCGCATCAAGGTCAATGGCAAGACCCTGGAAAGCCCGGCGGTGGTCGTCTCCCTTTCGGACCGCATCGAGGTTGATGGCGAGGAGATCGCCGGCATCGAGCGGACCCGGCTGTGGGTCTATCACAAGCCCGCGGGCCTGGTGACCACCAACAAGGATCCCGAAGGCCGCGAGACAGTGTTCGACAGGTTGCCCAGGCACCTGCCGCGGGTGCTGACTGTCGGTCGGCTTGATATCAATACCGAGGGACTGTTGCTTCTGACCAATGATGGCGGCCTGGCAAGGACGCTGGAACTGCCGCAGACCGGCTGGCTCCGTCGCTATCGTGTCCGCGCCTATGGTGACATCGATCAGGCAAGGCTCGATGAACTGAAGGACGGCATCGCCGTCGAGGGCGTGCTCTATGGCGCCATCGAAGCGACGCTCGACCGCAAGCAGGGTCACAATGTGTGGATCACCATGGGTCTGCGCGAGGGCAAGAACCGCGAGATCAAGAATGTGCTCGGCGCCCTCGGGCTCGACGTCAACCGCCTGATCCGGATCTCCTTCGGCCCCTTCCAGCTGGGTGATATCCGCGAAGGCGAGGTTGTCGAGATCAAGAGCAAGACGCTGCGTGAGCAGCTCGGCGAACGCATGATCGAGGAATCGGGCGCCAATTTCGATGCGCCGCTGAGCGAGCATATCGCACCGCCCAAAGCCGAAGCCAAACCCAAGGCGGCCGCCAAGCCGGCTCAGCGCGAATGGATCTCCAGTTCGGAGAAAACCGAGCGCGCCCGAGCCCGTCTCGATACCAAGCCGGGCCGTCCGGGACGCGATGGCAAGGCCTTTGGCAAGGATCGTGATCGTGCTCCCGACCGCGACCGTGACCGCACCGACCGCAAGCCTTTCGGTGCCGCCACTAAAGCCGACCGGCCCGGCGGCCGAAACGAGGAACCTGGTGGCAAGCCAGCCAAGCGCAGCTTTGTCCAGCGCAGCCGCGCCAGCAATGTCTGGATGGCGCCCGGCGCGCGCCCGGTCAACGAAAACCGCAAGGACGACGCAACACCCGCAGGCGAGCGGACCGAGCGCAAGCCTTCCAAGGCGGATGACCGCGCCGATACGCGCCGCGGCAGTTTTCCCAAGGGGCGAGCAAAGCCTCGCCCCCCGCGCGAGGCGGATGAGGCAAGACCGGGAGCCGAGGCCAGAAAGCCCGGCGGCAAACCGGGCGGCAAGCCCGGCATGAAACCTGCCGGAAAACCAGGCCGTGGCAAATCGTTTGACGGACCTCCAAAGGACAGCGGCAGACCAACGGGCGGACGGCCTTCATCGGACAAGCGGAGCGGCAAGCCCGCTTCCGGAAAGGGACGGGGCCCCGGTGCGGATCGTCGGCGGTGAGTTTCGCGGCCGCGGACTGGCCGCTCCGAAGTCAAACGCCATCCGGCCGACCACTGACCGGAGCAGGGAAAGCCTTTTTAACATTCTGAGCCACGCCTATCCCGAGGCGCTGGCGGGAACGCGGGTGCTCGACCTTTTCGCCGGCACCGGGGCCGTCGGCATCGAAGCCCTGTCGCGAGGATGTCGGACCGCGCTTTTTGTCGAAAGCGGCGTCGAGGGGCGCGGCTTGATCCAGAAGAATATCGAGACCCTGGGGCTGCAGGGCCGTGCGCGCATTTTCCGCCGCGATGCCTGCAAGCTTGGTGCCGCCGGCACGATGGGTCCGTTTGATCTGGTCTTCGCAGACCCGCCCTATGGCAAGGGACTGGGAGACAGGGCGCTGGTGTCCGCTGCTCGCGGCGGCTGGCTCGCAGATGGCGCTCTCGTTGTCCTTGAAGAGGAAGCTTCAGCCGAGCCTGATCCGGGGCGTGGCTTCCAACTTCTCGATGCCCGTGAATTTGGCGACACACTCATGCGCTTCTTCCGCTATGATGCTTCAGGCTTGCCTGAGAACGCAGTGATGACCGAGGGAACCACTGAGACGGGGTTCAGGAATGATTGACACGATGCATGCCGAACCAGAGACCGCGTCACGATTTTCCGAGCCGACGGTCGCCGTTGCCTTTGGCGGCGGAGGAGCGCGCGGGATAGCCCATATCCATGTCATCGAGACTCTCGATTCCATGGGTATCAGGCCGGTGGCGATTGCCGGCTCCTCGATTGGAGCCATCATGGGGGCTGCGATGGCCTCGGGCATGACAGGCGAGGAGATCCGCGCCCATACGCTCGACACCATCGGCAAGCCGGCAAGCGCGCTCAGCCGGATGTGGAAGGCAGCGAGGCCCCGGGGCGTCAAGGACGCCATGGAGGGCGGGCTCAGGCTCGGCCAGTTCAATGTCGAACGGATCCTCGAAGGATTTTTGCCCGAAAAGGTCGCGCGGCGTTTCGAAGACCTGATCATTCCGACAAAAATCATGGTCACCGATTACTATGGCCATGCCGAAGTGGCCTGTTCGGAGGGGGACCTGCGCCAAGCGATTGCCGCATCGGCAGCGATACCGGCGGTGTTTCGTCCGGTGATGCTCGACGGCATCATCATGATCGATGGCGGCATCTTCAATCCTGTGCCGTTTGACCAATTGGCCGGACTGGCGGACATTGTCATCGGCGTTGATGTCGTCGGCCTGCCGTCGGGTGTTCCCGGCCAGCCGCCAACGACCATCGACATGATGTTTGGCGCCAGCCAGCTCATGATGCAATCGATCATCGAAATGAAGCGGCGCGCCCACCCCCCCCAGATCCTGCTCCGTCCCGAGGTGCACCAGTACCGCGTGCTCGATTTCCTCAAGGCCAAGGAGATTCTTGCCGGCTCCGAGGGCATCGCGGAGCAGCTCAAGCGCGACCTTGACGCCGCCTTTGCCTTTTTCAAGTAGCGCTACAGCGTTGACGCCTTGCCGCTGGTAAAGGCCGATTGCCCTGCGGGTGGCGTCCGTACAACGAGTTCGTCCGGCCCGCCGCCATCGCGGTCCTCGATTTTCACAATCACCCGGAAACAGACGACGATCGAGGCCAGACCGAACACCACCGCGCCCAGGCCATAGCCTGCAAGGGCCCCTTGTGCGCCGTACCAGAGAGAGCCGAGCCAGACAAAGGGTATGACACCAAGCGTTGAGCGGCTCCAGTTGAACACCGTCGAGTAAAGCGCATAGCCCAGATTGTTGAAAGCCGCGTTGGCGACAAACAGCATGCCGTTGAACACGAAGCTTCCGGCCACGAACAGGCAGAAGAAGACGATGACGTCGCGGGCCTCTCCGGTCGCGCCGAAGAGATCGGCGATCTGGTTTCGAAACAGCGCCAGCACTGCCCATGTGACCAGTGTGTAGAGCGTGATGAACACCAGGCTGTCACGCATCGTCGATATCAGCCGGTCATACCGCCTGGCGCCGTAGTTCTGGCCGAGGATCGGCCCCACCGCGCCGGACAGGGCGAAGAGCGCCCCGAACGCGACCGGAATCAGCCGTCCGACCACTGCCCAGCCGGCAACGGCGGCATCTCCATGTTCGGCCATGGTAGCGGTGACGAAAGTGTTGCCGACCGGCGTTGCGATCTGCGTCATCAGCGCCGGCAGTCCGATCGCCAGAAACGGCCGGATCTCGCGTCCGATGATGGTTTTCGAGGGCATGGCGACAAGGTTGTGGATCCGCAACAGCGAGTAGAGACCGATCCCGACCAGTGCAAAGCGCGAGATCACCGTGGCGATCGCCGCGCCGTGGATGCCGAGGTCGAAGCCGAAGATAAAAATCGGATCCAGCACCGCGGTCAGCGCCCCGGCGCCCAGCGTCACATACATCGCCCGCTTGGCATCGCCCACGGCGCGCAGCAGGGCTGCCAGGCACATGCCTGTCCCCAGAACCGGCAGCGACGGCAGCACGATCTGCATGAACTCCGTTGCCAGGTCTGCGGTCTGCCCCCTGGCGCCCATCATCAGCACCATGTCTCCTAGGAACGGATAGGCGAGCGCCACCGTGCTGGTCATGATGACGATCATGTAGAAGAGTGAAGCGCCGGCTATCTCGCGCGCCTCGCTCCGGTTTCCCCGCCCCAGAGCGCGCGCGGTCAGCGCCGTTGCGGCGATCGACAGGCCAATGGCGATCGAGGTCGAAAAGAACAGAAGCGTGCCGGCATAACCGATCGCCGCTGCGAGTTCCTGTTGCCCCAAAAGCGAGATGTAGAACAGGTTGAGGGCGTCGACGATGAACACCGCCACAAGCCCGATCGAGCCGGTGGCCGTCATCACCACCACGTGCCGCATGGTCGAACCGGTAACGAACTTTGCCGGTTCGCCGGAAAGGGCAGGCGGTGGCGCAGCCGCCGGTGTCGGCTCGCTCACGAGGCGAAGACCTGGCCGAGATCGGTAAAGCCCTTGAATTCGAGTGCGTTGCCGGACGGATCGCGCAGAAACAGTGTTGCCTGTTCTCCCGGCTGACCTTCAAAGCGAAGCGTCGGCTTCATGATCCAGTCAATTCCGTCTGCAGCCTCAAGCCTGGCCGCGAGTTCCTTCCACTGCTCCATTTGCAGCACGGCACCGAAATGGGGGATCGGCACCGAGTGCCCGTCAACCGCGCCAGAAGCGGCACCGGTCCCGGCATCCGGCCGGACGTGCCCGGACATCTGGTGGCCGAACAGGTCGAAATCGATCCAGCTGTCGGTGTAACGCCCCATCGGACAGCCGAGGACCTCGCCGTAGAAGCGGCGTGTCTCATCGATGTCTCTGATGGGGAAGGCAAGATGGAATGGCGTCATGGTGTTTTTCCTTCAACCTGTCACGCAGGATCAGACAGGGTGATATCGTCTTTGAGCGGTTTGTCCAGACGTTCGGATTCGCGCTTGGGTTTGACCAGCGGCTCCGGGGAGACCGGCCGCGTATGCAATTTTTCCCGGCCGGCGAGAAGACCCTCCACCGCCTGGATTGCCAGCCGCTCCTCGTCGCGGTGGCGCACATCCTCGCTGATGGCCGCCGCCTGATCTTCCGATGTACCTAGCGCCTCGAGCGTTTTGCGGCCGAACAGCATCCCGGACTCGAAAGTCTCCCGCGCCTCGTAATCCACGCCGCGAGCGCGCAACGACAGGGTATGGGTCCGGTCATAGGCGCGGGCGAAGATGCGGGCTGTCGGAAAATCGGCTTGAATCATGTCGACAATCTTGTCGGTGATTTCCTGCTTGTGTGTGCACACCGCAACGATCTTGGCCCGCTCGATGCCGGCCGCCACCAGCACCTCCTTGCGGGTACCGTCGCCGAAATAGATCTTGAAGCCGAACTTCGAGGCGGACCTGATCCTGTCGGCGGATTGATCGATGATGGTCACGTCCGAGCCGCCCGCGAGCAGGATCTGCGAAGCGATCTGGCCAAAACGCGAAAAGCCGACCATCAGCACGTCCGAACCCGCGCCGGCGAAATCCTCGTCCATCTGCTCGTCGGCCGCCTCCTGCATCAGCCGTTTGGCCAGGAGTGCGGCCAGCGGCGTCAGCGCCATGGAAATGGTGACGATGGCCACCAGCAGGGAGGCCGTCGACTGGGCGAATACGCCTGCTGCCGCCGCGGCGCTGAAAATGACGAATCCGAATTCGCCGCCCTGCGGCAGAAGCCCCGCGATCTGGACGCTGTTGTTGTGGGTCGAACCAAAGGCCCGGCATGCGCCATAGATCACCAGTGCCTTGATGAGCATCAGCACAGGCACGGAGATGAGGATGACGAAAATATTGTCGGCGATCACGCTCAGATCGAGCGAAAGGCCGACAGCCATGAAGAATAGCCCCAGCAGGATGCCGCGGAACGGCTCGATGTCGGCTTCGAGTTCGTGCCGGTAGGAGGATTCGGCCAGCATCACGCCGGCGATAAAGGCGCCCAGCGCCATCGACAGGCCGGCAAACTGCATCAATGTGCCTGACGCCAGAACCACGAAAAGGGCTGCCGCGATCATTGCTTCCTTGGCACCGGTTCCGGCAATGACTTGAAACAGCGGATTGAGAAGGTACCGGCCGGCAACCAGCAATGCCAGGATGGCTCCGACCGTAATGGCGATATCGGTGACAATCGAGCCGCCGCCGTCGCCAGTAGCGGGCGCGACAAGCGGAACGAGAGCCAGGATCGGCACGATCGCGATATCCTGGAACAGCAGGATCGAGAAGGATTGCTGCCCGTAGCGCGTGTTCAGATCGCCGCGCTCGTTGAGGATCTGGACGCCGAACGCCGTCGATGAGAGCGCCAGTCCGAAACCGATAACGATCGCCGCCGTCCAGGGCTGACCGGCAAGCGACCAGGCGACACCGATGATTGCCAGCGCTGATACCATGACCTGCACCAGCCCGAGCCCGAAGATGTCGCGCCGCAATTGCCAAAGCCGCGATGGCTTGAGCTCAAGCCCGATAATGAACAAAAGCAGCACCACGCCCAGTTCGGCGAAATGCAGGATTTCCTCGCCGTCGGTGATGATCCGGAGCAGGGGGCCGATGACAATGCCGGCGGCAAGATAGCCAAGAACCGTCCCAAGCCCGATTTTCTTGAACAGGGGCGCGGCCACAACCGCTCCGCACAGCAGCACGAGGCCTTCGGTGTAAAGGGTGCCATCGACTGCAGCCATTCATTGCGCTCCTTTGACTTAAACCGCCAGCTTGAGCCTTGACGGGCTTGATGCTTGACCGTGACGACAATACATGAGAGCCAAGCGAAAGGCCAAAAAACATGAGTGATACACAACAATCTGAAGGCTTGCTGGCGACGGCTGAGCGTCTCATCGGGCGTGCCCGGGCAGCTGGTGCCGACCAGGCGGATGCGCTGGTGGTTCGCAGCCGTTCGCGCTCGGCTTCCGTGCGCAATGGCGAGGTCGAGAATACCCAGTCGGCCGAATCGGATGACTTCAGCCTGAGGGTTTTTGTCGGCCAGAAGGTGGCGACGGTACACGCCGGCCAGGGAGCCGATGAAGGCGCACTGGCGGAGCGTGCGGTGGCAATGGCGCGGGTTTCTCCCGAAGATCCGCATGCCTGCCTTGCCGACGCAGAGATGCTGGCCAAATCCTGGCCCGACCTTGAACTGTACGACTCCACTGAACCGTCCGCGGAAAGCCTGATCGAGGCTGCGACGGCCGCCGAAGCGGCAGCGCTGTCGGTTCCGGGTGTTTCAAGTTCCGTTGGTGCGGGCGCAGGAGCCGGCCTGTTCGGCATGGTGCTGGCGACCTCGCACGGCTTCTCCGGCACCTATGAACGGTCCGGCTTTTCCCGCTCGGTCAGCGTCATTGCCGGCGAAGGCGTCAAGATGGAGCGCGACTATGATTTCGACAGCCGCGTATTCTTTGCCGATCTTGATGAAGCCGAGGCGATCGGCCAACGCGCCGGGGAGCGTGCCGCCGCGCGTGTGAACCCGCGTAAGGTCAAGACCGGTTCCAACGTCACTGTGGTGTTTGACCCGCGGGCCGCCCGCGGCCTGATCGGGCACCTGGTTTCCGCCATCAATGGCGCATCGGTCGCTCGCAAGACCAGTTTTCTCAAGGACATGATGGGCAAGAAGGTGGCGATCGACGGCCTGACGCTGGTCGACGATCCCTTTGTCCGCCGCGGGTCTGCATCCCGTCCTTTCGATGGCGAGGGCGTATCTGTCGGTCCGCTGACCATGGTTGAAGATGGTGTCCTGCAACAATGGTACCTGACCACCGGAGTGGCCCGGGAACTGGGTCTGACGTCCAACGGCCGCGCAGGCCGGGGTGGAGGAGTCTCCCCGTCTTCCACCAACGTGATCGTCGCTCCCGGTCAGCCGTCGCCCGAGGATCTGATCGCCTCGGTTGGCACCGGGTTCTATGTCACCGAACTTATCGGCCAGGGTGTCAATCCGGTGACCGGAGAATACAGCCGCGGCGCGTCGGGGTTCTGGATCGAGAATGGCAAGCTCAGCTTTGCCGTGTCCGAAGTGACCATCGCTTCCAACCTCAAGGATATGTTCAAGCGCATGACGCTTGCCAACGACATCGACACCAAGTTCTCGATTGCGGCTCCGACAATAGCTATCGAAGGTATGACCCTTGCAGGCGAGTAATGGGGTCTGAGGCGACACATTTCTCCGATGATCTGGCGCTGATGCTCGAGGCGTCGCGCCTGGCGGCGGACATTGCCATGTCGCATTTCCGGCAGGACCCGGAAGTCTGGTACAAGAATGGCGGCCGCTCTCCGGTGAGCGAGGCCGATATTGCCATTGATGAACTTCTCAAGAAGCTTCTGCTTGCCGCCCGTCCCGCTTATGGCTGGCTTTCGGAGGAAGCCGAGGATACCGAACACCGCCTTGCCTACAAACGGGTGTTCATCGTTGACCCGATTGATGGCACGCGCGCTTATGTCGCCGGCCGACCTGATTGGTGCGTAAGCGTTGGGCTTGTCGAGGACGGAAAGCCAGTGGCAGGCGTACTGGCAGCGCCCGCGCGTGGGGAAGTCTGGCAGGCCCAGGCTGGCGGTGGCGCTTTCCTCAACGATGTCCGTCTTTCCGCCGGCACGTCGTTTTCTGGTGAGGCGCGATTGCGTGTGGCGATCCCCGACATGGTCGCCAAAGTGATGCTGCCGAATGCCGAAACCGGTTTCGACAAGGTGGCCGGCGGACCTTCTCTTGCCTTGCGGGTTGCCGCCGTGGCGCGAGGTGAGCTCGACGCGGTCTTTGTCCGCCCCCAAGCCAGCGAGTGGGACCTGGCCGCAGCCGACACGCTGCTGGCTGAAACCGGGCATGTCCTTGTCGATCAGGCGGGAGACCGCATGCACTACAATCGGCCCGATCCATCGCGCGGGCTTCTGCTCGCCGCATCCAGCGCGCAGGTGCCACAGTTGCTTGGCTTGCTGCAGACGGCCAACGGGCATTGACCTTTTAATCGAATTGCCTCAAACCCCGCTCTGGTAGATGAGCCCGTTAATTCTTGGAGTGATCCCATGGCGGAAGGCAACAACAAACAGCTTTTGCACCTTGTATTCGGCGGCGAGCTTGAGAGCTTGGAGTCAATGAATTTCCGCGACCTCGATGCGCTGGATATTGTTGGCATCTACCCCAATTACGCATCGGCCCATGAGGCTTGGAAATCCAAGGCGCAGATGACGGTGGATAACGCCCATATGCGCTACTTCATCGTGCACATGCACCGCATGCTCGATCCCAACAGCGAAAACAAAACCGCCTCCTGAGGCGCAGGCGAAAGACGAGATGATAGAACCGGACGCCGACACCGCGCCAAAGCTAAGGCTTGGCGAGACGTTCAACAGGCGGCGTCTGGGCAAGAAGCTGTTGCGATCGGATTTGGTGCAGCGCGCCGGTTCGGCCCTGATCGGCTGGACCCTGTCCGCGATCTGGCGGTCGAACCGTGACAATGGAACATCGACCGATTGGGAAACCCTGTTGCAAGGCGAATGGCCGGCGATCTTTGCGCTCTGGCACGGCCAGCATCTGCTGGTCCCCTATGCGAGCCCCTCTGACAGAAGATTCACTTCGCTGGTCTCGCGCAGCGCTGATGCTGAAATCAACGCCCGGGTGCTCGCCCGCGCCGGCATTGACGTGATCCGCGGATCGGGCGGACGTGAATCCTCGCGCACCGATACAGGCAAGGGCGGGGTCAAGGCACTGCTGTCGATGCGCAACGCGCTGCGGGATGGTGTCAACGTTGTCATGATCGCCGACATCTCCAAGGGCCAGCCGCGCCAGGCGGGCGAAGGGGTGGTCACCCTGGCGAAGATTTCCGGCCGTCCGATCGTTCCGGTAGCGTTGGCGACCAGCCGCCGCAAGGTGCTGGAG
>Ga0114916_1001476_pt1 | contig 13260 bp, 13 predicted proteins | sample MalvirAntarct_66_FD_83501 | JGI IMG/M metagenome (GOLD analysis project Ga0114916, IMG submission 83501) | Marine viral communities from the Global Malaspina Expedition - Malaspina viral metaG Antarct_66 | ecosystem: Environmental > Aquatic > Marine > Oceanic | place: West Anvers Island... | reverse complement strand
TAAAAATACTTAGTTTTGAAAAAAAATGAATTTACTTTAACCGAATTAATGTTTTCAAAACATTTTATTCTTAAATTTATTCTTTAATAATAACACGTAATTGCTGAAACTTTGTTTATCGCCCATGAAGATGTTTAATATTTTACTTGTTGAAGATAACCAAGGAGATGTTCTGTTGACGAAAGAAGCATTCGAGGAAAGTGGAAATAATTGTCAATTATTTGTGGTCAATGATGGACAAGAAGCAATTAACTTTTTAGAGCAAATCTCACCTTATACCCGTGTAGAATCACCCAATTTGATATTATTGGATATCAACCTTCCCAAAATGAATGGTCATGAAGTTTTGAAATATGTAAAGTCTAATTCAAATCTAAAACACATTCCTGTAATCATTCTTACGACCTCTTCCTCAGAAAAAGATATTAGTGAATGTTATTCTAATTATGCAAATTGCTATATTACAAAACCAAATGATGTAGCAGATTTTTTTAAAATAATTGAAAATGTCAATAGTTTTTGGTTAAAAAATGCTACTTTAACTTAAAAGCAATTATATATGGCGCAAAAAATTAATTTGCTCTTAGTTGATGATAATCCTGCAGATTTATTTTTAATAAAAGACTACTTAAGTGAATCGGATATTTTAGATTTAAATATTTTAGAAGCTACATCTATAGGAGAAGCTAAAGAAATCTTGACAAATCAATTAGTGGATCTTGTATTATTAGACATGTTTTTACTTGATTCGTCTGGAATCAATACTTTCTATTCTGTTCACAACGAATTCCCAAAAACAAGCATCATTGTACTATCTGGACTTTCAGATAAAAACATTGCTCTAAGTACAGTTCAAGCTGGTGCACAAGACTTCCTATTAAAAGGAGATTTCGATGGAAGATTGCTTGAAAAAACGATAATTTATAGTGTTGAAAGAAAGAAAAACCTTCAGTTATTAGCTGATTCAGAAAATAAATATAGAGCTCTTTTTGAAGTGACTCCTTTACCATTGTTTATTGTTTCAACTGATTCTAATAAAATAATAAAGGTGAATGCTGAGGCAAAACATGTCTTCGGTTTTAATGACGAGGAATTTATTTTAAAAGAACTTTCCGACTTATTTGTAAACAAAAAAGATATTAGTAGGCTGATTGAATCAACTTCAATTGAAGATCAACAATTTAGAAAGGTTGCAGTAACAAAGGACGAATTAAAAATAATTGTGGACGTCACTTTGAAAAGAATCATTCTTCTTGATGATACCTTTATTATAGTGCAACTCAAAGATGTTACCGAACAAGTGCATTTCGAAAGAAATAGGTTAGATATTATAAACTCAATACAGGACAATGAAAGGAGTAATTTCGCAATGGAACTGCACGATGGATTGGCACAAGAACTAGTTTTACTCAATATTTATATTGACCAAATCAAAGAGAAATGTTCTGATATCCCTGAGGTAGATCAAGCTAAGAGTATTATTACTGATGCAATGAAGCAAACAAGGAGACTGACTTACAATGTCAACCCTCCCCTTTTGAATGAAGGTTTTTTTAAAGGATTATCAGTTTTATTTGAACGCTTTAACGATATCAATGATATCCACATATCTTTTAATATTGACAAGAAGATAGAAAATTGCGAAGAAATAATTAGTGATGATATTAGTTATAATTCCTACAGAATAATTCAAGAGTTTCTTAATAATTCAATTAAACATGCCGATGCTGATGAAATTTCATGTTTTGTAGCTTCTGAAGAAGATTTTTGCAGTATCATCATTAAAGACAATGGAAAAGGGTTTGACCAATCTGTTTCAGAAAGTATTGGTATGGGAATTAAAAACATGAAAAAAAGAGCAAAACTTTTTCAAATCGGAATTGAGATAGATAGCAAAGAAAATTCAGGTACTTCACTTAAATTGATTATTCCCAAATCCTCGGGTATTGACTTTTAGAAGGCTCTGTTAAAGATTTTCAAAGAGTTTTCCTTTTTGAACTTCTACGATTCTCTAATCTCTATGTGATGCAACCTTTACAAAGCCAAGATATACTTCATATTTTATTGTATACAACGCCACTCTATTTCAAGCATTCTCATTAATTTAGCAAAAAAAAGTTATGAAATTTTTTATAGATACAGCAAACCTTAACGATATAAAAGAAGCCAATGATTTAGGTATTTTGGATGGCGTTACAACAAATCCATCTCTAATGGCCAAAGAAAACATCACTGGAAAACAAAATATCATTAAACATTACAAAGATATTTGTCATATAGTTCATGGCCCTGTAAGTGCCGAAGTTATTGCTACGGACTACAAAGGAATTATTTCTGAAGGCGAAAAACTGGCTGATCTCCATGATAATATCGTTGTCAAGGTTCCAATGATTCCGGAAGGCATTAAAGCGATTCGTTATTTTTCTGATAACAACATCAAAACAAACTGTACACTCATATTTTCTGCTGGACAAGCTTTGTTAGCTGCAAAAGCTGGTGCGACGTATGTTTCTCCATTTATCGGTCGTTTGGATGATATTTCTGCAGATGGGATTGGTCTTATCGCTCAAATTCGTCGAATCTTCAATAATTATGATTACGAAACACAGATTTTAGCCGCTTCAGTGCGTCATCCAATGCACATCATCGATTGCGCTGAGATAGGTGCTGATGTAATGACTGGACCGCTTAAGGCAATTATGCAGTTGGCGCAACATCCTCTTACAGATTCTGGATTAGCTCAGTTTTTAGCTGATTTTGAGAAGGGGAATAAGTGAAAATAGTGACGAGTGACAGAGTGACATCATCTCGCGGGGCGAGATTTAGTGACGAATTTGTTGGGCGTGGGTAGGGCGTTGTTTTGTCCACAGATTTGAAGGATTTATGTGATTTTTGAGCGTAAGTATGGTGTGGAAGTTGTCCACAAATTACACACCTGTGCCGACCATTCGGTAGATTAACACAAATTGGTTGGCGTGAGTAGGGCGTGGTTTTGTCCACAGATAGTACAGATTTTCATAAATTGTAGGATGTGATGTTGTCCAAAGATTTTTGTTTTAAAGAATCATAAATAGCACTCTTAAACCTCTGCGTTCCTTTGCGACTTCTTTGCTATCTTTGCGTTTAATCCCCCAACTCCACACCATCGAACATTTAACGAATTAGATTGTCTTTAAACCTATAAATAACTATTTTATCCTCAAATGAGCTATAGATATATCATTGCCTTCTCCGTCATCATTGGGATTCTGGTTATACTGGATATCTATACTTGGAGGGGAATAAAAAAGACCGTCAGTAAAAAGGTATTTTTGTTTTTTAAGTGGTTTATTCCAGCCACGACTTTTTTGTTTATATTGGGATTTGTTGTAAACATTTTTAGAGGTGATCAAGGAATTCACAATGCGCATTACCTTTTAAATTTGATTACTGGGTTTACGTTTGGGGTTTTTCTTGCTAAACTACTGATTGCAGCACCTTTTATTTTGGAAGATGTCTTTCGTTATCCCGTTTTCATCTATAACCGAATCAAAACCAAAAGAACCGAGAAAGTTTATTTACCCAGTAGAAGAAAATTTGTCCGAAATATCTCGCTCTCTTTGGCGGCTATTCCACTTGCTGGAACAATCTATGCGATCACTCGAGGGAAACACAATTACCAAGTCAAAAACATTCCTTTGAGCTTTAAAAATCTTCCTGAATCCTTCCATGGATTGAAAGTATTACAATTTTCAGATTTTCACGCGGGGAGTTTTGATGATTATGAAGCGGTGGAATTCGGACTATCACTCATCAACAAACAAAATCCAGATTTAGTGCTGTTTACTGGGGATTTGGTAAACAACAGAGCTGTTGAAAGTGACCCGTTTATTGAAATGCTTTCCAGGATCGAAGCACCAATGGGTAAATATGCGATACTCGGTAATCACGACTATGGAGATTATATGCCTTTTGAATCTGAGGAAGCTAAACAAGAAAATAATCAATTGCTGGAAGAAGCTTTCGTTAAAAGTGGTTTTCAATTAATGCGAAATGAAAATGTTCAGCTAGAAATAAATGGTGAGTTTGTTAATTTAATCGGTGTCGAAAACTGGGGACAGCCTCCTTTTCCTCAATATGGTGATTTAGATGTAGCGACAAATGGCTTAGATAAAAGCAAATTCAACATCCTCCTCTCCCACGATCCCGATCACTGGGAATATGAGGCGCGTCAACATCCAATTCATTTCGATCTCACACTCAGCGGACATACACATGGTGCACAGTTTGGCGTTGATATTCCAGGATGGCAATGGAGTCCTGTGAAATACCGATATAAGCGCTGGTTGGGACTTTACAAGGAGGATGATCAGTATCTTTATGTCAGTAAGGGATTTGGTTTTCTGGGATTTCCGGGGAGGATTGGGATGTCGCCGGAGGTTGTTTGTTTTGAACTTAATTTTAGTGACCAGTGACGAGTGACAGCATCTCGCGCGGCGAGATTTAGTGACGAATTTGTAGGGCGTTAGTATGGCGTGAATCAGTCCACACCAGTACCGACGGATTCGGTAAATTTCAGAAATGTTCACAAATTGTAGGGCGTGGTGTTGTCCACAGATTATTAGGATTAGTGGGATTCCAGTGTGTTAGCAGGGCGTGAATCTGTCCACAAATTTCACAAATGTTCACAAATTGTAGGGCGTGGTGTTGTCTACAGATTATTAGGATTAGTGGGATTCCAGTGTGTTAGCAGGGCGTGAATCTGTCCACAGATTTGTTGGTTTTATGGGATTATATGGCGTGAAAGTTGCGAATGGTTTTGTTCGATTAAAGGAAGTTACAAATCATCAAACCTCTGCGTCCCTTTGCGCCTTCTCAGTGAACTTAGCGGTTAAAACTCACGCCCTACACATTCGTCACTAAGACTGGCATGTCCAGTCGATGTCACTCGTCACTCGTCACTCGAATGTTCAAAACTTATTGACAAAAACCTCCCATTATCGTCCCCAATCTGTCAAATTCATTATTTTTGCTTTTTAACTCATGTAGTATGGAAAACGTACAGGAAACGGTAAAGAATATTTTTTCGGCTTACTTGGAGAAAAATGGGCACAGGAAAACACCTGAACGCTTTGCTATACTTGAAGAAATCTACAACTATGACGGGCATTTTGATATTGAATCGCTTTATATCAAAATGAAAAATCAAAACTATCGCGTTTCTCGAGCTACTTTGTACAATACGATTGATTTATTGTTGGCTTGTAATCTCGTGCGTAAGCATCAATTTGGGAAGAATATCGCTCAGTTTGAAAAAGCGCATGGATTTAAGCAGCATGATCACATGATTTGTACAGATACTGGAGAATTGATTGAGTTTTGTGATCCTCGGATTCAGAATATTAAGTCGACGATTGAAGAAGTATTTGGTGTTAAAATTCACCACCACTCACTTTATTTCTATGGAGTGAGAAATGATAAATCTGACGAAAAAGAATCGTGAATATTACTTCAAAAATAGAAATGCACCCAAAAGGTGTTGTGATTATTTCATTGAAAGGAAAGATCTTGACGGAGAATTGCTTTGATGAGATTTCAGAGAAAATTGACAGCAAAATTGAAGGCGGAAAGAAGAAATTCCTTCTCGATTTGGCAGATGTATCTCACATGAACAGCAGCGGTTTGAATATCTTACTGCGTTTGTTTACAAAAATTAGAAATAAAGGAGGTGAACTCATTATGATTAAACCTTCGAAAGTGGTGAATCAATTGTTTATCATTTCAAAATTAAATACAGTTTTTAAAATCGGAGCGAATAAAGAAGAAGCTCTAAAACAACTAATTGCACAAGAGGCATGAAAAAAGTAGATGTACTATTAGGATTACAATGGGGTGACGAAGGTAAAGGTAAAATCGTCGATGTTCTTACGCCCAAATACGATATTATCGCCCGTTTTCAAGGTGGACCAAATGCGGGACATACATTGGAGTTTGATGGGATAAAACACGTGCTTCACACGATTCCTTCTGGGATTTTCAGAAAGGACACGATGAATTTAATCGGAAATGGTGTTGTTATTGACCCTGTGATCTTCCAAAAGGAAATTGAAGCACTTGCGAAATTCAACCTCGATATCAAAAAGAGTTTATTGATTTCCAATAAAGCACATTTGATTCTTCCTACGCATCGTTTATTAGACGCGGCTTCTGAAAAGGCAAAAGGAAAAGAAAAAATTGGTTCTACGCTGAAAGGTATCGGACCAACTTACATGGATAAAACGGGGAGAAACGGTTTGCGTGTAGGTGATATTTTCACTTCTAACTTTAAAGAGAAATACGATAAACTCGTTGAGAAGCATGTTGGAATTTTAGAACATCACAAAGATTTTGATTACGATCTTTCTGAACTAGAACCTGCATTTTTCGAAGGGATTGAGCTTTTGCGTTCGTTAACGACTGTTGATAGCGAACATTACGTGAATAACGCAATGAAAGAAGGTAAATCTGTTCTTGCTGAAGGTGCGCAGGGAACGCTTTTGGATATTGATTTCGGAAGTTATCCTTTTGTAACGTCTTCAAACACGATTACCGCTGGAACTTGTACTGGTTTAGGTGTGGCTCCAACGAAAATTGGTAAAGTAATCGGTATTTTTAAAGCGTATTGTACAAGAGTTGGATCTGGCCCCTTCCCTACTGAGTTACACGATGAAGTAGGTGAGAAAATCAGAAAAGCTGGTGCTGAGTTTGGTGCAACAACTGGACGTCCAAGAAGATGTGGTTGGATTGACTTACCTGCTTTGAAATATGCAATCATGATTAACGGTGCAACTGAACTTTCTATGATGAAATCAGATGTGCTTGAAGAGTTTGATACGTTAAAAGTTTGTACACATTATATCATCAATGGCAAGAAAATTGATTATTTACCGTTTGATGTAGTTGATGCAGATATTGAACCTGTATACGAATCAATTAAAGGTTGGAAAACAGACTTGACTAAATTGACTTCAATGGATGACGCTCCGCAAGAATTGAAAGATTACGTGGCGTACCTTGAAAAACATTTAGAAGTTCCAATCACAACTGTTTCTGTAGGTCCAGATCGCACGCAAACATTAGACAATAGAAAATAAGTGAACACATTTTACAACATATTAAAAATTGCGCTTTTGTATGGGAGCGCAATTTTTTTGTTTGGTGCTTTTTCCAGAGCGCAAGGTGATGTAATTGAACTGTTAGATGGATCTGATGAAATAATCATGGATTCAAAAACAGGAAACTATATCATTAGAGGTAATGTTGTATTTAAAAAAGAGAACACCAAACTTTACTGTGATTCTGCCTATTACAATTTGCCACGACAAGAGATCAGGGCGTATAGCAACGTACATTTGAACAAGGAGGATACGCTTAATATGTTCTGTGATTCACTATTTTTTGATACGAAAAAAGAATTTGCCAAACTCTGGGGAAATGTCCGTGTACGCGATAATGAATACAAACTCACAACAGATTCGCTGGATTATGATATTAAAAAGAATCAAGGGGTTTACAAGAATGGTGGTGTAATCACGAGTATCGTCACCAATGATCGACTGACGAGTAAAGTCGGTTACTTCTACCCGAAGACGAAGAATTTCAATTTCCGCGGAGATGTTGTCTATACTTCTAAGGATTACACTGTAAACACAGACACTTTACAATTCAATGGAATGAGTAAAAAAGCTTATTTCTATGGTCCGACGGATATTCTTATGAAGGAAAGTAAAATGTATTGTGAGAAAGGTTGGTACGATGTAAACAACGAAAAAGGCGTACTTCAAAAAAATGCCTATATCGACCAGGAAGACACGTATATCGGTGGAGATAGCTTATATTATTCTGCGCTGGACAGCATGTATGTCGGTGAAGGAAATGTGGTGATTCGCGATACGACAAATAAAATTGAATTCAATGGCGATTATGCGATCAGTGAAGAGAAAAAGCAATACGCTTTGATTACAGGACATGCCTTAGCAAAACGGTTCGATAACGAAGATACGCTGTTCATTCATGCAGACACACTATTCAATCAACTAGACACTGTGGGAGAGAGTAAATTGATCCTAGCGTATCATGGCGTAAAACTGTTTCGGGCGGATATGCAAGGAGTTTGCGATTCTTTAGTCTACAACCGCGAAAAAGGAATCATGGATATGTATTATGAACCCGTTCTCTGGGCAAAAGAAGCGCAACTTTCCGGGGATACGATTAGTGTTTATGAAAAGAATGAAGAAATCGACCGCGCTTTTATCCGAAAAAAAGGTTTAGTCGTGACGCATGTTGATTCTACGGATTATTACAATCAAGTGAATGGAACAATGATTACCGCTTATTTTGACAGTTCAGAAATTCGCCGTGTGGACATAGAAGCCAATGCCAAAACAATTTATTTCCTCGAAGACGAAGAAGAAAATGACACGGTAATTATCGTTGAAAGAAAAGGGATGAATCGATTGTATTCTTCTGATATCAGCTTGTACTTTGAAAAAGGAGACATTACTTCTGCCACTTACCGATCAAATCCAGAAGGTGTGCTCTACCCTATGACAAAGATCAAAAAATCGGAGGAACGGGTTCAGGATTTTAGATGGGATGAAACGAGGAGGCCGATTTCTTGGCAGACTATGATTTTGGACGAGGAAGAGGTACAGAATGAGAAGGAGAATGAGAATGAGGACGAAGTAGAAAGTGAAAAGTAGAAAGTTTAGAATTTCCAAATTAGCCCGGAGATCGAGTGTTTCTGACTGTAGCAGAGCGGAACGTCAGGAATGTATCGAGATCGAAGGGGTTAGACAATACAACCAAACAACATTTTTCATTAAATTAAACCCAAAAATTACCAGATGAAAGTTCATTTTATAGCGATTGGAGGAAGTGCGATGCACAATTTAGCGATAGCTTTATCACGTAAAGGTGCTGAAGTTACTGGATCTGATGATGAGATCTTCGAGCCTTCGAAAGGACGACTTAAAAAGGAAGGCATACTCCCCGACTCTATTGGTTGGAATGAAGCAAACATTCACGCTGGACTTGACGCTGTGATTTTGGGGATGCACGCGCGAGCGGATAATCCTGAACTGGCCAAAGCGAAAGAACTCGGAATCGAAATTTTCTCTTACCCGGAATACATTTATGAGCAATCGAAAAACAAAAAGCGTGTCGTGATTGGTGGTTCGCACGGTAAAACGACAATTACGTCAATGATTTTGCACGCGTTACAGCGTTTAGATGTACCTGTAGACTACATGGTAGGTGCGCAACTCGAAGGATACGACTGTATGGTAAAGATTACAGAAGAAAATGACACCATTATTCTGGAAGGAGATGAATATTTGAGTTCACCGCTGGATCGGCGTCCGAAATTTCATTTGTACAAGCCGCATGTCGCTTTGATTAGCGGAATTGCCTGGGATCACATCAATGTTTTTCCTACTTGGGAGAATTACGTGGAACAATTTGTAAAATTCTGCGAAGTGATTGAACCGAACGGAAAATTGATTTACAATAAAACAGACGCCCAAGTAAACAGTATCGCCAATGATTTTGATGCCCAATTGGATCTTATCGCTTACGAAACACCAGCATACAAATCAAACCCAACAGGAACAGCACTTGAACACGAGGGCAAAACTTATGATTTGAAAGTTTTCGGTGCACACAACCTCCAAAACTTAATGGGTGCCATGGAAGTTTGCGCTGCTATTGGCGTTGAAAAGTCGGATTTCTTAACAGCCATGAAAGACTTTACCGGTGCTGGAAAACGTTTAGAGAAAGTGGCAGAAAGTGATTCTTTCGTGATGTACAAAGATTTCGCGCACTCCCCTTCTAAACTAAAAGCCACCACCGCAGCCGTAAAAGAACAATACCCCGACAGAGAATTGATCGCCTGTATGGAATTACACACATTCTCCTCACTAAAAAAAGAATTCCTACCCGAATACGACGGCGCCATGAACGCAGCAGACCACGCGTTGGTTTATTTTAGTCACGAAGTGGTAAAACACAAAAAGTTAGCTCCCATTACTGCTGAAGAAGTAAAAGCAGCTTTTGGCGGTAAGGTTCGTATTGAAACGTCTACGGAAGCTGTACTTGATTTTATTAAGGGGTTTGATATGAAGGACAAGGTTTTGTTGATGATGAGTTCTGGAAATTTTGATGGGGTTGATTATGGGGAATTGGGGGGAGAGTTGGCTAGGTAGTTCTATTTTTTCTAAAGTCCATGAGATTTAATCGCGTGGTAACTTGGGGATGTCAGCTATTTCTTTCAATATCACTAAAATTTATTTTGAATCGTTTTTCGTTTTCTGGATAAAGGTCTATCATGAAGAATTTCTTCTTATGTTCTTCAAAAAACTGTTCTTTAGTACTAAACAGTCTAGCTTTGTGTTTTGAATATATTCTTGCCTTTTCATTTTTATCATTAATTTTTCTGCAATTTTCTTTTAATAAATCATTTATTCGATTTTTTATAGCGGACTCCGTGAAGCTCTCAGCAAAGTGCTTTGAGTAAATTTTAATGAAGATCTGTTCGGAAGTAATGTATCTATAAGTAGAAGGGATGTCTTGATTTGATTCATGAAGAATTTTGATAGCTTGGTCTAACTTAAAGTCGTTTAAAAAGCTTTGATAGAATTTGTTATAGCGTATCATTAAATCGCTTGTTGATATAGTATCAAAAGATCCAATAATTCCCCAAAATGGAGCACGGTTATGGATATGAGATGTTTTTAACAGATAAGCTCCATAGCAAACAGCGAGGGTAATGAAAACATTATTCTTTGCTATTGTATTTATATCCATTAAGTCTTCATGAATTTCTAACCATTCAACAAGTTCTTTAGATTCCAAAACTAAACCTGACCTGTCTTTACTGCCGTGCATTTCGAAGTGTAAGATTGGAATCACATGATCAGTTCGACATTCTTTCTTGATTTTTACAAATGCCTTCTGCAATTCAGTTTTTGAATGAATTGGAATCAACTCTACGCTTAATAATTCATTTTCAAATTCTTTCCATCTTAATAAATCTTTATAAAGTTCAGTGCCTGTCAGATTTTCTTTTTGTGAATCAAGTGATTCTAACACATATACCTTATTGAATTCGAATCCACTCATATAATGATAACGTTCGGTAGCAAAAAATCGCTGCTATCTATAAAGTTAAACAATAATTTGAAACGGGATTGATTGAGCTGAGGATGATTTATCATTCGAAGGGCAATTTTAGCAGTGTTTTTTGGGTGGTACTTACGGCATTCAGTAAAACCTTCCTCTCTCGGATTTATTCCTATTACAGAATTGATAGGAAGTTTTTAATTAGTATGTTTTGTATCACCAAGGAATTATCTCTTCAAGAATAGATGAAATATTACACTAGCGAAAATCTTTCAAGTCGTTTTTACAATAAAAAACTCAGAATCTTTATTAATCAATAAGTTCATCGTAAAACTCATTACACTCAAATAGTTCAGCTGCAATATCATTGTAATTGGCTTCAGCATCCAAAAGGTCCGTCACAAATATCGCTTTTTTGCATATTGACAAAGCATTTTTTGCAGCGGAAATCAACCCAGAATGATTTAACCTTTCACCTTCCTCCAAGAAGTATACAGCCGTATCTTTCATATCTAGATACATTTGTTTATAATCTTCTACTGTAAAATCATTCTCCATACTTTCCTAATGTAAATTTATATTTTCAGTTCGAATTTGCTTATAAAATAATCTAATTTCTTAAAATATTTTCTAATTCCCTTTGAAGCACTTTATTATCAGTAATACCGTTATGCCCTTGTTATTAAGTCTTATTACGGACCTGGATAACCAGAATCCATATATCTATTACTACTATCAAATTTACCTGTTTTTTTTGGAGGCTTGTCAGAAAAAGAAAGTACTAGACATGCCCAGACATAAGGTATTAACCATGTTAGAATGATATTGTTATTTTTAACATTAGTAGGTAGTTTAATCGATCTACTCAACTTTAAAGTTGCCAGTATATTTAGGACTAGTGCAATTAAAACTAATAAAACCTTGAGGTATATTGGTGGAATTATCATTTTTTTTTAACTTTTCACTTCCTCCTCCTAAAAACCAAATAATCCAAAGAGTATTTACCCGAACCAATAATTGCAATTGTAATATAAATTAATCCATAAAGAAGTGCAAATTCCTGTTTGCCAAAACCATCGTCTGCATGAACGATAAAAGCGGCAACCAGCATTGTGATTAATAAAGGAATAGCGGCAAAGCGAGTAGCTAAACCTAGAATTAGTAAAATAGAACAGAACACTTCCGCAAACACGGTCAGTGCTAAAGACGCTGTTGATCCTATTCCCAACGGGTCACCAAATTTTATAGGCTGACCGTCAAACAGTGCTTCGAATTTACCGATACCGTGAGTGAGCATAAAAATTCCTACTACTACACGCAATATTAAAAGCGCAATACTTACATTTTTAGGATATTGGCCAGGATTAAATAGGAGTTTTGTTATTTGTTTCATTGTTTTTTGTTTGAGCTGTTTTTTGTTTGAGTTGTTTTTTAAATTCTTACAATACATCTTTAGCAACACCATCCTCACATTACTGCAACACGCTTCCGAATTATTTTACCTGAAGTAAAAGAAACAGTTATCATGTAAACACCCTTTGAAAAGTCCTCTAACGGAACATGGTACTTATCGTCCATAAGAGCATAGTTGAGCGGTAAATCGTTTCCTTGCAGGTCTACAATATGAATTGATTCTACACTTGATGGAGATGTAATATAGATAGCCCCAGTATTTGTCGGGTTAGGATAAATCATGACTTCTTCGGTTTCAATTTCATCTAACGATAGAAACTTTTCTACAAAAAATGTAGTGTCTTGACTATTTGATTGTTGCATTTCACAATTTATAGTAGAGGAAGAACTGTAGGCTGTATAGTTTAAAATAAAGTTTCCTGAAGCTAGATAACCAAGGCTTATTGTATCATAATATTGTTGAGGTTGAGTTGACCAACTTATGAAGTAACAGGATTCCACAGTGATAGTATTCCCGTTGACATCTACTGTAGATCCTAAGTATTCACCTAAATTCCCTGTGGCAACATGGGTTGCTAAAAATATCTCATCATTTGTAGTCGGGTTCTGAGGTTGGATTTCAATAGATAAAATTGTTGGACTTTGTCCGTATGATAGAAACCCGATTGCTAAAAAAAATAAAAGTGAAAGTTGTTTCATATTGTGCAATTT
>Ga0114916_1001475_pt1 | contig 13261 bp, 17 predicted proteins | sample MalvirAntarct_66_FD_83501 | JGI IMG/M metagenome (GOLD analysis project Ga0114916, IMG submission 83501) | Marine viral communities from the Global Malaspina Expedition - Malaspina viral metaG Antarct_66 | ecosystem: Environmental > Aquatic > Marine > Oceanic | place: West Anvers Island... | reverse complement strand
GGTTTTACTTGCTTCAACGGGTGAGAGATCGGCGGCAATAATCCACGTTTGCACCATGTTGCCCGTTTTGGCGTTGCTGGATTCCATTGTTGCAATTACCAGAATAGGATCTCCGTTTAACATGCTAGGGCCGGAATACATTACAAAACCACGCGCTATTGATTTTGTCGCCTTTGTTGGCTTGGTCGATAGGTATCGCATTATTTAATTCCCATAATCAGCAAGGTAAAAAGGATAACCAAACCGGCGCAAAGAATGCCGGTTTCTATGTTGATACGCTTAATTTCGCGTTTTAATTCGGCTTTATTGGCCAAATATTTATGCGCGGATTTCTCGGTTACTTGGTTCAAATATGCGTCTCTTAATTTGGAGTTAGTCATTAGTTTGCCCCCAACTGACAGCCATAGCCATAATGCGCGGCATATTGTTTGTCAATGTTTTGACGCTCGCGGGCTGGCAATTCAACAAATAGGTCATAGCAACGCTGGAAAGTTTTTTCTGTTTGACGCTCTTTTTTAGTCTCTAGGCGGTCAATCTGCTTATCAGTTTCCGCGCTATCTAATTGCCTATCAAATGAGTCTGACAGATCAGCGTGTTTACGGTCTGCTATTAGGTACTTGTCAACATTCTTTTGATGGGCTGGATTAATAGCTTTAATGGTAAACGCCTCAATGGCTTCAATAGTTGGCGCTACATCGTGGGCTTTTTGGTCAAAATCAGCGGCGGCAACATCAATAGCCAGTGCCTTCAATTCGCGCTCAATAGCGTTTATCCGGTCTAGATGGTTAACACTGAACTCTTTAGAATATGAAATTAACTCTTTCACCGAATCAATGCCCGCCGATTGCCAAGTGTTCAAATATTCTTCTCGGTTTAGCTCTATTGTCTCGCCTTTGTAGTTAGTCGCGCTTATTGCTTTCGTTGATAATGTCATAATGTCCGCCTGTTTATGTAAATGATAATGATTCGCATTAAGGGCCACATTTCCGCGTTCTCGCCCAATGATGGATTATACCAAAATAAACAATCAATTATCAAAATAATATTGATATATATGCTTAAAAAATTGCGCTTAATTGGTTTACTATTGTCTTATTCATAGTTTATTCCTATTATTAAGGCATTAATTCTGTTTAGTTATAAGGCAAAGGGAATGGATTAAACTTTTAGGGCGGCGATTAGCCATTGAAAAGCCAGATAAATCGAACACTATTTAAACCGTAAACAGTAACAGAATCAGGAGCTTAACCCATGGGCATGATACAGAATATCAATATAAGCGATCGGCTGACGGACTGCGTTGCTAATGATTGGCTCGATTTGATTGAACACTTAGACGGAATAACGCTCGCACTTATGGACGTGCCTGAAGCTGGCCAGACAATCCGCGCCGCGCTTGTTGATTGGTGCGCGGAGGTCGATACCAGAATTGAAACGCTAGCCCGTGCCGATGATCCAAACGATAATGCAAATGATAATGATTCGCATTCGCATGGGGGGGTACAGGGGGGTCTTATCCGGTCAGAGGCCTCCGACCCTCTCCAAAATACGGCCAGCTTTTTAAAGGGTTGTGACGATAAGTTCGGCTGTGAGAGTTAATCTATTTTGTTGTAGCTGGCTTTGCTGTATATTGACACAATCTATCCAATAAGCTTTTAAACGGGCTTAGAACGCAATTTAGAGGCATATGAGATGGCTAAGAAAGGAAAACAAGGAGATGGGGGCGGTAACCCTGACAAAGCGTTAATTGTATTTGATTATGACATGACTAAAGAGTTGCAAGACCTAGCTAGTGTTTTGAATAAAGGACAGCTTGCTTCTTATTTTGGCATGACAGAAAGAACGCTTAGTAATATTGAAAAGAGGCAGCCTGAAGTTAGAGCGGCTTATGAATTTGGGCGGGCATCTAAAATAGCGGCTATGGGCAATAATTTAGTCCAGTTGGCTATGGATGGTAACGTCACAGCTAATATCTTCTACTTGAAGACTCAAGGCGGCTGGAAAGAAGAGCAAGCTGAATCAAATGCTCAACCTATTAGTATTAACATTATTCAACCTGCTGAATGAATACAATAACCCCTACTAGCCCTCAATTTGAATACATTACTAGCGCCGTTAAATACCCTGCTTTAGTAGCGGGGTTTGGTGCGGGTAAGACTGACGCTGCGGTTAACCGTTCTATAATAGGAAAGATCCAGAATCCCAAAACAAACAGAGGCTTTTATATGCCTACTTACGATTTGATTCGGATGATTGCCTTTCCTCGATTTGAGCAAGCTTTAGGGCAGTTGGGAATTGGATACAGGCTTTATAAGTCGCCCCTTAATTATTTAGAGATTACTGGATACGGAAGAATTTATTTCCGGTCTATGGATGCCCCACATCGTATTATTGGTTACGAGCATGCTGATGCTGACGTAGATGAGCTAGATACCATGAAAACTGAAGATGCGGCTTATGCGTGGCGACAGATCGTAGCGAGAAACAGGCAGCCAAAAGAAGGTGTAGGGAAAAACACTATCGGAGTTACTACTACACCGGAAGGTTTTAAGTTTGTATATAACACTTGGGTAAAAGACCCAAAGCAGGGTTATGAAATAATTAAAGCGTCTACAATGAGCAACCCGCATTTACCAGAGGATTACGTTCAAAGTTTAAGAGACATTTACCCTGCTAACCTTTTAGCGGCTTATCTGGAAGGCAACTTTGTTAACCTGCAATCTGGAACGGTTTTTAACAACTATGATAGAATTGCATGTAGATCAAGTATGACTGCGGACGATTCGACCTTAGTCCGTATAGGAATGGATTTTAACGTCACCAACATGTCCGCCGTAGCTTATATTGTTCACGGAGATAATTGGCATGCCGTTAATGAATTTAAGGGGATTTATGATACCCCTGCAATGATTAGGGCTATACAAGAGAAGTACCCTAATCACGTTGTCAGAATCTACCCTGATGCCAGTGGCCGCAGTAGAAAGACTGTAGATGCGTCTATATCTGACATATCATTGCTAGAAAGCGCGGGATTTGCCGTTTATGCAAATAAAGCTAACCCGTTTGTTAAAGATAGAATCTTGGCCGCTAATACAGCTTTTGATAAAGGAAGGCTGCTTGTTAATGATACTTTATGCCCTGATTATGCTAGATGCCTTGAGCAGCTTGCTTATGATGACAATGGTACTCCTGACAAGAAGTCTAACCTTGATCACTTGCCCGATGCGGGAACATACCCTATAGCCTTTGAAATTCCAGTGGTTAAGCCCGTGGCTGACCTGAGAGTCCGATTTGCGAGATAAAAATTATGCCAGTAGATAGCAGAAACCCCGAATACGAAGCAAACGTCAATAAGTGGAGATTAGTCCGCGATTGTGATGAAGGCGCTTATGCCGTTAAGTCTAGAGCTAAAGGTACTAACAGTGCTATTGGCCCAATGAAAGGTTCTGCTTACCTTCCGCCGCCAAACCCTACTGATGGGTCTGAAGATAACAAATTACGCTATCAAGATTATGTTGAGCGGGCTAATTTTGTCAATTTTACGGGTCACACAAAGGAAGGCATGCTTGGAATGGTCTTTCGTAAGCTTTCTACTATTAGCTTAGACCAATCTATTGACTACATGATGATTGACGCTAACGGTGATGGTTTGTCACTAGATCAAATGATAAAAGATGCGTCTAGTGATGCTTTAATGTGTGGCCGATACGGTTTGCTAGTTGATTACCCATCTGCTCCTGAAGGTTTGACTGATTATGAGGTTTCTTCGCTGTATTTACGGGCAAGCATACTTCCGTACCCAACAGAGTCGATTATTAACTGGAGAACCGAGAAATTTGGCGGAATTAAGAAGCTTTCTTTAGTTGTGCTGCAAGAACCCACACTTAAACCGTCAGAAGATGGCTTTGAGTACGAGGAATGCATGTATCACCGCGTTTTGCTGCTTAAAAATGGCGTTTATGTGCAGAACTTATATGACGAGCATGGTGAGCTAGTAATTTACGAAGATGGCACTTCAGACATCTACCCTCGGCAGTTTGACGGTTCATTATGGGATGAAATTCCGTTTTCGTTTATTGGATCAATTAATAATGACGAAACGGTTGATAAAGCGCCTTTATATGACATTGCTGAGATAAACATTTCGCATTACAGGAACTCTGCCGATTACGAAGAGTCTGCTTTCCTTGTTGGTCAACCTACACCTACTTTTTCGGGATTAACTCAGTCTTGGGTAGATCAAAACATGTCTGATGGCATATCTTTTGGCTCAAGGGCAGCTATTTTGCTACCAGAAGGCGGTTCAGCAACTTTATTGCAAGCCAGTGAGAACCAAATGCCGTTAAAAGGCATGCAGATGAAAGAAAAGCAGATGGTTAAGATTGGAACTCGCATCATCGAGGACGGTGGCGGCGAAGAAACTGCTGAAGCGGCTAAAATTCGGTTTGCTGGGCAAAATAGCAAGCTTGGAGCAATTATTTTGAACGTAGAGTCTGCTTTTAAGAAGTGTTTGACATGGTCAATGATGTATATGGGCGGTAACTCTGAGCCAGAAATTGAAGTTAATAAGCAATTCTATGACGCAACAATTGACCCTCAGTTATTAATAGCTAATATGCAATTAATGGAAGGCGGTATTATTGCTAAGTCAGATGTCCGATATTTAATGCGGAAAGCTAGTTTAATTAGCTCTGACCGCACTGATGAAGACCTCGATAGCGATATTAGCAAAGAAAGCCCTGTTATTGCTTTAGATCAACCAGCAGAAGATGATACAGAGTTGTAAATCAATAAATTTGTCGATTTTTATATAAAAGATTATACTATTGTTATACTGGGGAGTAGTTAAGGACTTTTGCTCCTCTTTTTATAGGCGGTCAGTGACCGCTTGGTTTGTGACCAAAGGTGATTAAGATGAGTGAAGAAGAAATAGTAACTGAAACAGTAACCGATACAGATTTAAACGATAACAGCAAAGAGTTAGCAGCTTTAGTGGCAGAAAACGCCTCAATGAAGTCTAAAATGGACGAATTGTTGACTGAAGCCAAGAGAGCAAAACAAGCAAAGCGAGATATTGAAGCTGAATCTACCGCAGAGCGAGAAAGAGTTGCAAAAGAGCAAGGCGATTATCAGCAACTGCATAAATCAGCCCAAGAAAAGTATGAAAGTACGTTAACTGAGCTTGATAGTCTTCGCCAAGGCGTTGCAAACGAGAAGAAAAACAACACTGCTTTAAAACTAGCTGCCGACCTTGCAGACGGCTCTAACGCTGAGATTTTAAGCGAGTTTATTGGGCGCAGATTGAAGTTCCATGATGACGGTGTTAAAGTTACAGATGCAAACGGTAGTTTGACTGTGTCTTCGTTTGAAGACCTAAAGAATGAGTTTAAGAACGATGCAAGATACGCTGCATTGTTAAAAGGCAATCAATCATCAGGTGGCGGTGCTTCTGGTGGCTCAAATAGTGGCGGTGCCACAAAGGTAAGAAGTCGTGCCGAGTTTGAGGCACTTAACCCCGTTAAAAGGATGGAATTTGTGAAGTCCGGCGGAACTATAACTGATAATTGAAAGGTAATTTAACATGGCTAATAACATTACGGCACTTGTGCCAGACATCTACGAAGCATTGGACATCGTTTCCCGCGAACTAACGGGTATGATCCCATCTGCTACTATGAACGCTTCAGCAAACACTGCTGCTGTCGGTCAAAACATCCGAGTTGACGTTGAACCTGCTGGTAACGTGTCTGACATCTCTCCTGCAATGGTTGTCCCTGATCCTACTGGTCAGACTTCCGGTTCCACTGACATTGTTATCACTAAATCTCGCGCTGCTGAGTTTGGTTTTAACGGTGATGAGCAACTGGGTCTGCAAGGCGCTGGCTACCAGAATGTTCGTGCTGCTAAAATTGCACAGGCTATTCGTGCAGTAACCAACGAAGTAGAAACTGATCTTTGTGCATTGCAGTCTACTTTCTCTCGCGCATACGGAACCGCTGGCACTAGCCCTTTTGGTACTGCTAACGATTACACCGATGCTTCTAACGTCTTGAAGATTCTGAAAGATAACGGCGCTCCTTTGCAGGACAACCAGCTAGTAATTGATACTTCTGCTGGCGTTAACCTTTTGGGTAAGCAAGCAAACGTAGCTGATGCTGGTAGCGACTCTATCTTGCGTCAAGGCGTACTGCTTGATGTCAACGGCATGCCTATTCGTGAATCTGCACAAGTTAACACTTCTGTTTCTGGTACTTCAGCTAACGCCGTAAGTGCTGGTGCTCACGTTGTAGGTCAAACAGCTCTTACTCTTAAAGCTTCTGGTACTGGCACTATTGTTGCTGGAGATGTAATTACTTTTGCTGGCGACACTAACAAGTATGTTGTTGCTACTGGTGTTGCTGCTGTAAGTGGCGGAGCGTTAGTTATTGCTGCTCCAGGATTGCGCGTAGCACAAGGTGCTGGCGACAAAGCTATTACCATTACTGCTGCTTCTGCTCGCAACATGGCATTTAACCGCTCTGCAATCGTTCTAGCTTCTCGCGCTCCTGCTCGTCCTTCCGAGGGTGACATGGCGACTGACGTAATTGTAATTACCGATCCTCGCTCTGGTCTTAGCATGGAATTTGCCATGTACAAAGGCTACAGAAAAGTTCGTTATGAAGTTGGTCTTGCTTGGGGTGTTAAAAACATCAAGCCAGAGCATACTGCTCTTCTGTTGGGTTAAGTCTATATCTAGCCACCTCTTTCGGGGGGTGGCTTTTATAAGTGAGGAACATCAATGGCTACGATAGTAGTAGAGACAGGCAGTGGTTCATCAACTGCAAATTCTTATGTATCAGAAGCTGAATTAGCTACTTATGCTTCAGACCGAGGCGTAAACTTAACCGGCACATCTTCAGTCCTAATTATTCAAGCTATGGATTATTTAGAGTCTAGGAACTTTATTGGCACTAAATCAACATTAGCGCAAAATCTGCAATGGCCCAGAACGGGCGTTGAGATTGATAACTATTACATAGTATCTAACTCTATTCCTGTGCTTCTTAAAGAAGCCGAGATGGAACTGTGTATTGCTTTGGATGGCGGAGTAAATCCCCTTGCAAACCAAGATAGAGAGACACGAAAAGAAAAAGTAGGCGAGCTAGAGGTTGAATATGCTCCTAGTGCAGCAGCTATTACTTATCTTACGGCAGTTCAAGCGAAGCTAAAGAAGTTAGTTTTGCCTACTGCAAGGATTGTTCGTGTTTAATTACGAGTCTTTAAAGAAAACCGCATCTAAATTAATAGCTAACTTTGGAGCAAATTCTGTAGTTAGCAGAGAAGATGGCGGCAGATACAAGCCAGAATCTGGATCAATGTCTAACGGAATACCAATAACCTTTACCGCCAAGTCTGTTAGGGCGCAATTTAGCATTGCAGAAAAAGCCTCATCTGCCGTTCAAGACGCAGACGTTAAAATGCTACTTGAGTCTGGTAAAGGAATTCCTGCAATTGGTAACCAACTAACATTTGATAGCGTTTCTTATCGAATAATGGATGTTACTACAATCTCGCCATCTGGCACGGATGTGTATTATGAGCTTCACCTTAGATCTTAAAGAGTATGTCGATAAGACCGGCGAAGACATTGTTGAGGTTGTCCAGCAAACCTGTATAGAAGTGTTTACTAAGATAATAATGGATACTCCCGTTGGAAAGCCGGAGCTATGGAAAAATAAGCCCCCCGCAGATTATAGAGCTGGCGCTTTAAGAGCTAATTGGCAAACATCGTTAAACCAACAAGCTTCAGGAATATTAAACAAGAGAGATAAAAGCGGAAAGCGAGCCATTAACCAAATGAAAACTATGGTAAGTAAATATGATGGCTTAGGCTCTGTTGTTTTTACAAACAATATTGACTATGCTTCAAAAATTGAATATCTAGGCCATTCATCTCAAGCCCCAACTGGAATGGTAAGAGTAAATGTTGCGGCTTTTCAGCAAGCAATGGATCAAGCTGTTAAAAAGGTTAGCCCATGAGTACAGTGTTTTCAAACATAAGCGCGGCTTTAGACGTAAGACTAAACACTTTGATAGGATCATCTCCTGTAGCTTGGGAAAATATTGCCTATAAACCCGTTAAAAATACGTTATACTTGAGGCCAACTCATTTGCCTGCCCCTACAGTACAAGCTGGACTTGGAACTGCTGGTATAGATGAATACTTAGGGTTATATCAAGTTGATGTTTTTGCAATGGCCGGAGAAGGTAGAGGTACAGCAGAAGCGAAAGCTGATGTAATTGCTGATCACTTTAAACGCGGTACAGATTTATTGTACAATGGCGTTTATGTTCGGCTTGGTAATGTATCAAGAAACTCAGGACTTATTGACGAAGATCGCTTCGTTATTTCAGTAACAATTAATTATATGGCTCATGTAGCACCGAGGTAAAGTATGACTATTGCAACAGGCTCAAGACACAACATGGCGTATGTTGTCGAATCTACATTCGGTACTACTCCGTCAACACCTTCATTTACACCTATTCGCCACACCGGAACTACTATTGGACTGTCTAAAGACGCAATAGAATCCGAAGAGTTGCGCGAAGATCGTCAAGTAGCTCATTTCCGTCACGGCAATAAAAGCGTTGCTGGCGATGTTAATATTGAACTTTCTTACGAATCATTTGACGACTTGCTTGAGGCCGTATTGTGTGGCACTTGGGCTACAAACGTCCTTAAAGCTGGAACTACTCGAAGAAGCTACACCGTTGAGCGTCATCACCAAGACATTGGCAAATATCTGCGCTCTACTGGTTGCAACTTTAATGCGCTTTCTTTGTCTGTCGCCCCTAACTCTATGGTAACTGGATCGCTTTCGGTAATTGGTAAAGAATTTACAATAGCTTCTACTGCTATTACTGGCGCAACTTACGCAGCCGAAACTACTACATCACCATTTGATTCGTTTACTGGTTCAATTACAGAAGGCGGATCAAGCATTGCTGTTATTACTGGTCTTGAGTTAAGCCTTGATAACGGAATGGAGTCTATGTATGTAGTTGGCTCTAGCTCTACTTTGCTGCCTTCTATTGGCAAATCATCTGTTAGCGGATCTGTTACAGCTTACTTTGAAAACAGCACGTTGATTGATAAGTTTATTAACGAAACTTCGTCTAGTTTAACTTTTGTACTTACTGATCTAGCTGGAAACTCGTACACCTTTAATTTGCCTAATATTAAATACAATTCAGGTAATCCTGAAGTTGGTGGTGCTGGCGCAGTAACAGTATCTCTGGATTTTGTGGCACTATACAACTCTAGCGATGCATCTCAAATTAAGATTACAAGAGCAGACGCTTAAATAGCAGGGGTCGAAAGACCCCTTTTACGCAACCCGTATACAATAACTCTGGAGAGAGAAATGGACATAAAAGAACTTTACACTGCTGACGCACACGAAGAAGGCGCAGAGATACGCATTTTAAGCCCGATAGACGATGAAGAAACTGATTTCTACATCACCGTAAAGGGTGTTGACTCAAAGTCGTACAGAGAGGCTGTAAGAGCGTATCACAGGAAGCTTATTAACAAAGAGGATGGTGGTGAGATTGACTTGTTAGTCGCTATCACTAAAAGCTGGCGTGGACTTGAAGATAAAGGCAAGACCGTAAAGTTTACCCCTAAGAACGCACAAGACCTTTACGGCAAAGCTCCTAACATTGCATCTCAAGTAGACACTTTTGTAGCTGCACGAAGAAATTTTATCAAGGGCTAACTAAGGAGTTGTCTGTTTTTGGCCGGTGGCAGTTCTGGGCTGCCGGTTACGACAAAGGATCAACAGTTAGTCGCATCAGCAATCTACGACAGGTTGCTAAAAGTTTAGGTCGTAACCCCAAAGAACTTGATGAAGAGCCTAAATTACGAGAAGAGCTTGTTTATCTTTGGGACTTGTTCGTGTCTTTAAAAAATGCCTCCTCTGGCGCAATCAGTTACAATGAAATAAATTCGTATATGTCTATATATGGAAGGCTATCTACTTTTGAAGTGGATATTATCCGTAACCTAGATATTTTACACGCTCAAGAGGGCAGTAAGAATGACTGACGTATCAAAACTTGTAGTAGAAGTTGAGGCTAAAGGGATAAAACCCACTACTGAGCAGTTAGAAAAGCTTGCAGTGGCTGGCGGCAAGGCAGAAATTAGCACAGAAAAATTAGGTAAGGCAGCTAAGAGAACAGCTGCGCCTATGAAAAACATGCGTGCTCAAGCACAGCAAGTTTCTTATCAGTTTCAGGATATTGCTGTTCAAGCCCAGATGGGAACTAATTGGTTTACCATTATTGGCCAACAGGGTTCTCAGCTCGCGTCCGTGTTTGGCCCCAGAGGCGCTATAACTGGTGCGCTTATTGCTTTTGGTGCGATTATTGGTGGCGTGTTAGTAAAACAGCTTGGTCTTGCCGATACTTCTATAGAAGACCTTAAGACAGCATTAGGTCGTCTTGATACGGCAATGGAGTCAACCGACAACGGAGCTTTTGAACTAGCAACTAGAATTCAACAATTATCAAAGGTTTCTACAAAAGCTGCAAAGGCTGAACTTTTGTCTTTGTCCGTAGATACGGCGACAGCTTTTACAAACACAGGCAAAGCAATTGACAAATATGTTAATGAATCACTTTCTGACGCGTTATTAAATGGCGGGCCTATTCTTCAAGGAATAGGTGATGACATTGAATCTATGCGCAAAAAGGGTTTTTCTGAAGAAGACATTCTTAAACTAAATAAAATGTCTCAGGGATATATTGGCGTTTCTTCACTTGGCGCGGCTTTAAAAGAAGTAACTAATGATTTTGGCATTAGCGCAGAACAAGCTGGCCGATTTGTAGAGGCTGCTGCAGGCTTAAAAGATGGCGATTACAAAAGTTATCAAAACTTTGCGGAAGTTGTTGACCAGATAGGCGTTGAAACAAATTTTGCTGACAAAGAGCTAAAGACGTTTAGAGATGGTTTAGTTGATCAAATGGTTGTAATGACGGAATCTGTTGCAAAAGCTGATTTGCTTAAAAAATCTTTGGCTGCTATTTCGGATGGAGATTCTGAAGGTCTTACGTCTTTAACTACAGGTGCAGCAGCAGCAGCAGAAAAAGAAGCAGCAGATGCCGAGGCACTAGCAAAAAGAATAGAAGCCGCTAAGAAAAAAAGCTTTGAGCAACAAAGCGCGGCTGCAAGCGCCCACGTTGAACGGTTAACTTTGCTAGGTCTTACTCAAGAACAAAAGTTTACAGAACTTCAAGAAAGGGAATTGGCTAAGTTAGATGAAAACCTTGCTGCCAAGCTAATTTTAAAGACAGAGTATGATGCAGCAGTTAAAGCTTTAGATGGTCAAGCTAGTTTGCGTGACGATAAAGCTGGCCTAAAGCTAGAAGCAGAAAAAGCCAGCGCCCAAGCCCGTTTATTGCAAATAGAGCAATCAGCAATGGCAGAAGCAGATCTTATTAACTCCTTTGAAACCGAGGCTATAGCAAAAGTTCAGGCTGACAGAGATGCTGAATTAATAAGCCAAAAAGAATTTGAGGAAGCTAAAACTCAACTAGCAGAAAAATACAGCAAAGACAGGGTTGCTCTTGAGGACGCAGAAGCTGCAGCTAAAAAAGATATACAAATGCAAATGCTTAATGGTTTGGGATCAATTGCAGGGCAATTAGGCGCTATTGCTGAGAAAGGGTCAAAAGAAGCAAAAGTGTTGTTTGGCATTCAAAAAGGAATAGCCATAGCTACAACTATAATGAATGCTCACGTTGCTTCAGGCGCAATGTTACTTCCGCCTCCAATTGGCCTTGGCCCTTTGGCTGGAGCGGGTTTTTCACAGGCAATTTTGGCCATGGGTTACGCCTCTGCGGGAGTTATTGCAGGAACCGCTATTGCTGGTGGTCGAGCATTAGGTGGTCAGGTTAGAGGCGGTGAATCATATCTAGTTGGTGAGCGTGGCCCAGAGCTACTTACTATGGGTAGTTCAGGTCGTATTGCTACCAACGAGAACCTAAAGAAAGCTGTTGGATCAGAAAGTGGTCAAGCTCAAGCCAATGTTAGTGTAAACTTTAGCATACAGGCTAATGACACTGCTGGATTTGATAGGCTTCTAAACTCCCGCAGAGGTCAAATTGTATCTATGATTAACCAAGCGGTTAACAATCGCGGAAGAGCGTCTTTAACATGAGTGGAACATACCCAGCATCACCCTTATTTGCATCTGTTGGATTTAAGAGCCAGCATTACAATTTATCTAGCGAAAGCGTTTCAGGCCGCACTCAAGTAAGAAACATTGGCGGACAGCGGTTTGAGTTTTCTGCAAAATACTCTAAGCTTATTCGTGCTGAGTTTGCTCCAGTTATGGCTTTTGTTATGGCTCAGAGGGGTATGGCAGAGACATTCTCTATTGTATTGCCAGAAATAAGCGCAAAGACAGGTACTGCTTCAGGTACTGCAAGAGCTAATGGTGCTGCTGTGTTAGGAGCCACATCCGTAAATGTTGATGGGTTTACTGGCGTTCTAAAAGCGGGCGATATGGTTAAGTTCTCTAACCACACTAAAGTCTATATGATTACCGCAGATCGTTCAGGTGCTGGCGCTTTGGCAATTCAACCCGCATTACGAGTCGCTTTAACTAACGATCTAGTTATGACATACAACAATGTGCCATTTACTGTTCGTTTAAACAATGATGTTCAGGCTTATTCTTTAGCCTCCGCATCTTTGCTAGACTACGAAGTTGATTTCATAGAGGCAGTTTAATGACAAGATCAATAGACGCAGCAACCATTGCAGAACTTGCAAAAGATAACTTTAATCTTGCTACTTTGATTCAATTTAACTTGTCTACTACCTTGTATCTTACAGACTGGGATAGAAACTTATCTGCCTTGTCTCAGACATGGGCAAGCAGTTCGAATTTTTTGGGAGTTGGCGATGTTACAGAAACATCTGATTTAAGAGTAAACACACTTGACGTTACTTTATCTGGCGTTGAACAATCTTATGTCTCTATCTTTCTAGCACAGAATTACATTGACCGGCCTGTTAAAATATACAGGGCTGTTATTAGCGCATCTGATGCAGTAATAGGCAGTCCAATATTGTTATTTGAAGGATTAATAACTAGCTTTAATATTCAAGACAGTAAAGATACAAGTACCATTACAGTACAACTTGCTTCTCATTGGAAGGACTTTGAAAAAGAAGTTGGCCGAAAGACTAACAATAATTCGCAGTCTATTC
>Ga0114916_1001472_pt1 | contig 13282 bp, 2 predicted proteins | sample MalvirAntarct_66_FD_83501 | JGI IMG/M metagenome (GOLD analysis project Ga0114916, IMG submission 83501) | Marine viral communities from the Global Malaspina Expedition - Malaspina viral metaG Antarct_66 | ecosystem: Environmental > Aquatic > Marine > Oceanic | place: West Anvers Island... | reverse complement strand
GTTCTATGTAAAGCTCTTTTGAAAATGGGACTTGCCGAGACCCGGCAGTATCGTCCTCAGGAGAATTTTCTGCTTCCAGCCATTCCGTTTTACCTTCAGGATAATTGGTAATGACCAGTTTTAAAGGATTCAATACGCCCATAACCCTATGGGTCGTCTTGTTTAAATGTTCCCTTATATTGAATTCAAGAAGAGAGACGTCAATTAGGTTGTCCCGTTTTGCAATTCCAATAGTATCTACAAAGTTTCGGATCGACTCTGGTGTATAGCCCCTTCTTCGCAATCCTGAAATTGTTGGCATTCTCGGGTCGTCCCATCCCGTCACAAACCCTTGTTCGACTAATTGTAACAACTTTCGCTTACTTACTACGGTATGGCTTAAATTACGACGGGCAAATTCACGTTGTTTAGGTCGTGTTTTGCTTGGGTCATAGACTTGATCTAGAAACCAATTGTATAATTCCCGATGCATGGCAAATTCTAAGGTACAGAAAGAATGAGAAACCTGTTCTATGTAATCGCTCTCCCCATGTGTCCAGTCATACATTGGATAAATACACCAATCGGTATTTGTTCTGTGATGGGCCTTATGAAGTATACGATACATAATAGGATCTCTCATCAACATATTGGAAGAAGACATATCAATTTTTGCCCGCAGCACATGAGACCCTTCTGGAAAATCACCATTCTTCATCTTTTCGAACAACGTAAGATTTTCTTCAATAGACCTATTTCGATTCGGACTTTCAGTTCCAGGTTCGGTGGGAGTGCCTTTCTGTTTGGCCATTTCTTCTGAAGACTGATTGTCAACATATGCCTTACCCTCTTTAATTAATAAAACCGCCCAGTCATATAATTGTTGAAAATAATCAGAGGCATACCGTTCGGTATCCCACTTAAACCCTAGCCACTCCACATCTTTCTTAATGGCATCTACAAACTCTTGTTCTTCTTTGGCAGGATTGGTGTCATCGAAACGTAAATTCACCGGCGCATTGTATCGTAGTCCTAAACCAAAATTTAGGCAGATAGAACTAGCATGGCCAATATGCAAATAACCGTTGGGTTCTGGAGGAAATCGAAACCTTAGTTCCTCTTGGGTATATCCATTTCCCAGGTCTTCCTCAACTATTTGTTCAATAAAATTTAAAGACTTTGATGTCTCGCTCATGTTGTGATTTTTCAAGGTACAAAAGTAGCAAAATTGCCTTAACTGGTATGTTTAAAATGCATACACCTTATTTAAAATGAGTTTCACAACAGAAATCTTCCTTCCGACAACAATAAATTCCTGTTCGTCGGATTAAATAACATATTTGTCTATGGATTGTTGGAATTGTAAAATAATTTATTAACCAACTTTTCAACCGTAGTGGCCCCATAACTACACATACTTATGAAAACCTTTACCAAAATTACCATTTTTAGCGCATTCTTAATGCTTTTCACTGTCCAACAAGTTTCGGCACAGGCCATAGTCATTAATGCACCCGAACCTGCGGACAACCCGAATCTGTCAGGAAGTACCCCATGGTCTGCAATTTGTGCAGGAAACGGGGGATTCAATGAATACTTTGTAAATATCACTTGGATAGGTACTGCAAATGCCGGCAACGAGTTTATTCTTGAACTATCGGATGCAACAGGTAGTTTCGAAAGTGCGCAAACCTTGCAAACGATTACCGACAAGAATAGCGTGAAAGACTTTGATACTAGTTTCTCTATACCCACCGATACACGTGGGCAAGGATATAAAATGAGGGTTCGAAGTACGGATCCCGTAAAAATCGGGAGCGAATCCGCTGCATTCGATATGTATTATATGGATGTTACTTCTAATCTAAACATTAGTGAAAGGGGAGATGGAGTTCCCCCGGGTAGTGTCTGTAGTACAGGTGCAATCACCTTACAAGTGGACAACATCGCCAATCCAGAAACCTATCAGTATATTTGGTTTCGTAGTGGAACCGAGTTAACAGGTGAAAAGGGGCATACACTTAATGTCACCCAATCTGGGATGTACAATGCCTATATCGATTACGGGCCAAGATGTACAGGGTCGGGTAATACAGATTCTAATATTGTCGATGTAAATATTGGGGGTTCGGGTACAGGTATTGCGGTAACCACACCCACCAAAACAGCACTGTGTAGTACCGATACGGAGGTATTAAGTATTGATCAAACAAATGCATCGTGGAGTTACCAATGGTTTAAGAATGATACCGCCATTTTAGGTGCGACCGGCACTACGTATACGGTGAACGCCGCGAATGTTGGATTTGAAGGCGACTACGCCGTAGAGATTTCTGGAACAGGAATCTGTAATGAACGTTCAGATGTTGTCACCATTACGAACGCTGAGATTTATACGGTTACGGTAGAAAACGAAAGCAACATGGTTTTGCTACCAACACAGAATCAAGTATTAACCGTTAGTACGACAGCAAACACACCAAGTTATAAATGGTTTAGAAATACGGTAGAAATTATCGGTGAAACAAATAGCTCACTAACGATTTCTCAAGAAGGGGAATATTATGCAGAAGTATCGCAAACAGGCGGCGCTTGTTCGGTTTCGTCAAAGAATTCCGACGTCACAACAGTGGTTTCCCCTGCTTCATTTGAGATAACAACGAATTATACCGATTCGTATACTGCGTGTGTTTCTACAAATTCGACCTTAGGTGTTGAGCTAATAAATGCAGTAGCTACCGACGGAACTAAAACAGATGTGACAGGTGCATTGATAGAAGCCTTTGACTATCAATGGAGAAAAAATGGGGCCGATATCGCCGGTGCTACTGGTAAGAATATAAGTTTGGCGTCAAACGAAGAGAACGGAAGCTACCTTTTGAACGCGACAATCGAAAGTTTTGATGTAGATTCAAATTCGTTATCTGTTCAATTATTAACGAATGAAACAGTAAACATTTCAAGTTCTGGTACTGTTTTCTGTAGTGGTGGAGAAACTATTACAATAAGCACTTCCACAGACTTAAGTTCTTCATCGTTTGAATGGCAATTAGATGGATCACCCATAAATTCGACCGATGCTTCTTTGACCGTCTCTACACCAGGAAACTATCAATTAGTAGTAGATAGGGATGGATGTTCGTTAATGTCCAATGAAATAGGAATATCTCCTTTAGATGAAAATTTAATTGCCCTTGATCCGGGGACAGAAATTGTTATGCCTGAAGGCACTACCAAAGTAGTAACGGCAAGTGGTGGCACATCTTACAGATGGTTAGATGCCAATATGGTGGAAATTAGTAATTCTGACAGTGTTACGCTATCAGGGGCGGGCAGCTATACTTTAATCGCTACCATTGATAATTGCGAAATTATAAGACAGGTTGAAGTTACCTTTTTAGAAACGTTTAAAGTCCCCAATGTTATTACCGTGAACGGAGATGGTATCAATGATCAATGGGTAATTCCAAACTCTTTTTCAAATAAGGAAAATGTTAATGTGATTATCTATAATGAACAGGGACAAGAAATTGTAAATGAATTTGATTATAAAAATAATTGGCCGCAGTCAACGACAGCGTTCACGAAACAAAATATGGTGTTCTATTATAAAATAAGGAACGCCAGTGAGGTACTCAAACAGGGTACGATCACAGTAATACGTTAAGCTCACCATGCTAAAGAAAAGTGTTTTATATCTATTGTTATTTGTGTTGGCTGTCATAAAAGTTAGCGGGCAAGAGGAAAATCCGTTTGTATCATACGATGTTCCTGCCCAGAACTTGTTGAAGTATAACCGATTTTTAATCAACCCAACATTTTCAACGGTTCGGGAAGACAAATCATATATCAACTTACTACACCGAAACCAATCGGTACAATTTGATGATAACAATCAGAACTATTTCTTGAGCTATAGTGGTCGTATTAGCGATAGAACCGGGCTTGGTCTAAGTCTGTATTCTCAAAGAGAAGGTACGCTGAGTAACTTTGGTGTATTGGCAAATTATGCCTACGGTATTAAACTAAACGATAAGAGCAATTTTACTTTCGGTGCAAATATTTCTTATTATCAAAGTGGTTTTGATAATGGTAGAGCTTCAACCGTAGAAGAAGATCCTTTTTTAGCAGGCTTGCAAGATCAGAACCTATTGTCCTTTCAACCAGGTTTCAATCTCTCTTATGGAAAATTTGATGTTGGGGTGTTTGCCGAAAACCTTTTTGATTATAACATTAAAACGAGTGAATCGTTGACAGAGTTTAAGGACAAGACATTTTCTGGACACTTACAATATACCCATCAGTTTGAAAACCAAACGGGGATATTCGAAGAAGGACGACTTATGCCCTTGGCTAGGGTGAGAAAAGTGGGAGAAGAAGATGTTACTTTGGGCGGAAGCTTAATTCTAGATTTGCCTAAGTTAGGTTGGATTCAAGGTGGGTACGATAGTTTTTATGGCGCAGCTGCCGGTGTCGGTTTTAACCTTAACCAAAGAATTTCTTTAGGGTATACCATGGAAAAAGGATTGTCTAACAATTTTGATAATTTCGGATTGACCCATGAAATTTCCTTTGCCTACTCATTCTCACCGAACCTTACCGAGGATAGGGTAATGTTAGAAGATGATTATGTAGATGATTTGGTACAGAATGAAGAAGAACCAGAAAATATAGCAACTAATGAAGAAATTGATGCATTAAAACAAAAATTGGCAGAAAATGATGCTATAATTGAAGAGCTAATGTTTCGCCAAGATTCTTTGGAAGCCACACGCCAAACCGATTTAGAACGACGTTTCGAAATGGTAATGCGTATGGTGCGAAATGAAACAAACGGAGACCGACCAGATTTGGAGAGAAGAGCCAAAGAGTTGTTCATGGACGACGATGTCAAAACCGAAGTCGCAATTACCCAAAATCCAAGCAATATAGGTGAGACACTTGTTTCAGACACTAGTCGTAACGACAAGCAACTAGACAAGGTAGCCGTAGCAACCGATATTAGAACTAAGCCTACGCGTACTACCGAGGTCGATGCTAAATTGAACGAAAAACTACAGCCAAAGGATGTGGTAGTAGCTAATACACCGCGAAAAACAGTACAACCGGTGGTAAAAGCGCAGGCTTTAAAACAGGGCGTCAAAAGTAGACGATTCAAAAATTTGCCTGAAGTTACCGATGGGTATTATGTTGTTGCGAATGTTTATAAAGGTGGCCAGTATTTGGACAAGTTCATGAACACCTTGAACAACAAGGGTATTGATGCGAATTATATTGATAATCCCAATAACGGATTAAAATATGTCTATCTACAGCGGTTTGAAACTTTTGAGGATGCGGTAGCGGCCCATGATTCTAACTTGAATGGAAAGTATGACGGCGCTATGTGGATCATGAACGTAGACAATACATATACCAATGAGGCATATGCAAGCAATGTAAATAAAATCAAGGAAAAGTCTTCTAAATACGGCAATGATGTCCTTACCTCCAATGTGGTAGTGAAGGATAATGTTACGGCAAACGATATTGACCCTAAAACGTATGAAATTGAAGGAGCAGGTTCTGGATATTATTTAATTGCGAATGTATTTGCAAACCCTAATAATGCAAAACGATTTGTTGCCCTGTTAAACTCCTTTGGATTAAATGCCAGTTACTTTATCAACCCGAAGAACAATTACAGGTACGTTTACCTCAAAAAACATGATTCTTGGACCAACGCTCTTATATCGTATTATTCTAAGCTGAACGATGCTTATAATGATAAGATGTGGATAATGCGGGTGAACCAAGAACAAATGGCCTAAGGTATTTTAAAAGTCGATTTGTCAGCTATTGTAGAATACTTTTTACGTTTAGGTATTTATAACTCCTTATTAATTACAACACCTTTATTGACGACGGTCTCTCCTTCGTAATTCATTTAAAACAAGCATTATTAAATGGATTTCCTGAATGATTTTTCAATGCCTGTATCAATCGATTCCAGTCGAACCAACGTTATTTTTTCTAGTACATCAACCAACATTTGAATGCAAAAAGTAGGGTGGTTTGGGTCAAATCATTATAGTGAAAAGGGTAAGAAACTTGGCTATTTTTCAAATCGATTTGAACACATCGATTCTTAGTTTTTGCTCATCCGTCACTTTTAAAGTTACGGCAAAAACCGGCTAAGACCATAAAAAGTGGACATTACAAAGAAATCAAACCGATCTTAATTGCTGTTTCACAACAGAATACATTCATACCACAACATTAAATTCTTCAAGTTAGTACTTAAGTGAATATTTGTTAGACAAGGTTCCCCCATGAACGACACAATAATTTTATCGATTTTAAAGGAATGCTTCAGCAAATAGGACCCATGACCAAACAGATTGTTTTTTTTGATGTTGCCAAATACATTTCTCATATGGGAAAACATTATACCAAATGTATACTAGTCATTTTATTCATGGTGCTTGGTTCTCAAACAGCTTTTTCGCAAGTGAAGAAGCCTTTTCAGGTACGGTATGAGGCTGATATTCGAGGTGAACTTACCTTCATCGCAAACAACATTGTAAATCGATATGAAGAAGAGAGAACTGTTACAGGATGGAGATATAGAAATGGTCGATGGAGGTATGAAACATATACCATACCTGGCGTTTCACCCAATGAACCATATAACGATACCGGCAATTCCTCTAGTGCAAATGATTCTTTCGACATGCGTTATATTGATGTCGACAATGATAACAGCACTTTCAGCTCTAGTAGTGCCACATTGACTGTACCAGATTATAATTGTGCTTTGGTTCGATATGCAGGTTTATATTGGTCTGCCGTTTATACTGATGCCGACCGTAGTAGCATTGATGACATAAAATTTAAGTTGCCCGGTGGTGCTTATCAGGATATAACTGCCGATGAAATTATTTACGATGGTTACGGGGATACCGATTTTGGATATTACAGTCCATATGCGGCGTATAAAGATGTTACTTCGTTGGTCGCAGGTTTGGCTAATCCGAATGGAGAGTATTTTGTGGCCAATGTAACGGCTACCACAAGCAGTAATATATCCGGTGGTATCTCAGGGGGGTGGAAAATGGTCATCGTTTATGAGGATCCAACACTACCGGGGGATAAATTTATTACCACCTTCGATGGATATGCAGGTATTAAATCTGGAGAAAGCGTCGATATTCCTATTTCGGGATTTACCACCTTACCGGCACCATTTCCCGTGTATGCAAGTATGGGAGTTGCAGCTTTGGAAGGGGATAATCGTATCCCGAACGACGGACTTGAAATAAATGCCAATGGTTCGTTTACAACACTTTCGAACGGTGAAAACCCAGCGAACAATTTCTTTAACTCTAGCATAACGATTGATGACGCACAGTTTACAGCCAGAAACCCAAATAGTGTTAACACATTGGGGTGGGATGTAGATTATTTTGAAATACCTAATGGAGGTGTTAATAATACCGTTATTCCGAACGGGGCAACAAGCGCTATTCTTAGGGCCAGTTCTTCTCAAGATAAATATGATATCTTTTTTACGTCGTTTGATGTCGATATCATTGCTCCCAACATCCTATTGGAGAAAAGGGTACAAACCCCGGGAGGTGTAGATATTACAGGACAAGGGGTGAATTTAGGACAAACCCTAGATTATGTTTTGACATTTGAGAACATTGGAAATGACGATGCAATAAATTATACAATTAGAGACGTATTACCTGTTAATGTATCTCCACCAAATGGTCGAAGCTTTTTTAATGCTTCCGATTTTTCACTTCCGAACGGCGTTACGTACACCTATGACCCGTTGAATAGAGAAATTATTTTTTCAGTTCCCGATAGATATGTTGAGGATGAAGACGCAGATTATTCTATTCGTTTTCGGGTTCAAGTAGCCGATAATTGTTACGATTTTATAGATGCCTGTTCCGATTTAATAGAGAATGTGGCATATGGTACCTATCGCGGGGAAAATAATTCGATACAGGTGACCGATGACCCGAGTGTCAACGGTTTCAACACCTGTGGTTTTGCAGTTCCGGGTGCGACCAACTTTCTTTTGGACGACCTTTCTACATGTTCTTTTGATAGAACGATAGAGCTTTGTGGTGCAAGTACCGTTTTAAATGCCGGAGATGGTTTTGATTCGTACGTTTGGTATCGTGATACCAATGCCAATGGGGTAATTGATGCTACGGATGTAGAAATAAATGATGGTGACCCAGATAACGATGCCAGTACGTTGGTTGTCACAACAGTGGGCACTTATATTGTAGATAAAATTGTAGCCGATCCTTGTAAGGGTTTTCAAGAAGTGATTACAGTAGAACCATTTGGGTCTGGCGGTTTGCCGAACCCCGTAACCGAGTATTTTAACGAGGTAAACAGTGATACCGATCCCTCGAATGATATTCCAGGTGAAATAGTCTTTTGTAGTATTGACAATTCTTTTATACCCAAAATATTCTTATGTGGTATCAATGATTCTCAACCTTTAGCGGTTAATATTGTAGACGCACAGAGTGTTACCTGGGAAATACTTGATGAAGGCAGTTGTACCGCCGTAGGTGAAGATTGTGCGAATAAGGCACTTACGTGTTCTTGGACAGAAGTAGGCACGGGAAGTAACTTTCTTTTGAATGCTCCTGGAGAGTATCGCCTATCCGTTGTGTATCAAAATGGTTGTACGAGCCGCTTTTATTTTAAGGGCTTTCAGAACAATCTTGACATTGATTTTAATAATAGGGATATTGTTTGTGATACGGACGGTAACATTACCATAACCAACCTAGGAAATGGGTATGCATATCAACTTATAGATAATGAAACCAACAATATCGTTGTTCCATTTAGTGCAAACAACGGACCGAGCTTTGATTTTGCTACAGGTGAAAATGGTTCTTACAGAGTTGAGGTTACCCAACTAGATACAAATGGTGATCCAATACAAGATGCGTGTATTTTTACAACGCCTGTTATTGGTGTTTTAGACCGTGATGTAACCTATAATGTAAATCTAACACCAGAGACCTGCTTTAATTTAGGTTCCATCAACCTTCAAGTAGGGAATGCGGATGGGCCTTATGAATATGAGATAAGAAGAGATGATGGTACGAATGGCGGATTAGGAACTTTAGTGGATAGTGAAAATGGTCAAATTGACAATAATTTCACATTTACAGATGTAAGTGCAGGTAATTATATTGCCATTATAAGAACAGACGATGGCTGTTCGTACAGTGAGAATGTAACTGTTATTAATGAAAACGACTTAACCTTAAGTGCTAGTGTTTCGCAGCACATTACATGTGAAGATGGAACCATTTTAATGGATGCTGAAGGTGGTAATCCAAGTTATACGTATGCTATTTGGACGTATGTCGATGAAGGAGGGGCCACGGTCACTTCTTACCCTACATATGCCGATATACCTGCTACCAATTTTCAAACAAGCACTACGTTCAGTGTTTCGAATGCAGGAGAGTACACTTTTGTGGTTTTAGACAGAAATGGTTGTTATGTAGAATCGAATACGGTTCTTATTGAATTTAACCCTGCTGCAGACTTTAATCCAACGACTGTTGTTGATGTTTCTTGTTTCGGAGATTCCAATGGAAGGATTCAATATAACGTCGCCAATAATAATGGGTATACACTGGCTTTTTCATTATTCGATTCGGATGACCAACCATTAGGCAGCAATAGCTCAGGAAACTTTACCAATCTGGAGGCTGGTGACTATAGGGTAGAAATAAACCAAACATTGGGAACTGCTTCATGTGTCTCAATTGAAAATATTACGATTTCGGAACCAGCTGCTGAAATTTCAGGGGATGCCGTTCTAATCAAAGACGCTGACTGTATCAGTAATGGAAGTATTGAAGCACAAAATGTTACGGGAGGAACAGCGCCTTACTCTTATAGTATTGACGGTGTCAATTTTGTAGGGCCTGGGGCAGGTTCCGAAACTTTTTCGGGTTTGCTTAAAGGTGATTATGAAATTACCATTAGGGATGCCAATGGATGTACATTTGAAACCGATAAAGTAAAGGTTGATGAAGCCAAAGAATTAAAAAATCTTCATGATAGATATATAATAGACGCTTCGTGCCCTTCGGAAACCGGAGAATTAAAAGTGCATATGCATGAAGGTGGAACAAAGCCGTATAATTTTGAAATAGTTTCCCCGGTTTTAATTCCAGCTACGCTGATAGATGATGAAGAGGCTGTTTGGGAAAATTTACCCGCAGGCACGCATATTGTTCGGGTAACGGATGCCAGTGGGTGTACTATAGAAAATAGTTTTACCATAGAACCTGTATTAAAAATTACTGTAGTCGGGCAGTTGATAAACAACGTTTCCTGCGTGGGAGGCAGTGATGGTGAGATTTTGCTCAATATCGATGACTTTGAAAAAAAGTATGCCTATTCCATCAATGGTGTTGAAATAGAAGATAAAGAAGATGAGGATCAAATATCATTAGATAATTTATCTGCAGGAGACTATACGATATCAGTGACGGACAACGAAACAGATTGTACGGTTGAAACTACCATTACGGTCAGTGAGCCGACAACCCCCTTGTCACTTTCGAATGTAACGGTTACACAACCAAGCTGTTTAACCGATGGTAGTGTTAGCATAACAGCATCAGGAGGATGGGGCGCTTATGGGTATGTACTGAACAATCCTGATTCATCTTCATTTGGAAATAATACTTCGGGTAATTTTAGTGGATTAATACAATCTGGCACCTATAATGGTACCATTACCGATGCGAACAATTGTAGTATACCCTTCACTTTTGATATAAATCCGGCAACTCCCCCGGTGTTAGTAATAACTCCGAATCAAGAGTGTTTCGAAGATGCAACATTGTTGACATTGACGGCAAATGTTATTTCTGGTGGTGACGGGAATTTTGAATACAGTTTAAATGGTGGCCCTTTTGGTGGAACCAACGTTTTTTCCGGACTTCCATCTGGTACCTATACGATAGACGTACGGGATGGTAAAAATTGTACAGATTCCGAAAGCATTGTTATCGACCCGGAATTAACCGTTACTGGGAGTGCTAGTTCTATTACGGCTTGTGCAACGGATACCGATATTGACATTGTAGCTGCAGGAGGAGATGGTACCTATGTTTATGCCGCTCTTTTGGATGGAGATACACCAAATGCAAGTGACTTTGCCACAAACAGTACTGTTACGGTAACCGGCCCTGGTGATTATGTGGTGTACGTAAGAGATCATAACGGATCCGCCGATTATTGCGAATCGACCTATAATATTACGATAGATAAAGATGCGCCAATGGCACTTTCTATTTCTAACACCCCGGTTTTTTGTAGCGGTGAAAACCAATCTTCACTGACAATTACGGCAACGGGAGGAGAGGCACCTTATACCTATAGTATTGATAATGGCACAAATTATCAAGTTGGAAATACCTTTACCAACGTAGGCGCAGGTTCTTATAATGTGCGAGTAAGAGATGTAAACCATTGTGATATAACTCAAATTTATACGATTACAGAACCTTTTACCTTATCAGCTTCGGCTACAGTTACTTCTTTGGTAGAATGTAACCCAACTTTAGGAGCTGAGGTACGCATTACCAATGCACATGGTGGAACCGCCCCTTACACGTATAGTTTTGATGGAGGGGGTTCGTATGCTTCCAGTCCTATAGGGTATTTATTACCGGGCAATCATACTGTTTATATAAAAGACAGTAATGACTGTTTGTTTCCTATGGATGTAATTATTGAACCAGAACCAACTCCACCGACTTTATCAGCTTCTATCGATTATGAATGTGATGGTGAGGGTACCGTAACAATCACTCCAAATGGAGGGGCATATACATATACTTCATTTAGAATCAATGGTACGGAAAACACACCCGCAACCAACAACGTATTTAATAATGTTGCGGTAGGTGTTCAGACCTTTGAGGTTGACTATATTAGTACAACGCCACCAGCCCCTAGTATTTTATTAACGGAAGATTTTGGTGTTGGACAGCCAACTAGTATTACAGAAATTGACCCCTTATTTTGCTATGAGCCACAAGATGGTTCTCCAAGTTCATGTCCATCGTTCGGTACTGATACCCATATTCAAGATGGAGAATATTCTGTAGCAAATACCATAATAAACCCATACAATTGGTTGGTCCCTAATGAACAATCGGGCGTTGCAAATGGAAGGTACTTGGCAATTAATATCGGAGGAGTAGCAGGAGCCAATGGAATTGTCTATGCCAAGAGGGATATAGAGGTAATACCTAACAGGGATATTACGATTTCGTTAGATTTATTCAACCTAAAATATGTTGGTTCTAGTGGTGCCGATGCCAATTTGGACATTCAATTGGTAAACTCGTCTGGAGTTGTAATTACCAATCTTGTAACTGGGGAGGTACCTAAAAGTACCGATCCGGATATATGGGAAAATTATATCCTAACCCTTAACCCCGGAGCAGAAACAAATTTAGATATTGTAATACGTACCATTGGTACGGCTACGGCGGGCAATGACGTTGTAATAGACAATATACTTGCGTACCAAAGTCCGGAACAATGTCCAAGAACAGCTAGTATTGATGTAATTGTCGAAGACGGCTATACATTTGAAGCGACTATGCTCTCTTATGAAGACCTTGATTGTAACGCAGATAATACAGGTTCCATCACTTTTGAAGTGGAAAATTATGGTGCTGGTGGCTTTGAGTATAGCTTGGACAACTTTGGAAGTGTTTTAGGAAGTACAACTGTTTCTCCACAGACAATCCCCGGGCTTTCCGCTGGGAATTACACCGTATATGTTAGAGATGCGGCGAGTAGCCTACCAGGATGTACGGTATCTTTCACACAGACAATCTCAGAACCGACAGTAGTTATAGCCGATGCAAATATTACACAACCATATACCTGTAATAATAGCGGAGCTGTCATTACCGCCAGTGCCACAGGAGGAACACCGGGGTATGAATACCAATTGGAAGATAATGCCGGTGGAATTATAGCCCCTTATCAAACCAGTGCGGTATTTAATGGAGTATCGGCAGGAACCTACAGGGTTCGTGCAATGGATACAAACGGGTGTTCTGATATAATTGATGCCCCTATTGTAATTACCGCCCCAGGACTACCTGTATTTACCCTTCAGGAAACAACATGTTACAGCGGAAGTAACGATGCAACTATTCTTGTTGATGTTACTGCTGGTAATGGCGATTATCAATTTAGGATGAACGGTGGTTCTTGGGTAATTCCAACTCCG
>Ga0114916_1001471_pt1 | contig 13293 bp, 13 predicted proteins | sample MalvirAntarct_66_FD_83501 | JGI IMG/M metagenome (GOLD analysis project Ga0114916, IMG submission 83501) | Marine viral communities from the Global Malaspina Expedition - Malaspina viral metaG Antarct_66 | ecosystem: Environmental > Aquatic > Marine > Oceanic | place: West Anvers Island... | reverse complement strand
GTCCCGACCAGCAGCCCGCCGACGATGACGATGCCGATCTGCACGGCGACCATGCGGGCCACGATCATGCGGGGCAGGGGCACGCGGGGCACGATAATGCGGGGCAGGGGCATGACGCGCCGCACCCGCGGCCGGCCGAGTAGGCGGCCTATTCGGGGCGTGGCGCCGCCTGGGTCGGCCACGCGATCACCGGCACCGTCGAGATCGAGTTCTGCGGCGACCCCTCCACCAACCGGTCGCTGTAGGAGAGGTAGACCAGGGTGTTGCGCGCCTCGTCGTAGAACCGCACGACCTGCAGCTTCTTGAACAGGATCGAGCGGCGCTCGCTGAACACCTGCTCGCCGTCCTCCATCTCGCCCACGAACGTGATCGGCCCGCCTTGCCGGCAGGCGATCGAGGCGTCAGACGTGTCCTCGGCGAGGCCGAGCGCGCCGCTGATGCCGCCGGTCTTCGAGCGCGCGATGTGGCAGGCGACCCCTTCGACCTTGGGATCGTCGAAGGCCTCGATGACGATCTTGTGGTTGGGGCCCAGCAGCTTGAACACCGTGCTGACGCTGCCGACCTCCTCGGCCGCCGCGCCCGCAATGCCCGCCGCCATCGCGGCGCCCGCCGTCAGCATCGCTGCGGCTGCGATCGTCCACTTGCGCATCGTCTCGCTCCAAAAGAAAAGGCCCGGGCGAACCCGGGCCTTCCAGTCTGCCTTCGCAGGTCGGCCTCGGCTCCGCTCAGTTGCGGTTGCCGAAGATCTGCAGCAGGTACATGAACATCGCGATGAAGGAGATGTAGAGCGACATGGCGCCCATCACCGACTTCTTCTTGCGCACGTCGCTGACTTCGTCCTCGACGTACATTTCCTTGATCATCTGCGTGTCGTAGGCGGTGAGGCCCGCAAAGATCAGCACGCCGATGACGGAGATCGCGAACTGCATCGCGTCGCTGCCGATGAACATGTTGACCACGGTCGCGATGATCAGGCCGAACATGCCCATGATCAGGAACGAGCCGATCGGCGAGAGGTCCCGCTTCGTGGTGTAGCCGTAGAGGCTGAGTGCCGCGAACGCACCGGCGCTGATGAAGAACACGCGTGCGATGCTCTCGCCCGTGAACACCAGGAAGATGCTGGCGAACGACAGGCCGTAGGCGACGCACAGACCCCAGAACATCGCCTGGATGGCGGTTGCGCTGAAGCGCTGGAGTCCGAAGTTCATCGCCAGCACGAAGGCCAGCGGCGACAGCATCACCACCCACTTCAGTGGCGTTCCGAAGATCAGTTGCAACATCGTCGGCGACGATGCGACGAGCATAGCGACGACGCCGGTGAGAAAGACACCCGACGCCATGTAGTTGTAGACGCCGAGCATGTACTTGCGGAGGCCGACATCGACGGCAGCGCGGTCTATCGTCCGCGCGCCGCCATAGGCTCCCCTCTGTTCGATTGCCATTCCGTTCCCCTGTCCGACACACGTTTGGCCCCGCGGAAGATATTGGTCATCCGGCCGCGCCGATCAATGCTTTCCGGGCTTTTGCGAGGGCTCCGCGGGCCGCTTCGGCGGCCCCGTCAGCGGCGCCGTCAGCGGCGGCCGTAGTTGTGCCGGGGCCGCGCGCTTTGTATAAGTCGGGCGTGCGTCGCACGCGTCCGACGGAGACAGGTTCGGGATGACCGACTACGCCGCGGCACGGCTCAACATGGTCGAGAGCCAGATCCGCGCCAACAATGTGACCGACCCGCCCGTGGTCGATGCCTTCATGTCCGTCCCGCGCGAGATCTTCGTGCCGAAGACGATGCGGGGCGTCGCCTATGTCGACGAGGATCTGCCGATCGGCGACGGCCGATATCTGATCGAGCCGATGGTCCTGGCGCGTCTGATCCAGCTCGGACAGGTCGGTCCGGAGGATCTCGTCCTCGACGTCGGCTCCGCTACCGGCTACGCGACGACGGTGCTTGCGCGCCTCGCCGCCGCGGTCGTCGGCGTCGAGGCGGACGAGCAGATGGTCGCAGCCGCCGGCGCCAATCTTGCCCAGCTCGGTATCGACAACGCGGTCTTCGTGCACGGTGCGCCCGAAGACGGTTATCCGAAGCAGGCGCCCTACAACGTGATCGTCTTCCAGGGCGCCATCGACGCGGTGCCGCCGGCAATTGCCGGACAGCTCGCCGAGGGCGGCCGGCTCGTCGCCGTCGTCCGGCAGCCGCGCGGCATGGGGCTCGGCATGGTCTACATGCGCGAGCACGGCACGCTCACCGGCCGCGCCGCTTTCGACGCCGCGACGCCGCTGCTTCCCGGCTTCGCCCGCAAGCCGGCATTCGTGTTCTAGTGATGACGACGCATCGTGCGGCCGAGCGGATACCGGAGCGGGGACCCATGCAGCAGGTGCGAACCGGTCGCTTGAAGCGGCTGATGGGGGTGGGATTCGCCTCGGCGATCGCCATCGCGGCCTGGACGCCCGTCCATGCAGACACGCTGGTCGAGGCGTGGGTGCGCGCCTACCAGTCGAACCCCACCATCGACGCCCAGCGTGCGGCCCTGCGCGCCGCGGACGAGCGCGTCAGCCAGGCGCTTTCCGGCTGGCGCCCGTTCGTGACCGGCACCGGTTCGGCCGGCATCTCCGAGGTGGACAGCAACCTCACGACGCTCAGCACGGAAACGACGCTTTACCCAGGCCGGGCGGCGCTCAGCCTGCAGCAGCCGCTCTATCGCGGCGGCCGCACGATCGCCGGCACCGACCGCGCCCAGAGCGACGTGCAGGCGCAGCGCGCCCAGCTGATGGACACGGAACAGCAGATCTTCCTCGACGTCGGCACCGCCTACATGAACGTGCTGCGCGACCAGGCGGTGGTCGAGCTCAACGAGAACAACGTCCGCGTCCTCGATCGCCAGTTCGACGCGACGAACGACCGCTTTTCCGTCGGCGAGGTGACTCGCACCGACGTGGCGCTCGCCCAGGCGGCGACCGCCCGCGCCCGCGCCGACCTGACGCGCGCCCAGGGCAACCTCGAGGTCAGCCGCGCCAGCTATGAGCGTCTGGTCGGCAATCTGCCTGGCCGCCTGGACCAGCCGCCGGCGATTCTCGATGTGCCCAGGACAAAGGCGGCGGCGCTGGAGGCCGCCCAGTCCGACAACCCGACCTTTCTCGCCGCGACCTTCTCCGAGGAAGCCGCCCGGGCCAACGTCCGCCTCGTCGAGGGCGAGATGCTGCCGACCGTGAACCTGACGGCGACCGCCTCGCGCGACTGGGATTCCCAGGCACGCGACAGCCGCATCGACCAGGGCCGCGTTACCGGCGAGGTGACGGTGCCGCTCTACCAGGGCGGCGGCGTCGCGGCGCGCGTCCGCGAGGCCAAGCAGCTCGCCGGGCAGCAGCGCACCCGCGCGGAGGCGGCGCGACGCGCGGTCGTCGAGGCCGCGACCCAGGCGTGGGAGAGCCTGGAGAGCGCCCGCGCCCGCATCCGTTCGCTCGAGGCGGAGATCGAGGCGTCGAAGATCGCCCTGGAAGGCACCCAGCAGGAGGCGCTGGTCGGAACCCGCACCGTCCTCGACGTGTTGGATGCCGAGCAATCGCTGCTCGACGCCCGGGTCAACCTGGTGAGTTCGCAGCGCGATCTGGCGGTGGCGGCCTTCCAGCTGGCGTCGGCGAGCGGCCGGCTCACGGCGGAAAGACTTCGTTTACCAATCGCGTACTACGATCCCACCGAATATCACGAGGCGGCGCGCAACAAGTGGTGGGGAACCACCCCGCCACCTGCCACTCCGACGCGCTGACCTCCGAAGGGCGGCCGGCGGTCGCCATAAGGGAGCGAGTGTCGACCGATGAGCCAAGCGAAGGCGGCAGCCCAGTCAGAGCCGAGCATGGAGGAGATTCTCGCCTCCATCCGTCGGATCATCTCGGAGGAGGGCACCGATGCCGCCCCGGAGGGTGAGGCCGCCGCCGGCGAAGCCGCCCCGGCCGACTCTGCCGACCCGGCCGACGACGTTCTGGAACTGACCGAGGTCGTCGAGGAACCGCCGCCGGCGCCGGCGCCGAAGAAGCCCGCTCCCGCGCCGGCTCCCGCCGCGTCGGCGCAGGACGACATCGACGCCATCATGAACGGCATGTTCGACGAGCCGGCCGTGCCGGAAGCCGAGCCGGAGGCCGAGCCCGCCGACGAACCGGAGCCGGAAGCCGCGTTCGAGCCGGAGCCCGAACCCGAGCCGGAACCAGAGCCCGAACCCGTCGCCGCCGCGCCCGAGCCGACGCGTCCGGTGCTGCGCGCCGTCGAGAACACGCCGGCCATGCCCGACATGGAGCGCATCGTCTCCGATGCCGCCGCCGGTGCCGCCTCCGCGGCCTTCGCAGGTCTCGCCGGCGTCCGCCGCAGCCATCCGGACGGCTGGCCGATCGGCATGGGCAACACCGTCGAGGACCTGGTGCGCGAACTGATGCGTCCCATGCTGAAGGAATGGCTCGACGCCAACCTGCCCGGCATCGTCGACCGCCTGGTCCGCCAGGAGATCGAGCGCATCGCCCGCAACGTCGACGCCGCCTGATTTCGCGTCGCTGAACCGCACGGCCGCCCGGCGCTCGCGGCGGCCGTCGCCGCTCCCCATATGACGCCGCGCCCGCAGGCTTGACCCGCGGCGCGGCTTCGTGCTTTCAGCCGGGGTTCCGCGCCCGCCGACCAGGCCCGCGGCCGTGGTCCAGGGGAAGCCGGATGTCCGACGCGCCGAACAAGCTAGACAAGACGTACAGCCCGCACGAGATGGAAGCCCGCCAGTACGACCGGTGGGAGCGCTCCGGCGCCTTCGCGCCGGACGTGGGCTCGAACGCCGTCCCCTACACCGTCATGATGCCGCCGCCGAACGTCACCGGCAGCCTGCACATGGGCCACGCGCTCAACCATACGATCCAGGACATCCTTGTCCGCTGGGAGCGCATGCGCGGCCGCGATGCCCTGTGGCAGCCGGGCACCGACCATGCCGGCATCGCCACCCAGATGGTCGTCGAGCGGCAGCTGGGCGAGCAGGGCAAGTCGCGCAAGGATCTCGGCCGCGAGGCCTTCGTCGCGCGCGTCTGGGAGTGGAAGGCCGAGTCCGGCGGCATGATCACCCGCCAGCTGCGCCGCCTGGGAGATTCGACCGACTGGTCGCGCGAACGCTTCACCATGGACGAGGGCCTGTCCGCCGCTGTCCTGAAGGTGTTCGTCGAGCTTTACCGCCAGGGCCTGATCTACAAGGACAAGCGACTCGTCAACTGGGACCCGAAGCTGGAGACGGCGATCTCCGACCTCGAGGTCCAGACGCGCGAGACCAAGGGCAACCTCTGGTACTTCCGCTATCCGGTCGAGGGCGAGGCGGACCGCTTCATCACCGTGGCGACGACACGGCCGGAGACGATGCTGGGCGACACCGCCGTCGCCGTGCATCCCGAGGACCCGCGCTACACCGACCTCGTCGGCAGGTTCTGCGTCCTGCCGCTGGTCGGCCGCCGCATCGCGATCGTCGCCGACGAGTACGCCGATCCGGAGCAGGGCTCGGGTGCGGTGAAGATCACCCCTGCCCACGACTTCAACGACTTCGAGGTCGGCCGCCGGCACGGGCTGGAGATGATCAGCGTCATCGACCTCCAGGGCCGCATCAACGAGAACGCGCCGGAGAAATATCGCGGCCTGGACCGGTTCGAGGCGCGCAAGCTGGTGGTCGCCGACATGGAGGCGGCCGAACTGCTGGAGAAGGTCGAGCCGCACACGCACATGGTGCCGTTCGGCGACCGTGGCGGCGTGCCGATCGAGCCGCTGCTCACCGAGCAGTGGTACGCCGACGCCGCAACGCTGGCCAAGCCGGCGATCGAGGCGGTCGAGACCGGCCGCACGCGCTTCGTGCCCGAGGCGGCGACCAAGACCTATTACGACTGGATGCGCAACATCCAGCCCTGGTGCATCTCGCGCCAGCTCTGGTGGGGGCATCGCATCCCCGCCTGGTACGGCCCCGACGGCGAGATATTCGTCGCCTACGACGACGCCGAGGCCGCCGCACTCGCCGAGAAGCACTACGGCGAGGCCGTGGCGCTGGAGCGCGACCCCGACGTGCTCGACACGTGGTTCTCTTCGGCGCTGTGGCCGTTCTCCACGCTCGGCTGGCCGGAGGATCGGCCCGAGGTCGCGCGCTACTATCCCGGCGACGTGCTCGTCACCGGCTGGGACATCCTGTTCTTCTGGGTCGCCCGCATGATGATGATGGGCATCCACTTCATGGGCGAGGTGCCGTTCCGCACCGTCTATCTGCACGGCCTGGTGCGCGACCAGCACGGCCAGAAGATGTCGAAGTCGAAGGGGAACGTCATGGACCCCCTCGACCTGATCGAGAAGTACGGCGCCGATGCGCTGCGCTTCATGTTCGCCTCGGCTTCGGCCGTCGGCGGCCGCGACGTGAAGGTCTCCGACGCCCGCGTCGAGGGCTATCGCAACTTCGCCACCAAGCTCTGGAACGCCGCCCGCTTCTGCGAGATGAACGGCTGCGTGCCGAAACCCGACTTCGAGCCCCTGTTCGTCAAGCAGACGGTCAACCGCTGGATCGTCGGCAAAACCGCTCAGACGGGGGCCCAGGTCGATGCGGCCCTTTCCGAGTACCGCTTCAACGAGGCGGCGGCCGCCCTCTATCAGTTCACCTGGGGCACTTTCTGCGACTGGTACATCGAGTTCGCCAAACCGGTCCTGCTCGGCGAGGATGCCGCGGCGAAGGCGGAGACCCAGGCGACGGCCGCCTGGGCGCTGGGCAGGATCCTCGTCCTGCTGCACCCCTTCATGCCATTCGTGACCGAGGAACTGGCCGAGAAGCTCGGCTACGGCCACGCTGACGGCCTCATCCGCGCCGCATGGCCGGAATGGGACGAATCGCTGGTCGACGCCGGTGCGGCGGCGGAAATGGACTGGGTCACCCGCTTCGTCAGCGAAATCCGCGGCGTGCGCTCGGAAATGAACGTGCCGCCGGGCGCCAAGATCGAAGCGCTGCTCCAGGGCGCCTCCGGCGAAACCCTGCGCCGCCTCGACACCAACCGCGACCTCGTCTCGCGCCTCGCGCGTCTCGACACCGTGGCGCCGCTCGCCGGCGATCCGCCGAAGGGTGCGGTGCAGGTCGTGGTCGACGAATGCACGATCGTCCTGCCGCTCGCCGGCGTCATCGACATCGCCGCCGAACGCGCCCGCCTGGAGCGCGAGATCGGCAAGGTCGACGGCGAGATCCGCAAGATCGACGGCAAGCTCGGCAACGAGGCCTTCGTCGCCAAGGCGCCGCGCGAGGTGGTCGAGGAACAGCAGGAACGCCGCGAAGACTTTACCGCCACCCGCGAACGTCTGGAGGCGGCGCTGGCGCGCCTGGAGGGGTGAAGGGTCCTCCGCCACTCTTGATCAAAGGTCGCGCCATGACAAATTTGTCGTTACAGATTTGGCGATGATCCGGCGATTTGAGTGGTCGGAGCACAAGGCAAGGAGCAACTTCCTCAAGCATCGAATCCGCTTTGTCGATGCAGCCCGCGTGTTCGCGGATCCGTTTCATCAGACGTCGCAAGACCGCGTCGAGCATGGTGAGGTCAGATGGCAGACGATAGGCGCGATCGATAACGTGGTGCTGGTCCTTGTCGCTCATACCCTGACTGAGGAAGCGGAGCACGGCGAGTTGGTCGAGGTGATACGGATCATTTCCGCGAGGCGTGCAACCCGCAGGGAAAGGCAGCAATATGAGCAAGGTTAGCTTCACGCTTGAGACGCTGCCGGCCATGACCCCCGAGGACAAGGCCCGCCTCGCTAAGCTGGCTGAGGAGCCCTACGAGACGATCGATACGTCCGATATTCCCGAAATGACTGAGGAACAGTGGCGATCAGGTCGGCTCTATCGTCCGATAAAAGAGCAGGTCACTGCCCGGCTTGATGCTGACGTCTTGGCATGGCTGCGATCGGGAGGGAAAGGCTATCAAACCCGCATGAACACGATACTTCGTCGTGAGATGTTGCAGGCGCTGCAGCAGAAGCGGGAGCGCTGACATCGCGCTGCGGCGCCGTGCCGCTGCGCCACGGGCGTGCCCCCGTTGACAGGCTGATGCCGCTGGCCAATCGTTCGGCGGCACGCCCCACCCAGCGCGTCGACGCGCCGGGATGGGCCGCATCCGGTCCGGCGACGCGGCTGGCCGGCAACACGGAAAGCCCGTAAGGGCACACGATACCGGAAGCGCCCGTCTTCATGCGTTACAGCGACAAGGCCCAGGCCCTGCACGGGTCCTCGCGGCGCGACCTCTTTCTTCTCGCCTGCTGTCAGGCGATCGGACAGGCCTGCAACAGCATGATGTTCGCGGCGACCGCGCTCTCGGTCGTCACCTTCTATTCCCACAAGGATCTCGCGACGCTGCCGATCACCATGCAGCATGTCGGCGTCATGATCTGGGTCTTCCCGGCGGCCCTGCTGATGCAGCGCAAGGGCCGGCGGTTCGGTTTCCGGGTCGGCTCGGTTTTCGGCATGGTCGGCGGTAGCGTCGTCGCTTACGGGCTGCACATCGCCAGCTTCCCGCTGATGTGCGCGGGCGGGCTGCTCCTGGGTTACGCCGTCTCCTGCCTCCAGATGTATAGGTTCGCCGCGGCGGAACTGGTGTCGGTGGCCGATCGGGCGAAGGGGATCGCCTGGGTCACGGCGGGTGGTGTGGCCGCCGGCTTCATCGGCCCCAGTCTCGTGCGTTGGACGCACGATCAGTGGGTGCCGCTCTATCAGGCGACGTTCGTCACGCTGATCGGCCTGCATCTCGTCGTGTTCATCGTCATGTCGTTCATCCGCTTCCCGGCGCCGCGCGGGGCGGGTGCCATGCCCTATGCCGGCGCGCCGGGCAGCGATGACGAGCCGCCGCGCCCGCTGTCGCAGATCGCGGCCCAGCCGCGCTTCATCGCCGCCGTCGTCGCCGCGATGGTCGCCTTCGGCACCATGTCGTTCCTGATGGGCGCCTCGCCGCTCGCCATCGTCGCGTGCGGCCTGCCGCATACCGAGGCGCACTGGGTGATCTTTCTGCACCTGATGGGGATGTTCGTGCCGTCCTTTTTCTCCGGCAACCTCATCGTCCGCTACGGACTGGCGCGGGTGATGATGGCCGGCATCGCGCTGATGGTGCTGGGCGTCGCCGCCGGCCTGCACGGCATCACCGACTGGCATTTCCGCATCGCGCTCATCCTGAACGGCGTTGGCTGGAACTTCCTCTTCGTCGGCGCCACCACCCTGGTCACCACCTGCTACCGCCCCAGCGAGCGCGGCAAGACCCAGGCGATGAACGACTTCCTCATCTTCGGCACCACCGCCGCCGCCAGCTTCCTCGCCGGCTATCTCCAGCAGCATTTCGGCTGGCACCCGCTCAACTGGTTCTCGCTGGTCCTACTGTCGGCCGCCGTGGTGTCCGTCGGCTGGCTCTGGATGCAGGACGACGAGCGGAAGGCGGTGGCGTAGCGTTCGGGGGCGAGGCCCCCGTCAGCGCCGCCTATGCGACGGCCTTCGCCACCAGGTCCGGATGCAGGCCGATCACCCGCACGTAGGCGATCGCGAAATCCGGCGCGGTCGCCCGCGCCTGCTCCCAGTCGCGCAACGTGCCGACCGGAACCCGGAAGCGGCTGGCGAACTCGGACTGCGACAAACCGAGCGCGGTCCTCGTCTTGCGGATCAGGCGCGCTCGCTGGCCCCGGTCCAGCGCATCTTCCGTCACGTCGAAATCTTCGGCGTCGGTCGGATCAGCGGGCAACTCGATATGCTCTTTCTTCACCCTTGTTGCTCCTTCTCACCGAGATGAAGCGAGGCAGGTCGCCCCGCCAGACGAAAACGCCGGTGAACAGCTTCTCCCCGACGGTGCCGACCACCTTGAATCGTTCCTCGCCGTCGATATCGCGGATCGAGGGGATGATCAGATGGTCGTCGTCGTCGAAAATCCGGTCACCGAAGGCGAGCGGCAGCTTGTGCTTCTCGCGGTTGGTTGCATCCTTGGCAGGATCGAACCTGTGTTCCGTCATAGTCTATGACTATACGGAAATCCCGTATGGCGCACAAGCGAGCCGTATTCGCTTGTGAAGCGTCGCGGGGCTTCGGACCATAGGCAACAGCCCTGCGTCTTCGCCCAGAGCACTGCGTTTAGCTGATGACCAAGCACACCATCGCTGCACCCCTGGTGCTGGACGGTCCCATGAACGGCGCGTGGTTCCTGGCCTACGTCGAACAGGCCCTGGCATCCACTCTCACGCGTGGCGACGTGGTCGTTATGGACAATCTCGGGAGCCACAAGGGTCAAGCGGTCCGAAAGGCCATCCACCGGGCCGGCGCCCACATCCTGTTACTACCCCCTACAGTCCCGATCTCAATCCGACCGAACAGGTCTTCTCGAAGCTGAAGACATTGCTCCGCAAAGCCGACGAGCGGGCCGGCGAAGCCACGTGGCGGCGCATCGGGCAACTGCTCAACCTGTTCCATCCAAACGAATGCGCTAATTATATCGTCAACTCCGGCTATGCACAAATTTGATACGGTCACGCTCTAGACGATAAAGTCAGTCATTTTGCGGCACGCCGAAGCATTCGATCCCGAAGCCGACTCCGAGTTCTGCCATTTTCGCCAGAATTTTTTGAGATAATACATCCCCATAATAGCCGTCGCCCAAAAATTGCAAAATGACTTGGATGGATCCGCCGGTTGAATGTATGTAGGAGAAATAGCTCTTGTTACGGCGTAGTTTATCGAGGAACGCCGAAAGTTGCTCAGAGAAGCGTTGGTTCTCTGTATGATATGTAATCGAATGTCGCCATCTGGTGTCGGGGTATTGTCCCGATAGCCTGCGCCCTACTGGAGTCTTCCTCGGCGCACCAAAGCGGTGCACGATGGTCGGCTGCAGTCCAAGCGCGGCGGTGATGTCATCCGGATCCACGCTTGGGTGGACAATGAATAACGCGAGTACGAACCTCCGGCGTGACTCTTCCTCCGGATTGTGTCCCGGCTCCGTCATCGTCCGGAAACAGTGGTTCTGTTCGTTTCGACGGCTTCGGTGATCACCGCAACACCGGCCCGCCCCGAACCCTCGTGCTTCACCCGCACGTCCAGCGCCTCCGATCTTCCGTCGGCATCGACCACGACGACCCGGTGGAAGCCCGGTCCGTCCGGGCGCCAGAGCGCATCGCGGCGGTAGGGCGCCGATTCGACCGGTCGGCCGTCCACCAGCCAGCGCAGCGGGCGGCGGCCGCCGGCGGCGCGCAGTGCGACCTCCTGGGCGCCCTCGGCGGACAGCGTCACCGTGGCGCCGTTTGCCGGGGCCAGCACCTGGAGCCGGTCCGGACGGTTGACGGCACCGGGATCGCGCAGGGCGTTGCCGACGCTGAAGCGTGCGAGGGCAGGGGGGGCCGCCCCCGTCAGTGCTGCGCTCTCGTGCCGTGTCGGGGGTGAGACCGGCAGCAGGTCGAACACCCGCATCAAAATCGGCGCCGCCGTCTCCAGCCCATAGGTGCCCGGCATCGGCGTGCCGTCCGGCCGCCCGACCCAGACGCCGACGGTGTGGTCCGCCGTGAACCCGACCGCCCAGGAATCGCGAAAGCCGAACGACGTCCCCGTCTTGAAGGCGATGCCGGCGGCGCGCGCGTCGGCGAGGCGCGGCGATCCCGTCGGCAGCGACGTGCCGCGCAGGATCTCCGCCACCTGCGCCGCCGCTGCCGGCGACATCAGCCGGTAGGCAACCCCCGGCGGCTGATCCGGGCGGATGCGCAGCGGCCGGACCTCGCCGCCGGTCGCGAGGCCGGCGAACAGCGCCGTCACGTCGCTCAGGCTGATCGCCGCACCGCCCAGCACGATCGGTAGGTGCGCGCGGCCCGCACCCGCCGGCAGGTGCAGCACCGCCCCGGACCGGCGCAGCGCGTCGGCGAACTTCAGCGTGCCGACCTCGCTCAGCACCGCCACCGCCGGAATGTTCAGCGAGCGCTGCAGCGCCTCGGCGACGGTCAGGTCGCCGCGGTGGCGATGGTCGAAATTCGCCGGCTCGTAGGCGCCGAAGCGCGTCGGCACGTCGGCGACGATGGTCCGCGGATGCACGATCCGCGCATCGAACGCCATGCCGTAGACGAACGGCTTCAGCACCGACCCGGGCGACCGCGCCGCGTCCGCCAGGTTGACGAACCCCGCCCGCCGGGCGTCGAGCAGGCCGAGCCCGCCGACATGGGCGACGACCGACCGGTCGCGATTGTCGACCACCAGGATCGCCGTCGAAACCGCATCGCCCAGCGGCTCGACCGCATTCTGCGCCAGGGCTTCGACCGCCGCCTGCAGCCGCCCGTCGATGGTGGTGCGGACGGTGCCGGCCGCCCCGCGTGCCAGGTCCGCCGCGAGCCGCGGCGCCAGCATCGGCAGGCCGCGCTTGGTCAGGCGCACCGGCTCGGCCAGCGCCTCGGCGGCGACCGCCGGCCCCAGCGCATTCGCCACGCGCGCCAGCACCTTGTCGCGTGCCGCCTGCGCCGCCGCGGGATGGCGGTCGGGGCGCAGCCGCGTCGGCGACTGCGGCAAGGCCACCAGCAGCGCCGCCTCGGCCGGCGCCAGCGCGCTCGCCGGCTTGCCGAAATAGACCAGCGCCGCCGCTCGCACACCTTCCACCGGCCCGCCGAACGGTGCCAGCGTCAGGTACATGCCCAGGATCTCGTCCTTGGAATGGTGCAGTTCGAGCTGCACGGCGCGCAGCGCCTCGACCGCCTTGGCGCCGAGCGTCCGCGGCCGCGGCTCGAGCAGCCGCACCACCTGCTGCGTCAGGGTGGAGGCGCCCGACACGGTCCGCCCGGCCATCAGGTTCTGGCCCGCCGCCCGTGCGATGGCGAGCGGGTCGACGCCCAGGTGCCGGTCGAACCGCCCGTCCTCGAAACCCTTCAGCGCCGCCAGATAGTGCGGCGGCACGTCCGTCACCGTCGCCGGCAGCCGCCAGCGCCCCTCGCCGTTGGTGAACAGGCGCAGCAGCCTGCCGTCCCGGTCCTCCACCGCCACCGACACATCGCCCAGCGCCGACAGGTCCGGCGGAAACGCCCGGTCGAGCCCCGCCAGCCCGCCCGCGATGAGGCCCAGCGCGACCGTGCCGGCAAGCCACCGGCGGACCGCCCCCGTGCTTCGAGACGGCCGCTTCGCGGCGTCCTCAGCACGAGGGCTTGTGCTTCGATCACCACGGAAGACCCTCGCCCTGAGGAGGCCCGCAGGGCCGTCTCGAAGGGCGGCCGGCCCCGTGCCTTCCGGCGCCGTGCCCTCCGGCGCCGTGCCCTCGGGTCCCTCCCGCCTCACTGCAGCACGG
>Ga0114916_1001469_pt1 | contig 13313 bp, 14 predicted proteins | sample MalvirAntarct_66_FD_83501 | JGI IMG/M metagenome (GOLD analysis project Ga0114916, IMG submission 83501) | Marine viral communities from the Global Malaspina Expedition - Malaspina viral metaG Antarct_66 | ecosystem: Environmental > Aquatic > Marine > Oceanic | place: West Anvers Island... | reverse complement strand
CTGCGCAAAATCGCCGAAGACGATTTCTCCAATCTGGGCGACACCTCCACCCTGGCCGATCCCGGCGTCGTCGACAGCCTGATCGACAATCGCCAGAACCGGAAGTAAGCGGTTTAGGGTGTGTCCTGTGTTAGGAATTTGAAAAGGCGGTGCTGATGGGCACCGCCTTTTCGATTATGCGCCGGGAAGGTTATTGCGAAGTGCACCAATGCCTGCAACGTGGCGCAGGCTGTTGACACTTGGTTGCGCTTGTTTATCAGGTGTAGTGTTCAGACATTGCGGGGCGAGAAAGCCGTGTTGGGCGTCTTTTGCGATCGCTCACTTGCCCGCTAGCTGTCTGAGCGCACTAGCCCAATCCTCGATATGATAAGTGCGGATGATCTTGTCGTCCTGCACTTCATGAATGTCGATGGTCATGATGTCGAAGCTCCTCCCCTGGCCGTCCACACCAAATAGCGGTCCAGTTGGGGTTCCGGTCGCACGGCTACGCACGATGACGAAGGCGCCATCCTGGTGCATGGCCTGCACAGCCCAATCGAGATCAGGGATAAGCTTGGCGAAATGACCCATCTGGCCAAGGAAGGCTGCGCGCGGCTTGTTCTTGCCCGAATAGTCGCCGACACTTTCCCAGGCGTCCGATGTGACGTCTCTGAACGCCGTGACGTGGACTTCGGACCCAGGATTACTCAGAAGGTCATAGAAGGTCTGCACGCTTGCAAGGTCGTCCGCCTGGGCTGCCTGGGCGAACCCAATGACGCATAACGAGGCGGCGGCGATCAAGTTTCGAATTCTCCACATAATTAATCTCCTCTGTGAGTATGAACCGGTATTGGCGATGCGGAAACAATCGAACCGTCACTTTGCCGAGGCGCAGACCGTCAATGCATCATCCGAGCAACAAGATAGACATTGCGATAGAAACGCATAAGATAGTTAAAACCTTTTTCATTGTTCTGGATTCTTTAATAATGATCGACCGGCTTCGACAGCTCGCTATCTTTGCTAAGACGGTCGATCACGGATCCTTCCGGGGAGCCGCCCAGCATCTGCGCCTCTCCCCTTCCGTTGTCAGTCATCATGTCTCACAGCTTGAAGCGAGCCTTGGGGTGGCTTTGCTCTACCGCTCGACACGTCAGCTATCGCTAACGCGTGATGGTGAGCGTTTGCTCGCCGCGACGCAAAAGTTGCTCGAGGCCGTGGAAAATGAGTTGGCCGCCATGTCGTCCTTGGCACCGAGCCCGAGCGGGGAACTCCGTGTGATGATTGCATCGGTGCTATCGGCCTCCGAGGTTACCGCAAGGATCGCGCGGTTTGCGCGGCGCTTCCCTCTCGTCAGGCTCACTCTGGATTATTCGGATGCGCGTCGCGACTTGATCGCTGCAGGCTTCGATGTCGCGATCCGTATCGGCCCCAAACCCACAAAGAGCCCCACCACGCAGCTGCTTTTCGAGGCACCCCGGGTGATCGTCGGCTCAACCGAGTATCTCGCCGGGCGGACGCCTCCAAGGTCGCCGAAGGATCTGCTGCAATTCGATTGGTTGAGCCTGACACCGGCGCGTTCCGTGCCCTTGATGTTTTCTTGTCCGGGGTGCCAGCCAATCACAATCAAACCGGATCCTCAGATTCACTGCAGTGACGCGCAGGCTCTTTACCGGCTGATCCGGGCAGGCGCAGGCGTCGGCAGCATCCCGAGATTCCTTGCTGACGACGACGTTGAGAAGGGGGATGTGGCGGAGATTTTGACCGATTGGCGTATCGCGCCAATCCATGCCCATGCGGTTTGGCCAGCGAATGCGCCGAAGAACGGTTTGATTGCCTTATTCTTGGGTGACCTGATTTGCTGATCGTCGCCTCCGTCCCGTCCGGTCAAGACGGAATAGCCTGCGTCAGAAACTTTATGGGGCTGTCTTTTTTTAAACATCACCTTCCAAGCCACTACGCTTATACTGAGCAAAAATAGGGCTTCGTGGGCGACACCTCCACCCTGGCCGATCCCGGCGTCGTCGACAGCCTGATCGACAATCGCCAGAACCGGAAGTAAGCACATTTGGATGCGCCGCACATGTGGCGAAACTGAAAGGGCGGTGCCGATGGGTGCCGCCCTTTTTGTCCGGGTGACTGGTGAGGAAGGGGTCGCCCTCACGCGGTTCTCATGGATCCGGCTGCCCCGTTTGCTCAGTCACAGACTCCTCATACTGCTAAATTTACTATTCGTCCATTGGACATGCCTGGCCATAGCTCGGAGACACATTTACCGGTCCGAGGCTTGCTGAGTCGCTTACTTTTTGACTGATTTTTTGAGTTGGCAACATTAACTGCAATCTTTCATTCGGGCGAAGACTGTTGCGGTTGGACCGTGTTTCGAAGTCAGCTACACTGCGTGGCTGTGGCTGGTTGCGAATGCACGAGTTGCGGTTGGACCGTGTTTCGAAGTCAGCTACACTACGCCAACCGCCTGTATGGCGACGGAACACGTTGCGGTTGGACCGTGTTTCGAAGTCAGCTACACTGCATTACTGCCGACAACATCAAAGAGGCACGTTGCGGTTGGGCCGTGTTTCGAAGTCAGCTACACTCGCAAGGGATCTATGACCCGGATCGTGGCTGTTGCGGTTGGACCGTGTTTCGAAGTCAGCTACACTCCCGTCCGACGATACCCAATAACCCCACATGTTGCGGTTGGACCGTGTTTCGAAGTCAGCTACACTAATGCTACAACGCGGTGCGGCTGATGAACTGTTGCGGTTGGACCGTGTTTCGAAGTCAGCTACACTGCGCGCCTGCGGGTCCTGTCGATGTGGAAGGTTGCGGTTGGACCGTGTTTCGAAGTCAGCTACACTGCGCCATGTCGCGCGGCCCGACCCTGACGAGTTGCGGTTGGACCGTGTTTCGAAGTCAGCTACACTCTATGGGCCGGGGTCTATCGGCTATGGCGCGTTGCGGTTGGACCGTGTTTCGAAGTCAGCTACACTAGGGTTGAGGCCTTGCTGACCTGGCGGCGGGTTGCGGTTGGACCGTGTTTCGAAGTCAGCTACACTCACCACGAAGCACGGGCTGTCCATGACACTGTTGCGGTTGGACCGTGTTTCGAAGTCAGCTACACTAAAGGGATAAAAGCCGCCGTCCGGTCTAACAGTTGCGGTTGGACCGTGTTTCGAAGTCAGCTACACTCCAAGTGATGGTTGAACCCCAACTTGTTGCGTTGCGGTTGGACCGTGTTTCGAAGTCAGCTACACTGGCGGCGGATCTTGCCATTGCCGAAGGCATGTTGCGGTTGGACCGTGTTTCGAAGTCAGCTACACTACCGCAACTTCAGACGGTTTCCAGGTCTTCGTTGCGGTTGGACCGTGTTTCGAAGTCAGCTACACTCGGAACCTATTCAACGACCTTCACAACGGAGTTGCGGTTGGACCGTGTTTCGAAGTCAGCTACACTCAAGGTGCAGAACGAGATTACCGGAGCAGAGTTGCGGTTGGACCGTGTTTCGAAGTCAGCTACACTCTCAGCCAACCAGGACATACAGGACATTACGTTGCGGTTGGACCGTGTTTCGAAGTCAGCTACACTGGAGGTTCGCGCCACTGAGGTTCGCGCCAGTTGCGGTTGGACCGTGTTTCGAAGTCAGCTACACTGCTGTCCTATGCCGAAAGGCCCTATGGTTTGTTGCGGTTGGACCGTGTTTCGAAGTCAGCTACACTCGGACGTGGGGTAAGTTCCTGAAATAAAGGAATTTACCCCACGCGTCGTTTCAAGAAAGCCTGCGGAATTCCAGTTAAAAAAGAACAAATTGGTCGGGATTCTTGGGGCTTGATTTTGACTTACCCCGATAGCTGACGATGTTTTCATACTGTTTGTCCGTAAATTGCAGAATGTCGACCTTTCCACCGGGTGGCACATTCGGCTCGACGACCTTTAAAAGTCGTTCCACAGCTTCCTTTCCCGATGTGAAGCGCACGTAAACCGAATATTGAGCCTGCTCAAATCCTTCATCCAGAAGGAAATTCCGGAACCTTGTATAGGCGCGTCGTTCTTCTATTTCCGTGACCGGCAGATCGAATAGAACCATTACCCACATGATACGATATCCACTGAGATATGTCATGAGCCTGATGCATCGAGCCCGAACGGAGGTGCCGGAATTTCTAGTGACTTTTGCTCCCCGGTATAGATTTGTGCCAAAGACACAACCAGAGCGTCCAGGCAGGATTGCAAAGGCCTTGCACCGCGCGGGCCCTCCAAATCCAATGTCAGAACTGCGGCCAGCTTTGCCTTCATGTCCCGGGTCAGTTCCTCGGTGTCCGGTTCCAGCATTCGGTGGACGGTGAGGTCGATATAGGGGCGAAACGGTTCCATAAGGTCATCGGCTAGGCGTAGCGCATCTCCCCGACTTTTATGATGGACGGAGAGAGAGGGATGTAAACCTGCCGCTAATATTGATCGGGCGGTTGCAGCCCGCAGCACGGTATAGCCATAATTCAACGCCGCGTTTTGCCCTCCCTCGGATCGGTTGCGTCTGAAGGTTTCACCGAACAACCGGGGCCAATAGTATCGCGCGGCCTGTCCTTCGATATTGTCTGGATCTCCGGATTTCACAGAGCGGGCATATTGTTTCAGACGTTCTGGCGATTCTTGGACAGCTTTCAGCACATAGGCCTGTGCTGATATCTTGGCCACCACAATGTCACGCCACAGGCGCTTCCTCAGGGGGCGGGACGCCTCCGCCTGCGCTTGCATCCGTCGGCCCTGTTCAAAATGGCCTTTTATCGGCCATAGCAGAGTGCTGGGTGATTGATTCGAATCGCACAAGACCGTTGGAATGCCGGACTGCGATAGACGGGAAGCGAGATTTAATGAAATGGTGGCGCCATAACCCCGGACGATCAAGGCTGAAATATCTGCAATGGCAACTCGGCCTAGCGTCTCTTTCTGATGACTGACCGTCATGAAACCACGGTCAACGGAGAGATGGGCGCCGTCGGTGGCGACCTCAATCACGCGACCGATCATGACAGTAGTCCCCTGTATTTGATTTGGCCGGACGGTGTTAGAACTAGCATGACAGCATTAAGTTGCTGCAAGCGCGACGGGGCGACGGTCAGATATTTAAAGGAATCCTCCTTGTCAGAGTCCCTTGCTTTCAAACTGCCTGCCTCATGGTGTTCGGCTAAAACTATTTGACCGGTAGACATTTTGACGACCCGCATAATGCGTCGCCCATTGTCTCCGTCGAGTTCCAACATGTCATTTATCCGCAATCTCAGAAGCAGCGGCTTTCCATCGGGCGTGAAGCGCGATTTCGGATTGAAACTTTTCTGATTGGCTTCAAATCTGGAGATAATGGACCCGGTCCATTTCGCCTTCTCATCCAGAAAGATGTCATAGCAGTAATTGGCGTCTCCCTTATAGGCCTTATAGGGCTTACCGTTTTCATCAGTTATTGGAATGACCGACAACGCTTCACAGATGCGCACGCGTCGAACCGGGGGGGTCATTTCTTCCCCGATCTGTCGCAGGGCCTCTGACAAGTCTTTGCCATCGGCAATACCATCGGTGCGCAGCAGGAGATGGTCGCGCAGGGTCTCATCCCTTATGCTTTCCATATCCGCCCGTTTGCTGATGCTGTCTAAGGGGACGCGGTGGACAACGATTGGCTTTTGCTTTGCTTCTGCTGGACTCTGAACCAAGCCATAGGCGGTTTCGTTGTGCAGCGCGCCCTGCACGCCATGGTCCGGCTTAACCAGCGTCTTATTGCCGATACTGTCATCCAAAGTGCGGGAAAATGGCAGGATATGATCGATTTCAACGCGGTCAGAGAACAGTGTGTCGATGGAAATCTGGGTGCCAGTATAAACACATCGCCGGTCCAGTGGGTCAGAAGGGTTCAATTCCTCCCACAATCTCAGGCGCAGCCGATTCTCATAGTTGTCCGACTGACCAAAGCGTTTCAGTTCGACGCTCCTTTTTTCGTTTTCTAACTGGTTGTTGCGGCGCTTTTTATCATCTTCTTTCTGTCGGATTGCTGAAAGGGGCAGATCCCTCGCCAATTCAACGATGATTTCAGATGGCGGCCCGTGACGAGCAATCAGATCATTTACCACATGACGCACCTGATTTAAGGCGACATGCACTGTGGGATTGGCAATCTTGCCATAGCGAACCTCATCTGAATCAGAGGCGACGCCACTACCGAAAGCAACATGTCGGGTCAGAATTTTCCCATAGTAGGGAAGACCGTTTTGAAATCTTTCGTCTCCGGCAAGGTCCGAATGGCTGTCATACCCCGCAGCGGCGACGGCTTTGTCATAGGATATGACATCGGCTTCCAGATGAGGCAGTAAACGTTGTGTGACTTCTCGGCAGAAGGCACCGTGACCGGCAGGCAGACGCTTGCGAGCAACTTTTTGCGCGATCTCATCCGTCAGATTGAATTCATTCTTAAGCCATTGGATTAGATTTTCCTCATTTTCTGCCGCCAATAGTCTTTCGACCACACTATCTTGGGTCGCAAGTGGCAAGTCGTGCCAGGACGGTCCCCAGGTCCCTTTCGCCGCTAGTTCCGCCGCAGTTTTGTCACCATCTAAGTGACTTCGACTTTCGCTTTCCAAATTAAACTTGATTTCGCTGGGTAGTTTCAGTGCCTTTCGCAATTGATCGAAAGTCCGTTTTGCCGACTTTTCCAATCCTGACAGTATGATGTCGCGCTGATCCTTTGTAATCGCTAATGCCGCTTCTCCCGGAGCTTGCAGCGTTAGGTGATTAACTTCTTGCAGCATGCGGAGTCTTTGAACACTGGGCAGCGCTTTCGGTGCGCGTTCTTGTTCCGGATCAAGTGTGCATCGCCCCACTGGTTGCGGTTTCAGGGGATGCTGGAAGGCTAGCGTTTCCCTTATTAGACTGTAGGCTTCATCTGTCAGGATATCTGAATGCCAACGTTTTTGGGATGCCCAGATCTGATCGAATTCGTTCAGGATCAGGTCGCGGGTGGGATAGAATTCATAATGCGCATGAGCTCCTTTGCCGCGCAGTCGCACGCGAGTCTGCGGCAGCGGCATCCGATCCCCCTTGGCTCTTTCCTGATTTTGCTGGATGACCTCAATCCTTGGGCGACCTAACCACTCGCCAAATGTTCGGCAATCTGATTTTGCCAAAAGGGCTTTGGTGGCTTCCGATGCAGATTTGATTTTTCCTGTGTCACTGTCTGCGCCATCGGTCTTACGATTGGATTTAAAGCCCCGGCGCTTCAATTGAAACAGTGCGCGACCTATCTCAAAAGGTTCCAGTGCCTCATCCAAGGCGCGTGTTCTCAGGATATAGGGATCAAGGTTGCCAAGGCTTTGTCGAAGTTGCTCATAGTTCTCCTTCGACAATTGGTCAGGATCCGGCATAAGGTCGAATTGGCGCAGTTCTTTAAGATATCGCTCGTTTCGATTGTGGGCTCTATCGCGATTTCGTCGCATCCCTCTTGGAATTCTGCGCTTTGCTGCAAGCGATTCTCTATCTTTGGGGTCGCGCCCGTCACTGAAGATGCGAACGCCCAATTCCACTCTGGGGTCTCGTCGGCTATCGCTCGTGTAGTCATCCAGAACCGCCATACCAATTGAATTTGTGCCAATATCAATGCCCAACCGCCATGCCATGCTCACCCCCTCTAAGTGTTATAATTTACCTTTTCTACTTGACGATGGCATGAAATGATGAGATCAATCAAATACAAGCTGTAGCTGGCTTTGAAACACGGTCTTTCCGTTAACAAGGTTTAAGACCACAAAATGACACGGCGCTCTCGGGCGCCGTGTTTTTTTTGGGGCGGCGATTATGCCTTAATTCATTCGTTAAGCTCTTACTTTCATAGCTTGTCTCAAAATTTCAAGGGCGAAAAATTTCTCACGAGGTGCTGCATGAGCCTCAAACCTTATACTGAGTAGAAAAGGGCATTTGACCCCGGCAATAGACCGGCACACCGCCGACGCATTCGAGGGTATGCGGAAATCCGCCGTGAAATAGCATCCTGACCTATGCAGCGTTTGGGCTCTTTCCCGGAAACCTATTCTATTGGGCAGAATTTTTTGTCTTAAAGCGCCTGTCTCCCAACGCTGGAATTGTCGGTATTGTCGGGTAATTGGTATTGGCCCTGTATAAGGATGTCCATTCAAGCAGCCAGAGCGTTGGCACCATCCCCCTCATCTGATGCCGCCAATCTCTAGGACTTCGTCTTACCTTCACGTTGTATCTCGTGATGCTCCTGAATTATCTCGTGATGCTCCTGAATATGGAGAGCAAGATCGTCACGAAAGTGTTTCAGATTCTCTAAGTTCGGGTGTTAAATGCCAGGCACGATATGATTTCTGGGGCAGGCGGTTATGTTAAAAGGATGCTTGAGGGCGCATCGTGACTTTTCGAAGCGCCCTCGAAGCATTGAAGATCAGGCAGCGCATGCCTCTATGAAAACGCTTAGCGCTCCGCGAGCAGCGGCTCGTGAGAGTGCATCGAGCGTGTCTTCATCATAGTCATAGCCGATGAGATCATAGACACTTCCTGATACTTCAGGACTATCTGGTCCCGGCTCTTTGAAGAGTCGCGCAAAATAGTCGAACGTGAGCGGAATATCGCATTCCTCGAGACTCATTAGGCGGGATAGCTGGGAGAATGTAGCTTGGTTTCTGGCCCATTCTCTGCCCTTTTCTTCCACGCTCGTTATGAGACTTATTTTCGACAGCTGGAGTCTTGCGGTAGTGTCCATGATTCTACTTCCTTTCACTGCTGTTGGTATTCAGGATCGTCCTCATCACGCGGACGCGTTTTGATCGATCCAATAACATCATAGCGAGATGCTATTTCTTCCGTAGGGCATTTTTAGGCCTGTTTTAGGGTTATTATGCTGTTATTAATGGGAAATATTTTTTTCAGGGTTAGTTAAATAGTCCTAAAAAAGCACCAAATTACAAACATAGATTGTATTAATTAAATTAATACGACTGAGTTATCTGTGCGCCAGAATACAACGAATTAAGCTGATTCTGGTTGGTTGATCCGGCAGAAAAATCAACCTTCAAATCAATCGAAAACGGCGTGGACTTTTGAGATTGTGATATACGCACGCTGACAGTTTTAAGATACCTTATAAAAAGCAGTTCAGAGGTGCCGAGGATGAGGACAAATAATTGCTTTGGTATTCAAAGCAAAAGCAGCCCACCCAGATATGGGGGGCTGCTCGCTTCTTTAATGGCGTCGTGGTTGCGGAGTGCTAGTCGAAGAAGGCAGATAGGTCCGAGCGCACTCTGGCGCAGAATGAAGCCCGTCCGCTCTCGGTGTCGGTTAGCATCTGGATCCGGGACATATTGGTCCGCATCTCGGGCCAATGCTCTCCCCCGGGAGCGACGCTATCTACTGAGCCAAAGGTCGACTGAACTGCGATCTGCAAGATGTCCTGATTGACCGTAAAGCCACACACCTCCTGCGCTGCCATGACTGACGCGATGTTTTCCAGCGCATCGCTTTGATTCATCGCGCTGGCTGTGTTGGCTGATGCAGCCAGACCAATTGTGATGGCGGCTGCGAGTATGGATCTTTTCATGGGCATTGTTCTCTCCTTTGAGGTTAGTGAGAGAGCCAAGAAAGGCGATCGGTTGAATCGGAGCAAGGAGGGACTGGCATCCGGATGAGGATATCTGATTGATGCGGGGCACTGGTGTCTGAAGTAGCCCTGTAAGCGACAGAGAAGCCCACTGGTGCGCTTTGAACGTGATTCTGCTGTTGGGGGGTGCGAAAAGCAGTCAAGATTCACCAATGAAGCTCTGAGGCGCTAGAATGCAACCCATGTCAATGTTTGGAGTCGGAAAATGCTGTTAAGTAGCTTTCGACGGATCTTTTAATTTGCAATTTGGTTTTCTAACGTTGTTTCGAACTAATTTAGAGTTCAGAACTTTAACACTTCGCCGTTGTCAAAAGCTATCCCAGTGATAATAGTAACGACCTTTCCTGTGTTCCCGCTCACCATAGGCAAGAGCTTATCGTATGGCTCACCCGAAATAAATTGATTGTCCTCGAATACGTAGAAGACATCAGCTTTTGAGGTTTTTCCTGCCTGAATACGCTCACTTAAATCGCCGTCAAATCTGAAAACTTCTTCTCCGAATGCATCTTGGAAAGAAGCTGAAAACCGAACGCCAGCTACGATATCATCAGTGATATTTTTTACCTTTGGAATGAACCTGACTGATTTTTGTTTGTATATGCTCACATGATGCTCAAATAATGGCTCTCCAATAGACAGGTATTTTTCACTTTCTAATGTGTTATCAGCCTCAATCGCATAAGTGCCATCTTCGTTCAAAATGATTGTTCGTCCATCGGTAGTGGTGACGGTTTCACCATGAGATGCGGTTGACCATGAAAATACGGCCAACAATGAAACCACCAATATCCTTCGCAAAGCATTCATAACCTTCGATCCATATGTTATTTTGTCCATAACAACACTATACTTGGAAAAAAATAGTGCATCAAAAAATTTACTACCGAATTGCACCCGTATGCTCACTTCTCACTTAATTTCGGGGAGTCAGAGTATCACTTCAACGCCTCATAATCCTGGTGTATCCTGCGCTTTCCGGCGATTCTCAGCATAAGTGATTTCAGTCTCGTCGATAAGCTAGTCATCAAGATTCGCTGGTAGGCTTTATCGTCTCGCTATTCGGCTTACTGATACACCCAAGCACTATGGTGAGTATATGCATAGCGGTTGGAACCACTGGTATGAAAAACAGGACCACATCGAATACCCCAGCTACAATTGGAAATGCAGCAAGCCAAGGCTTTTCAATTCGGCGTCCTCGAAAAAACGCGATCAACGCTAAGATCAAAAAACAAGCAATCATCATTAAGCTAGCCGCATTGCCGATATTACTTATATCTTGCTCAGAATTCGTTGACTGGACCGCCGCACTAAACGCTGCAAAACGAATGAGATACGTTGGAATCATGAAAATTATGTAGGTTAAGAGAAATGCGAAAATGTTCATTTGTATTCTCCCCTATCAAAAAGCCGATCTCCCTAATGGTGCTGTTTTTTTTGAACACCCCTATAGGTTAAATTTTGCAAATTCTAATTGGGCAGACAAGGATAAGTTTATGCTCAATTGAAGAGAGATTGAAAAAATGGCAAGTTTTCTAATTTTAACGAGCCTATTCATATGGGATCACTCTTTACTTTATGGTTTGATGTGGCGATCTGATATGGAGCAAGGAGGGACTGGCATTCGGATGGGGATATCTGATTGATGCGGGGCACTGGTGTCTGAGGTGGCTCTGTGGGCGACAGAAAAGCTCACTGGTGCGCTTTGGGTGTGATTCTGTTGTAGGCGTGCGAAAATCAGCTAGGATTCACCAGTGAAGCTTTCTGGCGCCGAGAGTTAAATCCCTATCAGAAGCCGCCGGTGTCATCCACAGTGATGATTTCCAATCCGCGTTGCTCTGATTGATTAATCATGTTGGTGGTCCCACGATGACCAGGAAAGTCAATGATCAGATCGGGCTTTCCTGCGATCTTGATCTCGAACGCAAATCACAAACCTCCCGATTAAAATGGAAGATAACCTCGGCTCCCTAACCGCATCACACCAAACCCAATCCCCAAAAAATCCGGCAGCCGCCAATAATCCAGCCTTTATAATACTGACATCACTTATTCAGTGAGTCGAACCTCGGATGCTTTAAGATGGTTACGACGCCAAACTGATCACTGAAATCAAAAGCTGGGGTGCGCCGGACGACAGCGTAAGCATCCCCCGCAATCTTGGCGCTCATCAATTCATACTCGTCACCCCCAAGAGGGTTGAAACTGCAAAACACCACCCCCTCTAAAGGCTCAGCCCTTCAATTCCGGCGCGTTCCACTGTGCGAACCCATGCCTTGCGTGCTGCATTCCTTGTGAGATCAAAAACAAAAGAGTCATTTGTGTCTTTGTCGAACTCTTTTGACCTTTGAAGTTCTTTCACACTTTGAAGCACTGCTAACGCGCGACGAGAAAGAGGCACGTCACGCGGGTCGCCATTCTTGGTAATATCAAGATGCGCATAGCGACACTCGGTATTGATCGAAGACCAGCGCAGGGAGAGCATTTCCCCGCGTCGCATGCCAGTCTCTATCGCGAAGATTATCAATAGCTCTATATAGCGATTGCGTGAGGCTCTGGCGGCTTCTAGCAGCAAAGCCTCCTCATTCCCCTCCAAACGCCTCTGACGCCCCTTCGCGGCGCTTGGGCGCCGTATCTGCCGAACGGGGTTCTCCAAGACGTGAATGCCCCACTCCCGGCGTGCTATCTCAATGGCATGGGAGAGAATGCTCAAGTCTCGATTGATTGTTCCGGGCGTTACAGTGAGGAGCCTCATGTCGCGATACTGCGCGACTACCTCGCTCGTCAGCGTTGCCAGCGTGTAGTGAGCAATATCGCTTTTCATCATTCCATTGATCTTGACCGCCTCTGGAATGGCCCCCCGCTTCTGCGGCGTTATCTCTGCCTTGTAACGTGCCAAAAGCTCCCGGACGGTCGTTTGCTCTGCTTTGCGCGTATCGATCCCAAAGGCCCCTCTATCGAGTTGAGATTCGAGGTTTCTCGCCCAACGCTCCGCATCAGACTTAAGATCAAAAGACTTCGCCCGGGGTGGCAGACCACGGCGTCGCACCTGTGCTTGCCAGCGTCCTCTGAGCCTTCGTATCGTCGCCATTCTCGCCTCCTTCGATCAAATCAACTATGATGTTGATAGGACGCCGGTAGAGGGCCGCCAAGGAGGTTTCCGGCGGTGTTGCGGCCCGAGTGTGCCGCAGAGCGCTAACGGCTCTCAGGGGCGCCTGGAAGCGCGTATAGAGAGCCTTGAGGGCCAAGGGTTTCCCGCTGGTCCAGAGGCAATTTCAATCGGTTAGGGGGACGCATGGGCACGGCAGAGGTCGAAAGCTCTCTGGTCGCCCATTCCAAGGTCGCAGAGGCCGCCGTGGTCGGCGCACCCCATGATGTGAAGGGTCAGGGCATCTATGCCTATGTCACCCTGAACAGTGGGGAAGAACCCAGTGATGAGTTGAAGAAAGAACTGGTCGCCTGGGTCCGCAAGGATATCGGCCCGATCGCCAGCCCCGATTGGCTGCAATGGGCACCAGGCCTGCCCAAGACCAGATCCGGCAAAATCATGCGCCGTATCCTGCGCAAAATCGCCGAAGACGATTTCTCCAATCTGGGCGACACCTCCACCCTGGCCGATCCCGGCGTCGTCGACAGCCTGATCGACAATCGCCAGAACCGGAAGTAAGCGGTTTAGGGT
>Ga0114916_1001466_pt1 | contig 13341 bp, 17 predicted proteins | sample MalvirAntarct_66_FD_83501 | JGI IMG/M metagenome (GOLD analysis project Ga0114916, IMG submission 83501) | Marine viral communities from the Global Malaspina Expedition - Malaspina viral metaG Antarct_66 | ecosystem: Environmental > Aquatic > Marine > Oceanic | place: West Anvers Island... | reverse complement strand
TTTTCCCGCCTTCTTTATAGTACTGACGCATCAGGAACCTTTCATAACTACCATTTTAGCGGCACGAACACCTTGTCGAGCCTTACCAACACCACGAGGTTTCTTAACACCCCCACCTTTTTTAAAGGTTAAATCTTTTATTGGGTCTAATTCTGTCGCACCATCACCTTCTACTTTTCTATATTTTATATTATTACCATCTTTATCTTTACGCGGTTTACTACTTTTTGACCCGTATGAAGTTGTAGTGTTTCTGCGGTATCTAGATGTATCTGCAGCTCCTCGTGGAAGGTTTACAACTGGTCCAGTAGGCGACCTATCTCCAAGTTCTACTTTCTTTTGTTTTAGTTTAAGCGGCTCTACAGCCTTACCATCTTTTGAAAGCACAGCTCTCTTCCGTTGAGTAAGAGTTGGTTTTTTAATTAATTTAGCGCCTTTCTTCAACAATTTAGGAAGCTCTTTAGCTCCTATTCTTAATAGTTGAGAACCTAAAGCTACGATTAATGGAATTGGAGCTGCCATATCAAGAACCCTTCATAACTACCATTTTAGCGGCACGAACACCTTGTCGAGCCATACCTGCGCCACGAACTTTACCGCCACCCATCATCTTCTTCACCATACCACCGGCCATCTTACCGGCTTTCTTCTTTGCAACTTTTTTAGCTATACGAGATCCGCGTTTACCTTCTTTAGATCTAAACAAATCTATACCGCTTGAGATTGCTCCCTGTATAGCTGCACGAGGGGAATATTTTCCCATGATACCTTTTTTAAAATCTTCTTCTACAAGTGCTGAAGGTAGACGCTCATCAAAACCAGCTCCTAATTCTTTACTAGAATCAAACTTTCCTCCACGTTTAGTTTTTACTTTAGATTTCTTTTTTTCAGCCATATCAAGAACCCTTCATAACTATCATTTTAGCGGGGCGTTGTCTGGTAGCTACACCACAACCACGAGGCATACCGCCTTTTTTGTAGCCCATGACTTTACCGCCGCCCATCATCTTCTTCTTCATCATGCCACCGGCCATCTTACCGGCCCTTTCTTTCTTTATTTTTGCTGCTTTAACACCGGCACGAATAGACGGCCCCATATAACTACTTGGCCCTGCGCCCTTCTTTGTTCCTGATGCGGCCCTAACAATATCAGCCATAGCTGCTACCCCAAGCATTCCTCGGTTAATAGCTTTACCTACTAAAGTGTCTTCTTTACGCTCGGCCCCCCCAGATGCTCGGTTAGCTTGCCCCATCTTAGCTGTTTTACGTTTATTAGTTTCTTTAGTTTTAGAATCTCGTACGGTGACAGGCAACCCACTTTTTTCTAGTCTTTCCTTCTCGCTGAGTTTTCGGAACAGTGGTTTCTTTTTAACCGTCTTACCTTCTTTATAGCCCATGACTTTGCCGCCCATCATCATTTTGCCTTTACCATCTGCGGCGTAGAATGGAACTTTCTTACCATCTTTCTCAACCATCTGAAGGCCACCAGCTTTATAGCCCATCATTTTTTTCTTCATAATTTTACCACCTTTCATCTTACCATTTTCAGCGTCACGTTCTGCCTTATATTTTTTATAAGCAGCAGGAAACGATTTTCCTGTAACAGGAGCGTCAAGGTTTCTTGTTCCTAGTTTTTCTTCTTTATATCTTTTTTCAACGTACTTTTTTTTAGCAGCCGCCGTTTCTTTCTTTTCTTTTTCAGCCGCATAGTATTCATTTTCTTCTTTTTTAGTAACAGCCCCAAACCTTCTTGGGTTGCCCCCAAATAATGCTTTTTGTAGTTTTTTGTTTTTCATAATACTATTTCCCTACTTTTTTCATGGCTTTTTTGTGAGATGAGGTGAACGAACTACCTTTACGCATAGACTTCTTCATATCCGTCATATGTTTGGCAGTATGATGTTTAGAATGTTTCTTCAACGTAGTTTTCTGTCTAGCACTAATTTTTTTACGCATTTAACATTTCCACCGTTTTCTAGCCTGTCTAAGGCGGCTGTTAGGATCTTTAGCTGCTTTAGGAAATTTTTTCATTTGCCCAGCACTACGAGCGCAATAAGACTTACGCCTATTAGCAGATTTACTTCCGGGTTTTACTTTACCTGTAACGGCGGTTTTTAAGGTACTGCCGGGGTTCTTACGACGGTATGCCGCTACTCCAGCCCTAGTCATACCTGCACCGGACTTAGTAGAGCGAAAGTTCTTTTTATTCCTTGCGGGCATATTAGCGGGTTTACGTACGTTACCCCCAGATTTGTAGTATGTCCGCATAGAACTATCCTACATAAAATACCGTCATAGATGAAAGGCCCGCTACAGAATACGTTACATACCCACCATCAACAAACAATATACCATCATCAGGAACGTCTGGGTACTGTGTAGTATTTGCGGCAGCTACGGTATTAAACTGCATCCGTATTGTACCTGTACCAGAACCCTCTCTAAACGTAATTGTACCTGCTGTACCAGTATTTACTGCGTACAGGCCACGAAGCCGTAATCTACCTCTGAACATGGGTGATGCAATAGACGCACCAGAACCGGCGCTTACATCACCTGCAGGATTACCTACGGCTGCTATTTTAGTTACAGTAGTAAAGAAAGTAGAGCCTGTTGCTGTATTGTTGTTGGCTCCAGTAATAGATTCAATTACAGCAGTGCCTGTTTCATCAGTACCAGTCACGTTAAAAGATTTACTAGAATCATTCCCTGCACTGAGGATGGTAACATTTCTAGGCTCGTCAAACGTAACTGAACCTCCAGAAGCAAGAGCGCCTCCTAGAACTAAACTAGCGTTATTACCTACAGAAGCAGCAACTGATATACCGTTAGGGTCCACAGCGGCGGCGGTTATAAATGTAGATTGGATGTCAGAAGACATATCCGTTCTCCTTAAAAAGGTGGAGGTTACTACACCCCCACCTACTTAATTACGTTGCTGCGAATACAGAAAGGTTAGCGGCAACACCGGTACCAGAAGAAGTACAACGGGCTTCTGCTCTCCACGCGGTTCCATTAAAAGTGAACACAACATAACTACCAATGCCGGGACCAGAATTAGTTAGGCCAACAAGGTTAAGAAAGTCATCACTAGTACCATTAGCAACATCAACTGAGTTAATAAGTCCTACAGCAGAGCCGGTTGCCCCGGTCATTTTATATACAGCAGAACCCGCCATATAAAATGCGCCAGCAGTGCCAAACTTATGTGTAGCTCCGTTAGCAACGATGGCTTGATATTCAACAATTATTACGTCGCCAGCAGTAGAGTTACCGGCAGTAGGAAGAGTTGCTGTAATATTAGCACCGTTTGCAGGAGATAAAAAATGAGTGTTTTTGGTCATAAGGGTAGCAAAACCGTTAGCCATCTGAGTCTTAGACGTGATGGTTGGGGCAAGAAGACCCGTGGGGTTTGCAACACCAGTAGTAAATGTTGCATACCCTGTAACGGCAAGTGTACCACCAATTGAAGTATTTTTAGAAAATGTACTGTTGATGGTTTCACCGCCAGTACCAGCAGTAATGTTAATATCTTCAAAACCGTTTTTTGAACGGACTACTCCGTCGAAAGTTGTCTTAGCCATGTGTATCTCCTGTCGTGGCTTTTGTCAGCCGCACAATGCAACTGTCAGGAATAAGATGTTATACAATAAAAAAAGGGGGGTAGCAAGTACCCCCCCTCTTAATATTTAGCTTAGGCTGCTCCGGGAGAGCCAAAGATCCCAAGGGGATCAGAGACACCGAACGAATAACGCTCTCGTGCCTTGTAGCGACTGTTGCCCGTATCAAAGTCAGCATCCATAGATGTCTGCATTGGAGTACGAGTGAAGTGCTTCAAGCCATTTGGTACGTCAGTCATAAGGAACCAAGCGTCTGTATCCGTCAGATAATGGTTGATCGCATAACCTTCAGGAATAGCACCGTTATTCTTGAGAGCATTAAGATCATTATCTGCCGTGTTTACACGTCCTTCAGTTTCTAACAGCCGCGTAGCAACGAATTGCAGAGCGGATGGAATAACAAGTTTTCTAGGACGAGCGGCAATAAGCAAACCACGCTCGTCTGTCCAACCACCAATCTGGATAACGGCGGCTTCAAGAGAAGTCTCGTTAAGATCAGCAGCAATGGCGGGACGGTTTGAGTTGGTCCCACCAGAGACAAGCGGATGTGCGGTGGAGCAAAGTGCTACACCATCACCATAAGTTGTGGAGAAGGCATCGTTAAGAATAGCCGCCCCTTTAACTTGCTTCGTGTAAGCCATAGCGCGGGCAAGAGCTTTAGTATAACGAGCAGACAAAGAGTCATACAAGTTATCTTCAACTGCTTCTTCAGTAACTGAGAAGCCCATTGCAACGGTTTCATGTTGATAACGAGCCGTCCATGCTTCCTGTGCGTTGTCATATTCGATGGCAGAGCCTTCGTCTTTGACTGGTGCAGCAGAGAAACCGGAAAGTTTCGTTTCTTCTTCAAAAGAACGGTCAGAAGACTCTGATTCGAATATCTCCTTATGCTCTTCACCGTACTTAGCATACTCCATACCAAACAGAGCATTAAGGCCGGGAAGAAGTTCTTTTAGTAGTTGGGCGCGTGAAATAGCCATTGTTTATACCTCCTACAATCCAACAGGGTTACGATAAGCGTGTCCGCCGATGAACACGTTACTACCATTGTCAGTATGTGGGCTGAAGATAACAAGCACTTCTTGGAAGGTATCGCTACCTGTAGAAGTGCTGTCAACCACATCAATTATCTGAAATGGTAGTGTCGAAGTTGTAGCAACAGTATTATTGATAGCTAATTTAGACCGTCCATTAGCAGTATTTAATGTATTGCTAATGATTGAAGCCTTATTACCAATAACAGTTCTTCCTAATGTTGCCATTGTTGTACCTGAAGAACATATAGCGGCTTTTAGTATAACGTCAGGGTCGTCAACAATAAACGCACTAATATCACTAGCAACAATGCTGCCGGGATATGAGTTGTTAAATGTTGGTTGGCTGGTGTTCGGGTCTGTGTAACTGCAACCCATAAAAACACCTAGTGTCCCAGTAGCTGGGAAAGCGGTAGTACTAGCGTCACGCTCAATAGTTCCGTCGTTTACACGTTTTATCAGGTCGCCTTTTCCGATAGCTGTGCCGTAATTACTAGCTATCTTCATTTGTCGAGTAGCGCCTGCGAACACACGACCACCAATCAAACCGACGGGTATTAGCCCATAAGGGGCCTCAATATTAGGATAAGCCATTGCTTATAACTCCCGAGTCAAAAATTAAGTTCCATTACCAAAAGTGACCTTCGATTTCCGATCATTAAAGAGCGGCATCCGAGGATCGTTTTCTCTCATTAGGTTGTTATCGACTGAAGAAATTTGCGCTTTACTTTGTTTACTAAAATAATCTGTACGCTCTTCAACTAATTCTTGTGGAGCTTTGCAAAGCATTAACCCTCCGATTACAACATTATCAGCGAACCTTTCTTGTTCGATAGTAACTAGTGTAATCTCTGGATGGTCTGTTGCCTTAACCGGCTCCCAACCTTCACGTAGTTTTGAGGAAACATTAGTGGCATCAATCTGACCTAGTGTAGCTACACGAATCCAATGAAATTCATAACCCGGCTCGGGAGTAGGTGAGGGAAGCACTTCGGGGCGCTGCCAAGCTCGTTTACGGGTCGTTTTTTCTCTATTCGTTTGCTCACGGTTAATTCTATTATCAGCCATTTGCGTCTTTCCTCATTTCAATTGCAACCTGTTTGGCGTAGTCTTCAATAGGAACTCCTAAACGTTTCGCTAGGTTTACTTGTGTTTGCGTTAGTACAATCTTTTTAGGAGAAGTACTCCGCGTAGCGGGTGCAACCACATTCGCCTGACGTTTTGGTGTTACCTTTTTTTCTTCAATATCCTCAAATTCCTCTGGGAATATTTTACGCATACGAGAATTAATAGTCTCGTAGTATTCATCACTTTGTAGGTCCATACCTTGTTTGGCAAGTTTATTATGCAGTCCCAGTACGTAACTTGTCATTTCATCGTCTGAACCAAACCAAGGATTATCCTCGGCCCATTCGTTAGCACGCTTATCAACCGGCACTGGGGCAGGTTGCGTACTAACTTCTTCTACAGAAGTTTCTTGCTCCTGTAAAGAAGGTAGTTGAATATTATTTAAACGATCAGCTTTAATCTTAACTGTTGTTAGTTTTTCTTGGGCTTCTACTAGTGCGTCTGTATCACCTGCTTCGTGTGCTTCTTTATACTCACGTTTAGCTATTTCTAATTCAGAATCTGCACTACGTTTTGCTTGTTCTAAAAGGACAGTTTGATTTTTGTTCTGCGAACTTTTCAGTCCTTTGTTTTCTTCTACAAGCTGTTGAGTGTACCGTTCAAGCTCTTCCCTCTCACGGAACGCCGTTTCTTTTGCGCGACGTTCATCATGATATCCCTTGCTGAAGTGTTTGATTCTATTACGAACTTTGTCAGAATAATCTTCAAGTTCTTCATCAGTAACTTCTTCAGGGGGGTCAGACATTTTACGCCCCCTATCTGCTTTAGGGGTGTCATCAACAACTTCAACTTCAACTTCTAGGTCATCAGCTTCAGATTTTGCTGACCCTCTATTGTTGGTCTTAACTTCTACAGCAGCAGAAGACTTAACTTCTATATCTGATGACTCTTCTTGCTCATCAGGAAAACTAAATTCAACTTTCTCAAAAGGCATATCTTATCTCCTATACATTGCAAATACCACGAGGATCAGGAATAACTGCCTCAATGGAATCGTCGTTCATAAGGCGAAACTCTTTACCATTAACCTTAAAGCGAGTGCCTGTATTCATACGAAACATAACATAGTCCCCTACTTTACACCAAGGGCCACTAGGGAACCGTTCTTTGTCAGTATATGCGCTACCGCCCATATCTATAACAACCCCCATAATAGAGAGTATATATTCGCGGTGCTTCTCTGAATCCGTTTTAAGGAGCGAAGTACCTTGATAGTTATCTTCGATATCTGGTAACGCTACTAGCAATCTGTACCCAGCCGGAATAGGTAGTTGGGCATCAAAATCTTCTTCGCTAGCAATAGATTTTACTGCTGTTTTAGTCATTATCTTCTTCCAAAAAGTTGCGCGAAAGGTCTTCAATATGTGAGAGTGTGGCGTCTAGACCTCGGATAACACCACATAATTCCCTATACTCAGAGAAGTCTTTTGGACTGCCGTTTGCTAGGAAAGCTATTGCAGAGGAACGTTGTTCCTCGATACGTTCTTTAAGCACGTCAAAGACGGTTTTTGCCATAGGTTATGTTGCTCCTTTTTAAGAGGGTTGATTCTTATTAGATTCAGTTACAGCTTTAAATATATCAAGATCTAATTTATCAGCTTCGCGTTTAACGTCAGCATCTATACCCGCTTTAGTTTTTTGTGCGCCTACAACTATATTTGTTTGTTCGTTCTCTACTCGCTGGGCATTTATAGCTGCATCTGCTAAATCTTTTTGAGCCTTACGTTGTAGATCAGCTTGTTGTAGACCAACATCGGCTTGGTCTTTCTGAGCTTTGCGTTGTACTTCTGCTTCTTTAACAGCGACTTCTTGGCGGCGTAACTGAAGAACTGGATCTTGAGCTTGTTCTTGAGCTTGCTGCTGTGCGGCCTGTTGTTGATGTGCTGCTGTAAGTTGTTTACCTGCGTCTGCAACAAGTCTGGCAAGTTCAACTTCAACTTCTTCAGACAGTGGCTGGTCAGGAGGTGGAAGCGGCACACCCAAGCGTTCTTCAATCTGGTTACGGTAACTAAACCCTAGATGTTCTGCTATGTGAGCCTGTAAAGACGCCATAATCTGTTGTGCTTGAGGGTTCTGACCAATTGACTGAGCAACCATAGGATCTTGCATAAACGCCGTATGTGTAGCGATATGAGCATCGTGTTCCTGATACAAAAACGCTTTCATGGGCTTGCCTACAAGTGCAGCCATGTTTTCGCTTACTGGATCGACTGGTAGTGCATCGCCGTCTGTAGGAACAAGTTTATCTGCGTTCTTTACCCCAAGCACTTCTATCATCTGCCTGTGTAACTGAGGTAGGTCATATATCTGCGGTGCAGACTGCGACATTTGCAAGACAGCCTGATATTGTACGACACGTTGTGCCATAGTAGAACTATTAGGATCACTGACAGGTATTACAGTTACAGAATCGTAGTCTGCCCTACGTGCGTTCATCTCGCCCCTGTAAGGCTGATAGGCGTACTGTTCAGGTGCATACTCAGCCATGATAGTTTTGAGCAGCTTAAACTCCTGCTTCATAGCATAATGCACACGGGCTTGGACTGCGGCCATAGGCTTGAGGGTTCGCTCAAGTAGCGCCAATGTCGTACCAACGGGGGCATTAGCCGACATGTCAGAGATATTCATATCACTGATAGCCCCAAGCCTACGGCCTTCAGTTGTAATCTGGTTAAGAAGCGCCAAGAGTGTCTGAGACGGTTCTTTATACGGAAGTGGCATAATATTATCGCGGATACTACCTGACGGCACATCTACGTCACGCCACTCTCCCGGCTCAATCGGTGTATCATCTCCTTTAATACGTAAGCCTCGAGACTTAATACCGCCGGGAAGGTTAGATAAAGTACCTGCGTCTACAAGTTGACGAATAATAGATGTACCCGCGCGGGCGTAACCACCAATAATATGTATTAAACCTAAACCATAAAATCCAAAACCGGGTACATATACATAGTGTACGAAGTGCTGGCGCTTCTGCATAAGCGCATCATCAGGGTTCCAGTTCCTACGAATTGCAAGGACGTTATTAGTGCCACGCTCAATAGTAACTACGTATGGTTTTGCAATCTCATCGTCAGAATCATCTATACCTTCAATAACAAGATCAGCGTGTACCTCGTACAACGCATAACGGTCATCATCGGTTACAGAATACCCACCTTCTTCTGCTTTACGTTGCTCTATATCCGTATGGTACGGTTGTGGGTCATTAAGCTCCATATCTCTATAGAACCCACTTACCTGAAGTTTCTTTAATTCATTCTTAGTTTTACGCATTATGTGTGTAACACGCTCGGCACTTTCGATATGAGAAGCACCGTAAGGGACGATAACATCTTCAGCCGGAATATAGATTGCTACCTGACGATCTATGTTAGGATCAAAATACACCTTCTTAAATGCAGATCCTGCAAGCCCCAGACTGTACAGCAAGCGTTCATGTTCAGGACGATACTCAACCATGCGTTCTGTTAGTTCATAATTCATATCTGCTTTAACACGAGCAGAAGCTTCTTCTTTTTCTTTCGTCTCTTCCCCAATAACTTTGGTATTTACTGGACCTGATGCTGGGAAAGTCTCACTCATAGTCTCCGCTTGAAACCGGATAGCCGCTTCCGCAAGCACTGTAGAATATACACCACACGCGCCTTCCCACGGCTCACTGCGCTCCTCATATTTGAAACCAAGGACATCCAGTCCTTTAACGAACGTATCTGCCCAGTCCTTGCGAGAATCAATGTCAGCATCTACCATTCCTACTAAATCATCAGAGAGTTCATCCAGTATTCCTTCGTCCAGCGACTCTGCTAGATTGGCGTCGAAAGCATCGTCATCGCTCCCTGCCTTTTCGGGTATTAGTGTAATTTCAACACTACCATCATCCAGAGTAACCATATCTGGATTCACGATTTCAATTTCCAAACCTTCTCCAGTAGAGTCTTTATTCTCTTCGGGTAGAGGTGTTAATGCTTTTTCAATAGCCATGATTCATCCTAATAATAGCCGCCCTGCCGATGTTTAAAATATTGCATCTCTTCTGGTTCATCTGAAGGTAGTCGTATAAACCCACCTTGTCTGAACCTCATAAGTGCCATAACCGTGGAGTCAACCAAGTCATCATGGCTCATAAAAGGGAACCCGGCAATCTCTTCTACAACTTCTTCTGCCCAACGAGTAGAGGGTATCCACACCAACTCAGAGGCTACAATATCAGCAACAGAGTTCAAACGTGCAAGTTTATCCCCTGATCCTCTATGCGGAGTGTATTCCTGTACTGGAAGACCCATCCTACGCATTTCTTGATATAGAGCTGTACCAGAACTTTTTTTCTCAACAATAAAAGAATCTGGCTCCCATGATCCGTATTCTTCAAGGGCCATAGCTTTTAATTCAGGAAACTCCATACGTTTCTTGATACTATTTAACAGTATTATATTGTGAACGCCAGTCTCTTCATTTAAGAAAATACCCCATGTAGTCAATGCTGTGTAGTCAGCACGGTTGTGAGACTCTGCTGCGGCGTCTAAAGACATGATAATGTATTCACACGTAGGGGCATCTTTATCGCCCCACTTCTGCCACCACTCCCGCTTTACAATGGATGCTTCTTCTGCTGTAGGTTCCTGCTGATACTGTGCGTTCCACTGAAACGAAGGCATAGATGCTTTAGTTCGCATAAGTGCATCAAGGTCAAAGAACTCAGGCCATAACGGCTTCTCGGTATATCCAGAGCCTTTCTTGTTAGCTACTTCAAGTATAGCGGGAAACTCAACTATGTCGTATTGGTCAGCAAGATCATTCTGCGCCATATCATTAACAACACGTCCGGTTAGGTCGTCCATATGCCAACGGGTTTGTATGATTGCCACACGTCCACCCGGCATCAGACGAGTACGAGCGCCGTATGTGAACCACTCATAAGCCTTATCAAACACCTCAAAGTTACCGTTGATAACGTCTTGTTCTGAATGAGGGTCATCAATAAGAAGTAAGTCAGCGCCACGACCTGCGATAGATGATCCAATACCACACGCGTAGTATTCACCACCCGTATTAGTGTTCCATCTACCAGCAGACTTGGAGTCTATAGCTAGGGCTACCGTAGGAAATATAGCTTTATAGTCATCTGTAGAGATAAGGTTACGTACTTTACGGCCAAAATCCACCGCCAAATCAGTGGTGTGGGACACCATCATCACCTTTTTATTGGGATTACGCCCCAAGAACCACGCTGGAAAGAATATAGATACTAACTGGGACTTACCGTGTCGTGGTGGGATGTTTACACATATACGGTCTTTCTTACCCGCCGCAATGTCCATAAGCATATCTGCAAGGATCTGATGGTGCTTGCCAACTATATAATCAGGCTGCATACGCTTACAGAACTCTATAAGGTCATCATACGCTTTCTTGTTATAGTCCCTTGTTGACAGTTCATCGACAAGGACGTTTATCTCAGCTAACTCATCCGAACTATAGTCATCAAGATTATTCAACAGAGCTTCAACATCTAAATCATCAAAGTCATTAGTTAAGTTCTGTAGACTATTCGGCATCGTCTATACCCAGTTCCGAGTCAACGTCCATAACTTCCCCGTCTATTATAATAGCGTCTTCCTCTTCGGGGTTTACAAGTTTAGCTAGCTTAGATCGCAATTTGTCCTTCAGGTCTTTTGTAGACTGATGCGTTATAGTTACTTCAGACTTCTCTGCAAAAAGACCTACATCAGAAATCTTACCTAATAGTTCAAGCGCACGAATACGTACTCGCGGATCAGGGTTATCTGTCTCTAACACTAACTTGTTTGTAACCATATGCCGTATCTGTATAGCGCTGTCGGCAACAGACTGTCCGAACTCTTGTAGAATACTGTTTGTCATAAGCAAAGACGCAGGGGTAAGCGTTGCTGCTTTCTTAGCTGTAACTTTCTTAGAAATTTTTTCTGGGTCTTTGGCATACGCTAAAGATAATTTAGCGGCTACATCTTTATCTTCTTTAGATGGGTCTAACTTTAAACCATGCTCCTGCAATTTTGCAGCAGTGTTACAGGCGTACTCTGCCCTCGCCTTTAAATCTAAAAAAGGAGTATCAGAAACAAGAGGAACCCCAAGCTCTGGTTCTACAACTAAACTCATACATATTACTCGCAGGTGTTAACCGTTATGTCTCATATACCAATAAAATATAAAGTATACAAGTAGTTTGGGACTCCAAAGGGGGGTGTTTCCATATATACGCATTTAGCAGATCCGAGGTTTGATTTGCGGAATTGCGTAGTAAAAAATTTTTTACACCGAAATATATACAACTAGGGGGGCGTAAGCTGTGTCTGAAGTTGTGCCTTAAAACTCAAAAAATACCAAAACATTTGCGTGAAATAGTATTTATATAGATACACCTCGACAAAATAATATATCGGGGTCATGGGGGTACGGTGGGGTCAAGAAAATCAGCTCCCAGAAAAAAGACCCCCTATCAATCCCTACCAGATAATGACATATTCTGACAGACAGTGTCAAAACATCTATTGTATTTTATCTGATAACATGTTCTACTACAATCATCAACAACACAACAAGGAGAACTACAATGCGTAACTTAGAAACTATCACTACTTATGAAATGACCAAGGAAGAATGGTTAGCATTCCGCAAAGCGTGGATCATCCAGTACGCGGCTGATCTTGTCATTGAATGTGGCATGCCAGAAGAAGACTCTGTTGAAGGAGCCGAGTATCAATGGGAAAACTACTGCGGTCAAGAAGGTTGGCACGGGAGAAACGAAGACATCTCCATTAAACGCTCTAGGGACTACACCTAAATACAAACAACCAACACGGGAGAGGCTTCGGCCTCTCCCACAACAAGGAGAACTACTATGTTAAACCGATCCACTATCAAGCAAGTAAGCCCCAGCAGAGCAAGAAGACAGAGAGCTGCTAAGGTACAGAACTTCTTCTTAGGCTCTATCATGGTCACCGTGCTTGTATCACTTGTGTTCTTATTCCAAGCAGCCATGCAACTGTATTACTACAACAGCCTTTCATTCTGGGGGCTTTAAGATATGGAAAGTCTCTTACTTTATATAACTGCTGTACTTGCGACGTTTGCCTTTTGGCTTTTCTTAATGCTTACATAAGGAACTACATACTATGACTATATACAAAACAACTCGATACTATGACGGCGTAGAAGTAAAATGGTTAGTAACAGGTGAAAACAAGAACGACGTTACTCAATTTGACACTCAGGAAGAAGCTAACGAGAACCGTGATGAGTGCAACGAAGGAGTGTTGTTTAGAGGACAGATGAAAGAACTTAGTAAATGGTTCTTAGATTATGAGGAATACAAGACCTGTACTGCCCCATTACCAACATGGGTACGAGAGTTTCTTCCGGGAGCTAAAGACGTACCAGACTACCAACTTGCAACTACAACCTTGGCAGTCTTTGTAAAATCCTTCAAGGAAGAACTACTGCCAGAGATTCGTCCATCTAAAGAACTCGATGGCAGAGTACTCAAGATGATCCACGCTAACAACGCAACCTAATCA
>Ga0114916_1001465_pt1 | contig 13343 bp, 8 predicted proteins | sample MalvirAntarct_66_FD_83501 | JGI IMG/M metagenome (GOLD analysis project Ga0114916, IMG submission 83501) | Marine viral communities from the Global Malaspina Expedition - Malaspina viral metaG Antarct_66 | ecosystem: Environmental > Aquatic > Marine > Oceanic | place: West Anvers Island... | reverse complement strand
TGCAACTCCATACCCTTCTGGTTGATAGTTAAATCTTCCATTGTATTCTCTTGGCCAGCAAATTGGTTGGTCATACCAGTAAATGGATTACTAGTATCTAAATTAGAGAAAGCAGCTTTCTGCTTGGCTAGCTCAGCTTGAGATGCGGCTTGTTCTCGTTCAGCCCTCCTTTTATCTTTAGCACCTGAAAAGGCTTTTGCTATACCTATACCTGCCCCGACTATAGCGGTACCTGCGATTACAAAACTCATACTATTCTACTTTTAAATTAATTTTCTCTAACATCTCTATTGCATCACACTCAGGTGGTAGGTCTTCATACTTAGTGCACACAACTTCTTCTTCTACATCGTTTATAGACGTACTATCTGTAGCGTGGACAGTTATAAAAGTACACTCCTCATGGGTGTATATAGCTCTCTTTGTACCTGGTTTTGTTATACCTTGGTAAGGAGCTCTGATATGTTCTATACCATCCTCAGTTAATATAGACATGTATCCTTTCATTAAGAAGAAGGGGTGTTCTTTCTTATGTATCTTAGTTATTATTAAATGGTTAGCCGGGTTATAAATCTCTCTGATATAACAACCACCTGCGAATGTATGTTTAACTGGGTTAGCTTCCTGCAATTCGTTCTCACTCATTCCATTTGTCAGTATTTCACTCTCCAACTCAACCATTTTCTCTCTAAACTCTCTCCTCTTTCTTATCTCTAAACCTATCTCCCAAGCTTCATCAAAATTAAAAGAATGTTTAATTCCAAACTCTTCTGACATCTCATAGAACTGTCGCTTGCTTTCCTCTCTTGTTAGAGGTGCATTGTCCACCTGGTCTTTAATATTATCTTTCATATAATTATATTTGATTCACCAATATATAATCACAGTTTTAGAGTCTTATTTACTACTTTCAAACACTTCGCAAGAGGTGGCGAACATCTCACTTTTTATTTTAGAATCATTAACAAACCTAGCTCTAGCGAAATAACCTATAGGAGAGGAAACGTTAACTGCATTATCTTTGCTAAAAAATATATATGCACCGATCTGTGGAGGTGTTAAACTACCTAAGGCATCACACACTATATTGTCAGCGCTTCCAGTAACGCTCTTATGGTTGATGACTAATATGGGTCCTATTTCCACTATAGACTCCTGTGTAGACGTGCTAAAGCCACCAACATTAGTAATAGGACAGTAGTAAGCGGTGTCTCCAACTTGAACTGAATTGTTTATATCGCTAGAAAAATATATAGTTATATCTGGCATGTGTGAATATTATTAGTTGTTAAATAGTTTAGTGAAATCTATAGTATATGTTTGCAGTTGATAACCGAATTGTACAACTGTGTAACTACCTGTCACTGTAGCAAAAGCTTGATCTGTGCTACCAAGCCCGTTACCTATGTGTACTCTCACTGGGCTAAACTTTACTATGTCGCTATTTTCTTTAATCAAAGGAGTGAACATCTCTGATGTGTCGTTCCAAGTATAAGAATGCACATCCACTCCATTTGACTTGTAGTTGGTTACGTAACCAGGCTCCAGAGTGAATGTAGTACTAGCTTGCGTGAGCCTCACCTCGTATTCAACTGTCTCTTTTGGTTTAGACAATGGTACACCATATTTTCTAGCACCCTGCTTACCATATTGCTTAACGTCTGTTATATTGTATCCGGTTTCGTAACCCCAGTCACTGCTTTTTATTCCACCTATAAGGATACTAACCTTAGGGTATTGCTTATATGCATTGACTAGAATACTTCCAGGTAGGTTAGGGTTGGTTAACTCACTATAACTCGTCTCAGCGGAATTACTAATAGATGACTCTTGACCTGCTTCAACCGTAAGCTCAAACTCTTTCCAACCCTCGGTTACCGTAAGTGGCTCCACCTCTGGGAACGCAAAAACATACACGCCAGATGCGGGTATTTTTACTTTACCATCAGGCATGTTCGGTATTTCACCTCCGTTTAGTTGAACGGCTGACAATAGAGTTGGTAAGGAAGATCTCGATGTGTTGTTAACAATTTCCACAAACTTTGTCTCTCTAAAAGAGACGTTAAAAGTAACGCCAGGAGCACCATAGATACCTACTAGAACTTTGTCGTCATCCCTTATACCATCAGTTGGTATTACATCGTCTCCAGAGTTATTATGTAAATCACCAAAGTTAGTCTTCACATTGTGTATTTGTAAAAGAACAGCACTGACATTACCATTATTGTCTGGTAACTGGCCAACCGACTTCGTATGCCTCTCACCTTCACAACCTAAAAACACTGTTCGCCGTGGGTCTGTTAATAGGGTAGTAGCAAGGCCAACAGGTTCACCCTCGTTAGCCTCCATTGGATCGTTAACATACTGCGGAGAATATGTCGGCACAGAGTCCTCTTGGTAGATCAAGTTAAACTTTATTTTCTTTAAAATCCTCTTCCACCCAGTAGTTGTATTAACCCAGAACGCTTCACTACCACCATCACTGATGGGGAGAACGTCTATTAAAAACTTGCCGTCCCCACTGTTATCAATGCCGCTATAATCAAAGACTTCTTCAAAAGAAGAAAAAATACTTAGGAGGTTCTCGTTACCTGAGCTGTAGTTGAATCCTAAATTAGTAGTGATGTTGGTAATGGCACCGGGTTCGTTTCCTAGGAAATCTAAGTTCCCTTGATACTTTATACCGTAAACGTGGTTAGCGTTATAGTTCTCATTATCAGGGCTAAAGTTATCATCCATACCCATAGTAATCGTAGCCACCACCTTCTGAGTTTCAGGCTCGTTTAAACCATAGAAATAGTGCCTGGTATCAAGTGCGGTTTCGTATACCCCATTTGCTGACGAATTAGGGCTTGCCGGGTAAGTCATACCCATACCATTATTGTTAAAATCGTGCCTCCAACCTTCAACTTCTTCGTAGCTAAATGTAGCAGGGAAACGTTCCTGTATGTCATTAGCATCTCTTAACTCACTAAACTCCTCTTGGACTTGAATCCAATGCTTGCTAGTACCTTCAGGATAAGCTTCCCCACCTATGTCTACAAAGAAATCTGTATCCTGAGTTATAGTAACACTGTTATGTAGGGTTACTTTAACAGAGATATAATTATCAACAGCGTATGCCTCACTGTAATTTGTTAGCTCGATTGTGTCTAAATATTCTGCAGCAGCGGTTGGGAAAGTTACACTAGTGTAGTCCTCAAAATCACTCACGTCTACTACGTACCCAGATTCTGGGCGCACCTCTAAGTGGTACACTAGTTCTGGGGATTCACTTGAACTATAACCATCAGCATTAAACAAGCGAGAATATTGTTCTACCTCTAAGCAATTTATTAATTCAGCCATGTCTTAATCGTTATTTTCTTTAATTGTTAGTGAGAATTGTTGTGGTGTGAATACACAAGAGCCATCGTCTGTATTTGCCAAAGGATTATAGTTGTCAGCTGTTGCATCCATACAACCATATACATAAGGGATACAACCCGAGAAAGCATCTGCAATCGAATTTGCACAAGGATCATAATTTAATGCTATTGGATCCATACACCCGATTACCACTGGACATGAACCATCATCGGTGTTAGCAAGAGCATTGTAATTTGAGGCGCATTCATCCATACAACCATATATAATGGGAATACAAGAGCCATCATCCTCACTTGCGTTTATATCATAATTAAACGAGTTTACATCCATGCACCCAGTAATTACATCTTCACAAGAACCATCATCTTCTGTTGCTAAGGCACTAAAGTTAGCTGCAAGCATATCCGTACAACCTTGAACAGTATACTCGCAAGACCCATCGCTGGTAGTTGCAAGCGGCTCGTAGTTTAGAGCTAGTGGATCCATGCAGCCTCTAATCTCGTACTCACAAACATGTGGTAGAGGTACGGTGGCATTCTCATTATAGTTTAATGCAGTTGGATCCATACAACCCACGGTAGCTTCTATTTCGTAACTACAACTCCCATCATCTTGATTTGCATTTGGGCTATAATTAATAGCTGTAATATCCGTACAGCCTTTTATAAATGGGATGCAACTTCCATCATCATAAGTTGCGAGATGATTATAATTAAAAGCCAATGAGTCTGTGCACCCTGGTCTCCCATACTCGCAAGGCGCTGATACGTTAGCGTTTGAATTGTAGTTAGTCGCCGTTGGATCCATACAACCCACAACGCTAGTCTGAACAGCTCTTGTTGACACACCTATACCTTGAACTGTGAATTCAGAGGTATCTAAGTTGTCTAGAGTTGTTGTTATACCATCTAAGAAACTAAACCACTTACCTTCTTTGTCTACAAACTCAACCACTTTAGACTCTTGCAAATCAGTATCGAACGAATCAACATACCAACCATCCTTACTTGTTAAGTTATAGTACTCTCCATCACTACTAGGTAATGTGTTACCATTAACGTCCTGGACATATTTGCTATCGTACTCAGTGATTTTAGCTTGTGAGCCTTCATAGTTTATAGCTGTGAATCCTTTAACAGCACCTGGATTGTCATTGAACAAGACGTCTATTGTAGAATCATAATCCTCTCCGTAGAAATTATTAGCATTAACTATTAAGTTACCGCTAGAATCTACATCACTACTATGGTGAGACCATATACCACCATGACCAGCAGTTATATACTCGTCATTGATAGATAACCCAGTATCAGGTATAAACGACTTGAAGCTAGACCAACCTTTATTTTTTTCATTAAAAGAAATTGTAGTACTTGGTACATCGTTTCCTCTTGCATCTGTTGGGTATTTAATAGTTACGTTGTACTCACCCTTTATAGTGTCGAAAGTTCCAATTAGCTCGTCTGAGTCTTTTAGTTTACCTCTAAAGTAAGTGCTCATGTTGACGTCAGATATTGGAGTCAAGCCGTCTTGAGATAACCTAAAGACCTTACCTCTTTGCTTGTCTGTAAAGTACATCCTATAACCATCGAAAGCTAAGGACTCAGGATTTTTTGATATACCATAATCCCCAGCTAAACCACCAGCATCTCCAAGCACAGCATTAGATGCCGTTATATTTGAACTACCATCAGCATTAAACAAAGCATCCTTATTAGCTAATATCTTTAAAACTTTATCCTCGCAGAAGGCCACCATATTTGTGTCTCTACTCTTTAAAGCTTGTATCGATCCATATGTTGGGTTGAGGTCTTTTGTTATAGACTCAGCCATGTTAAATTCGTTTAGGTTGTTAACTCCACTTGTAGAGTTGTATATACCTGACCATATTAAACCACTAGATCTTTTTTCACTGCTGTAGTCTTCTAATACAGTGGATACTTTACACCCATTATCTATAGTAGGTGAGTTGAAATCGTCCCTTATTCTATCTGATTCTAACCCGTTACCAAATGAGTAACAATTAAACCAAGGCAGCTCGGTCTTACTTTTATATGTTTTGTAATTCAACCTATAGTAACCAGTTACTTCTTTGAATTTTAAAACTACAGCTTGATTTGTAAAATCTTGTACTTCTGAAGAGCAATTTTTAACATCTATCCTCGTAGTACCGTTGCCTAGATCTGTAAACCCGCCACGTACAGTGAAAGTACCTGCGTCTACAACAATTGCATTTGAACTAACTTGCCATATCTTGTTATCGTCACTATTGAAACCTTCAGGTAGTGAAGCTGTAACCACCGTAATCTGGGTGACTAGTGAAACAAGCGTACCAATATCGAAGAAAGAGCTAGTGCTAGTAGCTATCGCTGTATTAATACTACAAGTTAAGGTGTGTTCTTTAGACGACTTGTATGTAGCTGCTGAAAATGGAATTGTGTCAGTAATATTTACTAGTGCACCATCGCTGTTTGCCCCTAGGTATGTTACAGTTTCTTGTTGCTTGTTGTTATAGCTATCCAGAGGATGCCAGTGATCTATTACCATAGCCTCAGTAACCATTCCATCAGGCCTAGTAAAGCTAAGAACGTCACCTTTGTCTTTGTGAGCATACACAGCAAAAGGAAAAGTTAACCCTACAACTTCAGCTGCATCACCAAGACCTATGACATCTCTAACCGCTGTTTTGATTGCAACACTACCACTTTGGTAATCTCCATAGCAATCGTACATACTAGTCGGATTAGCGGTAGCATTGAGCCTATCACAGGATGTGATTGAACCCACCGGAGCGAATGATTCTATATTTTTGTTTTCTAACCTCATTGGTATAGCACTGGTAACTTCATAGTAAAGATCTAGACCTACGTCTTCTTTAGGCTCTGTCTCCCAAACTGCGTTACCGTCAATTTTCTGTACTATATCTGACGGGTCATAATAAGGTTTTACCACCTCTAACTTTAACTTGCTTGAACCATCACTTTTGACGGCACTACGTGGGTCCCACTTCGACGTATTTAAACCTCTTGTTTGGTCATCATACCTTGAGAAGTGTAAGTCAAACGAATGACGCTTACAGTAATTACCGCCTGCGCTATCTTCCGTGCAAGCAGCACATGGAGATTCCCCTGGTGATTTGTGGTAATTTTTATGCGACACAGAATCAGTGAAACCTCTAACTACATATATAACAGGTTGCCCGTGATACCCGTCATCCCCTGGATCTGATGGGAATCTAAATAAGGTACCTTCTTGTCGCAGTGTATTGTACAGCGACATAACACCTTCTGGATCTTCATTACCATTATTACCTGCTGAGTTAATCTTAGAAAGTGTTATAGAACTCATATTGTCTATAGAGTCCGGTCCATTGCTATTCAATCCTTTCTCGGGTCCGTACTGTAAATCGCACTCATTATGCTTTGCCCAGTGAGCGTTGCTTATAAACCAGTCATTGTTACCAGAAGGGTTATTGTCCCAGTAATTTGCCCAGAACTTTTTAACATTGTCAGCAGAGGATGAAGTCAATCCCATTTGAGTATAACCACTGTTTAAAGTGGCATCATCCCACTCGTATTCTGTGTAGTCCGTGGTACTATCACCATCCCACTCTCCACTGGCTGGAAGGGTCATAACCGAATAGTCACCTTGAAGCGAAGATGTATTCGAAGCAGGATTCACCCCGTTTGCCGCAGAAGTACTAACATACCCAAGACTAAATATATTTGTTGGGCTATAACTCGAAGCTGAAATGTCAGTGCCTATTACAGAGTTAGTTAGTACAATATCTTTAAATACCTTGACAAAGAACCTACCTTCAAACTCAGGTTTGTTCTCTGGTACAGAATCTCTAACCTCAACACTTATGGTTGGAGTTGTGCCAACACCAAAACCAAACTCCGTATTCATCCCAGCTGTTTCACCGAAAGAGGTTACAACGGATATAAATTTATCAGTATCATTCATCCTAGCAATACGCTTCCAGTCTGAGAACCTAGCTACTCCATTGAGCTCACCAACAATCCTTGCCCAACCAACACCTTCGAATTTAACGTCTTTGAAAGATCTATCGTAGAAGTTATCCTGCATATCTACAATCATAGTCTCACTCATGCTATAAGTTGAGTCATCAAGCTGTTCTTGACCTATAATCCTATTAGTGTTCTTTATGAAATCAGGTGCTTCGTTAGATATTGCTAGTACTTTATATCTAGCATCTTCTTCTACAGCATCCTCAGTACCATGTTCATTCTTAAGTATTAAGTATGTCTCTATATCTAATTTATTTCTATCAGCAGATTGAAAGGACAACCAGATATTACCATCCTCAGCTGGGTACCACCTATCCATTACTAGGTTATAGTATTCGTTTGTAGTTTCCTTTACGTAGTACTTGTAGTACTCCATCCAATCAGACGGAACGTGATGCGGTGTAGTCCACTCTAATTGTGCTGATAGCTTGTTAACTCTCCATGAGTTTTGTTTTTGTACCTCGACACTATCGGGCTGCGAAGTAAAAGGGCTTCCATACTTACCTGGGTTGGATACATTCCTTGTTTTACCACCAACACCAATCACCGGTGTCTCCCTTCCGAACTTATCACCAAACACAACGCCTACCTTATAGCTCCTAAGCGACTTAACAGACTTCAATGGCATTAAGTATTGCGGGTTCTCATTTGAGACAGCATCAATATTTGAATCAACTCTACCAATATGATCAATTGTAGTTATGCTTGGTATAGCAGAGACGACTTGATTTATATCATAGTTTTGCTCGTAATTACCATACACAACTCTATTACCAGTAACCTCCTGAGCTTTAGCCACTAGAGGAACGTTGTCCCAAGCTCTAAGCGTCTGCGAAGATGGGACTGTTCGATGTATCATCTCAGTGGTTATATCTAAAACACCTGAGTTACCGCCTGTAGATTTGTCATCCCACTCGGAGTTGTAACCTCTTTTGATTGACTTAACAACATACACGTTAGGTGACACAGTGTCTTTCCATAAAATATCAACCGCTACTACGTCATCAGGTCTCTGAGCATCATCAACTATAAAATCTGTTATCTTTAGGTTTCTTAAATTATTTACCATACCTAGGTTGTAACCCTTTATAGGTATAAAATCTAGCTTGCCAGGTAGGAAAGCCAACTCTGACCACGGTGCAAATGATGAAAACTCACCGTCTTGGTATTTATACCTGAAAGAAAACCTACCAAGTTTAGTTTCAAATATAGGCTTCTTTTGAACTAACTTAACATCCCAATTGAGGTGTGTACTCGTTATATCGGGGTCTATCTTTATTATTTTTACTCTATGTCTGTCGCTATTATTATTTTGGATTAATATTACCTCAGCTGTAACCTCTAAGGCTTGGCCAGCACCCACGAAGCGCAGTATATCACCAACACCAAATACCTCGCTCAAGGTGTTGTCATTATTGACATCGTCAATAAAAACCTCTTGACCTACGTTTAAAGGATTATCAACTCCTGCGGCATCAATAGTGAAGTCAAAAACACAAGTTGCAACGAAGCCTCGTTCTTTAGCGTTCTCAAATATTGACATCTCTAGCTTAGGCGCTGTTCTTGGGGCTCTTCTTATTACAGTTATGTGATCTTCTATTAGCCCGCTGTGAGTAGATCCATCTATGTCTTTTAGTTCAACCAAACCACCACTCGTATTGCTAGGGTCGTCTAACAACAAGTTTGTATGAGTATCGAATCTTAGCTCTGAATTTTTTATCGACTTTAACCTGTCTAGGTTTATTTTCTTTGGTTCTGAAAAACCATCAGTCCATAGCAGTAAGTTATTTATAATGTTTATACCGGTGATATGATGTGGCTTGTTAGGGCCACTAGCACCTTGGCTATAGTTACTATTTAAAAAAGGGCTTGAGAAGTTTAAAACCCTAGCGGCTTCAACTATTAAGAACTGGCAAAACTCTAAAGAACCCACTACTTGCCTATCAAAGTATACAGCTCCATTGTCTATCTCCCTAATAGTAACAGCAGCCGGCATGTTATTCAAAGGGTAAGCACCAGGGTATTGACTTATTAAGGATGTACCAGAAGCGCTAACGAAATCAATGCTCATACCAGGTCTAAGTCGCCCTATTATTGCACCTGGTAAAGCCAAGCTATCGTAGGGGTTAATTGACGAACTATTCACAGTTAAGTCCTCTGCATGCGTAGCCATAGGGAACTCGATTCTAAATACGTCTGTAAGAACTGGGTAGACTTTTTTGGTATTGCTGTTGTACCTTATTATCATGTCCTTATACGTAACATCTTCTTCTAAAGAAAGCCTAGCCGTGTTTAAGCTGACCCTTGGTGATGCCACTAGGAAGTACGAGTTATTTGTTTTTTCATCCGCTACGGATCCTACGAAGTAACTTTCCTCACTATCAAAGTTAACAGTGAAGTTAGTCGGATCTTTAACAGGTAGATATGATGGTCTCTCTATATTACCATATAAGTTTTGTGCGGTGCCTGCATCGCTAGCATCGGTTGTACTTACCTCTATATTTAAAGCGTCTCTATATTGACCTTGAGGAACTAATCTTTCATCAAAATCTTTGTTCATCTTTCCAGACTGAAACGAATGTTTTATTTCTGACATAAACTACTACTTAATATGTTTACTAATACCTCTAAGTACCTGAGTGAACTCTTCCATCTTTATATTAGAAAGCCTAATCTTAGCTTTTCTAGTCTCTGCAAATCTCTCTTTCTTATACCTAAGAACTATAGACTCTGATATACCAGTTCTATTAGATATTAATCCATACATAATATGCTTGTACACAGCTTCTTCTGCGAACTTATGAACAACCATCTCATCATCGGTCCCTAAGCCATCACTTATATATTTTAGTGTTACCGTACTTCCAGCTAAGTCAGAACTAAAGTGTATAAACCCAGTTGCATTATCTATGTAGAACGTACCATTTGATTGTGCATGTTGAGGGTCTAACCCGTATCTCCTACCTCTATTGTCAAGTGTGGTAGTATCTGAGGCATCTGAATCTTGATTTGGATTAGAAGTCGGGATAGTACTAAAACTGTTACGTGTAGTTGAAGCATAGGTATCTCTAGTGTTTTCTGCTTCCTGGCCGGTGTTAAGACCTAGCTCACTAGTTTGATCAGAGAACTTATAACTGCTATCTGAGTTCTGTCCTATAGGAAAGGGATTAGATGTTTTACCTGTAGGGTATAAAATTTTCTCAACACCATTAGAATCAACTCTAACCACTTTAGTGTAGTTAACATAGTCCTGCGGCAAGTACATAGTTAAATTAGCCGGCACGGTTATTTCGTAAGATTTATGAGAGCGGAGAATGTCATACGACAACTCTTGTATTGCCCTCATGCCATGAAACTGCACATCAGTTCTATTAGCCTTAGAAAGTATCTTGCTTTCACCTACGTAAACCACCATGAACGAACTTATAATATCATCCAAAGTAACGAACTGGTAATCACCCTTATTGCTGTCGTTGTGATAGTCAAACTGCGATTGTTGTAGTAATCCCATAATTATTTATTTTCTATTGCTTCTTTTAGCTGCTCGTTCCTAAGTACAACCTCTGACAAACCAGGTTTGTTTATTAAAATACCAGCTAGTTCAAGTATCTTATTTGTTAAAGTACCCTCCTCAGACTCGTGTAACAAGGAGTCGGTGGTAGTAACGTTGTTGTACAAGGCTTTGTTGTTAACCACTACATAACCCCAATTAGGGTCTGCAGGTTTTTTTATGTAATCACACAGCAAGTCATCACCCCTACTTAAGACTGGTAGTGCTGAAATTAGACTTCCACCATCGCTTTGAGCGTTAAGACCATCAACGCCTAAAGTAAAGATACCTCTACCTCTACTAGTTGGGTGTAGCTTTTTATTACCTAAGATGTAGTTCCAGTCCTGCCTGTCAACTTGTTCGTAAACTTTGTTTTCGCTATTACCGCCTTTATAGTAATTATCACCTGTCATAGTAATACCTTCATAGAGAGCTATATTGTAAGGATCTAACGTCCAGATCCTGTGTTGTAGGTATTCTATGTGAACCTTCGTCAAGTCGAATTCATCAACAATCGCTTTGTGGAACTTGCTCTTTTCATTTAACTGCTCAGCGAATCTGACTGCGGTTTGTTGGTCCGTATCTGTTTGCTTCAAATTTATCACAGGGTAACCACCTTCTTTCAAGTACTCTATAGTTATTTTCTGTGAATCACTTAAGGCTGAATCGTCTAACAATATTATATTGAAATAAAATTCACCATCTACGACTGGCTGACTATAAGCACCAGAGGTTTTCGGGCCATAAGCAGCAAGACTGATGTGACTAACGGATTGTAGCATCCCTTGATAGACACTCGGACTACCTACCCCTACAGGCGTTTGCAGTAGGAAAGAAATTAAGGTAGTCTCATTGAGTGTAGAAGTATTGAAATTTATGCTTACAACTTTACGGTTGTCCTTTGCTCTTGAGTATACAGATTCTAGCCAATGTAAATCACTAGGTAAACGCGGAGTACTATACCCTTGTATCATGTCTTTTCCAAAAACTCTATGTACGTTGATCTTCTCCCTAAGCATTTGCGCATCATCAGCTATAGCACTTTGATTGCCTGGAATTCTTATTGCAGCCTTCTTATCGTGAAAGTACGATTCGAATATATCACTCTGAGCCTTACCGGCTAGTAGATTAAACTCCTGAGGTGTTATGTAACCCCTTTGCTCCTTGTTAGCTAGAGCTAGAACTCTTTGATAAACTTTATCTATGCTTATTGCCATTTGTATTTTGTTTGTAAGGAACCTGCTTATTAAGCCAAGCTTTCCTCTTGTTGCACCCACAGTCTCCTATACCTACAAAGCCAGTAGTTAACTTAGCTAAGCTACGTATGCCTGTAAACTTTGTGAATTTCTCTAATGTATCTCCTAAACCTTTTGATTTCATGTCGTACTATTTTACTATATTATAGTTACATAGTAAAGTAAGGAGTTAGTATAGGGTAAAAAAAATAGCCACCCGCAAGGATGGCTATTAATATTAAGTTATCAATTAGTTACTATGCACCAAGAGTGTAAGTAACAGTACTAACTTCAGTAAATGGAGCAGTGGCAGCCTTGATAGTCAAAACGCTAGGTCCACCTACATTAGTAGCAACCATGTGTTCTGCTAGTCTAAGAGCAACTACTTCAGATTTAGCTGTAGCTGTAAGAATAACTTTGTCAAATTCAACGTCAGTGAAACCAGCTATTGAAGCAGGTCCATCAAACATTACTTCAACAGAGTCAGCACTTACAACTGAAATTTTGTGGATTTTGCTTGACATGATGAAGGTCTCATCGGTTGTAGCAGCGTCCACGAAGTGTAACATTTTCATAATCTTTCTTGTTTAATAATTAATAAATAATTGTTTGTGAATTAAGGTTTAAGGATTAAGGATTAAGGTTTGTGAAATTTATTAAAACCACGCTACCTAATTGATAGCGTGGTTTAATATTTATGTTAAGCTAGTTACGCAGTGTGATCAATTGCATCGTTAACTCCTGACAAAACTTCACCATAGTAAGTAACGCCATCAGTGAATAAGTTAATAACATCACCTTGAGTAGCCGCTTCCTGTATAACAATAAGCTGCTTAGCAGTGCCTGACGTTGAATTAGATGCGTCAGCACCTGGATCTTTCTGTACGAAATCAATTATTGCTGAGCCAGCGTCTATTGTAACTACATTACTTGGTGTGTCTTCTTTAACTACAAACTTGCAGTTCCATCCTTCTTGTAAATTAGCAGCTACAGGTAGTGTGATTGTATAGTCACCAACAGTAGCGCTGATCATAAATACTTTACCTGAGTCACTTTGTAGTGCCGTGTATGCACCATCAAGAGGATGTATGTTTAATAATACGCCACTAGCGTCCGGATTTTGGGCAATTGCAGCCCCTACAGGCGACACCATTATGA
>Ga0114916_1001463_pt1 | contig 13348 bp, 9 predicted proteins | sample MalvirAntarct_66_FD_83501 | JGI IMG/M metagenome (GOLD analysis project Ga0114916, IMG submission 83501) | Marine viral communities from the Global Malaspina Expedition - Malaspina viral metaG Antarct_66 | ecosystem: Environmental > Aquatic > Marine > Oceanic | place: West Anvers Island... | reverse complement strand
TCAATTGGCTGATACTCGATAGATTTTTTATAATTACTAATTAGGTACTTAACCTCAAAAATTATAAAAAATTGATAAAAATCAAAGTGAGAGCAGAAAAATATTTAAATGTCTTTTTGGTTATGTTTTATGAAGTCATTAAGGTCTTGACGTTTTATGTACTTTGTTTCATCGTAGATATATTCTTGCATAATAAGCTATTTTCACAATGGTCTCAAAGTTAAAAAGACTGCCCATTTTCTGACAGTCTTTTATATATTTTCATTCAGTTTTCTCAAATATAAGCTGACCAATCCCGAATGGTCGGGACAGGTTATTGGAACAGTTTTGTTGCGGAATAGCGTGGAGTGTGCAGATATTTACGAAAATTCGAAGTCGTTTTCTAAGAAAGTCTTAGAGGTAGCACCGTTACTTAGTAAAAGGTCTTATAATCAATCCTAAATAAACAAGAACATTCTGGTAAACAAAAATAACTAGAAAAAGATGTAAATTTCGATAATTCAATTCCATTCCTCCAATCCACTCAATAACGAATAAAGGTAAGAACATAATTAGTAAAAAATTAATCCATTTATTACCGAGTTCATATATCAATGATATTGAAGTCAATATTCCAGAAATACCTAAAATCAAAAGAACGAAAGGATATTCTAGATTAAATACAGGAATTAACGTTGTACAAACAATTCCTGAAAACATAAAAAATCTCATATTAAACTTTTTATTCATCATTGCTGTTATAAATATCTTTAGTGTCTTCAACTGGATCAGTGTAACTCTTTAAAATAAGTTTTTGAGGATCATCTTCATCTATGCACTTTCCTGCCACATAAATAGCCGCTCCTACTATTGCTGCACCAACTTTCGCAGGCCCTGGTAATCCAGCTTCGCTGCAGTTGCACTGCTGCGCTAAATATTCTTCTCAAACACATTTCCAATCGTAAACTTAAATAAGATTATTCATTTCGCACAACAAATTCTTACCTTATTATTTTCAAAGGCGGTTTTAAATGTAAGTGCGCAGTTGGCTAATATTTTTGCTTAATTGCGCAGCAAGGTAACTGCAGCGGTACAGCTTAGTGACAGCTTAGTGAACAATTAAATAGTTACTTCCTAAATCAGTGGTCATATATTTTTGATTCATACTTCTTGGTTTATCAGGTAGAGTCATCTTCATCAATTTATTATCCAACAAAGGCAGAATGTGTCTATTGAAATTCCTTGTTTCATTACTCATCTTCAAAAAATCAAATATTTCAGCTCTACTTCTGGGGCTTTCACTACAATAACGAAGAATCTTTTCATCTTGTTCACTCAGGTTTATAGCACCTTCAAAATTACTCCAATTCTCATCAATATCTACTACTCCCCGGCTTCGCTGCAGTTGTACTGCTGCGCTAAATATTCTCCTCAAACACATTTCCAATCGTAAACTTAAATAAGATTATTCATTTCGCACAACAAATTCTTACCTTATTATTTTCAAAGACGGTTTTAAATGGAAGTCCGCAGTTGACTCATATTATTGCATAATTGCGCAGCAGTGCAACTGCAGCGGAGCTGATTATAATTTTTTCTTAAATACTATTCAATTAAAAAATAAAGAAATTCTAACCAATTTTAGATACTCATAGTTACCTTTGAAAAGTGCAAGAGAGAAAAACATATTTTGTTGATGTAATCTTACCGATTCCAATACACAACTCATTTACATATCGGGTTCCTTTCGAACTAAATGATCATGTAAAAAACGGAGTGAGGGTAGTGGTGCCGTTTGGAAGATCAAAACTTCAAACGGGGATTATTATTCGAGTGCATGAGGAAGTACCCACTGAATATCAATCAAAATATGTTGAATCTGTATTGGACGATGAGTCAATTATTACAGGGAAACAACTAAAGCTCTGGCGGTGGATTTCTGAATATTATATGGCGCCAATTGGTGACGTAATGAATGCTGCTTTGCCGTCCAATTTTAAATTGGGAAGCGAAACGAAGATTCAATTGCATCCAGAATCCGAAGTGAATAGTGAGCACTTGACAGATCGAGAATTTCAGGTTTTTGAAGCACTCGAAATACAAGGAGAACTCGACTTAAAAGAGATTTCTGATATTCTTCAAATCAAAACCATTCAGCCAGTCATCAAATCGATGATTGATAAACGTGTTGTGATTACAAAGGAAGAATTGAAGTTTAAATACGCTCCCAAGACTCAAATCTTTATCGAATTAACAAAAGATTTTCAATCTGAACAGGCTTTAGAAGTTTTGCTAGATGAATTTTCTGATCAAAAACGAAAAGAAAAACAAGTCGATGCGGTTCTTAAGTTTTTAAAGTTAGATGGATTTAAAAAAGGAGTTTCTAAACCGGTCTTAAGAACAGATTTAGAGCAGGAGGGAGCTTCAGTTTCTTCTTTGAATACCTTAGAAAAAGAAGGTGTTTTTGAATCAAAAAGGTTAGAAATATCTAGAATTCAAAGTGGTGATGATGCGGATTCAGCTTTTAAGGAATTATCGGAATCTCAACAAGTCGCTTTAGACGAAATTCGAAAAACATTTACAGAGAAAGATGTGACTTTACTTCACGGAGTAACTGGTTCAGGTAAGACGGAAATTTATGTTGAACTCATTCAGGAACAACTTAATCTCGGCAAACAAGTGCTTTTTCTTTTACCAGAAATTGCTTTAACTACACAATTGATTGATCGTTTATCAAGATATTTTGGAGATAAAATAGGCGTTTATCATTCTCGATTTAATCAAAATGAACGGGTTGAAATATGGAATGCACTGCTCAAAGGAGACACATCGAAGTTTCAAATAGTAATTGGGGCGAGAAGTAGTGTTTTCCTTCCTTTTAGAAATTTAGGTTTGATTATCGTAGATGAAGAACACGAAAGTTCATTTAAACAATATGACCCTAGTCCGCGCTACAACGCTAGAGATACGGCGATTGTTTTACGTGCTTTTCACGATGCAAAAGTATTGCTAGGTTCGGCGACTCCAGCAATTGAAAGTTATTACAATGCTTTGGAGGGTAAATACGGACTTGTAGAGTTAAAAGATCGCTTCGGAAATATTCGTATGCCTGAGATTTTTACGGCAAACATCAAAAAGGAAAAACAACAAAAGACGATGCAGTCTGATTTTTCTGGATTTTTGGTCGAACACATGAAAGAAGCACTAGAGAATAAGGAACAAATCATTCTTTTTCAAAATAGAAGAGGTTACAACCCAGTTTGGGCTTGTGAAGTTTGTGGTTGGAATCCTCAATGTAAAAACTGCGATGTTTCTTTGACTTACCACAAGAATACAAATATTTTAAAATGTCATTATTGTAGTTATTTCACGCCTCCAGTGGGTTCATGCCCGAAATGTGGGAGTAATCGTTTAAAAATGATTGGTTTTGGAACTGAGAAAATTGAGGATGAACTTTCTATCATTCTTCCTGGCGTTCGAGTTCAACGACTGGATTTAGATACAACACGACAGAAAAACAGTTACGAATCAATACTGTCTGATTTTGATAATCGTAAAATTGACATTCTCGTAGGAACTCAAATGGTGACAAAAGGATTGGATTTTGACAATGTTTCACTTGTCGGAATATTAGACGCAGACATGATGCTTCGTCGCCCGGATTTTCGATCTTTTGAGAGAAGTTATCAACTGATGTCGCAAGTAGCAGGAAGAGCTGGTAGAAAAACAAAACGCGGAAAAGTTATTATTCAGACCTACGATCCGGATCATTGGATTATCAAGCATGTTATTGATCACGACTATATTGGAATGTATAAAAATGAAATTATCGAGCGGAAGAATTATTTTTATCCACCGTACTACAAGATGATTAACTTGACACTCAAACACAGAAATGCAAATGAATTAGAAGTGATTGCCGACGATTTAGCCAAGCGATTAAAAGCATTTTTTGGTGACCGCGTTTTAGGACCAGAGTTTCCAGTTGTCAAGCGAATTCAAAATAGTTATTTAAAAGTAGTTCGACTTAAAATAGAAAGAGAAGCTTCCCCGAAAAAAGCGAAAGCTAAATTGAATGAGATTATTGAGAAATTTTATGCGCAGCCAACAAATAAGTCAGCGAGGTTGATTATTGATGTTGATCCGCTATAGCTTGTTACCACGAAAATGTCACGTAATTTTCCCTCTCTAAATCCTCTTCATAATCGATATCCGATTTTTCTTTTAGAAGTGAAAAACTGATTTGTTGCTTTTTGAGTGTTGAAATAGTTTCGTTGATGAGGTCAGGTGTACTCCAGCTTTTATCTTGAAATAATGACGGAATAAAAGTTCGCATACCTAACAAATAGTATCCGCCATCAATTGCTGGTCCGATAACCACTTCACTTTCATCTAAAGCTTGAAAAGCATGTTCTATATCGTTTTCATCAATTTCTGCACAATCTGAACCAATGATTACGATTTTTTCAAATCCTTGATCAAAATTTTCTTTGAAAGCAGTAGCCATTTTAACACCTAAATTTCCTTCTGCTTGAGTTCTTTTCTTAAAAATGGATTCATTCCAGCGATCATTACTTTGAATGTCTTTTGAGTAGTAAACGTATTTCTCTGCGTTCACTTTAGAAGAGAAATCTACAGTATGATCTAACAATTGCTTATATACCTTTAAAGCTGCTTCATCACCAATAGTCGAAGCAAGCCGCGTTTTACACTTACCCAATTCAGGATTTTTCGTAAAAACCATTAAAAGTTGTTTGTTATTCATAAACCGTTTCAGCTTTTTTTACCCATCGTCCCCAGAATTTATTGTATCCGTGAACTTTGGATGTTTCATTATTTTCATCATCAACCATTTCTCTGGATTGATCTGCCCATAGAAATATTCCTCCATAGAGGTTTTTAACGTCGTCAAAGCCTTTTTCTTTCAGTTCTTCAGCGATGTTTTGGCTTCTTACTCCAATCGAACAATATACGATAATTGTTTTATTTTTCGAAATCGTATCTATGGTTTTCCATTTCGGTTCATCATAACCAAAGTGAATTGCATTTGGCAAATGGCTGACATTATATTCATCGGTTTCTCTGGTATCTAAAAAAACAAAGTTTGAGTCATCCAAAATCATGCTGACATTATCAGGTGAAATTGTTGGGAATTCATATTTCCTTTCAATCATTTTTTTGTAGTCAGGATCAATTTCTTGACTTAATGAATTGAACGCAAAAACTCCCACAAATAATGAGAGTATTAATATTTTGAATGCTATGTTCACCTTTTTTATATTCATAATTATGTCGTAACACCCTGACAACTCGATCCAGCACCTGCTGTACAGCCGTAACAATGTTGTCCAACAACGATATCTCTATCCATAAGCGTACCATAATCGAAGTCGTTAATATGTTGACGATCGCTATCCACTTTTAGTTGGAGCATTTGATTAAAATCACAGTCGTATAAATATCCTTCCCAGTCAACAGAAAGCGTGTTTTTACACATCACATTTTCTGCAGCAATTGGATTGTAGGCATTCACCAACGTATCCATATAATCTTCATACTTATTCGCAGCAAGCAAAAAGTCTAAATATCTTGAGATTGGAAGATTTGTAATCGTATAGAGATTGTTAAATTCAATATTCCAGTCTTCTTTAAGTCTAACTTTGTAATCTTGCTCCAAACTCTTTTGATCTGGAGGTAAACTCGCTCCTCCCGGATTATAAACCAAATGTAAATCTAATCCAGAGCCTTCCATTCCATAGCCTAATTCATTGAGGTTGTGTAAAGCTTCTATCGATCGGTTAAAAACACCAGAACCTCTTTGTTTGTCTACATTGTCTTTTGTATAACAAGGCATTGATGCAATTACTTCGATTTTGTGTTTTTTAAAGAATTCAGGGTACGTTCTATATTTTTTATTCGAGACTAAGATTGTTAAATTGCTTCTAACTATAACTTTGACATCTCTTTTGCTTAACTCTTCTACTAGCCAAAGAAAATGAGGATTCATCTCAGGAGCCCCACCTGTTAAGTCTACAGTTTTTACTTTCGTTTGATCGACAACATTCAAAACGTGTTCGAGTGTTTCTTTAGTCATTATCTCTTTACGATCAGGACCTGCATCAACGTGGCAATGCTCGCAAGTCAAGTCACACATATAACCCAAGTTAAGCTGTAAAATTTCAATTTGAGCTGGTCGTAAAGGGAATTGATTATACGCTATGAGTTTTTCTGAAAAACGCATTCCTTGCAATTTATCTTTCTCTAATAGTTGAATTTGATTAGCAGCTTTGGCTAAATAATTTCCTCTTCGATGTAAAGACTTTAATTTTTCTTTCTTTTTTGTCTTGACCATATTAGTGTTACTCATAGCATTCTGAAATTTTAAAATTAGTCGCACTTCTTAACAATTCCTTTCAAAAGAAGTTTCAACTATTTACGTAAATATAAGTTTTTTGGATTTCGAGAGTAATATTTCTAATAAATATAATTATATTATGGAGCATAGATTAGTTGAACTGACAATTTAACATGACAAGATAGGTGAGGCCTCAAGATGTTGAAAGACAAGTCTTTGAATTCTTGAATGGAGTCTGTAAGGATCGTAATAGCTTTTTATGCTGCAAATATGGACTTTAGAACAATAGTTGTATAAAACAGTAGAAATAGTTCAAATTAAATAATAAATTCAAACAAACAAATGAAAGTTTTAGTAATAGGCGGTGGTAATATGGGGTTGACATATTCCGAAGGGATGGCAAACTCAGAATTATTAAATAGAAGAAAATTAATGATTCATGATTTAAGCGCTGAGACAATTGTACGTTTAAAGGAAAATCCAAAGTTTGATGTACGTGAAAAATTAGAAGATTGTTTACCGCAGGCAGATATTGTTTTCGTTGCTGTAAAGCCTTATCATTCTGAAGCGCTATTTGAGAACATGAAAAGTATGGTTAATGACCAACAGATATTTGTTTCTCTAATGGCTGGAGTAAAGATCGACTTTATTAAGGATAGCTTGAATGTGAAAAAGGTCATAAGGACAATGCCGAATTTACCAGCAAAAGTTGGTATGGGGGTAACTTCTTTCACTGAATCAGAGGAAGTTTCTCGAGTTGAGCTATTGATGGTTCGTAATTTACTTGATACAACAGGAGAATCTATTCACGTTGAAACAGAAGAGTTTATTGATAAATCAACGGGGATTTCAGGTAGTGGTCCTGCTTATGTTTTTTACTTTATGCAATCTATGCTTGAGGCGGCTAAAAAAATGGGCTTCTCAGATAATGACTCAAAAGTTCTAGTGAGTACAACTTTTGAAGGCGCAGTAAAACTATTTAATGAATCGGACTTGTCTCCAGAAACATGGATGAACAGAGTTGCTTCAAAAGGAGGGACTACTCGAGCCGCTCTGGATTCAATGGAAGATAATAATGTTGAAGAGCTCATTAAAGATGCGGCTTACGCTGCATTTAACAGAGCTGTTGAACTTGGAAATGAATCTTAAATTTTAATTTAAAACCTAATAGAGTGAGTGATTTTAAGAAAAGAATTGTAGTAAAAGTTGGTACAAATGTGATGACCAATAGAAACAATCGCATTGTAGGTCCGATACTGAAAAATTTAGTAAGACAGATAGCCTATTTATACGAAAGAGATATCATTACGATATTGGTTTCGTCTGGTTCAGCTATTGCTGGTAAAGAGGTTTTAGGTGACTGTGATGCTCAGGATGCTACCACAAGAAGACAAATATTTTCTTCTGTAGGACAACCACGGATGATGAGGCATTACTATTCTATGTTTCACGATTTTGGTATGCGTTGTGCTCAAATTTTAGCGACAAAGCGTGATTTTGCTCCTGGTAAATATCGTGAAAATATGATTAACTGCTACGAAGGATTATTGGCAGAAGGAATTATTCCAATTGCAAATGAAGATGATGCCGTTTCTTTAACAATGTCGATGTTCTCTGATAATGATGAACTGGCAAGTCTTGTGGCTGAATTAGTGAATGCTGATATGCTGATCATGTTGACAGATATTGACGGACTTTATACCGGGCATCCAGAAGATGATTCATCAGAATTGCTTCACAATGTATCAGTAAGTCAAAACGTTGAAAAATACGTTCAAGAGTCTGAAAAAGGTGAAGGAGAAGGACGAGGAGGAATGGAATCCAAATTGAAAATCGCTAAATCGACAGCGAACAAATCGATTCCTACATATATAGCGAATGGTAAAGAAGAAGATATCATTATAGACATTCTCAACGGTAAAAAAGTGGGTACAATGTTTTCAAATGCCAAGGAGAAGTAAAGATTAAATCATTTTTTAATTTAAAAAACACAAACAAACGAAATGGAATTTTTAGATACAGCTAAAAAAAATAAAGTATTACAATCAATGATGGATATCATTGACAAACGAAGAGATGAAATAATTGCAGAAAATAAACGAGATCTAGATGCTTTTGAAAGAGATGATCAAGCGTTGTACGACCGTTTAGTTGTGGATCAAGCAAAAGTTGATTCGATGATTAAATCTATCGGAGAGGTAAAAGAACAAGAAGATCCAGTTGGGAATGAGATTTCGTCTATGACTTTAGACACAGGGCTAGAAATCATCAACAAAACAGATCCATTTGGAACGATAATGATCATTTATGAATCTCGGCCAGATGTTACAATTGAAGCTGCTGTTCTTGCATTTAAAGCAAACAACAAAATTTTATTAAAAGGTGGGCGTGAAGCTTATCATAGTAATGTAGTTTTAGTTAAATGCTGGCATGAAGCTCTAAAGGAAAACGGTTTAGATGAAAGCTGGATCAAAATGTTAGAGCTCAACAGAGAACAGACACAAGAATTTTTAAGAAATCCTTCTGAGAAGTTGGACTTAATTGTTCCTAGAGGAGGAGAACGCTTGATTGAATTTGTTAAGCAACACGCGAAATGTGCCGTTTTAATTAGTGGTAGAGGTAATAACTTCCTATATGTTTCTCCAAAAGCTGACTGGCAAAAAGCAGTAAAAGTTATTATTAATGCAAAAACAGATAAAATTTCTGGCTGTAATGCACTTGATAAAGTCTTGATTGATAAAAATATTACTGATTTTGAAGGAAAAATAAAAGAACTGAATGAGACGCTTACTAAACTAGGTGTTGAAGTTTTGTCAGATGATGAAACGGCAAAAATTCTTTCTGATAACAAAAAAATAGAAGGTAAAGAAACTTGGAGTGAAGAGTTTTTAGCAATGAAAATTGTTGTCGGAGCTATTGATTCTTTAGATGACGCAATTGAAAGAATTAATACTTATTCTGGGAAACACTCAAGTGTGATCATGACAGAAGATAAGGAGGAAGCTAAAAAGTTCATGGAACAAGTAGATAGCGCTGCTGTTTATCAAAATGCTTCAACAAGATTCACCGATGGTGGTCAGATGGGAGTAGGAGCCGAGTTGGCAATCAGTACGGATAAACTTCACCATAGAGGTCCTCTTGGACTAAAACAATTGGTTACAAATAAATACTATGTATTCGGTGATGCTCACATTAGAGAATAGAGAGTACTACTGGTTATAAAAAATAAATGGAGCGTCTAATCTTAGACGCTCCATTTATTTGTTTTTCAATAATTTATCGAAGAATATTAACGTGACCTACTTCAACTTTTCTTTCGTCAGATTTTTTCGTTTTAAAGATGATTTTCCAAACATAAGTTCCGTCTTTTACTATTTGATTGCTTTCAGCACCGTACGTTCCATCCCAACCAACATCAGCATTGTTAGATTCAAAAATAACTTCACCCCATCGATTAAAAATGAGAAGTGTATAATCGAATGGATCAAACCCACTGGTAAATACAGGCTTAAACACTTCATTGTAATCGTCATTGTCTGGAGTAAATGTATTTGGTACATAGAATATTAACTCTTCGAGTATTCTAACAACAGCGTAAGCAGTGTCTTTACAACCACTAGAACTAGTTGCAATCAGTTGTATTTCAAAAGTATCTTCAACAGCTGGATAAACATTAGATGGATTCACTTCAGTACTTGTTTGACCATCACCAAAATCCCATTCATAAGTACTTGCACCAGTTGAACTGTTGGTAAAGTCAACATTTGTATTCACGGTTGTCAAATCTTCAGGGCTCAGTCCAAAAGATGCATTTGGATAGCCTGACGTACATATGTAATCGTTTTCAGTGAAAGCAGAAGTACAGCCATTAGGAGATGTTACCTCTAAATTTATGTCGAAACATCCAACGTCATTAAAAGTGTGTGTTACTTGGTTACAACCTGTAGCGACAGATCCATCACCGAAGTTCCAGGTACAATCTGTTCCATTTATATTGGATGTATTTGTAAAGTTAACAGTTACGGGTACGCATCCATCAAAATTATCTGCTTCAAAGGATACTTCAGGCAAAGGTTCGACTTCAACTGTTACGTCATCAGTTCCTTCACAGCCATGTATTGTAGTACCGGTTAAAGTATAGGTTTGAGTTGAGGTTGGGTTAAAAGTCACTCCGTTTGAAACGCCGTTGTCCCATGAATAACTATCCGCTCCAGATCCTGTTAATATAACAAACTCTCCTTCACAAACGAGAATATCATTTCCAGCGTCAACAATAGGGTTTGGATGAACGGTTACAGAAACCTGATCTGTAGCAATACAACCTGCTAAATCTGCGGTAACTGTATAATTGGTTGTGCCTACAGCTGGTGTGAAGGGAACTCCATCGTTAATACTGTTATTCCAGCTAATGGTAGCTCCATCTGGATTGTCAGCAGATAAGATAACGGTCTCACCTTCACAAACCTCTTGGTCTGGACCAGCATTAACTGAAGGAGACGCAGGGTCTATTAAATTTAATTGAGAATTATCGGTTGCTGAGCACCCATTTAATGTCACAATAAAATCAGAATATGTTCCCGGCGTTAGGTTACTCATAATTATTTCTCCTGCTGCGTTGGAAGTCATATTATTTGGACCAATTGGAGTGCTATTGTTCGAGTAGGTTACACCATAAGTTGTATTCGCATCTAAACCACTTAAAGTTATTGCCCCATCATTTGCACCGCATATTGTTGGATGGGTTGAAGTAAGGCTGAATAAAGGAATGGTGTTAATTGTAATATCAAATGTCTCTGAAGAAAAACATACTGGATCTGAAGTTGTATAAGTAATTGTAAAGTTACCCGAAGCAGATGATAAGTCTATTTCTCCCGTATTAGGATCAATCGTTAAGCCTCCGGTAGCTGTGTATGTACCTCCTGGATCACCGAGTAAATTTGGGAAAGGATCAATTTCATCTTGGCAATATGTTTGCTGATTATAATTGAAAGATGCATCTTCAACTCCAACAAAGGTTCCTGATATAGATGATGGGCAACCATTGTCGTCTACTATGTTAAAAGAATAATTATCTCCATCAACCAAACCAGAAATCACAACGGTACCTCCATGAGGGACTTGAGTAGTAGAAAGCGTGGCGGAGGCTGGTTGTAAGTTTGAAATCGTAAAGTTAGAACCATCGAATGATGGAACTCCACCACTGATAGTTACAGTTGCTTCAGCTGCTTGACAATCCTCGACTACATTTGTCGTTATTTCTTGAATAAAGGTTACTTCATATGTTGGGCCCATGTCAAAACACAAATCGCCATTATTTAAGCTAATAGCATAAACATTATCTGTCATACTATACATAGTTACTGGGACGAAATACAACGTTGAATTATCGCCAAGATTATTAATAATTGTCCATGCTTGGTCAATATTTGAAGCAACACCTAATAAACATGGATCGGTAGTAATGTCATCGGGATTAAATATTGTCGGAGGACAACTGTAAGCAAATAACCAAACTCCTGGGTCGTATACAGTTCCCGTTAAATTGAAGTCTGCGGGAGGGATGAAATCTCCATTACCTGTTAGGTTTAACTGGTCATTAAAGCAGAGTAAATAAGGGTTTGTAGAATTAGCATTTCCTACTACACCATCTGTAAATGAGCCAATGTCAGTACCACAAAAACAGTTTTGAGGATAATCAAAAGGATTTGATGTGATATTACAAGTAGCGTCATCTGAGAAAGAAACTGTTACGTTACAATTTTGAGTGCCATCAGAATTTATTCCTGTTAACGCATAATTTAGAGGCGATGTGAAAGGTGCGTTAAAAATTTGTTGGTTTCCATTACAGTCTTGTACGGTTAACTGTCCAGTGCTTGGAGGACTTTGGAATTCAATGGTTCCGGTTATTTCAAAAGTGTTGTCGACTGGGTCACAAGCTGAGATGTTAGTCGATAAAAATGTCAGGGCACAAGGACATACAGGAGCCGTATAGCCTAAATTCACGGTACATGTAAGTTCGTCTGAAAAATAAGCTGTTATATCGCATGGAGCGCCATCGGCTGCCAAGCCTGTTAGATTGTAATTTGTAGGACTAGTAAACGGCGTATTAAATGTTTGTTGATTACCGTTACAATCTTCAACAATCAGTAGACCAGTGGCGGGAGGGGTGGTAAATTCAACGACTCCATTTACGCTATAGGAGTTCGTGGCTGGATCACAAGCTGAGATATTTGCAGTAAAGTTATTTATAATACATGTGCTACAGTCGATTACTTCAATTGTAGTTTGATCTTGCGCGTCACAAGGTGTTGTACCTACTGAATACTGTATAGTATGTGTCCCTATACCCGCTGCAGCAGGGTCAAATAAACCAGAGGCACTTACTCCTGGACCAGTCCATGTACCACCATTATTTGCGGCAGTCAATTGAAAAGAAGCGTCACTAGAACATACTGTTGCGACAGGATCTATTGTGGGGTCTGGAGGACCTGTTTGAGCTCCTGTAGCAGAAAGGTCTAAAGTAAAAGACGTATTAGCATCATCATAATCGTGTACAATAATCATTATTTCATCACCAGCGTTAACAATTGGTGCAGTAATACTCGAGTTACAAGGAAATGCTGTTCCAATTTGCACGCATCCACCGGCATTTGTGGCAAAATTACAAGCAATTTCGTTGTTTGGGTCCATTACAGCAGTACAAGGCGCTACGCCAGGCGGGATATCAAATATAATAACATCAAGATAACCAAAAGTGGTATTACCGTTGATTAATAACTCTAAAGGCCCTGTAGTGGTTATGTTTAAGGTGATAAATGCAAAGTCTGTACCGAATCCACCAGCACCTGTAGCGCAGCTTCCTGCCGCATAGGAGCTGCCCGCATAGGAGCCGCCAGTCGGGGTGAAGTTAAATGGACCAGCGGTTCCAGGTGTGCAAATAGAAGCCTGAATGTTACATTGATTAAATCCACTCTTAGGAATAAAGATTATAGACAATAAACCAGTAGTAAAAAG
>Ga0114916_1001461_pt1 | contig 13359 bp, 18 predicted proteins | sample MalvirAntarct_66_FD_83501 | JGI IMG/M metagenome (GOLD analysis project Ga0114916, IMG submission 83501) | Marine viral communities from the Global Malaspina Expedition - Malaspina viral metaG Antarct_66 | ecosystem: Environmental > Aquatic > Marine > Oceanic | place: West Anvers Island... | reverse complement strand
CTTCGACACCTTGATCAGCGCCTCGACCACGATTGCCAGCACCGCCGCCTTCAACCCGAACAGGATGCCCGCCACCACCGGCAGATCACCATGAAAGAAATAGAGAGCAGACAGTCCCATGATGACGGCGAAACCGGGCAGGATGAACAAGAGGCCCGCCAGCAGCCCGCCGGCAACGCCGCGCAGCAACCAGCCCGAATAGGTGGCCAGTTGCATGGCTTCGGGTCCGGGCAGCAGCATGCAGAAATTCAGCGCATGCAGGAAGCGCGGTTCATCGAGCCATGGCCGTTCCTCGACAAGCTCCCGGTGCATCAGCCCGATCTGTCCGGCCGGCCCGCCAAATGACAGAAGACCGATACGGCCGAAGACGCGGAACAGCTCCGGCCATGAGGGAGGCGCACCATGATGTTCAGACATCGGCACTCTCCACCGGCGCGACCGGCAGATCAGCCGCTCTCCAGGCCTCAAACCCGCCTTCGACAATCATGGCTTCAATGCCCATATCCGCCAGAAATCCCCGCACCGCCTGGCTGACCTCATGCCCGTGCACACAATACACCACGACCCGCCCGCCCCTGAATTCGTCAGCCCAGTTCACTGCATTGAAGGGATGTCGCCAGACCGAACCGGGTATCGCCGATCCCGACGCCAGCCGCGCCGCTGGTTTGCGGACATCGATGACTACCCATGCGTCCGGCAAATTGACCAGAGCGACAGGCGATAAGGAAGTTTGATTGTGGTTTTGTGACATTGGCAAGCTCCGCAAGATTTTTGCGTTGTTCGCGGAGCTTGGAGCCAGTCCAACTGATGGCAGGCTCTCGACGGGAGGTCCGGAGTTCCCCGTGTCCGGCATTTAAGCCACGTGGAACTGAAGGGTCAATACGCTGCACCATCCTGCCTCGAATTCACCTTCCTTCTGACACCGTGGCTTGAGCCGCCGCAGATCCGAAGCAGTGTTCACGCCATCGCCCGCTCAAGGATCTCCCGGAGCAAAGCGTCCCGATCTTCCGGCGGCTTGCAGTCAAGAGGCCCCAATCTTCCGGCGACATAAAGATCGGCAAAACCGTGCACCATGCTCCAGATCGCCATGACATCGGTCATCGCCGCCGGCGTTTCAAAGGGTGAAACACCCCGCAGCCTGGCAACCCCATCGACCAGATGCAGGAACGAGGCCTCGGCTGCCGCAGTCAGTTCCGGTGTCTTGGGTTCGGGCTTGTCGGTCGAGAACATCAGCCGGAACAGGGCCGGAGAACTGATCGCGAAATCCAGATAGCCGAGGCCCGAGGCAAGCAGTTGCTGACGCGCATCCCTGTCCGGTTCAGCCGCCTGCCGCGCCTCCATGGCTGCAAGAAACCGCCGGAAGCCTTCGGTGGCGAGCGCATCGAGCAACCCCTTTGCATCGCCGAAATGATGCGCCGGCGCCGAATGGCTGACGCCGACGCGTTTTGCCACGGCCCGGAGCGAAAAGCCCGTGACGCCGGTCTCGGCCAGCACGGCTTCGCCCGCCTTGATCAGCGCCGCGCGCAGGTCGCCGTGATGGTAGCTGTCTTTCGATTTGGGCATGCGCTGACATTAGCCCGTCATCTGGACAGTGTCAAATTTATCTTGACAATGACAAGATTAGTCGGCAGGCTTTGATCTTGTCATTGTCAAGATAGAGGTTTCCATGCAACCTGACGCGCTTTTCCAACTCTCGGGCCCATTGGCCATTGCCGGGTGGCTGGCTCTCGCCCTGTCGCCCCTGGCGCCGCGATTGACCCAGGCTGCAGCCAGCCTCGTCCTTCCCGTCATCCTGTCACTCGCCTATGCCGCCCTGATCCTCGCCAACTGGTCGGGTGTCGAAGGCGGCTTCGGCAGCCTGGCCGACGTGATGCTGCTGTTCACAGATCCCGCCATCGCACTTGCCGGCTGGTTGCATTACCTCGCCTTCGACCTGTTCGTTGGAGCCTGGGAAGTCCGCACCGCCCGGCGCGAGGCAATCCCGCATCTTCTGGTGCTGCCCTGCCTGGCTCTGACCTTCCTGTTCGGGCCGATAGGGCTGCTGCTCTTTCTTGCCCTGCGGCTGGCGCGCGGCCGGTTTGCACTGCCGGTTTCGGGAGGTGTGGCATGACCGACATGGCGCTGCTTAACCCCAACCTGTCAGGAACCCGCCGACACCTTTTTGACGCTGAACCGCTGTTTGCGGCAACCGGGACACTGATCGGCCTGTCCCTCGCGGTGACGCTGTCGGCAATGGCGCTTGATACCCGGGAGTTCCTCGGCGAGAATGTCTGGCTCAAGCCGATAAAGTTTCAGATCGCGCTGACGCTCTACCTTCTGACACTCGCCTTCTTTGCCCGCTGGCTGCCGTCCGGCATGACCGCGCGACCGGGCTATCGCCTCTACGCCGGCCTGGTCGTGTTCGCCGTGATTGCCGAACTCATCTGGATCGGCGGTGCTGCGATGTCTGGCACAGCCTCGCATTTCAACGTCTCCAGCCCGTTCATGCAGTCGATCTACGGCCTGATGGGCGCTTTCGCCGTCCTGCTCACCTCCGCAACCCTTGTCCAGGGCATCGCCATCTGGCGCAATGCCCGGACCGGGCTTTCGCCGGCCCTGCATCTGTCCATCGCACTCGGCCTCGTGCTCACCTTCGTCCTGACAGTGCTGGTTGCCGGTACCCTGGCCTCCCAGTCCGGCCATCTGATCGGCACGCCGGTGAGCGGGGCTAGGGTGCCGGTTCTCGGCTGGTCGCGCGAAGTCGGCGACCTGCGGGTGGCGCATTTCTTCGCCACCCACGCCCTGCATGTCTTGCCGGTCGCGGCACTGCTGGCCGGAGCGCTGCTGCCGCAGCGATGGGGAGTGCCCGCCGTGTGGGGTGCGGCGTTCCTGTTCACGGCTCTCGTCGCGGCGAGTTTTGCCGGGGCTCTGGCGGGACTTCCGTTCATCGCCGAACTCTGACTCCTCGCAACAGCGCAAAGCTTGCATTTGCGCGGTTGCTCGTCTATAGCGCCCACGTCCGTGCAGACACCCTTGGAGGCAACGCGGATGAAGCGCCGTCATTCTCTTGATTGGGACGGCGCTTGATGTTTTTGGGGCCGGCCCGTGCCGGCTGCCGGAAAACAGCCTTTATTAGAACCTCGAAAGGATATGCCATGAGCAATGCTGCATATGAGCTCAAGGCCGAGGCGCGCGCACAGGTTGGTAAGGGGTCCGCCCGTGAACTTCGCCGCAACGGTTTGATTCCCGCTGTCATCTACGGTGACAAGCAAGACCCTGTGTCCATCGCGCTCTCGCGCAAGGATGTGACCAAGAAGATCCACGACGGCGGTTTCCTGACCACCCTCGTCACAATCGAAGTCGACGGCAAGAAGTACAGCGTCCTGCCGAAGGACTATCAGCTTGATCCGGTCCGCGACTTCCTGATGCACGTCGACTTCCTGCGCATCTCGAAGAACACCCAGGTGACCGTGGAAATTCCGGTGCACTTCGAAAACGAAGAGAAGTCACCTGGCCTCAAGCGCGGCGGCGTTCTCAACGTCGTGCGTCACACGGTCGAGTGCAACTGCCCGGCCAACGCCATCCCGGATGCGATTACCGTCGATCTGACCGGTCTGGAACTCGGCGCCGGCATCCACATCTCGCATGTCACGCTGCCTGAGGGCGTCGAGCCGACGATCACCGATCGCGACTTCACCATTGCCACCATCGCATCTCCTGCTGGTCTCAAGAGCGACGACAACGCCGCTGGCGCTGACGAAGCTGCAGAAGAAGCAGAAGGCGACAGCGAAGACTAAGCCGCTTGGCGGATTGTTGAGGGTCAGGCTCCATGTTGCTCATCGCAGGACTTGGAAATCCCGGCCCTCAATACGCCAGAAACAGGCACAATGTCGGTTTCATGGCGGCGGACGCAATTGCCCGCCGCCATTCGTTTTCCGGGTTTTCGAAGAAGTTCTGGGCTGAGATTGCCGAAGGCACGCTGGCCGGCGAAAAGGCTCTGATCATCAAGCCCATGACCTTCATGAACCTGTCGGGCGACAGCGTCGGCGAAGCCATGCGTTTCTACAAGCTCTCACCTTCCGACATCATCGTCATTCATGACGAGCTCGACCTCGCGCCCGGCAAGCTCAAGCTCAAGGTCGGTGGCGGTCATGGCGGCCACAACGGCCTCAAGTCGATCGACGCCCATTGCGGCAAGGAGTACAAGCGCCTGAGGATCGGCATCGGCCATCCCGGTCACAAGGACCGGGTCAACCCGCATGTTCTGGGCGACTTTGCCAAGGCCGATCAGCAATGGCTGGAGCCGCTGCTCGATGCCATCGCCGACCATGCCGACCTGATCGCCAAGGGCGACGACGCCGGGTTCCTCAACAAGATCGCGCTGGCCACCGGAACAACGGCATCCAAACCTGACAAGCCGGCAAAAACCGCCTCGGCAGGCGGCAAGCCGGCCCCCGCCGGCAAATCGCACATCCGCCAGGCCCGCAACTCGGCGCACCCCAAGCAGTTGCCGACATCCGGCCCGATGGCCGACATGCTGAAAAAGCTGTTCGGCAACAAGGACTGAGCATCATGGACACGGAAGCCTTCGGCATCCGCGCCGCGACACTAGACGACCTGCCAGCTTTGCTTGAGCTTTATCACGAGTTACAGCCCGATGACCCGGCGCTGGCGTTCGATGACGCCAATTACCGCATGGATGAGATCCTCAACCAGCCCGGGATGACGCTGCTTGTCGGCACGGTGGATCAGAAGCCGGTCGCCACCATAACACTGGTCGTCATTCCCAACCTCACTCGAAACGGCGCACCCTATGCACTGATTGAAAACGTGGTCACAGCCAATGCCCATCGCAAGCGCGGCCATGCCAGCGCTCTCATCTGCCATGGTCTTCAGATCGCTTGGGAGGCCGGCTGCTACAAGGTCATGCTGTTGAGCGGCTCGAAGAACCCCGCGACGCTCGATTTCTACCGCAACTGCGGTTTCGTTCAGGATAAAACCGGTTTCCAGGTCCGCCGACCTTTGGCGGTTTAAAAACATTGTCCGGCGATCCCGCCAGCTCACGCCATCGTCATTGGCAGGTGATCGCCAAGCCGGACTAGTCTGTTCGCACCGGTCAAAAGGCCCGGAGACAAATCGGCCCGACGGCAGTGTTCCCGATGAGGAGGCAAACCATGCACTCAACGCATTTCACCCGCCGAGCGCTTCTCGGCATCGGCATTGGGCTGTCGGCCCTGCTGATGACCGGCGCCGGACCATCAATGGCCAGTCCGGTCAACGCCAACAACGCCGGCATCGCCATCGACGGCCATGATCCGGTCGCCTATTTCACCATGAGCAAGGCCGTGCGCGGCGACAAGGCCATCACCGCGGAGCATGGCGGCGCGACCTATCATTTCGTCTCGCAGGAGCACAGGGCGCTGTTTGTGGCCAACCCGGCGAAATATGTACCGCAATATGGCGGTTACTGCGCCTATGGTGCGTCACAGGGCTACAATGCACCGGTCGAGGCCGACAAGTTCACCGTGGTCGATGGCAAGCTCTATCTGAACTACAATGGCCGGGTTCAGAGCACCTGGCGCAAGGACACCGCCGACTACATCACCCAGGCAGACGCCTATTGGGTAACGCAATAAATGGGCGGCGGACGCAACAGCGCGCCCGGCGTCACGCCTTGAAGTTTTCGATGCGGTACCAGAACAGGTCGACGAAGGCCAACAGGCCGGCTTCAATGCCATAGGCGACCATCTGCGCCGCCTCGGCTGAAATCAGCATCATGCCAAATCCGGCGATGAGCCAGTAGGTGACGGACAGCCGGAGATTCTTCAGGCTGTCGAGCCGGTAGTAACCCCCGTCGTCGAACTCGGTGCCGATCAGGTAGTCGCCCCAGCTGTAATCGCTCGAGACAAGCACATTGACCGCCGGCGTGTCCGACAGCTTGTCCGGAAACACGTTGAAAACCGCGCGCACCACATGCGCCAGCGCGCCCAGCATGACGAACACGATGCCAGCAACGATGAAATGCCAGGTGGCAAGTTCGGTTTCCATATCCCGCTCTCCCGCATCCGCAGAAGAACACGATCGCACGAAAACCTTTCAGCCAGATTGACCGTGCCAGAGCCCGGCTCGAGCTGCCGCCTGCCCCCCGAATGATGACGAGCCGTGGCCGCGACACCCCGCGCTCTCCCGCGCCGCCTGACACAAACAGTCCCCGACGCACCGCCGCCACGCCGATCACCCCTTGACGCGACACGCCACATCCATACAAAGCCCGCAAGTATCACCTTGAAGGACACCAATTCCATGGGTTTCAAATGCGGCATCGTCGGGCTGCCCAATGTCGGCAAGTCCACACTGTTCAACGCGCTGACGCGCACGGCCGCCGCGCAGGCTGCGAACTATCCGTTCTGCACCATCGAGCCCAACACCGGCGAAGTGGCCGTCCCCGATCCACGCATGCAGAAGCTCGCGTCGATTGCCGGCTCCAAGGAGATCATCCCGACCCGGATTTCCTTCGTCGACATCGCAGGCCTGGTCCGCGGTGCCTCCAAGGGCGAAGGCCTGGGCAACAAGTTCCTGGCCAACATCCGCGAAGTCGATGCCATCGTTCATGTGCTCAGATGTTTCGAGGATGACGACATCACCCATGTCGAGGGCCGCATCAACCCTGTCGGCGATGCCGAGACCATCGAGACCGAACTGATGATCGCCGACCTCGAAAGCCTCGAGCGCCGCACCGAGCAGACCCGCAAGCGCGCCGCCGCCAAGGACAAGGAATCGCTGACCGTCCTGCCGATGATGGAAGCCTCGCTGAAGCTGCTTCAGGACGGAAAGCCGGTTCGCACGATGCTCAAGTCGCTCGCAGCCGAGGACCTTGCCATCCTGCACGGGCTCAACCTGCTGACCTCGCACCCGGTGCTCTATGTCTGCAATGTCTCAGAGGAAGATGCCGCGACCGGCAATGCGCACACGGAAGCCGTGGCAAAGATGGCTGCTGAACAGGGCGCCGAGAGCATCGTCATTTCCGCGGCCATCGAATCCGAGGTCGCGCAGCTGCCCGACGAGGAAGCCAGCGAATTCCTCTCTGCGCTCGGCCTCGACGAGGCGGGCCTCGACCGGCTTATCCGCGCCGGCTACCAGCTTCTCGACCTGATCACCTATTTCACCGTCGGCCCCAAGGAAACCCGCGCCTGGACCATCGAGCGTGGTACCAAGGCGCCCGCGGCCGCCGGCGTCATTCACACCGACTTCGAACGCGGTTTCATTCGCGCCTTCACCATCGCCTATGACGACTATGTCGCGCTCGGTGGCGAAGTCCTGGCCAAGAATGCAGGCAAGGCCCGCGACGAGGGCAAGGAATACGTGGTCCAGGACGGCGACGTCATCCATTTCCGCTTCAACACCTGAGAACTGATCCACCCCGGAAGACCTCGCAAAGGCAGGACGCTGGCGTGTCCCCTGCGGAATTGGACCAATGCCCCCGGAACGTCGCCTTGCGCAGTGGCGTCCGCAGGTGCAGTGTCAGGCCATGAACACCCAGACGCATCTTCTGCTTGCATCGGCGCTCTTTGCCCGGCCGGGACGCGAGAACCGGCTGCGCAATGCGGCCGTGATCAGTGGCGCGCTGCTGCCGGACGCCGTGATATTCGTGATGTTCACATGGTCCAAGCTGATCGGGGCGCCGGAATCTGAAGTCTGGTCAAGCTGGTACTTCAATCCACCGTGGCTGACCGCGATCGACTGGATGAACTCCCTGCCGCTGTTTGGCGTGATCCTGCTGGCAGGCTGGATGCTGCCCAGGGACCCTCCCGCCTGGAACCTGCTGTCATCGACCCTGATACTGTTTGCGTTGGCGGCGATCACGCACCTGCTCGGTGACTTGCCTTTCCATGTCGATGACGGACACGCACATTTCGTACCACTGACCGAATGGCGGTTTGTCTCGCCGATCTCCTACTGGGACCCGCGGCATTACGGAAACATCGTTGCGCTGCTCGAACTCGGTCTGGGGCTGCTGCTGATCATCATCCTGTGGCGCCGTTTCACGGGCAAGCTGGTCCGCGCGCTCCTCGGCCTGGCCGTGGTCAGCTATGCGGTTCCCTATGTCTGGTTTGTGCTGCTCGGTGGACACAGCGATCACTTCGCCGCACTCGGTCAGACAGCCGCGATCTGATCAGCATATCGCGGCTGCGGACCCCGAGAACCCTCTGCCTAGGCCTTCTTGACCGGACAGGTCGAGAGCCCGATTATCGAATAGAGCGGGCAGGTGCCGAACAGGCCGGTAAACAGCGGAATGACGCCGATCAGGGCGAAGTAGCGCCACGAGGCGTCCGGGTAGATGAAAAACAGCGCCAGCAACACCAGGCCGGCGATAATACGAACCCCGCGGTCAAGACCGCCAACATTGTTCTTGAACATTTCCGAAACTCCCATTCGCATGACCGGGCACATTGCCGGAACACATGCTGAATATCATATTTGTAACCAGATGCTTTGACACCGATCAATTGCAGAATTCGGCACCCCGCAGGCCCGCTTCCGGCTTTTCCTGCGACTGCCTTCAATTTGACTGTGCTGCCGCCGTAAACCTTTCACACCTAAAAGAAATCGACTAGGTTGCCCTCGACCGACAATCAGGAAGCGATCCATTCCATGCCAGACGATAGTCTTCTCCATTTCGAGGACATGCCGCCCGGAACCACGTTCCCGCTCGGCCCCAAACATGTCACCGCCGATGAAATCATCGCCTTTGCGATGGAGTATGACGCCCAGCCGATGCATCTCGATGCCGAGGCCGGACGGCAATCCATCCTGGGCGGCCTTGCAGCATCGGGCTGGCACAGCTGTGCGATGATGATGCGAATGATGACAGACTCCTATCTGCTCCGCACCGCCGCGGAAGGTGCACCGGGAGTGGACTACGTCAAATGGAAGAAGCCGGTTCTGGCGGGTGATGTCCTCTCAGGAGAAACCCGTGTGCTCGACAGCCGGGTATCGCAGTCCCGACCCGGTATCGGGATTGTCAGCCTTAGGCATGAACTGCGCAACCAGAAAGGCGATACAGTTCTGGAATCGGAAAATCCGGTCATGATACGCCTGAGAGATCCCGGGAGCGCCAACGCATGACAAACGACCGGTATTTCGTGCCCGGCGACCGCCGCGAGCTGGGCAGCTATGTCTTCACCGCCGAATCCATCATTGCGTTCGCCCGGCAATTCGATCCGCAACGCTTTCACGTCGATACCGAGGCTGCACGCGACAGCGTGTTCGGCGGGCTGTGCGCGTCCGGTTGGCAGACAGCCGCAACCTGGATGAAGCTCAACCTTGCCGCAGGCCGGGAGGAAGCACGCGACGACAAGGCAGCAGGACGCGAAAGGCCGGAATACGGCCCCTCGCCCGGCATCCGCAATCTCAGATGGTTCAAGCCGGTTTATGCCGGTGACGAGATCTTCTACTCAAGCACGATCCGGGGCACACGCCCGCTCAATTCACGGCCAGGCTGGTCCATCCTCGAACTGACCGCCGAAGCACGCAATCAATCAGGCGAACTTGTGATGAGCTTCGATTCCGCCGCCCTCGTCCGGCTTCCCGAGACCGGTCAGCCTGACATCTAGGGTTCGCTGCACGAACACAGCAGCGCCACGCGCCACCGCAGCCGGGATAGCCAGTTCGGATGTCCGGCTCAGTGGCCTTCATAGGAAACCAGCGTGCGCACCTGAACGCCGAGATCCTCGAGCTTCTTGCGGCCGCCAAGATCAGGCAGGTCGATGACGAAGCAGGCGGCAACGATATTGGCGCCCATCTGGCGCAGCAGCTTGACCGCGCCTTCCGCCGTACCCCCGGTGGCAATCAAGTCGTCAACCAGGATGACGCTTTCGCCCTCTGCCACCGCATCGGTATGCATCTCCATCTCGTCGACGCCGTATTCGAGGCTGTAGGCCACCCGGACCGTGTGGTGGGGCAGTTTCCCCTTCTTGCGGATCGGCACGAACCCGGCTGACAATTGGTGTGCCATCGCACCGCCGAGAATGAAGCCTCGCGCCTCGATGCCCGCGATCTTCGAGACCCTCAGCCCTGAATAGGGATGCACCAGTTCATCAACCGAGCGCCGGAAAGCCCGCGGTTCGCCTAGCAGGGTGGTTATGTCGCGAAACAGGATCCCCGGCTTCGGATAATCCTTGATGGTGCGGATGGAATCGCGGAGTGCGTTTTCAAGGTCAGACATGATGGCTCCAGGGTCTGGGGGCAATGTGCATGGCGTCTGGTCCCTGTGCAAGCAGCATTTGCCGCACCCGGGGCGGAAGCGCTCCCAATGCGCGCATGAACTCAAGCGCCGCAAGATTGCTCCGGGTTGACTACTGGCAAAAGCAGATTGCGGACACGAAAACGCCGCCCGCAGGCGGCGCTCTCACAGTTCAGGACCGATGGCGGTCTCAGTGTTCCTTGCTGGCAAACACCGACTTCTTGGTCAGGAACAGCAGCGATGCGAAGATCGCCAGGAAGATGATGACCATGAAACCGGTCTGCTTGCGCTCTTCCATGTGCGGCTCCGCGGCCCACATCAGGAATGCAGAAACGTCCTTGGCATACTGGTCGACCGTTTCCGGCGAACCGTCATCATAGGCCACCTGTTCGTCGTAGATCGGCTGCGCCATGGCCAGTGCCGAACCGGCGATGAAGTACGGGTTGTAATGCGCACCATCCGGAACTTCCACACCCGCAGGCGGCTCCTGATAGCCGGTCAGCAAGGAGTAGATGTAGTTCGGGCCGCTCTCGTTGTAGCCGGTGAAGATGTCGAAAACGAACTGCGGGAAACCGCGCTCGACATATCGCGCCTTGGCCAGAAGCGAGAAATCCGGAGGAGCGGCACCGTTATTGGCATAGGCCGCCGCTTCCTGGTTGGGGAACGGTGAGGGGAAGTGATCCGACAGCACCGCGGTGCGGGTGAACATTTCACCTTCACCGTTAGGCCCGTCCTCGACCTCGTAATTTGCGGCGAGCGCCTTGAGCTGGTCTTCCGAGTAACCCAGATCCTCAAGCGTGCGGAACGCCACGAGGTTCATCGAGTGACAGGCCGAACAGGCTTCCACATAGACTTTCAGACCGCGTTGCAGCTGACCCTTGTCGAAGGTCCCGAACGGCCCGGCGAAAGACCAGTCGATCTCACGCGGCTTGTTGATCGGGTAGCCCGCGGCAAATGCAGACCCCGCGCCAATGACCAACGCCATGGCGGCCGGAACGATGCTTGCGAGAAGCTTTTTCATGTCTTCGGTTCCTTTCCGTCGCGCGCCGCTCAGCCGCGGGTTTCCGGTGATGCTGCAGCAGGAGCAGCACCGCCATTGCCGGCCTTTTTGGCGAGCACGGCTTCTGTGATCGAGTTGGGCAGACGCTTCGGCGTTTCGATAAGCCCCAGCACCGGAAGGATGACCAGGAAGAACGCGAAGTAGTAGAGCGTCGAGATCTGCGCCAGCGGGGTGTAGATGCCTTCCGCCGGTTTCGCGCCGAGCCATCCCAGGAAGATCGCGTTGGCAACGAAGAGCCAGAAGAACAGCTTGTACCAGGGACGGTAGACCGCCGAACGAACCTTTGACGTGTCCAGCCAGGGCAGCACGAACAGCACTGCGATGGAACCGAACATGGCAAGCACGCCGCCAAGCTTGGAGTCGATCGGGCCGATGTCGAAGGTGATCGCACGCAGGATCGCGTAGAACGGCAGGAAGTACCATTCCGGAACGATGTGCGCGGGGGTCTTCAGCGGGTCAGCCGGGATGTAGTTGTCGGCATGACCGAGGAAGTTCGGCATGAAGAATATGAAATAGGCGAAGACGAGCAGGAAGATGCTCAGCGCCAGCGCGTCCTTGACGGTCGCGTAGGGCGTGAACGGCACGGTGTCGGTCTTCGATTTCACTTCAACGCCGGTCGGATTTGTCTGGCCGGTCACATGCAGCGCCCAGACGTGCAGGATCACAACACCGGTGATCATGAACGGCAGCAGGTAGTGCAGCGAGAAGAAGCGGTTGAGCGTCGGGTTGTCCACCGCAAAGCCGCCAAGCAGCAGCTGCTGGATCGGCTCGCCGATCCCGGGGAACGCCGTGAAGAAGCCAGTGATCACCGTTGCCCCCCAGAACGACATCTGGCCCCAAGGCAGCACGTAGCCCATGAACGCGGTTGCCATCATCAGAAGCAGGATGACGACGCCGAGGATCCAGAGCACTTCGCGCGGAGCCTTGTAGGAGCCGTAATACATGCCACGGGCGATGTGGATGTAGACCGCAACGAAGAAGAACGACGCACCGTTGGCGTGCATGTAGCGCAACAGCCAGCCGGAGTTGACGTCACGCATGATCTTTTCGACCGACTGGAAGGCGATCGCGGTATCGGCCGCGTAGTGCATGGCCAGCACGATGCCGGTCAGAAGCTGCACCACCAGCATCACCATCAGGATGCCGCCGAACGTGTAGGCATAGTTGAGGTTCCGCGGCACCGGGTAGGAGACGAAACTGTCATGCACCATCCGCGGCAGCGGCAGGCGCGAGTCGATCCACTTTCCGAATCCGGAAGTGGGCTGGTAAGTCGAGTGATCGCTGCTCATGGTCTAAAGCCCCCTCAGCCGATTTTGATGACGCTGTCAGACACAAAGGCGAACGGCGGAACCGGAAGGTTCGTCGGGGCCGGGCCCTTGCGGATGCGGCCAGCCGTGTCGTAGTGCGAACCGTGACACGGGCAGAACCAGCCGCCGAAGTCGCCGGCCTGGCCGAGCGGCACGCAACCCAGGTGGGTGCACGAACCGATCATCACGATCCAGTTTTCCTTGCCCTCGCCCGCCGAACGATCGAGGTCGGTTGCAGCCGAACCGTCGGCAACGTTGGCGTTGCGCGCGATCGGATCCTTGAGATCGTCAAGGGCGACAGCCTGGGCTTCCGCGACTTCCTCGTCGGTACGGTTGCGGATGAACACCGGCTTGCCGCGCCATTTGACTGTCAGCGACATGCCGGGATCGAGGGCTTCGACATTGACCTCGATCGAGGCCAGCGCCAGCGTCGAGGCGTCTGGGTTCATCTGGTCGATGAACGGCCAGGCGAAACTGCCGACGCCGACCACGCCTGCCATCCCGGTGGCGATGTAAAGAAAATCGCGGCGGGTGGGTTCGCCCGCGCCTTCGCTTTGTGTCATTGGCTCACTCACGGCTCAACGTCCTCTTCAAGCTGCGTCTGGACAAACATTCCACCCCAATGCGCCATGCATGTAAGGCTGATCCGCTATAGGCAGATTCGGCCATTGCCGACAATGCGGCGGAATTCTGTCAATCGCGCGGTTTCTATGCGGGATAGAAGTTAAAGTCCAGACCGCACGAGGCCAGAAGGGCACAATGTCGCGGAG
>Ga0114916_1001451_pt1 | contig 13417 bp, 8 predicted proteins | sample MalvirAntarct_66_FD_83501 | JGI IMG/M metagenome (GOLD analysis project Ga0114916, IMG submission 83501) | Marine viral communities from the Global Malaspina Expedition - Malaspina viral metaG Antarct_66 | ecosystem: Environmental > Aquatic > Marine > Oceanic | place: West Anvers Island... | reverse complement strand
GTACGGCATTATAGTGCCGTGCTTTTATTTTACTTCTTGATTATCTAATCTTAATTACTCTCTAATCTCTAGGCATTTTCAAAACAAATGTAACTACAAAATAAAACTGGCACCCAATAATTTAAATTATTGATGATAAAGTAAATAATAATTAATTATTGCCTTAAGGGTAGCCCCTAAGGCTTATATAACAGTTATTTATCACCTAAATACTCTGCCATTATTTGTTCAATTTTTTGATCTTCTGCAAGCCTTAATAAAACTAAGTTAACGTCGTTAACTAGTTTACTGTCGGCTCTAAATGCGAAGCCGTAACCTTGCTTATAATACTCCGCACTTGGAATATGAATATTCTCTGCTTTATGTTTATTTTTATAAAACAACAATTGTGGACGGTCAAAAACAACGCCATCAACACTTTTATCTTTTAGTCTTTCCATGGCTTGGCTTAGGTTATTTACCAATACTTTTTGGCCTTGATGTTCTTCAATAAAGCCTATAGCTGGCGAGCCTGCTGATGCTGCAATTTTTTTACCTGGAAATTGTTCAACTTGTGTAATAGTAGAACTGCTAAAGCTTGATACGGTAAGAGTACTGGCAATACCTGCAATCATTGATGTAGCAAAAATTAATGAAATAATCATCCAACAACCAGCTACAACTCGGCCTTTTAAGCTCACCGGTGCCATGTCGCCATAACCTGTTGTACTCATAGTCACTATGGCTAGCCACATACCGTTAGCTATCCCTCTTTTTGGATCTGCAGGAAACTGCTCTGGAGAATGTTTGCGCTCAGCAAGCCAAAAGAGCAGCCCAACAATGGCTAGTAAAGATAAAAATATGGCAACAGCAATTAGTAATTGCATGCTAAAAAAGGGTTTTATTTTACCCCAAATACTGGCATTTTCATCGCGCGAGGCAATAGTAAGACTCGATTGGTAATAAGGCTGAGAAAACAGAAACTTTTCCACTCGCTCCGAGGTAATACTAATCGGCCCAGCAAGTAAATCAACTTCGCCTTGCTGCAAAGCGGTAAGTGCCTCATCAACCGTAGTAAAATATTTATATTGGTATTCCCAATTTTTTTTATCGGCTATATTTTCCCAAATTGTAAGTGAAATCCCCTCTAGTGAATTATTTTGGGGATTGTGTATAACAAAGGGAGCATCCCCCGCTACACCAACGGTCAAACCTGTCTCTGGCAAAGCACTTTGAGCATGCACCGATAAGGTTAAAATTGCCATAAGGCTTAAAGCGCCTACACGTAATGAATTTAATATTTTTGTTAGCATAAAAACTCAATTGTTTGGGGTGATGTGAATAGCTTATAAGCTCACAAACATACTAATAGAATATGTATAAGGTTACGAAAGTGTAAAATAATTTCAAGCTAAGGTCAAAAATAGCTTGATTTAGCGCTTAATTTTCAGATGGTAGCCTTAGCTTTCAGATAAAAATAAAAGCCAAGTACGGTGTTTAAAATGCATAAACACTATTTATTAAAGAGGTTAAGAGTGCATAAAGTAGTGATTTAAATCGTAGCAAATAAAGCTAGCAACTAAACAAGCTCCCTCACTTTTAATCCTCTGCCACTACTTATTTGATGGCACTGCGCCAAAAATAACTCTGCTGTGGCTTGTGCGTCGGTAAGTGCGTGATGACAATGATAACTAGGCAGTTCGTAGCGATTACGACATTCGTTTAACGTTAAATCATCTTGCTTTATTTCGACGCCTTGATGTTGCAGGCGCTTTTTTTCTATTTGTAAGGTGCAGAGTATTAGTTTTGGCCGCGTAGTAATATTGGCATTTTTAAGCGCTGGTTTTAAAAAACCCCAGTCGAGCATGGCATTATGAAACACTAAAATACAGTCATTAAAGTGCTCACTAAGGTGCTCTAAAATACTATGTAAACTTTGCCCTGCAGCTACATTATCATTATTAATGCCGTGATAAACTGGGCTTTGTGCCAAGTTTTTAACCTCTTTATTAATTAAATGCTGCGACTGACTCATTTTTATACATTGATTTTCTATAACCACCCAAGCTAGCGACACTATTTCGTGCTGCTTGGCGTCAAGCCCAGTTAGCTCTAAGTCAATCACTAGGTAGCGCTGCTTTAAAGCAGCATGTGCCAGTAGCTGTCGCCTTTTAAAATAACGGGTAATTAAGCGCTTAACCATAATGTTTATTACTCGCTTTGTGCGCCGCTTTTTTATAAGCAGCCATACTATAAGCTACCACGGGCAAATTTAAACACAGCGGCTTGCTGCGCTTGTTTTACCAGATAAAATGCTTCTTTGAGTTGGTGGCGCTCTAAAGAGTTTAATTGGTCGGGGTTAATACAATTACTGGGCAGCCCTTCTTGATTTATTTGCGTGCTTAATCGCAGCTGGGTTAAAAAACGCCAGCAATCTTTTAGGTTATAAATATCTTCTTTGCTGAGTAAAGTGTGTTTTAACAATGCGTCTAAACGCTCTTGGGTATTGGCACGGCGAATCCCCGCTCTTAATGCATATAAACGCACTATGTCGTTAATTATTACTACGCCACGTTTTTTTAAGTCGATATATTTATAGTTTTTTTCTGTTTTTTCGGTTTTAAAATTATTAAACAAGCCTATGGGCACGCTGTTTGAGTCAATGTCGTTGGCCATGGCGGCGTAAAATAATTCGTTGCGTGACATGTGCGTAAGTTGCTCATAAAACTTACTATAAAGTGTGTGTGAGCCTTCGATAAAGCGTAAATCAAAAAATATTTTACAGTTGAGCATGGCTTGAGGGGTTGGGCTGCTTATCCATTTAAAAAAGCGCTCGCGCCAGTCACTAATACTCATTCGACACAACTCGCTACTGGCCATTATATTGCCAGGGCAACGTCTAATGCCGCACTCTACTAAGTTTTCGCAAACATATTCCCCCATGCCTTTAAAGTAGGCTAACTCATCGTCATTTAAACCATCGGGTAATAATAAGCCATTGTCTTGATCTGAATGTAGGGTTTGTTCTTCACGGGCTTGGGAGCCAAAACAAATAAAACTAAAACTACTTGGTGCTACTCCATGTTCTTGTTGATACAAGTAAATTAGCCGCGAGGTGAGTGCATCGGTTAGGCCACTGAGTAATTTGCCAATTAGCGATATGTCGTCAATATTATACGAAAAGCCGCGCAGCAACTCTGGGATCTCTTTGGCGTAGCGTTTTAAATCGACAATAGCGCGCGCTTTATAAATACGACCTATAAGTTGTACCGGGTCGCTTTTTTGCTGGCGTAATAAATCGGTACTGGTGATCATTCCCAAAGGTTTGTGGTTTTCGTCAAGTACTGGAATATGATGAATATTATGTTTAAGCATTAGGTGCAGCGCTGAAAAAACCCGGTTATTTTCAAAAATAAACTTGGGTTTTGCTGTCATTATGCTGCTTACGCTTTGCTGTGGATCAACTTCATCTGCCAGTACCCGATTACGTAAGTCGCGGTCGGTTACTACCCCAACTAAGTGCGCATCTTGGGTGATCATAATAGATGACACACCATACTCTTGCATTTGTTTTGCCGCGTGGCGAATACTCGAATCTGGCGTTAAAGTAATGGCTTTTCGGGTCATTAATTCCGATATTTTTCTCTCCGACCAGCTTTCAGTTTTACTTTTATAATGTGATGAGAGTAAGCGGTTTGCATGAGCGCGAACAAAATATTGCTCAAACGGTTTATATTCACGGCGCAAATAATCAAACGGCTCCTGAGGCAGCATATACACTATGCCCTCTTTTTGTACTTCCAACCTGTTTTGCATCGCCTCACCGGTTAATAACGATGGAAAACCAAAATAATCACCTTGTGCTAAACGCGTAACTATATCGCCTTTACTATCCACTAAATCGTATAAGCCTGAGCGAATTAAAAATAACTTAGGATGCTCACTTTGCAGCCATTGTGCTTGGTTTTCACGGTTGAGGTAAGCAATATCAAGGTGCTTTACAAAATAACTGCAAGCACTCGCCTCAAGCATGCTAAACGGGGCCTGCATAGTTACAAATTGGGTTATATCTTGCTGCTCTGCACTCATAGTTACGCTCGTTAAGTGATTTATATAAGGTTTAATGTAATCATTTATTAAACAAATAAAAAGCCCGACTTAAGTCGGGCTTTTGGTACTTTTATTGCCTGTTAAGCAAATAGATTTAGTGATCGTGAGCTTCACTAGACCCTTTAGGATTACGAATACCTTCAACCAACTGCTGAATTTCCAGTGGTGTCGGTTTAGTAAATTTAAGTACTATTGCAGCAACTGCAAAGTTAATTATCATACCTACTAAGCCAATACCTTCAGGCGAAATACCTAAAAACCAATGCTCGGCACTATTAAGCTCTGGGCTAACAAACTTAAAGTAAATAATATAACCGGCGGTAAAACTAATACCCGTTACCATGCCAGCAATTGCGCCTTCTCTGTTCATTGCTTTAGAGAATATACCCATAATAATAGCTGGGAAGAAACTCGCTGCCGCTAAGCCGAAGGCAAATGCGACCACCGATGCCACAAACCCTGGCGGGTTAATCCCAAAGTAGGCGGATATAACAATAGCGACCATGGCAGCTAACCTCGCTGCGAGTAACTCTTGCTTATCGCTAATATTGGGCTTAAGGGTTCGCTTGAGTAAATCGTGCGATACGGAGGTAGAAATAACTAACAGTAAACCTGCGGTTGTTGATAATGCTGCTGCAATACCACCGGCAGCAACTAGGGCAATAACCCATGCTGGTAAGTTAGCAATTTCTGGATTAGCAAGTACCATAATGTCGCGGTCAACATCTACTTCATTAGCACTGTTTGGATCGTTGATGCTGCCTGAAGTGTAAAACATTTTGCCATCACCATTTTTATCATTAAAGGTAATTAAGCCGGTACGTTCCCAGTTTTTGATCCACGTTGGTGCTTGTGCATACTCAGTACCGCTACCATCTTTACCGTTAATTGTATCAACCATGTTTACGCGAGCAAATGCAGCAACTGCTGGTGCTGTAGTATAAACAATAGCAATAAACACTAAGGTCCATGCCGCTGATATACGCGTATCTTTAACGCGAGGTACAGTGAAAAAGCGAACAATTACATGTGGTAAACCTGCAGTACCCACCATTAATGCACCGGTAATAGCAAATACATCAATCATGCTCTTAGAGCCTTCGGTATACTGAGAAAAGCCCAATTGCGAACTTATGCCATCTAGCTTATCAAGCACATAAGCACCTTCTCCGCCAATTAGTGTGGCACCAAAACCAGTTTGTGGCAGGAAGTGACCTGTCATCATCATAGAGATAAAAATGGCCGGTACTAAGTAAGCAAATACCAGCACACAATACTGTGCAACCTGCGTATAAGTAATACCTTTCATACCACCTAAAACAGCATAAAAGAATACAATAACCATACCTATGTATACACCGGTTTCAATTTCTACTTCTAAAAAGCGAGAAAAAACCACGCCTACACCACGCATTTGCCCTGCAATGTAGGTAAAACAAATGAATATGGCACATACAATTGCCACTAAACGTGCGGTACGTGAGTAGTAACGGTCGCCAATAAAGTCTGGCACAGTAAACTTGCCGAATTTACGTAAGTAAGGCGCTAAACACATGGCAAGTAATACATAACCACCTGTCCACCCCATTAAGTAAACGCCGCCGTCGTAACCCGCAAACGAAATAATACCCGCCATTGAAATAAACGACGCCGCGCTCATCCAATCGGCAGCGGTTGCCATACCATTAGCTAAAGGAGGTACGCCGCCACCCGCTACATAAAACTCTTTAGTTGAACCCGCTCGGGCCCAAATTGCAATGCCGATATAAAGCGCGAAGCTTAAACCAACAATTAAAAACGTGAGTGTTTGAACATCCATTGCTTAGCTCCTATTCGTCTACGCCATATTTTTTATCTAACGTATTCATTTTGACTACGTACACAAAAATCAAAGCCACAAAGGTATAAATTGAACCTTGCTGGGAGAACCAGAAGCCAAGTTTAAACCCAAAAAAACGTACTTCATTAAGTACATCAACCAGTAATATGCCAAAACCAAATGACACGACAAACCACACTGCTAATAATTTAAATAACAGTGAAATATTTTCCGCCCAATAAGCTTTTGCTTGTTCTTCATCTTTAAAAGCCATTTTTATTTTCCCCTTTAAGCATCACTAAAAAGTAATGAGTGGTTTATTTTTCATCTACCAATTTAGCAACGCAATGCAAATATTGAATTGCGACCATAGTCGTAACAGCCTGTTAACTTTTAACTAAAAAATCAGCATTTAGCAGATATTAAAATTAAAAATCATTATTTTTCAGTTATTTAAAAAATTAATTAGAGAATGTTTGTTAATATTTTGCAAGAATTTAGATTGCATGCGACATTAGTCTTATACTGTATTGCTATAATTTAATGTTTGTAAATAGTATTTAAAAACAACAACTTAAACTTATAAATAAATATCGCACCCACACTTAATTCAAGCTCTGGTATTGTGTATAGTCCATGCTAGTTGAGTGCATATTCAAAAAGGTTTAATAAATACATGACTGCCGTACTAATTTTTGTTGCTTTGAGCTATATAGGGGTGCTGTTTTGGCTCGCAAGTTGGGGCGATAAAACCACGCCTTTGGCTAAGCGTATTAGTCACCACCCTTTTGTGTATGCATTTTCACTGGGTATTTATTGTACATCTTGGACCTACTACGGCTCGGTAGGAACTGCAGCCACAAGCAGTTGGAGTTTTTTGCCAATATTACTAGGCCCCGCATTATTATTTTTTTTCGGCCAAGGCTTTTTACGTAAATTAGTTTTAGTGAGTAAAAAGCAAAATATTACTACCATTGCCGACTTTATTTCTGCCCGTTATGGCAAGCGCCAAACCACCGCTATTATGGTGACTTTAATCGCGCTACTAGCGACTATTCCGTATATTGCGCTGCAATTAAAAGCGCTCAGTTCGAGCTTTTTACTGCTGCAAACAAGTAATAAAATATCTGGAGATATAGTCGCCCTGTCGGCAACTTTAATTATGGCGTTATTTGCGATATTTTTTGGCACTCGAAAAGTTGATGTCACTGAATATCGCTCAGGGCTAATGCTTGCTGTAGCGTTTGAATCTCTCATAAAATTAATTGCACTCATGGCGGTGGCTGGGCTGGCTGTGTATTCTTTATTTAACTTACCTGAGTCTTATGCTAATCAAGTAGACGAGCCTTTGTGGACACACTGGGCCGACTTTGACTTTTTTAGTTTTAACTTTATTGGCCAGTCATTAATGGCTGCGGCGGCTATTATTTGCCTACCGCGTCAGTTTCATGTGACCGTGGTCGACAATCAAGACAAGCGTCATTTATTTACCGCGCGCTGGGCGTTTCCACTGTACTTATTACTTACCGCAGCAATGATTTTTCCAATAGCAACTGCCGCTATTCACCCAGAAATAGGCCGTAGCTTTTCACCCGACAGCTTTGTTTTAGCCCTGCCAATGCTGCACTATAATGCCTTTTTAACCACCTTCGTTTTTATTGGTGGCTTGTCGGCTGCCACTGCTATGATAGTGGTAGCAACACTCACTTTAAGTACTATGATTTCAAACGATGTAGTACTGCCCCTAATACTGCGTCGCAAATTTAAACGCAACTTAATAACCACCAGCTATAGATCGAGAATACTATTAGTACGACGCTTTGCTATTGCCGGTATTTTAACCTTGGCTTATTTTTATCAGCATTGGTTTGGTCACGGAAGTGCATTAGCGAGCATGGGCTTGGTGGCATTTTCGTTAGTAACCCAATTATTACCCGCTATTGTAGGTGGTTTATATTGGCGAAAAGGCCATGCTTATGGCGTTTATGCGGGCTTACTTGCAGGCTTTATATGCTGGGTGCTGTTTTTAATGCTGCCTATTTTAGATGCTGGCAACACGCTAAATAACGAGCTACAACAAACCCTTATGACCCGCGGCACGCTGATTGCGTTATTTGCTAACATAGGTTGTTATATTAGCTTTTCGTTAGGGGCTGAGGAGCGATTAATTGATAAAATTCAGGCTGCTGCATTTGTTAACCCAAAAGATCAGACTATTTTATCAAAGCGTTTAAATAAAGATGTTAAAGCCACAGTATACGACTTTAAAATACTGCTACAGACCTTTTTAGGTATTCAGCGCAGCCAGCAAGTATTAGCCAATTATGCCCTAGCCCATCATTTAAGTGACAACAACGCGCACCCCAAACCTGAGTTTATTGCTTATTGCGAACGTGCGTTAACCGGTGTGCTTGGTGCATCGTCGGCTCAGGCATTAGTGCACACTGTATCGTCTGGTAAGCGCATGGCATTTGAAGAAGTGGTTAACTTTTTTGATGAAACCACCCAAGCACTGCAATTTAACCAAAACTTATTGTTTACCTCGCTTGAAAACTTAAGCCATGGTCTTTCTGTGGTCGACAAAGATTTAAAACTTGTTGCTTGGAATAAACGCTATAGCGAAATGTTTAATTACCCTGAAGGCTTTTTAGAAGTGAGCCAACCGGTAGAAGACATAATACGTTACAACGCAGAGCGTGGTGAATGTGGTCCAGGCGAAATAGAACGCCATGTAGATAAGCGGGTTCGTCATTTAAAAAATGGCACCTCGCATCATTTTATTCGCCACCGCCGCAACGGCCAAGTGTACGAAATGATAGGTAACCCTTTGCCTGATGGCGGCTTTGTTACCAGCTTTTCAGACATAACAACACATATTAATACTCAAAATGCGCTGGAAGAAATTAATATCGATTTAGAAAACCGCATTGAGGCGCGTACTCAAGAAGTACAAACCATTAATAAAGACCTTCAAGCGCAAATAGATAGCCGAGTTCAAACTGAGCAGGCACTAACTTTAGCCAAGCGTGAGGCCGAAAAAGCCAACGACAGTAAAACCCGCTTTTTAGCACTGGCGAGCCACGATATTTTACAGCCATTAAATGCCGCGCGTTTATACCTTGCCGCCATTGACGAAAAGCAGCTCAATAGCACTAATCAAAATAATCTTGATAAACTAGGAGACAGCCTAGACTCTACCGTGCATTTAATGTCGGCTCTGCTCGAAATAGCCAAGTTAGAACAAGGCGCAATGGCGCCTACGCCCCGCCACTTTTGTATTGACGATATTTTGCAACCGCTTAAAAGCGAGTCGAGTATTTTACTCAGTGTAAAAGGGTTATCGTTCAAAGTGCTTTCTAACCAACAAATAGTGCACAGCGATATTACTTATTTACGACGCATTATCCAAAACCTGCTCTCTAATGCAATTAAGTACACACAAAGTGGTAAAGTTTTAATTGCCTGTAGAAACCGTAAACATAGCCTGCGCATAGAAGTATGGGATACAGGACAAGGGATCAGTGAAGCAGAGCAAGCTAAAATTTTTAATGACTTTTACCGGGTTGAGGCTGGCGACAATAAAGGCATAGGCTTAGGTCTAGGAGTAGTAAAAAGAATGGCTGACTTACTCAGCTTACCGCTTGATGTATGCTCAGTGCCTAATAAAGGCAGCCGCTTTAGTATTGAAGTACCTTATGGTGATGCAAAATTTGTACAGCATAAAAGTATTGCTAATAGTGTAATGGAAAACCGCGCCGCCATTAATATTGTTGCCGTTGACGACGATCCTGCCAATCTAGCTGCCATGGCAAGCTTACTCAACAAATGGCAAGCCAATTACACCTTATTTGATAACGTTGAACAGGTGCTTGCGCACGCTAATGAGCACAGCGCACCCGATGTGATTTTAATGGATTACCAGTTAGGTAATGATTGCGACGGCATAACACTTATAAAAACCCTGAGAGATATTTGGCAACACCAAGTCCCTGCTATCTTAATAACAGCGGTGCGCGATGAAGAGCTTAAACTAGAAACTAAAGCGGCTAATATTCATTATCTAAGTAAGCCTATTAAACCGGGCAAACTAAAAGCGCTGCTAAATCACAGTACTTAAAAATTATACCCAGCCTGTTAGTAATAGCGGGCTGGGTTTTCCTTTACTTTATTTTATAAAGGCTTAAGCAAGGTTAGCGCGGCTTCTCAGCTTTTGAAACAACCAGCTAAGCCCGACTAAAGATAACCCTAATCCAATAAACGATATCGCTTTTAGTAAACCTGTTAAGTTTGCCATATCGATTAAAAATACTTTTAAAATAACCGCGGCCAATAAGCCTAAACCTACTTTTTGTATTAGTAGCTGATTTTTAAGATGGCCCACAATAACCGTACTTGCTCCCAGTACTAGCCAAATAATAGAATAGCTGTAAAGCTCAGCGTTACCTACCCCCTTAGATAAGTAAATATACGCCCCTTGCCAATATTGACGAATTAAACTGTTAATTGCCAAGAAGGTAAATATTCCCGCAATTGCGAGAACTATTGCAATTACCTTAGTATTTATAGCTTTGCTATTTATAGTTTTAAGTAACCTTGCTAACCACAAAGTTAACCCTGCAGGTACTAACCATAATAACAATAACCAGTTAAATATTGGCGTTGTACCAATATCTATTGCACTCAATAACGGATTGTCGTCAACTAAGGTTTTTAGTGCAAACACACCAGCTAAGCCCGCCAATGCAAAGCCACCAATGCGATACAGTTTTGCTAAACTCCCTGCTATTCGCGCGCGATATAAATACACACAACCTAACCCAAGCCAGTTACAAACCAGTAATACTTGCTCGTAAAAACTCAATGAATCAAATTGTGGATAATGCCCTACTAGCTGATAACTGGTTTCGGTGGTAATAAATAATGCCAAGCAATGCAGCGCTGCACCTTCTAGCCATAACTGCATTTTTGATGTGTTAAAACATCTTGCTGCAACATAAAATAGCACCGTACACAGCGGGTACACCACTATACTCCAGTGCAAACCAAAAATAGTAAGAGCCTCGTAACTTGGTGTCCAAGGTGAGAAAGTTAGTCGCAATAATAATGCTGCCACCAGTGCTTTAATAGGCCAATGTGGCATAGGTATGCTGTGGCGTTTGATCAGCAAGCTAATCAATAACACTTGAATAGCCAGCGCTATGGTTAAGCCACTGTCGTTTAATAGCATAGTAATCGCGAGCGTAATATTAGCATTTGCTGCTATCCAGTAGGTAAAACGCTGATACAAACTAGCACTGTGCTGCGCACTTTTTATTAAAACAGCACTACCAACAAGTAATATAACTGCCCAAAGCGGATACGCTGTACTTAACGCTGAATTAGGAATAAGTGCGTATAACGTGGCTATCATTAAAAATAAACTAAATGCGCCGGTAATATGAAATGCCAAGCGCTTAGGAAACTTACGACCAAAATAAAGGCCATAAGCAGTCAAAGTAAAACCTAGTATTAAACCTAGTCCATATTCTTGTTTAAATATAAACAAGGCATCATCAAAATCAAAAGTTTGCTGGGTACTGACTAAAACGACCAGGGCTATGACTAAACACACAGCTTGCCATAAATCCCAGCGGCTATTTTTTAATACTAAAAACAGCATTAGCACTAAAGTTATTAAGCTAAATATCTGAAACTGCACGTCGAACCTATGCAATAGCATCATCAAAATAAACGGTGCGGTAAACACTAACATTAACGGGTGATCGGGCAGTACGTTAATTAAACGCTTTAAGCTGTGCGGTCGAAACTCTATTAGCGCAAACCTTACCCCTAAACGAGGGATAGCTACGAGGCCAATAATACTGGCGACTGCATAAACACCCAGTAACCAAATGGTGCTGCTTTCGAGTAAAACAAAACCCGCTAAGTACCAAAAAACATGCCCAGCCCAGAGTAAATACCACAGCCAAATACGCTGTACTTGGTGCGCCACTATGGCGGCAAATAAACTAACAAAGCCAACATACATAAATAAAGAAAATAAATTAACGCTATTACTACTAACCCAAATAGGCACGCTGTAGGCACCAATAATGCCCAAAACAGCAAGTAAAGGGCCAAACTTAATTGCCATAACGCTTGCACTTAAAGCTATAATCGCCAATAGCACAAATGCAACAGTGGAGCTAAGCATGGCGTAGTTACTGTAAGCAAGTAAGGCTAACGCAAAGCAGGTAATAAAGCCGCCACTAGCAAGGGCTGCCGGAATATAATTATTAAACCCTTCAAATACAATGCGTTTATAATGTAAATACCCTGCAGCTGCTATTAAACCAAGGCCAAATAGTGCACCTAAACTCAACCGCATAACGGGCGAAAGTAACCCAGCTTCTAAGCTGTATTTTGCTAAAAAAATACCGCCAAACGCAAGCGCTATCGCGCCTATCCAGGTCATCCAGTTTTCTTCAAATCCTGCACGTAATTTATTAAATAATGTATGTAAAACGCTAGGTTTTTTAGGGAAGGTATTTGTTTTAGCTGTTTTAGTAACTGCAGCTTCATTGCCGCTTATAGCCGCAGTTTTTACCTGCGTTGAAACAGTTGCTGGTGTGCTTACTCGTGGTTGTGGTTGCGCTTGTGGTGGCGCTTGCTTACTAGCAAGCGGTGTTAATTGCTCTTGTTGCTGGAGTAAACTATTAACTTTAGCTGTTAACTGCACAACTTGTTGCCTTAAACTTTTAAGCTGTGTAAGTGCAATAAACCCGCAAATAGCGCCTGCTATTATCGCTAATATAAATAGCCCTACTAACCCAATCAACTCATCCATGGCATGCTCTTATTATTTTATTTAATATAAATTAGCGGTATTAAATTACCGTCGTTAACCACCATATACCGATTACAAAAACAGTTAAAGTAATCATGGCTTTAGTTTTATGTTTACTAATAAGTTGCTCGGCTTTATTACCGGCGTAATACACAACTACCGCTAAAGCAAAATATCGTATAGCACGCGAAATTGCGCTGGCTAATAAAAATAACCCGAGGGAATATTTAGTCGCCCCCGCTGCCAGCATGGCTATTTGAAATGGAATAGGCACTATGCCTAGCGTTATTACAAACCAGAAGCCTTGATTGTGCATTTGTTGTTTAACATTTTCAAACTGCTCGGGGCTTGAGAAACTATTAATAACCCAATCGCCAACTGCATCAAATAAGTAATAACCCAGCGCATAACCAAATAACGCCCCCACAATACATCCCAAAGTGGCCATTAAAGCAATAAGCCATAATTTTTCACGACGCGCTTGCATTAAGGGTACTAAAACAGCTTCAAGCGGAATAGGTACTATGGTCGACTCTAAAAATGACGCCACTGTAATACCGCTAAGCATATGCTTAGAGTCAATAAAATTACGCGTTTTTTGTTTAAGCTTTTTTTGAATCGCCATAATAACTCCCTTTCATTGTGAATAAAACGCGATTTCAGATGCTTTATCATTACATACT
>Ga0114916_1001449_pt1 | contig 13427 bp, 11 predicted proteins | sample MalvirAntarct_66_FD_83501 | JGI IMG/M metagenome (GOLD analysis project Ga0114916, IMG submission 83501) | Marine viral communities from the Global Malaspina Expedition - Malaspina viral metaG Antarct_66 | ecosystem: Environmental > Aquatic > Marine > Oceanic | place: West Anvers Island... | reverse complement strand
CTACTATATTTTAAAGAACATATTCAATTGTCTTATAATCAGATAGTTGAATAAGCTAAAAATCAAAGTTTTTCGGGAATCCACTTTATTTCTTCTGCTTGCAACTGATATGACAACATCCGTGCCAGTACAAAAAGGTAGTCAGATAGTCTGTTGAGGTATATTAAAACATGTTCGTCTGTAGGTTCTTGCTCGTGTAATAGGGTTGCTAATCGCTCAGCCCGACGGCAGACACATCGAGCGATGTGACAATGTGACACGGTAGTATGCCCCCCAGGTAATACAAAATGTGTCATTGGAGGTAGTTTGGCATCCATCATATCCATTTCAGTTTCTAAAAGGGCTATTTCTTCTTTATCTATTTTAGGGATATTAAGTCTTTCTTTACCGCTTTTTAGAACTTGTTTTGCTGGATCTGTTGCTAAAATTGCTCCTACCGTGAAGAGTTTATTTTGTATGTGGATAAGAATTTCTTTAGATCTTGAGTCAATCTCTTGGTCTCTAATGAGTCCAATGTATGAATTGAGTTCATCAACCGTTCCGTAGCTTTCAATTCTAATATGATGCTTTGGGACGCGCGTACCGCCAAATAATGCTGTGGTGCCTTTATCACCTGTCTTTGTGTAAACTTTCATTTTGGATTGTATTTATTTTCTTTGAAGCCGCTAAGATATTATTTAGTTTTCTCGTCTGTTCGCCTCAAAAAATGCAGCAAATTAATAAGGCCATAATGAGCCATTTAGGTGTTATTGCGTATCTCGTTCCTTTCTTCGTTCTTCATAACTCTTTTTAAAACTACGCTGGTGCCGTTTGCGTTGGTTGCGAGTGTTTCTCTTATTCCAAAGGTATATTAAGGCCAGCAATAGCATTCCGCCAATGATTATAACAAAAGGATTAGAAAGGCTTATTTCCATACCGTGAAGATACAGCCATCAATGGCAAATTCCAAAATTACTGTTGCAGGTAGTTATTTTTTCTGCATGAGCATATTCAGCTGCATGCATTTATGTAAGTGAGAATTAGATGTAGACGATCGCTCCCAGTCTTTTTTATGCTTCTTTTTTCCCCAGGCTACCTTTTTTTCTTTTGACATTGGAAGCATTGCATACAAGAAATACCATTTTGAAGCCCCTAATACGCCTCGTTTTTCAAGGATAGTAAATCCTTGTTTAAATTTCTCGAGGGTTTGTCTATTAAAGGGCCATTCCCAGGCAGCATCACTTTGAAACGGCCGGTATAGTTTCCGAACAAACCAAATTAGATAGCTGGTTTCAAGCGGATCATAGCTAATAATTTGTCCTTTAGCGGCTAGTTTTTTATTTAATTGCACTATTAAATTGTCAACACTTTTAAAATGATGCAAAACACCATAGGCATAAATTAAGTCGAAATTGGAGTCATTGAAATCATCAGAAAAGAAATCCTTACAAATTGCTCGAGCGTTTGGAATATCTTTTACTTTCTGGTTGAGCTTATTAATTGCTTTATCACTCAAATCAATACCTACATATTCTTTACAGTTTTTTGCAATGTAAAGCGAAAGTGAATTCCCAGAATAGCACCCTAGGTCGAGGACCTTTTTATCGGCTAGGTTGCCCATCCAGCTTTTATGTAGTTCATAAGAGCCTTCCAAAATACCGAGCTCTTTACGAATATTTTTAAGTGACTTTTCCCTTACAAAAGACCATATTTTACTGGGAAAGGACTTCTTTTTGTTGTTGTAGAATTCCTGCTGCTTTTTATTTTTATCTAAGGTCTCTTGGACTGTCTCCATAGTGCAAAGATAGCACTATTTGATTTTTTTGTCGCTCTCAACCATACCATCTCTGAGTCTGATTATACGGTGCGCATGTTTTGCAACCTCTTCTTCGTGGGTTACAACAATCACAGTATTTCCTTTTTGGTGAATCTCATCAAACAAGGTCATTATTTCTAATGAAGTTTTAGAGTCTAAGTTCCCTGTAGGCTCATCAGCCAGTATAATAGAAGGGTTGTTTACTAAGGCACGTCCTACAGCAACACGTTGGCGCTGTCCACCAGACAATTGATTCGGCTTGTGATCCATTCTATCCGAAAGGCCAACATCTGTCAATACTTCTTGGGCTCGTTTCGTGCGTACACTTTTAGAGGCACCTGCGTAAACCATTGGCAGGGCAACATTCTCTAGGGCTGTAGTTCTTGGTAAAAGGTTAAAGGTTTGAAAAACGAATCCAATTTCTTTATTTCGAATCTCGGCTAATTCGTCTTGCGTCATATTACTAACGTCTTCGCCACTCAACTCGTAACTTCCAGATGTTGGTGTATCAAGACAGCCTAATAAATTCATGAGGGTAGATTTTCCTGAGCCGGAAGGCCCCATTAATGCTACATACTCACCCTTTTCAATGTCTAGGTCAATGCCTTTTAAAACTTTTACCACTTCTTGTCCTAGCGGGAAGTCTCTTTTAATGTCTCGGATTTTTATGACTAAACTCATAGCTTTTCAAGGTGTTATAAGGGTAATAGCGTACTAATTATTAGCATAAGACGCTAGATTTGATTGGTTGTTACAGCCTAATCGTAAAATGTTCTTTTTGTTGTTCTGTTCGGAAAAAAACGAGACCCAAATAAAAGGTGTCGATGCTAACCTGGACCTCGGGATGGGCTTTGATTTCTTCCCATGCTTCTGTCATCTCCTTGCTCCAATAGATATCGTCAAAAATTAAAACGGTTTCGTTGTGCGCCTTCTTCCGGAGGATGTCAAAATAAGCCAAGGTTTGTTTTTTGCCATGACTTCCATCTATAAATACAAAATCATAAGTCTCTTTACATGCTTCAGAAGTAAAAAAGGATTCGAAATCTATGGGATGTAATTTATAATTTTCAATTCCAAATTTTGAAAACATTGTTTTTGTCACGCACGCTGTATTAGTACATCCTTCGATAGTATTTACAAAGCCGTCATGGTTTCCTAATGCCAAGGCCAAGGCTCCCAAGCCTAATGAAGTTCCTAGTTCTAAGGAGTTCTTCGGTTTTAAGAAATGTACTAACCGAAATAAAAGCTGTTGTCTTTTTTTAGGAATTCCTGCCGTTTTAGCAATGGCTGAAATTGCTCGGGTATCCGTTTTAAAAACGCGTGACCCCACACCAAAATCTGTCACTTTAATTGTGTTGTTGTCCTGCAGTAGTTGACTTCGATAGTTATTTAGCTTGGTGTATTCAGCGTATGAACTTCTATCATAAAAACATTTTGTGACTACATCGAAAATAAAAGGGGAGTGCACCCCGTGTTGATTCGTGGAGCGAAGTAGAAACTTGAAATATGATTTAATTTGATAAAGCATTTTACTATTGCCCGGTCTGGTTGATCATTGCTAAGCTATAACATATTATAGCAAACACAGTTTGATGAGACCTGCTTTTAATGTTGTAATGTTTTATTAACCGCTAGACAGCGCCCGAGGGTACAATTGCTTATTGTTCTAGTTTTTCACTTAATTTAAACCATCGTGTTTCTTTGGTTGTTATGGTATCTATGATCCCTTGTAAAATAGCCGATTGTTTGTTTATCTCATTACCATCCCAGCTTTCGGTTGCGAATTTACGCTGTAGTGACGCTCTATCGCGCTCTAAGGCCGCGATATCCCTTTCTAGTCTGGCATGTTCTTTTTGTTCGTTATAGCTTAATTGTGCCTTCGAATTATCTTTTTTCCAATCGTTTTTTGGTTTTTCGAGCTTCGTTGCATTTGTTTTTTCTGAAGCTTTACTATCCTCATAAATTCTGTAATCTGAGTAATTTCCAGGAAAATCTTGGATAACTCCTTCGCCTTTAAAAACAAAGAGGTGGTCTACAACTTTATCCATAAAATACCTGTCGTGAGATACCACAATGAGGCAACCAGGAAAATCGAGTAGAAAGCTTTCAAGGACATTTAGTGTAACGATGTCCAAATCGTTCGTAGGTTCATCAAGGACTAAAAAGTTAGGGTTTTGTATGAGGACGGTACATAGATATAAACGTTTTAGTTCCCCTCCACTGAGTTTTTCTACAAAATCATATTGCTTTTTTCCTTCAAAAAGAAAACGCTCGAGTAATTGCGAAGCGGAAATTTGTTTGCCTTTTTTTAATGGAATATAATCTCCAAACTCTCTGATAACATCAATTACTTTTTGCCCTTCCTTGATGTTGATGCCTTTCTGCGTATAATAGCCAAACTTAACCGTATCTCCAATAACAACTTTTCCGCTATCTGGATTCATGCCTCCAGTGATAATGTTTAGAAAAGTAGATTTTCCCGTTCCATTTTTACCAATGATTCCTAGGCGTTCGCCACGAATAAAATTGTATTCAAACTTTTCAAATAAATTTTTCTCATCATAGGTTTTTGAAATTTTATGTATTTCAACCACCTTGGTGCCCAAGCGTTCCATGTTGAGTTCCAGTTGCATTTCGTGGTCGTCTCGTCTTTTATGTGCTCTTTCTTTTATTTCAGAGAAGTCGTCAATACGCGACTTGCTCTTGGTTGTTCTAGCCTTTGGTTGTCTTCGCATCCATGCTAGTTCTTTTTTAAAGAGCTGTTTTGCTTTGCCTGTTTCAATTAATTCGCTGTCAATTCGGGAAGTTCGTTTGTCCAGATAATAGCTATAATTACCTTTATAGCTGTATAGTTTACCTTCGTCTAATTCTACAATTTCATTGCATACACGCTCTAAAAAATAGCGGTCGTGGGTAACCATGAATAGTGTGAAGTTTTCTTTGGCAAAAAGCTGTTCCAGCCATTCAATCATTTCCAGGTCAAGATGGTTGGTAGGCTCATCCATAACGAATAAATCTGGTTGCGTTAGCAGCGCATTAGCAAGTGCTAATCGCTTTTTTTGACCACCACTGAGATTGCCAACTTTTTGATTTAAATCGTCCAGTTTCAGCTTATAAAGAATCTGCTTGTATCTAGTTTCAAAATCCCATGCATTATTAGCGTCCATAGCATCAAAGGCAGCCTGGTAGTTTTCAGAATCATCGGGGTTTTCTATCGCCTTTTCATATTGTTTAATGATTTCAAGAATGGGGTTTTCTGAGCTGAGAATGGTTTCTTCAATACTGAGTTTTGTGTTTAAGTTTGGTTCTTGAGAAAGAAAGGCAACTTTGAGGTTTTTCCGAAAAACAACAAGACCCTCATCCGGATGTTCATCACCGGAGAGTATATTAAGCAGCGAGGTTTTACCAGTACCGTTTTTGGCCACAAAACCAATCTTTTGACCGGCATTGATACCAAACGAAATACCCTTAAAAAGCTTACGTTCACCGTATGATTTGGCTATATTTTCTACGGAAAGGTAGTTCATGCTTTTATTTTTGTGCAAAATAAGTGGTTTTCGGTCACTTAAAATAAAATAACCTTCATTATTACATAGGTTGCGCTATATTTGTTTTAAAACAACCCATTTTTTTTATGAAATCTGCGCATCTGTTAATTGCATTACTTGTTGCTGTATGTTTTTCTTCGTGTATCCCGATTAAAAAACTGACTTATTTACAGGAAGATGGAATGGTTTACGATACAATTTTTAGTGTGCGAAAGGTACAGGAGCCTTATAGGCTTCAAATACATGATTTATTAAGCATCCGAATAAAAACACTAGATCAAGAAACTGTAGGGGAAATGTTTAATCCTACTGGTGATGCGGGTCTCAATGCTACAACCGAAGAGAAACTTTATTATGATGGGTTTGTGGTTGATGCGCATGGGAATGTACGTGTGCCTAGTCTAGGTGAGGTTCCTGTTTTAGGGAAGTCTGTCGAAGAAGTTCGTGATGATATAGAGGCCCGACTGCTGCAAGATTTTTTTAAAGAAGAGGCGAACGTCTTTGTGACCGTGAAACTTGCAGGAATTCGATATACTATCAATGGTGAGATAGGCGAGCCAGGATCAAATATTATTTACCGTGATGAGTTAACTATTATGGAGGCTATTGCAAATAGCGGAGATATTACTTTGGTTGGGGATAGAGAGAATGTTGTGATTATTAGACAGTATCCATTAGGGCAAAAGGTGCATCATATTGACTTAACTTCTCTGGAGGCGATGCAGTCACCCCATTATTATATACAGCCCAATGATCTTATATTGATCAACCCACTGCCTCAAAAAGCCATTGGAACAGGCACAACGGGCTTACAGTCTTTCACCACGATATTATCTGTGATTGCGGCACTTACGTCAACAGTTTTATTGTTTATTAGTTTGAAATAGATGAACGAAGAATTTCAAATAAATGATGTTCATTCCACCTTCGATATTAAAGGGTTTCTCTTTAAATTGATGCGTTATTGGCCGTTGTTTTTAATTTCTTTGGCAATCGCCTTCGGAATTGCGTATTACATCAATGTGCGAAAATTGCCTGTCTATCAGATGGCAAATATAATTTCTATCAAAGATGATCAAAACCCATTTTTCACGTCCAATACGAGTTTAACCTTTAATTGGGGCGGTACTACGGATAAGGTGAATTCGGCAGTAATTATTCTTAAATCTCGAACTCACAATGAAAAAGTTGTTGAGCGTTTACAATACTATCTTAATTATGCGAGGGAAGGGGATTATCAACAAGTTGATGGGTACAAACAAACGCCTTTCTTTGTAGAAATTGACGCGACTCAGCCACAGCTTTTAAATAAACAATTAAAAATTGTTTTTAAAGATTCGGTTACGTTTACGGTTAGTTCAGACTTTAAGGCGCAAAATAATAGATTACAAAACTATCAAACCAAAGAGGTTTCTTCTGTATTTGTTCCAGCCGAAAATTTTGAAAAAGAATATAAGTTAGGCGAAAAAATTGCGCTACCATTTTTTAATGCGACCCTTTTTCCCAATAGAGAAATCCGTGTAGTTCCTGGCACGCCTTTTTACATTAGTTTTTCCAATTTTGATGATGTTGTAAAGGAATTTATAGGCATTAGCGTGCAGCCAGAATCAGTTGGGTCTTCGATATTAAGGTTGCGCTTAGTTGGGATGAATAAATACAAACTTGTTGATTATTTGAATACTTCGGTAGCGGTGTTGAGCGAGGATATGTTGGAACGAAAAAACTTATTCGCCACCAAAACAATTCAATTTATCGATAGCAGTTTAACGAATAAGTCTAAAGAACTAGTAGGTTTAGAGGATGAGTTAAACCAATTTAAAAACAAAAACGCCATTTATGATTTAAATGTTGAAGGGAGCGAAATTAATGATAGACTCAACGAACTCGATATAAAAGAAGATGAGATAAATCGAGAAATTAATTATTACAATGTCTTAGAGGATTACCTCATTCGTAAATCAGATTATCGAAATGTTCCTGCCCCTTCGGTTGCAGGTATTTCCGAAGGGAGTATTGTTGCAGGTGTTGGGAGAATTGTAGGTCTAGCGGAACAACGTAACAGGCTTCAATATTCGTATAAGGATGGTGCACCTATTTTTGCGGATATCGATCGACAAATTGATGCAGTTAAAGTTGTACTATTAGAAAATATAACCTCGTCAAAAGGATTGAAAAATCAAGAACGAGCTTCTATTAATACCGATATTGGTAAATATGAATCTGAAATTCGAAAGTTGCCAAAGGAGCAACAAGAATTATTGAAAATTGAACGACGTTATAATTTAAGTCAAGGTGCTTATACTTTTTTTCTATCGAAACAAAGTGAAGCAAAATTAGTGAAAGCTGCTAATGTGAGCGATGTTTTGGTTATAGATCATGCTAAGGATACCGGTGGGGGAAAGGTTGGGCCTAATACCCAGCTTAATTATATGTTGGCAGTCTTGTTTGGGTTCTTGCTCCCTTTTTTCACAGTATTTCTCAGAGTGTTTTTTGACACCAAGGTTCATGGCATAAAGGATATAGAACGCCTCTCGAAAATTCCTATCTTAGGGGTCATAGGAGAAAATAGGGGGGAGAGTAACTTAGCAGTACTTAGTAAGCCAAAATCATCTATAGCAGAATCTTTCAGAGCCTTGCGTTCAAGTCTGCAGTTCATATACAAAAAACAAAACATTGAAGGAACAAAGACGGTTTTGGTTACTTCCAGTGTTAGTGGTGAAGGGAAAACTTTTGCCTCGATGAACATTGCTTCGGTTTTTGCTTTAAGCGAAAAGAGAACATTATTATTAGGTTTAGATCTTCGGAAACCAAAGATCTTTGGTGATTTTGATATCAATAATGATATTGGTATTGTGAACTATTTGATTAACGATGCATCCCTTGAGGCAATAATCCAGAAAACACATATGCCCCATTTAGATGTTATAACCTCGGGGCCTATTCCACCCAACCCTTCAGAATTGCTTATGACAGAGCGCATGGGGGAACTATTTGAAATTCTGAAGAAGGACTATGACTATATCATTTTAGATACACCACCGTTGGGTTTAGTGGCGGATTCTTTAGAGTTAGTGAAGTATGCTGATGCTACTGTATATATGGTGCGTCAAAACTATACGAAAAAAGACATGTTTGGTCTTATTAACGAAAAGTACAAAAGTGGCGAGATTGGCAATATTAGTTTTGTGTTGAACTTTTTCCAAGAGAAAGGAAAAGGCTATGGCTACGGCTACGGAAGCTACGGAAATGGGTATTATGAAAATGATAAGCCACCTAGTTTGTGGAAACGAATCGCAAATTTTTTTAAGCGAAAACGAAAATGATTTAAGTTGATTTAGTTTGCCAAGGTTTTTTAAATATGCTAACAAAAACACAAAAACGTATGAAACGCATATTTGATTTGGCGCTAGTTTTAGTGCTGATACCAGTTCTTGTGTTGCCAATATTTATTTTGTTTTTAATAGCTTCTATAAGCACTCAGAGAAATGGTTTTTTTGTTCAAAAGCGCGTAGGTCAATATGGAAAACTGTTTTGTTGCTATAAATTACGATCGCTAAAAGGTGAAAATCACCTAGATGTGAATGCCATGAAAGCAAGTGAAACAGCTTTTGGAAAATGGCTTCGGAGATCTAAATTGGATGAGCTTCCACAGTTGTTTAACGTATTAAAAGGCGACATGAGTTTTGTGGGGCCGCGGCCGGATTTGCCTGGGTATGCAGATACATTAGAAAATGATGATAAAATCATATTATCAATAAAACCAGGAATCACGGGTCCAGCGACTTTAAAGTATAAAAATGAAGACGCATTGTTATTGAAACAATCAAATCCTCAAGATTACAATGACAGGGTGATTTGGCCTGATAAAGCAGCAATAAATAAAGAATACATCAAAAATTGGAGCATACGGAAAGATTGTACTTTCCTTTTTGCTTCTGTGATAAGATAAGAAAGAGATGAAAGAAAATCCCATCATCGGTATTATTGGCCTTGGTTATGTAGGTCTTCCGTTAGCAGTTGCCTTGGCCGAAAAATATCGCGTAATTGGTTTTGATATTAATAAACAGCGTATTGTTGACCTTAATGCAGGGGATGATAATACCTTGGAGATTGCATCAGATAAATTAAAGCAGTCTATGAACATTGTTTCCAACGCTGGTTTATCAGTAACATCTAATGCATCAGACCTGGAGGTTGCCTCTGTTTTTATCGTTACTGTTCCAACACCAACAAACAAATACAATCAACCTGTACTTATTCCATTAGAAAAGGCGAGTGAAACAGTGGGTAACGTCCTTAAAAAGGGAGATGTTGTGATTTATGAATCTACCGTTTATCCGGGGGTAACAGAAGAGATCTGTGTTCCAATTTTGGAAAAGGTAAGCGGACTTAAATTCAATGCCGATTTCTTTGCGGGGTATTCTCCGGAGCGAATTAACCCAGGAGATAAAGAGCATACCGTAACTAAAATCATGAAAGTAACTTCTGGTTCAACTCCAGAAGCAGCGAAGTATATTGATAATTTATACGCTTCTGTGATTAAGGCAGGAACGCATTTAGCACCCTCAATTAAAGTGGCTGAAGCCGCCAAAGTTATCGAAAACTCGCAACGCGATATCAACATTGCATTTGTTAATGAACTCGCTAAGATTTTTAGATTACTTGATATTAATACCCAAGACGTTTTGGAAGCTGCGGGGACAAAATGGAATTTTTTAAAATTTACTCCGGGGCTCGTGGGAGGGCATTGCATTGGTGTTGATCCCTATTATTTAGCTCAAAAAGCTCAGGAGGAAGGTTATGTTCCAGAAATTATTTTAGCGGGTCGGCGTATGAATGATGGTATGGGGAATTATGTGGCTCAAGAAGTTATAAGGCTTATGATCCAAAAAGAATGCCAGGTAAAGAATGGGAATATCCTTATTTTAGGTATGACTTTTAAAGAAAATTGCCCAGATATTCGCAATAGTAAGGTGATTGATGTTATAGATGAATTCAAGAAATACAACCTGAATATTGATGTATATGATCCATGGGCCAATGCGGAAGAAGTGCAAGATGTATTCGGAATCACATTACTTTCAGAAATAAGTCAATTAAAACAAAGCTATGATGCCATTGTGCTAACGGTCGCTCACGCTGCTTTTGCTACTTTTGATATTTCAGGCTATACTAAAAATTCATCCGTAGTATTTGATGTGAAATCATTTCTTCCGAAGGAAAAAACAGATGGGAGTCTATAGGGGTGGAAAGTGAGAAGTGGAAAGTTAAAAGTTAAAAGTGGAAAGTGGAAAGTGAAAAGTTAAAAGTGAGAAGCATGAATAAAATTAACGATTTGTACAAAACAAAATATCATACAGAAGATCTTTCAAAGTTCAGCTTTCTAGTGACTGGAGGAGCTGGTTTTATTGGCGCTAATTTGGTAGCGTACCTGCTCAATTTTGGAGCGAAAAAGGTGCGTGTTCTAGATAACTTAGCCACTGGAAGCCTTGAGAATCTAAGAGCATTTGAATCAAATCCTTCCTTTGAATTTATGAAGGGTGATATCCGTGATTTGGAAGTATGTAAAACCGCCATGCAGGATATTGACTATGTTTCTCATCAAGCCGCATTGGGTTCTGTGCCAAGATCTATCAATGACCCAATTACTTCAAATGACGTGAATGTCTCTGGTTTTCTGAATATGTTAGTTGCCCAAAACGAAAGCAAATCTGTAAACCGATTGGTGTATGCAGCGTCAAGTTCTACCTATGGTGACAGCAAAACCCTTCCGAAGAAAGAAGAAACCATAGGGAAACCCATATCACCCTATGCAGTGACTAAATTGATTAACGAAGTCTACGCAGACGTCTTTTATAAAACCTACGGAACCAAGACCATTGGGCTACGCTATTTTAATGTCTTTGGTCCCAAACAGCGCCCTGATGGCGCATATGCTGCGGTTATTCCATTGTTCATGCGAGCATTACAGAATGACCAAGCACCAAAAATAAATGGTGATGGAGAGCAGACTAGAGATTTTACTTTTGTAGAGAATGCCGTACAAGCAAATGTCCGTGCTTTTTTTGCTTCGGAAGAAGCCGTTAACGAAGTGTTTAATGTGGCCTATGGAGATAGAATAAGTCTCAATACGCTTTGGAAAGAGCTTCAAGAAATTTCAGGAAAAAGTATTGAAGCTGTTCACGGACCTTCTAGAAAAGGGGATGTTCGAGATTCACTTGCAAATATTGATAAGGCGAATAAACTTATAGGATATGAGCCTTTGTTTTCTGTTGCCGATGGTTTAAAAATTACGTGGGAACAATTCAGTAGCGAATGAACGGAAATAACGACAATTGGTTGTTTGAAATATCAGCAAAACGAAAGCTGATAGATCTAAATTTTAAAGAAATTTGGAGGTATCGAGATTTACTATTTTTATTTGTAAAACGTGATATTGTAACCGTTTACAAACAAACGGTCTTGGGGCCGCTTTGGTTTTTTATCCAACCCTTATTTACTTCGGTGATTTTCACCTTGATATTTAATAATATCGCTTCCATAAGTACCGGGCTAATTCCAGCCTTTTTGTTTAATTTATCTGGGATCACGGCTTGGAATTATTTTAAAGTTTGCTTAATGGGTACGTCCAATACTTTTAGAGCTAATGCAGGTATATTTGGGAAAGTATATTTTCCCAGATTTATTGTGCCACTTTCAAAGGTGATTTCCAATTTGGTTAAGTTTGGAATTCAAATGCTTATCCTAGTTGGATTTTATTGCTATTATGTGTTTTATAGAGGCGATGATCTTAGTCCCGATTTACATTTACTGCTATTTCCAGTATATGTAATTTTAATGGCAGTGTATGGCTTAGGAATAGGAATGATACTTTCAACCTTGACAACAAAATATAGAGATATTTCATTGTTATTAAGCTTTGCAATTCAGCTATTAATGTATTTGTCTGCGGTGCCCTATCCAATAAGTCAATTTAAAGAAAAGGCACCAGAGTATGCTTGGATTGTTGATTTTAATCCAATCGCTCAAATCATTGAGGGCTTTAGATATTGTTTATTTGCTACGGATAATTTGCAATTCAACATGCAGGGATTACTTTATATTTCCATAGTTGGAGTCGCCCTTTTTTTAATAGGACTCGGATTGTTTAATCGTACCGAAAAAACATTTATTGATACCGTATAATGAGTAATATAATATTAAAAGCAGAAAATATAAGCAAACAATACCGTTTGGGTCTTGTGGGAACAGGCACCATTGCGCATGACCTCAACAGGTGGTGGCATCGCATTCGTGGTAAGGAAGATCCGTATTTAAAATTGGGATCAGTCAATGATCGTAGTGCTAAAGCAAATTCGGACTATGTATGGGCACTTCGTGATATTAACTTTGAAGTGGAACAAGGAGAGGTGCTGGGGATTATTGGAAAGAATGGCGCTGGTAAGTCTACGCTTTTGAAATTATTATCACGCGTAACCAGTCCAACTACAGGGAGTATTAAAAGTAAGGGGAGAATCGCATCTTTATTGGAAGTTGGCACAGGTTTTCACCCTGAATTAACAGGCAGAGAAAATATATATTTAAACGGTGCTATTTTGGGCATGACCAAAGCAGAGATTGCATCTAAAATTGATGAAATAGTTGAATTCTCCGGTTGTGAGAGGTATATAGACACCCCTACCAAGCGTTATAGCAGTGGAATGACAGTACGGCTAGCTTTTGCTGTTGCGGCCCATTTAGAGCCCGATATATTGGTTATTGATGAGGTATTGGCTGTTGGCGATGCCGAGTTTCAGAAAAAAGCAATTGGAAAGATGCAGGAGATGTCTTCAGGAGAAGGGCGTACGGTATTGTTTGTGAGTCATAATATGGCTAGTGTAAAGCAATTGTGTACAAGGGGTATGGTGTTAGAAAATGGGAGTGTTTGCTTCGAAGGTAATGTTAAGCAGGCTGTAGATTTATATCTGAATAATAATATTGATAATGATATAACTCGCAAAGTGTGGGGTTTTGGCGAAGAGCCAGGTAATGATACTGCAAAAATAAAATCAATCACATTAAAAACGGAAGGCGATGTTTTTTTG
>Ga0114916_1001448_pt1 | contig 13435 bp, 6 predicted proteins | sample MalvirAntarct_66_FD_83501 | JGI IMG/M metagenome (GOLD analysis project Ga0114916, IMG submission 83501) | Marine viral communities from the Global Malaspina Expedition - Malaspina viral metaG Antarct_66 | ecosystem: Environmental > Aquatic > Marine > Oceanic | place: West Anvers Island... | reverse complement strand
CCAGTTAATAGTCCAACCTTCTGAATACCAGCTTGTTGCAACGTTGCCATCAAAGTCATGATAGCGCCATATTGATTGTTTTGGTCGGCATTAATCATCACTTGTACCGGCTGAGCACCCGCATCACTGCTTTGGCTTTGCAAAGTCGATAGGGTATCAATCAGTTCAGGCTCACTAACAGGTAAGTCAACATTGCTCTCATAACTGATAAAAATCTCACCGTTACCGGTCAGAGATACAATGACTGGTAGCTGGCTTTGACTCATGGTGTTGGTTTGCTCTTTTGGCAAATCAACATCGACGCCAGTAATCAGCATCGGCGCGGTCACCATAAATATCACGAGCAGCACGAGCATTACGTCGATATAAGGAACAACGTTCATCTCCGCATTCAGTGCTTTTTTTTCACGGCGATAGGGACTTTGTTTCATAGACCAGCCACCTGAGTGCCCTGGTTGGCTTGGCTTACTTGAGTGCTAGGCTGCGGGCTTTCATTACTGGTTTCGCGCTGCAGCATACCCGTCATCTCATCACAGAATAAGGCACGTGAATCATATAATCGACTAGATTTGGCGGTAAAATGGTTATAAGCCAATACCGCAGGAATAGCGGCAAACAAACCCATAGCGGTGGCAATCAATGCTTCTGCAATACCTGGTGCTACAGCGGCTAGGGTAGCCTGTTCATTTTGTGACAAGCCCAAAAAGGCATTCATGATACCCCAAACGGTGCCGAACAGACCAACATAAGGTGCAACGGAGCCGATACTGGCAAGCGTTGTAAGTCCTGATTCCAAAAGTAGCTGCTGACGACCAAGACCCACCCTAAGCTTACGCTCAACGCCATCGATAATGTCATCTTTTGGTTGACGTTTTTTGTGCATTCTTAAGTATTCAGAGAAGCCAACATAAAAAATCTGCTCAAGCCCTTGGCGCTCAGGTGAGCCCTGAATGCCTTGGTACAGTTTTGCCAAATCTTCACCCGACCAAAACCACGTCTCGAACTGTTGGTCAAAATTTCTAGCAGTGCCAAGTCGCTCACTCATACGAAAAATAATCACCCAACTGAGTAACGATGCTAATAATAATAGAGCCATCACGATCTGAACCAGCAGGCTCGCTTGAGTAATAAGGTCGATAATATTTAAGGATTCAGGCATGTAAAGGACTCATGGATAATTAATTTTAGTCATTAGAAGTGGGGCGTTCGTATCAGCCCCTTAGTGTACTGCTAATCTTGGTAAATATCATTAATAATTTGTTATTACATACCGAACAGTTTTTTCCTAAAATTTATGATGACGACACTGTCATTTTATAATATTGTCCATATGGTCAACTATTTTTTGCTCTTTCACTTACAAATCATATCATTCATTGAAATTATCTATTCATTTCAATAAAATGTCATGATTTGTTGCTGTAATTTTTCACAGTGGTTCTATTTTTGGCAAATCATGTGTGGCTAAAGGACTAAAAACATCATCTCTAACTGTAGTTTATAAGCGTCATTTACAGTCGCAATTTGGAAGCGTCATTTATCGTCGCAATTTGGGTGTATTTTTTTTATGTTTGAGTTAAAAGCGACATTTATCAGTACCATTTGATAATGATAATTTACTTACTGCAATTTGGAAGCGACTCCTATGAATGCAATTGAACAATATTTTGGGATCGATGGTCAGAACACCACGATCAAAACAGAGATTTTAGCGGGTGTAACCACGTTTTTAACGATGGCTTATATCATATTTGTCAACCCTAATGTACTTGCTGATGCCGGTATGGATAAAGGCGCGGTATTCGTCGCCACCTGTCTTGCCGCGGCCATCGGTTGTTTTATTATGGGGATTTATGCTCGCTTGCCAGTCGCACTAGCGCCCGGCATGGGACTCAACGCCTTCTTTACTTATGGCGTGGTTTTAGGAATGGGCTATGCTTGGCAAACGGCGCTTGGCGCAGTATTTTTGTCAGGTTGTATCTTTATCCTATTAAGTTTGTTTAAAATCCGTGAAATCATTATTAATTCTATTCCGACCAGTATCAAACAAGGAGTTGTCGCAGGTATTGGTGCGTTTTTAGCCTTTATTGCGCTTCAAACCTCAGGTGTCATCGTCAATAATGATGCGACACTAGTGGGACTTGGTGATATGACCTCGTTTTCACCTGCGATGGCAGCCCTTGGTTTTATTGTTATCGTTGGTTTGTCACATAAAAAAGTACCCGGTGCGGTCACTATTGGTATTTTATTGGTTGCGCTTATTAGCCTTGTCACAGGAAATACGCAGTTTACAGGTATTATCTCAGCGCCGCCGCCTATTGCACCAACCCTGATGCAGCTTGATATCGCTGGTGCGTTCGATGTAGCCATGATTAGTGTTATCTTTGCTTTCTTATTCGTTGATTTATTCGATACAGCAGGCACGCTGATTGCCACCACCACTCAAGCAGGTTTGATTGGTAAAGATGGTAAAATCCCAAATATGGGCAAAGCATTGCTAGCAGATTCGACGGCGACTGTGGCAGGTACAGTACTTGGTACCTCATCAACAACCAGTTTTGTTGAAAGTGTCTCAGGTATTGCTGCAGGTGGTCGTACTGGTTTGATGGCTGTGACCGTTGGTGTGTTGTTTTTACTCAGCTTATTCTTTTCACCACTTGCCGGTATGATTCCAGGATATGCGACTGCGGGCGCTATCTTTTATGTAGCAGTACTCATGATGGAAACATTAAAAGACGTCAAATGGAATGATTTGACAGAAGCCGCTCCGGTTGTGGTAGTGCTATTGTTTACGCCTTTGACTTATTCTGTTGCTGACGGTATTGCGCTTGGCTTTATCACTTATACTGCCATCAAGGTGGTCGCTGGTAAATTCTCTGACATCAGTATTCCTGTTTTGCTATTGACAGTAGTATTACTGGCTAAAATTATCTTTATCTAGTTTTTAATCAATCGACGCGCACTGTTAATTACGGTTGATATTGCTATAGAGATATCAGTTAAGCCCTTCTTATTATCAAATGATAAGAAGGGCTTTTTGGTATTTACTATTCTTATTATATCAAGACAGTAGCGCCAACTATTTGATTCATAAAACAATTAATCATAAATAGTAAATCGGAAATTATAACCAAAGCGTCACGTTTGTGAATGCGTTAATAACTGTTTGTTTTTTAACACTATTATAATTGGCTAAAATGCATAATATTGTTAGTTTGAAAATTTATTTCATGGTAATATGCGGATATTAAGCGCATCACCTCAATCAACGCCGTAGAGGTTTTTCTTATCAGTGAATCAGCATTGCATATTGCCACTTTATATTGCAAACACTCTCCTTTCACTACTAACAAGAAGAAGGCACTAATGCCGCTTAGTTTTATGTTGTTGCCTTTGTATTGTTGACGTAGTCCGTTGCACAGTCAAACGATCTACTTGACCTTTTCCAGCTTATGCTGGATTTTCTCGTTTTTTAATATTGTCGTGTGTTCTGTTCATTGTTATGTATGTTATCGACGCCGAATCACTCACACTGCTTAACAGCTGATTGTGATTGATTGCTGTTTTCGATAGGGTAGATGATAAACCGTTTCAATACTTTAGCGTTACGACGTTGTTTTAGCGCCACAATATCAAAAAGTTTCAATGTTAAAAAGCCTCAGCGCATCACTTATGATGGATTTTCAAGTTATGGAGTTGTTATGAACCCAGTAGAGCAATTTACCCCGCAAGAGCCGATTTTATTTAATCCTATTGATTTGTTATCACCAGAATATATTGCTCAGTCATCAACAGAGCTCCATACGCGTATATCGCCTTTGTATAGCGTGGATGAAGAGCGCTGGTTGACGCAGTTATTGCCACTTGCCAAACCGACAGATGCCGAGCGTGACAGTGCAGCTACGCAGACGCGTCAGCTGGTTGAGCATGTGCGCAATGATGGTAAAGCGGTAAAAATGGTCGACTCATTATTGCTTGAGTACAGCTTGGATACCCAAGAAGGTGTTTTGCTCATGAGCTTGGCGGAAGCCTTGATTCGTGTGCCGGACAATTATACAGCTGATGCGCTGATTCATGACAAGATGAGCGTCGCTGACTGGAAAAAACATCTAAAAAATGACAATGGTTTTATGGTCAATGCCTCAACGTGGGGCATGATGATGACAGGTCGTGTGGTGAGCATCGATAGTGATACCACGGCATCTGGATTTTTGGATCGTATGACCAAAAAGATGGGTGAGCCTGTTATTCGTAGTGCTATGCAAAAAGCCATGCGTATCATGGGACACCAGTTTGTACTTGGCGAAACGATTGAAGGCGCTAATAAAAATAGCCAGCCATATCGCAATAAAGGTTATACCTACTCATTTGATATGTTGGGTGAAGCGGCAATTACTCATAAAGATGCTGAAAAATACTTTAATGATTATTTGCATGCTATCAAAGCCACTGCAAGTGTGAAAGTTAAAGAGGGCATGCCGAAGCCGTCAGTCTCGATCAAGCTGTCTGCATTGCATCCGCGTTATGAAGCCACGCAAGAAGCGCAAGTCATGGGGCTGTTGCGTCAACGCTGCTTACTGTTGATTGAAGCTGCGCGTGAGGTAAATGTCGACCTCAGTATCGATGCTGAAGAAGCCGATCGTCTTGAGATATCGCTAAAACTATTTGAGTCTTTATATCGCGACAATCTAACAGCGGATTGGGATGGTCTTGGTTTAGTTGTACAAGGTTACTCAAAGCGTGCAATTGCTATTTTGGCTTGGCTGGCACGCTTGGCAACTGAGGTTGGCGACCGTATTCCTGTACGTCTAGTAAAGGGTGCTTATTGGGATACAGAAATCAAGTTGGCGCAGCAAAAAGGTCTATCAGGCTATCCGGTCTGGACGCGTAAAGAAGGCACGGATACCGCTTATCTTGCCTGCGCGCGTTTCTTATTATCAGAGCATTTGCGTGGTCTTATTTGGCCACAGTTTGCAACGCACAATGCGCACACGCTTGCTTCAATCATGACCATGAGCTCGCACAGAGACTTTGAGTTCCAGCGTTTGCATGGTATGGGTGATGCGCTTTATGACCATATCTTACAAGCTTATCAAATTCCTGTGCGTATCTATGCACCGGTTGGCGCTCATAAAGATCTGCTGCCGTATTTGGTACGTCGATTGCTCGAAAACGGTGCCAATAGCTCGTTTGTCCATCAGTTATTAGACAAGTCTTATCCAATTGACAAGCTAACTGTACATCCGTATGACAAGCTATTAACCAATGCAACGCTACACAATCCAGATATTCCATTACCGTTAGCTATCTATGGCGCACGCCGTGCCAGCTTTGGTCCCAATATCTTTGTAGAATCGCAGTGGATACCGTTTAAAGCAGCTATCGATACGCATATACACAAAAAATGGTCTGCAACTTCTGTTATTAATGGCAACGCAGTCAATGACAATACGGTAGATGGCGACACTCATCAGCTTGACAAGCAAGCTATATGTGCGCCTTGGAACCATGAAGTCATTGCTGGTGAAGTCATTTATGCCAATGCTACTATCGCACAGCAAGCAATTGCGGCAGCAGTCGCTGGACAAGGCGAATGGCAAGCGGTTGCTACTACTAAACGTGCCGCTATATTGCGTAAAATAGCGGACTTGTATGAAGAAAACTATGCAGAGCTGATGGCATTATGCCAAGTTGAGGCAGGTAAAACCTTACAAGACAGCATTGACGAAATCAAAGAAGCGGTTGATTTTTGCCGTTTTTATGCTGATGAAGCTGAGCGTTTATATGATGTTATTTATGAGTTTACCGATTTGGCAGGCAAGCCGTCGCGTCAAGTTTATAAAGCACGTGGCACCTTTATTTGTATCAGCCCATGGAACTTTCCATTGGCTATTTATACCGGTCAAGTAGTTGCAGCACTGGCTGCAGGTAATACTGTAGTGGCAAAACCTGCCGAACAGACGAGCTTAATTGCTCATTTCGGTGCGCAGCTTATGTATCAAGCTGGCGTGCCAGTAGAAGCATTGCAACTCGTGATTGGCGCGGGCGACGTTGGTGCTGCATTGACTGCTGCGGACGATATCGCAGGTGTTATCTTTACAGGTTCGACCCAAACGGCGCAGCGCATCAACCAAAGCCTAAATGCCCATGCTCAAGTCAGCGGTGAGCTGCCTGTCTTTATCGCCGAGACTGGCGGACAGAATGCCATGATTATGGACTCAACGGCATTGCCTGAGCAAGTGGTTAGAGATGCGGTATTATCTGCCTTTGGTTCAGCAGGTCAGCGCTGTTCAGCATGTCGTATCTTATGTGTACAAGAAGAGATGGCAGATGATTTGATTGAGCTATTGCAAGGCAATATGGCTGAATTAATCGTTGGCAACCCGTTATATGCGACCACAGATGTGGGTCCTGTGATTGATATTGACGCCAAGCGCGGACTTGAAGCGCATATCGAACGCATGCGTGCTGAGCCAACGGCTACGATTTTGGCGCAGACACCGATGAGTGATAGCTCAGAGGTCAGTCAAGATCAAGCAACGTTTGTATTGCCAACGGCGATAGAAGTAAAAAGTATCGATGTGATCGGCGGAGAGCATTTTGGTCCTATTTTGCATGTACTGCGTTATGAAGCACGTGATCTAAATAAGCTGATTGATGCGATCAATGCGACGGGTTTTGGTTTGACATTGGGCATCCATAGCCGTATTGAAAACACAGTAGAGTATATCGAGCGCCGTGCCTTTGTCGGCAATACTTATATCAACCGTAACCAAATCGGCGCGGTCGTCAACGTACAGCCGTTCGGTGGCTGCGGTCTATCGGGCACAGGTCCCAAAGCAGGTGGTCCACATTATGTCGCCCGTCTGATGAGCTTAACGACAGAGCAGTTGGCTAATGAGCAAGTGGCTCTGATAGACAATACCGCTGCAACCAGTACTCAAACAATAATCGCATAAGGAGTAGCACTATGGCGACTGAATTCAAAAAAAATCATGGCCAAGTTTGTGAAACTTGGCGTTTGCTTGGCGCAGTGAATCGTGCCACTTATCTGCAAGAAGCCGCACCAAGACTGGCATTATTGACCGGTGATGCCAATAAGGCAAAGCGTCTGTTCAATCATTTATTGAGCGCCGCACCCATGCTTGACGAAGAGCACCGTATGACTGGTGCGACGGGCGAGTCAAATGACTTGTACGTGACGGGTCGCGGTAAGACGATGGTTGTTGGCGGCGAGTCTGCTCGCGCTATGGCAGTACTTGGGCAATTGCTAGCAGCATTATTAACGGGTAATGAGGTGATATTGCATTGCCCAAGCCAAGATGAGATGTGCATTGAAGCGGCAAAAATCCTCTATGAGAGTGGCATCAGTGATGATGTGCTGAGTGTCGCCAATGACTCGCAAACCGTCACGCTTTTATACATCGATCGCCTTGCGCAAGTTGCCGTCTCTGGTAATCGGCAAGAGGTGCAAGCAGTCAGTCAAGAGCTTGCTAAAACTGATGGTATGTTGACGCAAGTTATTAGCGTCACTGATATGGACGGATTATCAGAGATGCTAACGCCTGATTATCTATACCGCTTCGTCACTGAGCGTGTAAAGACCATTAATACCACTGCCATTGGCGGAAATGCAAGCTTGTTAGAGCTTGGCACATAGAATTAACAGCAACAATTTAATACAGGCAACCAATAATCTCATAAGAAGTTAAAAGATTAGCTTATTGCCAATAAAGAAATAGCTCGAATAATAAAAACGACGATCAGTCATTATTCCCAAATATTTGGTGAGTAATTGCTGGTCGTTTTTTTATGCTTAAATTTAGAGCTAAGATAGGTAGGTATTTTAGTAAATACTCACTTTAGTAATGAAGTTTCTTGGCTTTTCAACCAAAATAAGGTATTTTTTGAGTTGTAAGTTAAACAAAGATGGTGATAATATAAGTTAACCGTTTAGTCAGCAATTATTCACTAAATGGTTAATAAATCCCTTTAACACGGAACGTTGACGTAAGCTAAGCCTCGAAAGCATGTTTTAACGGTGCTTATATTCCTCGATTTTCCGATAGAGTAGTCGTCATTAAGACGATACCCAAACCCTTGATAATGCTTTTGTATTTACTAAAGATGCTCATAGATCATAGGTAAATTAAAAAGTTCAAACCGCAAACAGATTAAGCCTGAGCAAGTCAGTAGTCAGATAGGCAGTCAGCTTATTCAATACAGTTATAACTCTCAGTATTGATGTAGGTATGATGATCATCATCGTATAAATTTTATTAACATGGTAATTAAGTACTCACTTAAGGGCAGCGCATTTGTGTGCAGTTATCCTTTAAGATACTGATTGTTAAGATTTTATGATTCGATTAAAGATAAAGCAGTTTTTTATCTTCCTTTTATTCTGACAGCTGAGCATTGCTATGATTCATTTTTATTTGAACGGTCAATATAAGCAATTAACTGACCTCAATCCGAATACCACGGTGCTTGAGTATTTGCGCTTGCACGAACGCCAGACTGATACCAAAGAAGGCTGCGGCAGTGGCGACTGCGGAGCCTGTACGGTGATGGCGCAGCGCTTACCTAGCAGTGGTGAAGATTCTTCTGATTTGCCTTTTTATACCCTTAACGCCTGTATCACGCTACTGTCATTGATGGATGGTCATCATATAATGACGTCAGCTTATATCGCAGACAATCCTGAACATCATCCAGAACGTGCTTTATTGCACCCAGCGCAGCAAGCAATGGTCGAATGCCATGGCTCGCAGTGCGGGTTTTGTACGCCTGGATTTGTGATGACGCTGGCCAGCACCTACGAGAATCATCGTCTGCAAGTCGCAAAGGGAACCATTAATGATGATTTAAGCTACGATGATATCGTGGCTTCAATTGGTGGCAATCTTTGCCGTTGTACCGGCTATCGTCCTATTATCGAGGCGGGCTTGGCAATGAGTGAGATTGGTAGACAACGCGATGCTGATCAGACGATCGCCAAAGACTTGACCATCAGTTTAGCGACAGATGCGATGGCAAATAGCAGACAAACCGTTTCAAGCGAAATGGGCGCTATTGAGCCTGCGCTTACTCAAGGGTCACGTAAGTTATTCATTCCAAAGTCTGTTGCTGAGCTTAACCAAGTGCTCGCTGCCCATCCAAAAGCGACCATTTGGGCAGGTGGTACGGACTTAGGTTTGAGTGTGACGCAACACTTGGTTGATCACGATATTATCGTACAACTGTCAGCGATTGACGAGCTAAAATCTTGGTCACTGCAAGCGTTAAGCTTAAATACCGATGAGCAGTCTAAAGGCGATAGCGAAGTAGAGTTTTTAGTATTGGGTGCTGGCATGAGCTATAAGAGCATGCTGCCTGCGCTTGAACAACATTTCCCTGCGTTTGCCAATTTGTTTGAACGTATTGCTTCTCCGCAAATCCGGAATATGGGCACTATCGGCGGTAACGTCGCTAACGCTTCACCGATTGGCGATTTGCCTCCCATTCTATTGGCATTAGATGCTCATATTCATCTGCGTCATTGTGCCGCTATTGACAATGCTATCAACAGCGCTACTGACAATCTCAATGTTAATAATGTCCATTCAAATCAAGTATCTAGTAATGATGAAATCATTCCTTTATCTAAATTCTTTTTAGATTATAAAAAGACCAAACTACGTGCTGGTAGTTACGTGGTTGCCCTTCATATTCCGCTAATGCAAGATCATCAGTATCTCTATATTCATAAGATTAGTAAGCGTTACGAAGATGATATCTCAGCGTGCTTGCTTGCTGCACGACTTGATTTGTCAGCGGATGGCATGACTATCCAAGATGCAAAATTTGGACTTGGCGGCATGGCGGCGATACCTTTATTGGCAGCAGAATGTCAGCAGGCACTAATTGGACAAGCAGTAAATGTTGCCAGCTTTGAGCAGGCAGCCCAAAGGCTACCTAATGATGTTTCGCCGATGACCGATGTGAGAGCCAGCCGAGAGTATCGTATGCATGTAATGCAGCGGTTAATTATTAAGTGTGGCAAGCAATTGGTTGCTGATGTGCAAACGGTAGATGCGTAAGTAAATATATAGCAAGTAAGCTCGGCAAGGGCTAAATAGACGGCCCTAGTGTTTGAACTTGCTTGATTATGCTAACTCACCTAATCATCGCATCGCTAAAAGATACAGTCAAAACGCTATTGTTAGAGAGATAGGTTTTGCTAAAAATATAAGAGAGAGCCATTATGAGCCACCATTCTTCATTATTTGACAGCTATAGTACCCGCAGACAGCGTCCACCAAAAGACAAGATTGGCACTCAAGCCAAACATGACAGTGCTATTAGTCACGTTATGGGCACTGCCACTTACGTGGACGATATGCTAAAACCACAAAACACCCTGCATTTAGCAATTGGTAAAAGTGCTCACGCGCATGCTCGTGTATTGAATATGGATTTGAGCGCCGTACAAGCAGCGGACGGGGTAATCGACGTCATCACCTTTAAAGATTTACCAGCCAAGACTGATATAGGAGCAGTGTTTGATGGCGACCCACTCATGGTCGATCAGATCACAGAATATGTCGGTCAAACGCTATTTACGGTGGTTGCCACCAGTCACCGTGCAGCAAAAAAAGCCGTGCTTAAAGCCATTGTGGAATATGAGCCGCTGCCCGCAATCCTCACTATTGATGAGGCGCTAAAGCAAGAGCAGTTTGTACGTCCAAGTCATTTTATGACGCGCGGTGATGCTCAGGCTGAGCTTGGGAATGCACCTACTCGTATTGCAGGGCATATTCATATGCTGGGGCAAGAGCATTTTTATTTGGAAGGGCAAGTATCTTATGTTATTCCTTGCGATGATGGTGGGCTTGAAGTCTATACTTCCTCACAGCATCCGAGTGAAGTGCAGCAGCTGGTCGCCGAAGTGGTCGATTTACCTTTTCATGCCGTGACGACAGTTGTGCGCCGAATGGGCGGCGGCTTTGGTGGTAAAGAAACGCAAGCTGCGGCATGGGCGTGTCTGTGCGGTATCGTTGCCAAACGCCATAATGTGCCAGTGAGTATGCGCTTAGACCGTCAAGATGACATGGTCGTCACTGGTAAACGTCATGAATTTGCCAATCGCTACGATGTCGGTGTCAATGATGCTGGTCAAGTGCTTGGCGTTGATATGCAGCTATCAGGATTGTGTGGCTATTCACCAGATTTGTCCGATGCCATTGTCGATCGGGCGATGTTCCATTGTGACAACGCCTATTATTATCCAGCGGCTCAGATCGCTGGTCATCGCTGCAAGACACATACGGTATCTAATACCGCTTATCGAGGTTTTGGTGGCCCACAAGGTTTGCTGACCGCTGAATACATGATGGATGATATTGCCTACAGTTTGGGCAAAGATCCTCTGCAGGTACGTTTGGCAAATCTATATCAAAATGGTCAAAGCACCCATTATGGGCAGCCAATTGAGCATTTTGATTTGGCGACTATTATGCAGACGTTAGCTGATGATAACGATTATGCTAAGCGCCGTGAGCAAATCACACTCGCTAATCGAAAAGCTGAAGCCGAAGGTAGTGACAAACGTTTTGGTCTGGCTCTAACGCCGGTCAAATTTGGTATCTCATTTACGGTACAGACGCTAAACCAAGCAGGTGCTTTGGTTCATATCTATACCGACGGTACCATTCAAATCAATCACGGCGGTACTGAAATGGGGCAAGGGCTATATATTAAGATTGCCCAAATCGTTGCTAATGAATTCGATGTAGATTTAGATACCGTAAAAGTAACCGCAACTCGTACCGATAAAGTGCCAAATACTTCGCCAACAGCGGCGTCGTCAGGTACTGATATGAATGGCAAAGCGGCACAAAACGCCTGTATTACTATTAGAGACCGCTTGGTTGAATTTGCTACTGAACATTTTGACGTAAGTGCAGAGGATGTCAAATTTGAGCGCAATCATGTCCATATCGGTGATAAAGCAACACTGACCTTTGCTGAAATGGTGTTACTCGCATATCAGCACCGCGTTAGCTTATCTTCTACTGGCTACTACAAAACACCAAAGATATTTTATGATCGCTCAAAAGCGTGGGGTCGCCCATTCTTTTACTTTGCCTTGGGTGCCTCTTGTTCTGAGGTTGAGGTTGATATTTTAACGGGTGAATATAGGGTATTGCGCTGTGATATCTTACACGATGTTGGGCAGTCGATTAATCCTGCAATTGATATCGGTCAGATTGAAGGCGGTTTTGTTCAAGGTATGGGCTGGCTTACTGCTGAAGAGTTGGTTTGGGATAAAAAAGGAAACCTTGCGTCAAACAGTGCCGCCAATTATAAAATTCCAACGGCGCATGACTTACCAAAACAATGGAGCGTCAAACTGTTCGAGCGCAAAAACGAAGAGCAAACTATTTATAACTCCAAAGCCGTTGGCGAACCGCCATTTATGCTAGCCGCTAGCGTTTGGTGCGCGATTAACAACGCGATTGCAAGCTTAGGTGATTACCAGAAAAACCCTGAGCTGACTATGCCGGCAACGCCAGAAGCAGTATTAAAATCTGTCATGCGCATGCAAGGTCAAGAATGGGAAATCGCTTCTAAAGTGGATACAGATACGATTACTAGTCTAACAGTAACCGATGATAATTGCGGTATTGATGATGATAAAGTCAAGCCGCAGCAAGTCGCACACAGTAAAGATATTAATCCAACAGAAGTCGAAGGTAAGCTAACGGATGATCAGCCTGAAGCGATACAAAATCCAAATGTATCAACGGCTCGCGGACCGGCACATAGTGAATAAGTCACTAATCACACCGATGCCACTAACAAAATGGTATGACGGGCTAGCGCAATATCAGCAGCAAGGTATTGCGCATATTTTGGCGACTGTCGTTGCGGTGAATGGCTCAGCACCTCGTGAGCTTCAATCAAAAATGATCGTGACGCTTGATGCATGCTGTGACACCTTAGGCGGCGGTAGCCTTGAACATGACGTGACGATAACCGCTAGGCAATTGTTAAATGGCGAAATTAATGCCACTGATGCTAGAAGTACGCAACCGTTAAAAGAAGGTAAGTCTGCAAAGGCGCAGGCAGTACGCCGCGATGCCGTTTACACCAAGCATTATCCATTGGGTGCTACGTTGGCTCAATGCTGCGGCGGTAGCGTCACGGTCATGTTTGAATGCTTTAATGTAACGCCGCCCATGTCATTACTGGTGTTTGGCGCAGGGCATGTAGCAGCTGCGCTAATGACCATTCTTGCCGAGCTACCTTGTCAAGTTGACTGGGTGGACAGCCGAGCTGAAATGTTTGAGCGTTATCTAACCCATAATCCGGATACTGTAGAGGGGCAAGTGACTTATCAGTTGCCTACTCACATTCGCCCGCATATTGATGAAGATCCAGTCGATTTTAT
>Ga0114916_1001447_pt1 | contig 13438 bp, 10 predicted proteins | sample MalvirAntarct_66_FD_83501 | JGI IMG/M metagenome (GOLD analysis project Ga0114916, IMG submission 83501) | Marine viral communities from the Global Malaspina Expedition - Malaspina viral metaG Antarct_66 | ecosystem: Environmental > Aquatic > Marine > Oceanic | place: West Anvers Island... | reverse complement strand
GGGGTTCACCTTTACGAGACAGCTCGTTTTTCAGTGAAGTGTTATCTGGTTGAGCGGCAACAGCGTTTCCGGACACCCCCCCCTTGTTGCTCCCATAGACCGGGTGCGTCAAATGCCTTGAATTAGGCCAACAAGTCATTGACATTTTTAAAGTTTCCGGAAGATCAACGGGAGATTTTTGAGTCGGGGCAATCTGCCAAGCTGTGCTAATCGCCCTAGCAAAATTCACGCCTATGCCGCCATTTCCGGCAACGCCGGGCCGACTTCAATGCGGACTTAGAAGACAAAGAAAGATTTCCAGTCAAGCAGACACGTTTCGCAACTCTCTGAAAACTGTTTCCTGCGCACTATAGGCTGGCAACTTCGGGGCCGGTTCCGGCCAGTCTGCTTGCGGATTATGCTTTGTGGATAGCGGACATTCGCGTTCGTTGTCTTGCAACAAATCCTACAATTGGCCAGAACTGCCTTCTGTCAATTCTCAGTTGGCGGTAAAGATTGGATTGCCAAAATCGACCACCTCACGAGTAGTCCTTCTCGCAAGGGTCCTATCAAGCAAATCGACTTGAGCCGTTCAGATCCGCCCCATAGGGTCAGGTAACGACCAAACGCAGTCCAGTCCGGTACTTTCGAACCAGCCCGGAAATCTTTCGTCTGACAGTCATGATGTACGTTCGCTTCTCGCTTTCGTTTCGAAATGTCGAGGACCTGCTTTACAAGCGCGGCATTGACGTTTGCCATGAGGCCATTCGTTTGTGGTGGAACAGGTGCGGCCCGGCGTCTGCAGCCGAGATTGGCGAGAAACGCGGCGAGCAGCCGCGATCCTTGCTGCAATGGAGATTGCATCTGGATGAGATGTTCGTGAAGATCAATGGCCAGCGGTACTCCCTTTGGCGGGCCGTCGACCTTGTCATTGTAGAGATCTGATCTCATCCGCCTTGCAGTGGCCTACTGTCCAAGCCCCATTGATTTCAAATAGGCAACGGACGCCGGGATCTTGTCCTTGTCGCGGATCTCGACGATCAGGCGTGGATTGGACGTCAGCGAACCGAGCGCGGCAAAGATCGGGTGCCAGCGGATTGTTCCCTCGCCGAGGCTCCAGTGGCGGTCCGCGTAACCGTCGGCGTCCTGCAGGTGAACATGCTGCAAAAGGTTGCCTGCCGCACCGACATAGTAATCGATCGGCGGGGCACCGGTCGAACCGTGCGCGTAGCAGGCGTGGCCGGTGTCGATCGACACCGCGATGGCATCGGACTGGAAGCTCTTGACCAGATCCACCCGGGCGTGCGGATCGACGTCCTCGATGTTCTCGACGACGAGAACGCAGCCCATGCTTTCCGCGCGCTTGACGATTTCGCCGATGGCGTCATGGGTGCGCTCCACGACAGAGGCGCGGGCATTCGGGAGATTGTCGAGATTGTTGTAATCCCACGTCGAATAGGGCGAGTGGATGACCATCTGATTGGCGCCGATCGCCTCGCAGACATCCAGCCCCTGGTGAAACCGCTTGCGGACGATGGCCCGGACATCGGGATCCTGAGAAGCGATGTTGAAGCCCCAGAAAGGGCCGTGAATGCCGATGCGGCCCGTGTGGCCGTCGAGCAGCTTGCGGGCGCGCGCGGCAACGGTTTCCCAATCGCCATTGAGCAGGCTGGCGTCAAAAAAATCCTGAATCTCGATGTCGCGTGGCAATTCACGCATGAACTCATGATGGGTTTCGTAAGTGGCGATCGTCATCGCCGCGCCGATTACAGGCAAATCACTCATGGCCGGACCTTCTCCTGATTGGGCAGGGTCGATCGGGCCCCGCATGCGGGACCGGCTATAGCGCCGGGCATGCGACAGGCGGATATCAGAACCATGACGGATCGATGAAGGTTGGCGGCTCATGCCGGTTTTCCACCGGCCTGTAGCACGGCTATCGCAATACGCGCGCACAGACCGGCAAAGAGGAAACCGGAGACTGCAGCCGTGTCAGCCAAAGTCGCACGTGTGATCATTGCCGTATTTGACGGGCTTCGTCCCGATCGCATTTCGGAAGCGCTGACACCCAACCTCAACCGGTTCATGTCCGAAGGGCTTTGGTATCGCGGGGCCCGCTCGGTGTTTCCGTCGATGACCCGTGTTGCCACAACCAGTTTCGCGACCGGCTCACATCCTACCCGGCACGGCGTGGTCAACAACGCTTTCTTCCATCCGGCAATCGATGGCGGTGACCCGCTCGACACATCCCGGGCGGCCCACATAAGAGCGGCCAACGCCTGGCATGATGGCGGGTTTGTCGAAGCAGCCGGTATCGGCTGCGCGCTGGCAGCGGCCGGCAAGCGGCTGGCGGTCGTGCATTCGGGGTCGGCCGGGTCGGCCTGGCTTCTCAGTCATCGTGCCGGGGAACTCGGCCACTGGACATTCTCGATCCACGGCAGGGAGCACACGGATACGCCTGAGGTCGTCGACCAGGCCGTCGAGCGCTTTGGCCCGCTTCCGGGCGGAAAGACACCCAAGCTCGAGGAGGCATCCTATGCCACGCGAGTGCTGACGGAACTGGTGCTGCCGGAAGTGCAGCCGGATGTGGCCATCATCTGGTACTCGGAACCCGACACATCGTACCATTTCCATGAAATCGGATCGCCGGAATCAGACACGGCCACGGCCCATGTCGATGCCTGTTTCGGCAGGATCGTCGACATGGTTCGTGCTTCGGAGCAGGCGGACGAGACCCTTCTGATCGTGATGAGCGATCATGGGCAGATCTCGACGACTTCCGCCTTCGATCTTGTCGGGGCTCTCCGCGAGAGGGGCTTTGCCGCCGGATACCGAGGCGAAACCGGCGTTGAGGTGCTCGTCACGCCGGGATCCGCGGCCGGCCTGACGTTGCTTGACGGTGATGCCTCGCGGCTTCAGGCCCTCGGGGCAGCGCTGATGGAAATGCCTGAGACCGGGCTTTTGTTCTGCGGAACGGGCGAAGACGGAGAACCGGTCATCACCGGGGCTTTCGACCGGGCTCTTGCCGGGGCCGAGCATGCGCGCTCGCCGGATATCTACTGGGTCGGACGTTCGTCGCCGGAAGCGGATGAGCACGGCCTCGCGGGAGCCGGTGTCTACACGACCGGGGTCAACGTGCCGGTTGGAGGCGGCATGCATGGCGGGCTCAACCCGTTCGAGATGAACACGGTGCTTGCATTCGGCGGCGCTGCGATGCCTGCGGCCATGGTAAATGACCATGCGAACCTCACGGATATTGCTCCGACCGTCCTGGCGGTTCTCGGGATTGACCGGCCCGACACGATGACGGGCAGGCCGCTCGATCGGGTGATCGGAAAAGCTGCTCCGGAACTGCGAGAGATCCGTCTTGAGGCCGGATCCGGTGATTTCAGGCAATATCTCGTTCTGGCCGCAGATGACGGGCGGCAATCATTTCCCCTAAGCGGTGGACGCCTCTGAACACGAGGCTTGCCGCACCGGACTGCCGTCTGTGGATTGTCATGAAAAATTGATCAAGACGAATCCTGACCGTCACATGCCGCCAATATCAGTGGCCGTGTCTTTGGGCCTGCACGAGGACCCCGGGCGAGATCATGAGATCTACAACCACGCAAAGATGCGAAGCTGAGGAACTGAACATGACCCATAGCCGCAAGCTTAAAGGCGCCATGCTGATTGGTGCATATCTTCTTGCCACGACGATGCTGACGATGCCTGGGAAGGCTTTGGCCGAGGATCGCCCCGAAATCACGGTTGCAGTCCAGCAGATCGTCAATGCCGGCGCGCTTGATGTGCTGCGCGAGCAGTCCAACGTCGGAGCGCGGGTGTTCTACTCGATCTTCGAAACCCTGATCGACTACGACCGCCAGAACGCCGACCTGCCGCAGAAGCCTGGTCTTGCCACCGAATGGAAGCGCATCGACGAAAAGACCGTCGAGCTGAAGCTGCGCCCCGGCGTCAAGTTCCACAATGGCGATGTCATGACGGCCGAAGATGTCGTCTTCACCTTCTCGAAAGAGCGCTTCGGTCTTCTCGACGAGCAGGACAGCGCCCGCAAGGACGGCAAGACGCTCTTCACCTCGAGCGCCAGCACCGCTGTCGGCGGCAAGGTTCCGCCTGCCGAAGTGGCGGCCGTCGCCAAGCGCGCATGGCCCAACCTCGACCGTGTCGAAAAGGTCGACGACATGACCGTCCGTTTTGTCTCGACGGTTGCCGATCCGACGCTTGAAGGCCGCATCTCCCGATATGGCGCGGAAATCCTCTCCAAGCGGGCCTATGAGGAGGCCGAGTCCTGGCTCGCCTTCGCCCAGAAGCCGGTTGGAACCGGACCCTACAAGGTTGCCGAATTCAAACCCGACAATGTTCTCGTGCTTGAAGCTCACGACGACTACTGGGGTGGTACGCCGCCGATCAAGACCCTGCGTTTTGCCGTGGTTCCCGAAGTCGCAAGCCGCGTCAACGGTCTTCTCTCCGGCGAATATGACTTCATTACCGATCTGCCGCCGGATCAGATCGGCACGGTTGAATCCAATCCTGCATTCGAAGTCGTTGGCGGCCCGATCACCAACCACCGCCTGATGGTGTTCGACAAGAACAACGGCCCGATGCAGAATGCGAAGATCCGGCAGGCGATGACCCACGCGATCGACCGCGAGACCATCGTCGAAACCCTCTGGGATGGCCGCACCACGGTTCCTGCCGGCCTGCAGTGGTCCTACTACGGCGACATGTTCCTCTCGGACTGGACCGTGCCGGAATATGACATGGAACTGGCCAAGAAGCTGGTCCAGGAATCCGGTTACAACGGCGAGGAAATTACCTTCCGGGTTCTCAACAACTACTACACCAACCAGGTCTCGACCGCGCAGATCAATGCGGAATCGTTCCGCCAGATCGGTCTCAACGTGAAGATCGAGATGAAGGAAAACTGGCAGCAGATCTTCGACACGGAGAGCGGACCGCGCATGGTGCGGGACTGGTCGAACTCGGCTCCGTTCCCGGATCCGGTTTCCTCCATCGTCAACCAGCACTGCCAGAACGGCCAGCAGCAGCAGGTCGGCGAATGGACCAATGAAGAGTTCAACGCGCTTTGCATCAAGCTCGAGACCTCGACCGATCTCGAAGAGCGCCGTGCGGCCTTCCGCCGGATGCTCGAAATCGCCGAGCGCGAGGATCCTGCCTACACGGTGCTGCATCAGAGCGCGATCTTCTTCGGCAAGCGCAAGGACCTCGAGTGGAACTGGTCGGGTCTCCAGTCGATGGACTTCCGCCCGGAAAACTTCCGGGTTGTTGCTCCGGGCAACTAAGCCAAACGGCCGGGGCGTGTCATGCGCCCCGGCCTTTCTGTTCCAACAAGGAGCCGGGCGATGGAAACGCTGCTGTCGATCAAGGACCTGACAATCGATTTTGACCAGGGGAAACGCTTTGTCAGGGCGCTGCACGGGGTCAGCCTGACTGTCGCCAGGGGCGAGGTTCTGGGCGTTGTCGGCGAGTCGGGATGCGGAAAGTCGATTACCTGGCTGGCAGCTCTCGGTCTGCTCGGAAGCAGGGCGCGGATCGCCGGTTCGGTGCTGCTCAACGGGCAGGAAATCGCCGGTGCCGCCGAGAACGATCTTGCCGGCCTGCGCGGTGGGCGTATCGCCATGATCTTCCAGGATCCCTCGAGTTCGCTCAACCCGGTGCACCGGATCGGACGGCAGATCGTTGAAGCGCTCAAACTGCACCGCGGCCTGAGCGGCGCATCCGCCGATGTGGAAGCGGCCCGTCTTCTCGATCAGGTCGGCATAGCCAATGCCAAACGGCGCTTGCGCGAATACCCGCATGAAATGTCGGGCGGGATGAACCAGCGCATCATGATTGCCATGGCACTCGCGGGCGAGCCCGACCTGCTGATCGCCGATGAGCCAACCACGGCGCTCGATGCCACCATCCAGGCGCAGATCCTCGATCTGCTGACCGAACTGCGCCGCGATACCGGCATGGCGCAGGTACTGATCTCGCATGATCTCGGTGTCGTGGCTGATATGAGCGACCGGGTTGCGGTGATGTATGGCGGACGGGTGATCGAGGAAGCCGACACCGGCTCATTGTTCGACAATCCGGCGCACCCCTACACCAAAGGCCTGATCGCGGCCCTTCCGGACATTGACGGTCCCCGCCGGCGTCTCGAATCCATTCCGGGAACCGTTCCTGCCCCGGACCGGCTGCCGCCCGGCTGCAGTTTTGCGCCGCGCTGTGCGATCGCCACAAAGATATGCGACGCCAGAATGCCAGCCTTCCTGCCCTATGGCGAATCGCAAAGCCATTTTGCCGCCTGCATCAAATGCAGAAGCGACGCGCCATCGGAAGCGGCAGCGCTGGCTGACCACAAGAATGCGCTGGTGCCGGCATGAGCCCTCTTTTGCAGGTAAAGGATCTCAAGCGTCACTATGAGGTCCATGTTCCAAGCGGATTGTTTGGCCGCAAGGCGTCGCTCAAGGCCGTCGATGGTGTTTCCTTTGCCATCGAGAAGGGCCAGACACTGGGTCTGGTCGGCGAATCCGGCTGCGGCAAGTCAACCACGGCCAAGCTGGTGCTGGGCCTGATTCCTGCGTCGGCCGGTACGGTTGAATTCGACGGAACGCCCGTGACTGCGCGACACGATGCGCGGTGGCGGGCCCTGCGTCAGCGCATGCAGATGATCTATCAGGATCCGCTCGGTGCGCTTGACCGGCGGTTGCCGGTGATCACGCAGATCGCCGAACCCTTCGAGATCCATTATCCGCAAATGCCAGCCGTCGAGCGAACTGACCGTGCCGCGCAGCTGATGGACGCCGTCGGGCTCAGGCCGGATATGGCAATGCGGTATCCGCACGAGCTTTCAGGCGGACAACGCCAGCGCGTTGTGATTGCGCGGGCGCTGGCGCTGGAACCGGACCTCTTGGTCTGCGACGAGCCGGTGTCGGCGCTCGATGTGTCGATTCAGGCCCAGGTCCTCAACCTGCTTGATGACCTGCGCGAACGCACGGGATTCGCCGCCCTGTTCATCAGCCATGACCTGAAGGTGGTGCGCCAGATGTCCGACCAGGTGGCGGTCATGTATCTGGGACGCATCATCGAGTCGGGCCTTCCCGAAGATGTCTTCCGGCGACCCCAGCACCCCTACACCAAGGCACTCGTCTCGGCGATCCCGACACCTGCCCGGCGCGGCAACCGCGAGCGGATCGTGCTTGAGGGGGATCCTCCCAGTCCTGTCGATGTGCCGTCGGGCTGCAGCTTTCATACCCGCTGCCCGATTGCCCAGGCATCGTGCCGGCAGGACGTTCCGCAACTCGTCAGGAGCGGCAGCCATGCCGTGGCTTGTCATCTGGTCAACTCAGGCGCCGCGCCGGCTGTTCAGGCGGCGGAGTAGGGATCATGGTTCAGTATCTCTTGATGAAGATTTTCCGCGCGCTGGTGACAGTGACGCTGATCGTTTCAGCGGCCTTCGTTGTGCTCAGGTTGTCGGGCGATCCGGCGATCATCATTCTGGGACCGGAAGCGCCGCCGGAAGCCTTTGAAGCGTTCAGACGGAACTGGGGCCTCGACCAGCCGATATGGGTTCAGTACTTCAAGTATTTCGCGGCCGTGTTCCAAGGCGACCTCGGAAACTCGATGCGGGACGGGCGCTCGGCGCTGGTCGTGGTCGGCGAGCGAATCCCGCTCACCCTGGCGATCACGCTGCCGGCGCTTTTCATCAAGCTTGCCATCGGCCTGCCGGCGGGCGTGGTGGCGGCACTATACCGCAACACCTGGGTCGATCGGTTGATCATGATGCTGTCGGTCGCCGGATTTACGGTTCCGAGTTTCGTGCTCGGGCTGGTGCTGGCGATGGTTTTCGCGGTCTGGCTGGGATGGCTCCCATCCGGCGGCTCGGACACTTGGGCGCATGCGGTGCTACCAACCGTGACCATGGGCCTGGTGGGTGCGGCCGTCATTGCCCGTTTCACGCGGTCGGCCATGCTCGAAGTCTTGGGGCAGCCCTACATCCGGACGGCCTCTGCCAAGGGATTGCTGTGGCGTGATGTCGTGCGCAATCATGCCCTGCCAAACGCCGCGATCCCGACGCTGACAATCATCGGTTTTCTGGTCGGTTCGCTGGTGGCCGGCGCGGTGGTGGTGGAAAGCGTTTTTTCCTGGCCGGGGGTCGGGCGGCTTCTGGTCAATGCGGTGGCCAACCGCGACCTCGCTGTGGTCCAGGTGATCCTGCTTCTTGTCGGCCTGACCATGGTTGGCGCCAATCTCGCTGTCGACATTCTCTACGGGATCGTTGATCCGCGTCTTCGCATCAAGCGGCTTCAGGCCGGGAGCTGACCATGACAATCGACACCACGCCGGACCTTGAACCGGCTTCTTCCACACATGCAAGTGGCAGCGTATTTACGTCGAAAAGCCGGCTTAGGGCCTTCTTCGAAGCATGGCCGCCGCTGGTCTTGATTGCACTGTTCTGGGTCGGGGTGATCGCTGTCGTGGTTGTTGGCGCAAAGTGGATAGCGCCTTACGACTTCATGGCGCTTGACCTGAGAGCCCGGTTGATCCCCCCGGTCTTCATGGGGGGTGACTGGACACATCCGCTGGGAACAGATGAGCTGGGCCGTGACGTGTTGTCGAGGCTGATCGTCTCGATCCAGATTTCGATGGTCATCGCGTTCCTGTCGACGCTGATCGCTGCCATTGTCGGGGTGTCGCTCGGCTTCATCGCCGCCTATTTCAGGGGGCGTATCGAACAGGTCATCCTGATGCTGATCGATGCCCAGGCCGCCATGCCGTTCATGATCATCGCCCTGGCAGTACTCGCGTTTCTCGGCAGCTCGCTGTTTCTGTTTACGATCCTGATGGGTTTTTACGGCTGGGAGCGGATTGCACGCATCTCCAGGGGTCTTGCCATTTCCGCCAATGAGCGCGGCTATGCCACCGCGGTGCGCGATCTCGGTGCGACACCCTTCCGGATCTATTCACGGCACATCCTGCCCAACATAGCCTCGACCTTGATCGTCTCGCTGACACTGAACTTCCCGGAAGTGATCCTGCTCGAATCGGGTCTGTCCTTCCTCGGCTTGGGCGTGCAGCCGCCGATGACGTCGCTCGGCAACATGGTCGGCTACGGCCGCGACTACATCCAGTCGGCACCGTGGATCATGCTGGCGCCCAGCATGGCGATCGTGATTACGACCCTGTCGATCTCGATCCTGGGGGACTGGATGCGCGACAAGTTCGACCCGACTCTCGATTGAGAGATCCTGTCGATTTAGCCCAAGTGAACCGGACTTGGATTGCCGGAGGCACCAACTCATGAGTAGGACAGCAACGGACGGCCTTCTCACAGCTCTATTGGCCCGGACCGCAAGATAGGCATCTCAAATTTCCGAAACACTAACCTTTGGCGTCGCGGGTTAGCCGTGTCTGGTCGCCGGAAAATGCAAAGCTGTCCTTAAGGACCGGTTAGAGCGCGCGTTGCAGTGCGGCTCGTTTGGCGCCGATTGGCGACTGGCGGCTCTCGGAATGGAGAATGGAACGGCAGACATGATGGTCACTTACAAGCAATTTCCTGACTGTTGAGGATCAACGCCTTGGAGATAGAGCTGCATTGATTGAGAAGGGAGGATCTGATTTAGGTCTTTCTAATTTATAGAAGACGAGACAGAAAGCCGGCCCCAGACATCTGCGACCGGGAACACAATGAGGGATATCCCCTGATGGAGACATCGTATATCGGCTCCTGAAGCAGCGGGAGCCTGGCTACCTGCCGAGACTGGCCGGCAATGGAACAAGCGGAGCACTTGATGAGGTTGCGGTCGTTACAGCGTTCTTGACAGCATTGACAGGCTTTGTCGCTTGCGCCGCGCTGTAACCAGCGAGTTCCGCGGGCATTATCACCCGCGGTGCACCGGGCACGGGACCCAAGCGTTTCGATGGTGTTTTTTCGGAGGATACGCGCTTGCTACCCGTCCTGGCCGATGTGACGGTGGTCTCGATCACCTTCGCGGGCTCCGTCATCGACATGCCGTAGCCTGGCCGGCCGGTCACGGCGGATCCTTCGGCAAAGCGCAGCATTTCGATGGTGCCGGCCGAGATTTCGCGAAGCCGAAGGCCACTCATAAGGGCGACAAGTGCTGCTTCGTTCATTTCCGGGTGGCAATAGCGCAACCTGATCCTTGCCGCGTAGCGGGATCCGGTGAGAAGACCAAAGCCCTTGCGCTTGCGAGCCCCGCCGGAGATGTCGGCAACGTTCTGCCAGGCGAAGATGCATGATCTGCCGGCGGACGCAGGACCGGACGCATAGCCGAACGGGCCAAGCGAATTCCGGCCGATCGACGGCGAAATCTGCAATTTGACGCCGGGCAGAGCTGTCCGGATTTCATTGATTATCTGCCGCTGGGTCGGGGCCCTTGTGTAGGCATTTGCGGACGAGGCAGGGGCGATGGAAACCTTCAGCTCGTTCTCGCCCGCGAGATATCCCGCGTTCGAATAAAGGATGCTCTGGTCGATTTGATCGGGTTTGGAGGATTGCCGCACCGCCTCCACACGGCCTGCAACCGGCGGCAGATAGACGGCCGCATAGTCGGGCGAGACATCGGCGATCAGCGGAGGGCCGACTGGCTTAATCGAACCGGTGTAAAGAACGGGGTCATCCCCGGTGGCGCATCCTGATACGGAAAGCGCCAAGGCCATCATGGCCATGATACGCGGCATCATTGGGGTTCAATTCCCTTCCTTGGTATTGATCATCTCGATTGCAGCCAGCGCGGCAGTATCGCGAATAACCGTGTTGAGCTGGCGGAATATGGCCTTGGCCCGTTCCGGCTGGCCCAGATGGTAATGGGCCCATGCACGCATCTGCATCAGATCCCGCGATTCATCGACGAGAACGGCGCGCGCATCGAGCGCTGTCAGCGTTCTTTCGAACTGCTGGCGTTCGAAGGCGGAACGGGCGCGCTGGACATAGATCTCGGAGCGGAGCTCACGCTCTCGCGCTTGCGACAGCGGCCAGGTGGTGATCAGCGCTTCTGCCTCATCGGTCAGCCTGGCGCCGAGCAGGGAAAGGCTGGCGCCATAGACCGCATCGGAGCGCTGCTGTTCCGAGCCGCTCATTGCAACCTCGAAGGATGCCCGAGCATCGTTGAACCGCTTGAGACCAAGTTCACACCAACCCCTGATAAGGGCGACGGCGGGTTTTTGGGCAGATGCGCCGAGCCTGTCGATTTCCCTCAAGCAGGAAGGATAGTCCCTGGCTTCGAAATGCCTGATATAGCTTGTCTTGACGTTGCGCGCCGGTTCGGTGACCGAAGCAGCGTCTTTGTGGCCGGGCGTGGGTGCCGCGGCGATTTCCGGCCAGATGTCAGGATAGAGACTGCCCTGATCGGCCTTGAGTGCCGCATAGTCCTTTTTCCGGCCCTGCCGCAGCATGGTCAATGCAAGCCCCTTGAGCCGGTCGGCCGACGCTTCCCAGTCATAGGACTGGCGGAACCAGGCCTCGGCTGCTTCGTATTGCCGGGAATTGTAGGCATACCAGCCAAGGATCTCGGCATGATCGGCGGCGCCGGTCTCGAGGATGGCGGTCGAATAGGCCAGGACAGCATCCTCGCTGACAACGGCCTGCCCCGGCTTGCCGAAGCGCGGAGACAGAACGTTGAGCAGGAATGCGGGATCGTCCGAGAGGACATCAAGATGGAGGCTGGCAAACTCGAAAGCCTTCTTGTCCTTCGCCTGCCTGGCGAGGCTCAGATACATGCCCTTGGCGTTTTCCGGATCGGGCGCAATCTCCATTGCCGCGGTAAACCATTCTTCTGCTACCGCCGGGTTTTCCAGCTTGAGATCGTGCCAACCGAGCAGCGACAGGTCTTCCGGTCTGCGAGAAGTCCTGGCCTCCAGGGCCAGCAGCCCCACCGTCTCCACCGCCACAGGAGTCGCCTCCATCGACGCGTTGAAATCCGCGACTTCCTTTCGAGCCAGGTCAAGCTTGAGCGCGGACGGGAGGTAGGCCCCGTTCTCCTGCGGCCACAGGCCAGCCGCAAGAACGCGGATCTCGGAGGCAGGAAAATCCCGCAATGCCTTCTGCAGGGTGACGACGAAATGCTCGTCGGAAAGCCGGTCCTTGCCCTGGCGATCCAGAAGGCCACGGAACATGCGTGCCAGCCCCTGCCTGTCGCCGGTGGCGGAAAATGCATCGATGCCCGTCCAGACAAGGTTGACGTCGGTTTCGGTCGAAGAGTCGATGCCGGCGGAGATGTCGGCCACCGCCAGCCAATCGCCCGCCTGGGCAAGTTCCTGCATGCGCACACGCAGCTTCTTGCGTGCCAGCTTGGTGGCAAAGTCCTGTGTCGGCTTCCAGGCGGGATCACCGGCCTTCCGGCGAATGATCTCGGCATCGATGCCGGTGAAGTCATCGGCAGCGAACATCTCCCAGAGACTGGTCTCGTCCGGAACGATCCGGTCGGCGGCGATGTAGAGGTCCTGGGGTGGGACAAAGCCGGGATGCAGCGCCTGCAGGCGGGCAATCTCGGCTTCGACCCGGCCGGTCTGGCGTTCCTTCGCGTAGTAATAGAGCGCTGCGGTCTGCACCGGATCAAGCTGCGGGACCTCGGCGGTGGACGGTTGCGAGGGGGCTGTGCCGGCAGCCGGTTGCGAGACCTGCTGGGTGGCTGGCTGGCCCGGGAACGGCTGGCCGAGGGTTTCGAAAAGCAGACCGCTGGCGTCTCCGGCAATACCGGGAAGGGGGCTGCAAAGAAGGATTGCCAGTGCCAGGCTCATTGACAGGCCGCGTCCGGTCCGTCCCCTTGCCGGTCCGGACCATGTCATCTGACGATCAAGCTGTCTCATTTGTCGGTCCTAACGCCGGCGCCCGGCACCGCCCGGCCGAGCCAGATGGCAAAGATCGCCATCAGGCCGATGACCAGCGCCACATAGATGCGGAAGTTGTCTGAAAACCAGGCTGCCGCGATGCGGCGCAGATTGCCGGGACCGTAGTCGCTGATGTCATGGGCAAAGTGGCTTTGCGGCCGGATGGTCCTGATGGACCCTGCGTCCAGATCGAGGATGGCCTTCTCGCCTTCCATCCGGTTCCACACGGCGGGATCGGCAAGCAAGTGCGATGCGGCGGCCACATCCGACGCGGTGTCCGCGGTCAGCCAGGTAACCACGCCGGTACCGGAGACACTGGGGCGCTGCCACAGCTCCGCCTTGCGGCGTGGATCCTGCAAGGGCGCAGCATCGGAAAGCCTCTCGTAGTTGAGCCACTTCCTGAACGAGCGATACGCGTCATTGACGCCGGAGGTGAAGCTTCGCACCGGAGATCCGGCATCTCCCAGATCACGGGTTGTCTGGTGGAAGGCAGCTAGCAGCGCGGCCGGATCGGTTGTCATCGCCAGGGGAATGGCAGCACCGGGCAGATTGACCGACGAGGTCACGATCGGGTCGGCAAAACCGCTGACCGGTGCGAAAT
>Ga0114916_1001446_pt1 | contig 13445 bp, 9 predicted proteins | sample MalvirAntarct_66_FD_83501 | JGI IMG/M metagenome (GOLD analysis project Ga0114916, IMG submission 83501) | Marine viral communities from the Global Malaspina Expedition - Malaspina viral metaG Antarct_66 | ecosystem: Environmental > Aquatic > Marine > Oceanic | place: West Anvers Island... | reverse complement strand
GGTTAATAATAAGATAATGTCGGATTGTTTTCTGTTTATTAGGAACGGAAAATCAGTTAAGCAAAATCCTGATGCTAATGGTATTCCTATTACTAGAATTGAAACAATTGCCGATAAATCTATAGATATAAATAGATTAGGCTATGCTAATATTGATATAAATAATATTGGTAGTCTTGAAAATTATCTTTTAAAGGAAGGAGATATTTTAATGTCTCATATTAATAGTCCAAAACACTTAGGGAAAACAGCAATTTATCAAAATCAACCAGTTCATTTAATTCATGGAATGAACTTATTGTGTTTGAGAACAAAAAAAGATATTTGTGATTCAAATTATGCCAACTATTATTTTCAATCGAGTTTGTTTTTACAGAATTTGGCTCAGATTTCCAATAAATCGGTAAATCAAGCTAGTTTTTCAGTTGGAAGATTAAAGGATTTAGAAATCCCACTACCACCACTAAAAAACCAAAAACAAATAGCCAGCATTTTAGACAATGCAGCCGCCTTACGCGATAAAACCGCACAACTACTCAAAGAATACGATTTGTTAGCGCAATCTATTTTTTTGGAGATGTTTGGGGATCCTGTGAAAAATCCTAAGAGTTGGAAAATAGAAAAGCTGAATAATTTATGTGGTGTTGGTTCAAGTAGAAGGGTATTTGTAAGTGAACTTGTAGAATCGGGTATCCCGTTCTATAGAGGTAAAGAAATTGGTGCTCTTAGTACAGGTGAAGTTATAAATCCAGATTTATTTATAACGCAAGAACATTATGATAGTTTAGGGGAAGCAACAGGTGTTCCTGCAATTGGAGACTTGTTAATGCCTTCAATATGTCCTGATGGAAGAATATATAGGGTTCAAGATAACGAACCTTTCTATTTTAAGGATGGACGTGTTTTATGGATTAAAGTTAATCAAGAAAACATTAATAGTTATTATCTGATATTTTTTCTTAGGGAATTATTTAGAACAAGCTATTCAAATATAGCATCTGGTACAACATTCGCAGAATTGAAAATTGTCGCATTGAAAAAGATAAAAACTCTTGTTCCTCCAATCAACCTACAAAACCAATTCGCAGAAAAAATAGCATTAATAGAACAACAAAAAGCATTAGCAAAACAAGAATTACAAGAAAGCGAAAATTTGTTTAATTGCTTGTTGCAAAAGGCGTTTAAAGGAGAGTTGGTGTAGTTTGTCATTGCGAGGCACGAAGCAATCTCATAAAAAAAAATATAATTAAAAATGAATGTAGATGGAAACAAAGCTTTTAAGTTTACCAGAAAACGATGCAAATATTAGATATGTTTTAGGTAAAAAAGGTAAAAATAACCTTTTAGTAATTTGTTTAAATCCAAGTACAGCAGATGCTTATGCACATGATGGTACAACCAATAATGTAGAAAAAATAGCTAAGGCTAACGGTTTCGATGGTTGGGTGTTGTTTAATGTATCACCACAAAGAACTCCGCATCCTAAACATTTACCAAAAACAGAAAATGAAACAGTATTAAAAGAAAATTTAAACTTTTTAGATACTTTTGTGTTAAAAAATGAGTTTCAAGTGGCAAATGTATTGTTAGCATGGGGCAATACAATAACCAGTTTTCAACATCCATATCTTTTAAAGTATAGTACCTTTATTTTAGAACGCCTTAAAAAATACGAGCTCAATTATTGGTGTATAAAACTAACTGATAAAGGACATCCTTTTCATCCTGCATCGCAGGCAATTAATAGGTACATTGGTAAGGTAGAGGATATTGTATTAAAACCATTTAATACAATAAGTTATTTAAAAAAAGTATCCTCTAAATAAATATCCTATTTTTGGTACTATGAATATTTTACAACTACAAACAATCATCAGCAAAGGCGAAAATACCAATGTGGAGTTTAAGGCTGCAAGTGTTGGTTTAAATAAAGATGCTTTCGATTCTGTTTGTGGTTTTTTAAATAGAAGTGGTGGTTATCTTATTTTGGGCGTGCAAGACAATTTAACAATTACTGGCGTTCAAGAAAACCAAGTACAACGTATTATGGATGCCATTGTTTTAAATGCCAATAATCCAGAGAAACTAAATCCTCCCTATTATTTATCACCAGAAGTTGTTGAAATTGATGGTAAAAAACTAATTGTGGTTTATGTGCCAGAAAGTTCTCAGGTACACGCTACAAAAGGTAAAATATTTGATCGCAATCAAGATGGTGATTTTAATATCACCAAAAGTCCAGATTTGGTATCGCAATTATATTTGCGCAAACAAAACATTTATACAGAAAATCAAGTATTTCCGTATGTGCAAATCTCAGACTTTAAACCAAGTCTATTTGATAAAGTAAGAAACTTGGTTAGAAATATACAACCTACACATCCTTGGTTAGCCATCGACAATGAAGCTTTATTACGTTCTGCGGGTTTGTATAAACGTGATATGAAAACAGGTGCTGAAGGTTATACTTTAGCTGCGGTACTTTTATTTGGTACAGATGAATGCATACAAAATGTAGTGCCACATCATAAAACAGATGCAATACAAAGGGTAACAAACACAGATCGTTATGATGATAGAGATGATATTCGTACCAATATTATAGAAAGTTACGAGCGTTTAATGGCATTTATAGCCAAACATTTACCAGAAAAATTTACGATTATAAATGGGCAACGCATCAATGTGCGCGATAATTTGTTTAGAGAAATTATTGGTAATTTATTAGTGCATAGAGAATATACCAATCCGTTTCCGGCAAAACTACTTATTGAAGCCAACCAAGTTAGAACAGAAAATTGGAACAAACCCCATGGCAATGGCGCTATAGATCCTGCTAATTTTTCGCCATATCCCAAAAACCCAGTAATTGCCAAAGTATTTAAAGAAATAGGTTGGGTAGATGAGTTGGGTTCTGGAGTTAGAAACACACATAAATTTTTAAAACTGTATACTCCAGGAACTGTGCCTACATTTACAGAAGGAGATGTGTTTGAAATGATGATTCCTATTGAAGTAGAAACAGCTGATAATACGAGTACAAAAGGTTCGGCGAAAACTGTGGAAGAAATGTCAGGGAAAATGTCAGGGAAAATGTCAGGGAAAATGTCAGGGAAAATTATGAAGTTAATTCTTAATAATAATAGAATAACTATTCCCGAAATGGCAGAAAATATAAAAGTAACCGAGCGTACTGTTTATCGAAATATAGCAGCATTAAAAGAACAAAATATATTAAAACGCATAGGGCCAGATAAAGGGGGGTATTGGAAAGTAATAGAAAAATAAATATGGAATCAAATTTTAAATTTCTTAAAAACGAGTTTCAAACCTTTTACGATAGAGCAGTAAAAGCAGAACAATTAGTAATTACAGATCCAAGAGCATCGTTGTTTTATGCAAGAATGTCCCTAGAAGTAGCTGTTAATTGGATGTATGTAAATGATAACGTCTTAGAAATCCCTTTTGATACATCACTTCATAATTTATTAATTCAACAAGAATTTAAATCGCAGTTTAATTATAAAATGTACAATGAGTTGCATCTTATTAAAAAAACAGGAAATCTTGCAGCTCATAACAAACCGGTTTCCGACATAGATGCTCATAGTAGTATTGAGAACTTATTTTACTTTGCCAAATGGTTTTTAAAAACGTATAGTAAAGAAGCTATTGAAGAAATAGGAATTTTCAATTTTGAAATTATTCCCAAAAAAGGAGAAGCGGCTTTATCTAAAAAACAAATAAAAGTATTAGAAAATCAATTAGATACTAAACTTTCAGAATTTCAAGAAGAATTAAAAACCAAAGAAGAAGAAAAACAGGCATTAGCTAAGGAAAACGAATTACTTAAAAAAAGATATGAAGCACTACAAGCTCAAATTGAAATCAATAAAGTTGAAGCAAATGTAGAAGACGAGGTACAGCATCCTCGTAACGAAGCAGAAACTCGTAAATATATTATTGATGTTGCTTTGCGAGAAGCAGGTTGGGATTTAAAAGGTATAAACGATAAGGAATACAAAGTATCTTATATGCCAATTTCGACTAATAAAAGTGAAACAGGTTATGTAGATTATGTATTATGGGATGATGATGGTTTACCATTAGCATTGGTAGAAGCAAAAAGAACTTTAGAAAGTGCTAGTAAGGGAGAAAACCAAGCACAATTGTATGCTGATTGTTTAGAGAAAATGCACGGACAACGTCCAGTAATGTATTACAGCAATGGGTATGAGATTTTTTTGTGGGACGATCAATTTTACAAACAAGCAAGACGCGTACATGGTTTTTATACCAAAGCAGAATTGCATACATTAATGTTTCGTAGATCAAACAGAAAAGATATTAGAACAGCACCTATAGATGCAGAAATATCAGGTAGAACGTATCAAATACGATCTATAAAAAGTATAGCAGAGCATTTTGCAGGAAATGATAAACAAAGCGGAAAGTTAATAGGTACACATCGTGGTGCTTTATTAGTACTGGCAACAGGAACAGGAAAAACAAGAACGTCTATTGCGTTTTCTAAATTATTATTAGAATGTAATTGGGCAAAACGTATTTTGTTTTTGGCAGATAGAATTAGTTTGGTAAAACAAGCAAAATCTAATTTTATAAAACTCTTACCAGAGCACAGTGCAGTTAATTTATTAGAAGAAAAAGATAATCCAGATGCACGTATTGCTTTTTCTACCTATAAAACCATGATGGGTTTAATTGATAATAATAAAGGAGAAGAAGGACGTTTTTATGGTGTTGGTCATTTCGATTTAATTATTGTAGATGAAGCCCATCGTTCAATTTATAAAAAATATCGTGCTATTTTCGATTATTTCGATGCCCTTTTCTTAGGGTTGACAGCAACACCAAAACATAGTATCGATAAAAACACCTATCATATTTTTGGTTTGGCAGATCAATCGCCAACAGATGCATATACTTTTGATGAAGCTGTAGCTAATAAACATTTATCGCCATATAAATCGATACCTGTTCCTACAAAATTATCTAGAGAAGGTATTAAATATGATGATCTTTCTGAAGAAGAAAAAGAACAGTTTGAAGAAGAAATTTTGGATGGTGAAGAAGCTACAGGTAATGAGTGGATTGCATCATCAGAATTAAATACTTGGTTATTTAATAAACCAACTGCAATTAAAACGTTGCAATATGTTTTAAAAAACGGAATTAAAAAAAGAGGAGGAGAAGAGTTAGGTAAGACCATTATTTTTGCTAAGAATAGAAAACATGCCCAGTTTTTAAAAGACACATTTTTAGAATTAGATAAAGAAAAGTTTGGTAACGATTATGTAAAAGTAATTACACATAATGAACCAAAAGCACAAGAATTTATAGAGCGTTTTTGTGATGAAGAAAAAGAGCGTTTACCTCAAATAGCCATTTCTGTAGATATGATGGATACAGGTATTGATGCACCAAGTTGTGTGAATTTAGTATTCTATAAACCGGTTAAATCTTTTTCCAAATTTTGGCAAATGATTGGACGTGGTTCTAGATTGCGTCCAGATTTATTTGGTGTAGGAAAAGATAAAACACATTTTTTAATTTTTGATATGTGTGAGAATTTTGAGTTTTTTAAAGAAAATCCAGAAGGGATTGAAACGAGTTCTCAAAAGAGTTTGACGGAAATTTTATTTTGTTTACGATTAAGGCTTGCAGAGTATTTAAAAAGTGATCAATTTAAAGAAAACGAAGCATTGCAAGAATTCAAAACAGAATTGGTTGATGGTGTGTATAAAGACATTGTAACATTAGATTTAGAACGATTTGATGTAAAAATGAAATTAGAAATTGTTCATGAATTTGGAGGGAGTAATCGAGAAATTTGGAACCATTTATCTAAACGAGATCTAAAACGCATAGAAGATGAATTAGCGGTTCTAGTAAAACCTCAGAAAGGAGACTCTGATTTAGCTAGGTATTATGATAAATTATTATATACATTAATTACTAAAAGATTAGAAACGCCAAATAAAGAAGAATATGTAAATAGTTTTCTAATACCAATTTCTAAAGTAGCAACAACGTCTAAAAAACTACTTAAAAAAACCACTATTCCCGCAGTTAAGTCAAAAGAACCTTTAATTAAATTACCATTAGAGGAAGAGTTTTGGAAAATAGATGGAATTACACATCTAGAAAAATTAAGAAAAGGAGTTCGTGAATTGGTGAAATATATAGATCCTGTAGACCAACGTTATGTAACCACAGACTTTGAAGACCATATTCTTGAAGGTGAAATAAAAGAAGGAGGTTTTACAAATGAAGCAGATTTAGATTATGATGTTCCTTCACCATTTCAAAACAATGTCCATCGTTTAGAGCAATTGATACGAGAAAATGAGCATCATATTACAATATCAAGAATTAGAAAAGGAGAAACGATAACCAAAGAAGAATTAAAAGTTTTAGAAGATATTCTTTTTAAAGGAGGCATAGATAAAAAAAAGATTGAAAAAGAATTGGGTTCTCAATTTAGTTTAGTCAAATTTATTATTTCATTAATGGGCTTGAATCCTGAAATGGTAGATGCCTCATTTTCTAAATTTATAAATGACTATCAGTTAAACTCAATACAAATACAGTTTTTAGATACCATTAAAAAATTCTTAACAACCAATGGTAAAATAGAGCCAAGTAAATTATATGATTCTCCATTTAAAAACTATCATAGTATGGGGATAGATGGTGTTTTTACAACACAACAGACAGATGTTATCTTTAAGATTGTTGAAGATTTTAATCAGGCTAATTAAAACCTAATACTTTATTTAATAAACTATGCAATTACTTCGCATAGTAATGTCGTAGTATTGCAGTATCAATCTTAAATACTGTGTGTAAATGAAGTTAAGTAATAATGAGTTAGGTCATTTTGTAGATAAAATTAAACTACAAAATGAAAATATGTCGAAATACCGTGACCAGATTAATAACCTGAAATCGAAGTTAGAAGACAAAATTAAAAATGACGAAAGTACAGGAATAAAAGTGTCAAAATACTTGCTTGCTGGTTCTTGGAAAAAACGTACAATTTTAAAAGCTACAGGAGATAATCCAATAGATATAGATTTAGTACTTTTCGTTACTGGCGATGAGAATTTACAGAACGATCTTAAAAAAGTTCATGATTATATCGTTAAATATCTTGAAGAAATATATCCAACAAAAAATATTCATAATGATGTTGATGCAGAAGGCAATACAAAATCAATTACAATTAGGTTTAGTGGATCTGGCTTAGAAGTGGACATTGTTCCAGTTGTTCCAATAAATAATCCTGAAAAATATGTTTGGCAACCACAGCGAGGTGGTGGTGGTAAATATATAACTAGTGTAGTGAATCATCTTGATTTTTCTCTAAGACAAAGGCAAGCTAATCCAAGTTATACATCAATTGTAAGAGCATTAAAGTGGTGGAAAAATTATAAAGAGTTAAAGCCTTTTGAAAATGAAGGAGGAATTTCATCTTATGCAATTGAATTAATAGTAGCTTATTTAGATATTAATAAAGGAGTTGAAACGAACATAGAAGAGGGTGTAATTAGATTTTTCCAATTCATAAGTGAATCAACCTTCCCAGATATAAGTTTCTTAAGCGCCATAAATAAAATTCCTCTCTATGACACTGCTATTTATATAGCTGATGACACGAATAATGAAAACAATGCTACAAAGAAAATAGACAATTCTAAATGGAATGAAATCAAAGAAGAAGCTGCAGAAGCATTTGACACCCTAAATCTAGCTCAAGACAGAAATAATGAAGGTGACACCATTAATGAATGGAAACTTGTTTTTGGTCCAACATTTAATATAAAATAATATGAGTTTTAATACTACTACAAGAACCAGTACATATACAGTTACTGATATTCGTAAGACTTTCGAAAACTGTATAGCCGATATAAGAATGATTGCTAGAAGAACTGGCAAATGGGATATAGATTATGTTGACAAGTTAGGTAAAGACATAATTAAACTTGCAGAAAACCAATACCTGTCTTGTGTTACCATAATTCTAAAAAGGAATAACAACAATTATCAACTGCGGGCTGCAAAATTCAAGGTTAATGATAATGGTAACACCAATGAAGGTGATAGAGCTGGTAAAAATTATGATTGGCCTGCAGACGCAGACACTTACTTGTCAGTTATTCTAAGTTATACATCTAATTGGCACGCATTAACGAGTGAGCAACAAAGTAAATTTTCTGCTGATTTTCAAATAAATTGGACGAGTACATCAGAAGACTTATCGTTTTCACATTTAAGTTCAGATAATGCGCAGTTATATGGAAGCAAAACATATGAAGTACAAAAAACAAATTTTAAATAATGGCAGAAATATTCGAAAATATTATTACACTTCCAAGTGCGGAAGTACAAAAGCAAACTGAGAATCTAGTAGGATTTCAATCTAAATTTGATAGAATTTACAATAACCTCAAACTTTTACTAGATCAAGGTAGTTTGTCTGATTGGAGTAAGAAATATCATAAAGTAGATTTACCCATTATTTCTCAATTAAAAGATAAGTATCCATTGATAATTTTAGCTGGAGATGCCGGTACAGGTAAAACAATTTCTGCAACTAGTATTGCGGATAAAATGACTAGAGAACTTGGTAAAGAGGGATACTTCCTAAAACTAAGTACTCGCGTTCGTGGTGAAGGGATGCATGGAGAAATGGGTAAATTAGTAAATGATGCTTTTGCTGAATTAAAAAAGCAAGCGGGTAAGCGTCGTTTAGCTTTTTTATTAATAGATGAGGCAGATTCTATTGCTACAACTAGAGCTACAGGTCAAATGCATCAAGAAGAAAAAGCTGCTGTTAATACACTTATTCAAAAAATTGATGAAGTTAGAAAAATGGATGGAAGAGCAATACTATTTATGTCCACAAACAGGCTTCATTTTATAGATGAGGCAATTTTAAGAAGAGCTGCTATAATTCTAGAGTTTAAACGTCCTTCAAAAGAAGAGTACAAAGAATTGTATGTGCAGAGTCTAAAAGGATTAGAATTAAAAGATGAAGAATTAAATGAACTTGCCAATTTATCATTGAAAAAGGATGAATCCGTAGGCTATTCATTTTCAGATGTAAGATTAAAAGTATTACCTGAAGCAGTAGCTATGGCGTATCCTGACAAACCTTTATCCTTCGAAATTTTAAAAGAGACCATTAATAATGTTAAACCAAGCCCAGAGATAAAATGATAAGAAGAATTTTTCAAGCATTAATTGCTATAGGAGTTATAATTTTTGGATACACTAAACTTAGTGGTTCAAATTTTCAAAAAGAAGTTATTTGGTACGGTATAGCTGGCCTATTGGTTCTACTAGAGTTAATAGGTGAATATATCTATAATAATCGTAGCAGACTTTGGATGTCTATTTTTAGTAAATATTTAGCTTTACGTGGTAAAAAAAATCGGTTTTCAATGTCCTATTTATATAGAATTAAAGTTGAAGACAAATATTTATTAGTGAAAAACAATAATTATGGTCATTTTCAATTAGTAGGAGGTAAGTATAAAATATTAGCAGATACAAGATCAAAATTAAAAACTGACTTTGGCGCAATGGATGATCCAAAGCTGCCAAATAGTGGTATTATGAAAGATGATTTTGCATTATTTATACCTGCAAGAAAAGCTATGAAATTTTTAGATTGGTTTAATAAAGGGGTAGATAGAGAAGTTAGCCATTGGAGAGAGTTTTATGAAGAACTAATTGTGGGTGATGGAGAGAGTTTTCTATCTTTAGAAAATTTTCCGTATGTGAATTATAATTACAGAGGAAAAGTTTTAACACCTATTAAAAGAACACCAGGATGGGACGATTGTTATGAAATTTTGCAATATGATATCTTAGATTTAGTTCCGGCACCAGAACAGAGACAAGAATTGAAGGACCTATTGAAGAAAGGTGATTCAGCTAAAATAAAATGGGCTAGTTCTAACTTAATAGATTCATTAGGTCATGATCCCATTAATAAAAATAAAAATTATGATATAGGGCAACATACTAAATGGGCATTAAATATGAAATGGTCAAAAATATAAATTAATTATAAAGTTACAGGTTGCATTCACAATAAATACTACCTGTAACTATTTAATTTTTAAAACACTACATTATTGTACCATTTTCTTCAAAGCCTCCAATTCCACACCCAAATCTGTAAACATCGTAATAATGCTACTCAATTTCAATTCGTGTTCCTCATATTCTTGGGTGTTAATACTACACGTAAATTCCCACAATTCCAAAACTTCAGAAACAGGAACTTCATAAGATTGGTAGGTTGAATTATCGGGTTTTAATAAAAAAGATTGCTTTTCGGCCATTTGATTATAAACCCTTTTATACGTCATACCATCATCTTTAGTAACCACAATATAAGAGTGCCCACTTTTGGCATTTTGTATATCCTCCACAAACTCTGCAACCAAATAAGAACCATCTTTCATCGGTAACATAGAATCCCCTTTAATAGGAAAAGCGCGGTGTTTTCCTTTCGGTAAAAAAGGAAGTTTAATCTTTTCTAATTGTTCAATATATTCAGGATCATCATACCCCAACAAATAACCTGCAGAAGCTTTTGCTGGCACCACTTCAATTAAATTTTCATTATCATGATCTACGCTGATAGGAAAAAGAACACGTTTATTACCTACTTCTATAAAGGAAACATCGGTGGCTTTGGTCAAATCATTTTTTATAATAATATCAATTGGTATGCCAAAGAATTTGGAAAAATCAATCAAAAAGTCAATAGTAGGCGAAGATCTATTTTCTTCATAAGAGCTAATTCTCGATCGGGTCACCGATAATTCTTCAGCCAAAGACTCTTGTGTTAACTTTTTGAGAGTTCTTAAATGTTTGATGTTTTTTGATAAATTATTCATAATGCTACAATATGGAGCAACAAATGTATGAATTTGTAGCTAATTTTACAGCGTGAAAAAATATATTTTACATCTTGATTTAGATACTTTTTTTGTTTCCTGCGAACGTTTGATAGATAGCAGGTTACAAAAAAAGCCATTGTTAGTGGGTGGTACTGGAGATAGAGGAGTCGTAGCTGCCTGTAGTTATGAAACAAGAAGATTCGGAATTCACTCAGGCATGTCCATGAAAATTGCCAGAAGATTATGTCCAGAGGCAACCATTATAAGAGGGAATTCAGGAATCTATTCTAAATACTCAAATATAGTCACAGAAATTATCAAAGAGAGTGTACCTATTTTTGAAAAAGCAAGCATCGATGAATTCTATGCCGATCTTTCAGGAATGGATGCGTTTTTTGGGAGTTACAAATATGCTTCAGAATTACGCCAACGAATCATCAAAGAAAGCGGATTGCCCATTTCATTTGGATTGTCGCAAAATAAAATTGTTTCAAAAGTGGCTACTGGCGAAGCAAAACCAAACAACCAATTGCTAATTAATAAAGGTTTCGAGAAATCTTTTTTAGCACCTTTATCCATTCGAAAAATTCCTTCAGTAGGTGAAAAAACCTATAAAATATTGAGAAATTTAGGGATAGACAAAGTAAAACTGATACAAGAAATGCCATTAGAAATGATGATCAGTATTTTGGGCGCAAACGGAAAAACAATTTGGAAACGTGCAAATGGCATCGATAATCCTCCAATCATTGCTTTTCATGAACGCAAGTCATTGTCTACAGAAAGAACCTATACTAAAGATACAATTGATATGAATAAGTTGAAAGAAACCATTTTTGCAATGGCAGAAAACTTAGCATATCAATTAAGAAAAGGAGATAAATTAGCAGCAACCATTAGTGTTAAAATCAGGTATTCAGATTTCAATACCTATAGCAAACAGGTAAAAATACCTTATACCAGCGCAGACCATATCATCATTCCTACAGTCTTAGAATTGTTTCAAAAACTGTATCAAAGACGCTTGTTAATTCGATTGGTGGGGGTAAAAGTTTCGGATATTGTAAGTGGAAATTATCAAATAAACCTCTTCGATGATACCGAACAAATGCTCGATCTATACAATGCCATGGACAATGTCCGCAATAAATATGGCGAAAAAAGCATCATGAGAGCAGCTGCAATGGGTGCCAAATCGATAGGGAGGTTTAGCAACCCATTTAACGGAGAACCGCCATTAGTATTAGCACATAGAAAACAATAAAATATGTATCTAAATTGTCATACATATTACTCTTTGAGATATGGAACATTTTCTGAAACCGAATTGCTACAATTAGCATCAGAAAATAACGTCCACACACTAGCGTTAACGGATATCAACAATACCTCTGCCTGTATCAATTTCGTGCAACAGGCTAAGAAAGCAACGATAAAACCAGTAGTGGGTGTAGATTTCAGAAATGGCAATACCCAACAATTTGTGGCGTTGGCTAAAACCAATGTAGGCTTTCAAAATATCAACCGCTATTTGTCTTCTTTTTTAGAATCAAAAACAAGCATACCAGAGCAACCTCCATTTTTAGAAGACGTAATCATCATCTATCCTTTCGAAAAAGTTTTAGAACGAAATATAACCAACTTTAAAGAGAATGAGTTTGTTGGGATTTCAATGGCTGAGGTAAATAAATTACGTTTTTCTTATCTGAAGAAGTACCAGGATAAAATAGTGATACTCCAACAGGTCACCATCCGAAATAAAAAGGATTTCAATGCACACAGATTATTAAGAGCAATTGATAAGAATACCTTACTAAGCAAGTTGGAGGTGTCAGAGCAATGCCTAGAAACGGATAAAATGCACAAGGTAGTAGACCTGCAAAATCACTTCAAAGAATTTCCAAATGCTATAAAAAATACGCAGGACATACTTGCCCAATGCAACATCAATTTTGGATTTGGCAAAGAGCGTACAAACCAAAATTTACAACTATATAACAATAGCTTCGAAGAGGATTGCAAACAGTTAATTCAATTGTGTCAAAGTAAAATTAAGAATAGATATAAAGAAATCACAGAAGAGGTAAACAACCGACTTCAAAAGGAACTAAAAGTCATTATCGATTTAAAATTTGTCTCCTTCTTTCTAATCAATTACGACATAATTCAACATGCAAATAGCAACAATTTTTTTCATGTGGGTAGAGGAAGTGGTGCCAATAGCATTGTGGCGTATATTTTAGGAATTACAGATGTAGACCCCATCGAATTAGATTTATATTTCGAAAGATTTATCAATCCTTTTAGGGCGTCTCCTCCTGATTTTGATATCGACTTTTCTTGGAAAGATAGAGATATTATGACCCAGTATATTTTCAATCGATTTAAAAATGTAGCACTGTTAGCAACCTATGTAACGTTTAAATATAAAGCCGTGGTTCGTGAACTGGGTAAAGTATTTGGGTTGCCAAAAGAAGAAATAGACAAACTAAGCAAAGGAAT
>Ga0114916_1001444_pt1 | contig 13459 bp, 9 predicted proteins | sample MalvirAntarct_66_FD_83501 | JGI IMG/M metagenome (GOLD analysis project Ga0114916, IMG submission 83501) | Marine viral communities from the Global Malaspina Expedition - Malaspina viral metaG Antarct_66 | ecosystem: Environmental > Aquatic > Marine > Oceanic | place: West Anvers Island... | reverse complement strand
TGTGGAAAATACACTGGATCAACTTCTGCTGGCTGGAAATTAATATGAATAACCGGTGCCCCACCATCTTTCATAAAGAAAGGGGGCTTTTCAACCACATCATGACCGACATTGATGATCAAATCTGCCCGTTCGATGGCACAGTGCAGATAATCGGATTCGGACAATGCTGCTGTACCGAGATAACTATCATGACGCTCATCAATGACGCCTTTGCCTAGCTGGGTATTAAAAAACGGAATCCCGGTTTTTTCGACAAAGCGGGTTAATGCTTTGCTGGCACGTTTCCGGTTTGCCCCGGCACCAATCAATAACAGCGGCATATTGGCCTTGCGAATCATTTCCAGCGCATCTTTTATCGCCGTGTTATCAGCATCCGGGCGCCGAATATTTTCCACCACATAAATTCGGTCCTGAACTTCTTCAGCGGCAATATCTTCAGGTAATTCGATATGCACCGCACCGGGACGTTCCTGAACCGCAAGACGGCAGGCCTCCCGCACCACGGCGCCAATCGTATTACCATGCACCACCTGTTTGGTGAACTTGGTAATTGGCCGCATCATATTAACGATGTCGACAATCTGAAAGAGTGCCTGTTTACTGGCCTTTATTGGTTTTTGGCCAGTAATAATTAACATCGGCATGCCACCCAACTGGGCATAAGCCGCTGGCGTGATGAGATTGGTGGCACCAGGTCCCAGGGTAGACAGACAAACACCGGGTTTGCCGGTTAAACGTCCATAATTAGCCGCCATAAATCCTGCGCCTTGCTCATGGCGGGTAATAATCAGTTTGATGGATGAATGTTGTAATGAATCAAGGAAATCGAGGTTTTCTTCGCCAGGGATACCAAAAATATATTCGACCCCTTCGTTTTCTAACGCTTTAACCAGTAGATCAGATGTTTTCATGGAGTATTCCTAGGTCCTCTGGGATGGCGGAGCAATCATTGCGTCGTTGCCTTGGTTGTACCATAAATAATCGAGGCATCACAGCCCTTACTGTGTGAGGACAGCTATTTCTACCCTTCGGTTGCGTGCTCGACCTGATTCAGTGTCATTTTCTGTGAGCGGACGTGTATCAGCATAGCCTTCAACACGAAAACGTTCGGCTTGATATTGTGGATAGCGAAGCAATTCATGTACAACGGAAGTGGCCCGAGAACCGGATAACTCCCAGTTGGAACGATATTGTGATGTACTCAATGGACGATCATCAGTATGCCCTGAAACGACCAGAGGATCTTCAATATTTGCCAGGGCATCTGCAATAGTCTTCAAAACAGGAACAAAGGCCGGTTTTATTGAGGCCAGACCGGAAGGAAAGGAGGCTTGCTCATCAATAGTGATGACCACCCGGTCCTCTCGCGTTTCGACCTGTAGTAGTCCCTCATCAATTTGTTGCTTTAAAGCTTGTTTGATTTCCATCAATTGCCGTTGTTGTTTGGCTTGCAAATATAAATTGAGATCAGAGGTTTCAAGGATAGGGTTATTAGGATCAGCATCCTGTCGGACTTCCTGAATGACAGTCATATCAGAAGGATTTGGCGAGAAGGTTTGCTTTACGATTGATGTGCCTTTTGGGATGGGGTCGGGGTCTTCCGGTTGCTCAACGCCAAAAGCATTATGCATGGATTGGGCAACCATCTTTAATCGAACTACATCCAGCTCAGACATTGATAGAAGTAACACAAAGAAACATAACAATAGCGTCATCAAATCAGCAAAGATAGCGATATAAGCAGGAATGGCTTTGCGTTTTACCATGCGATTCGAAGCACCCGGCGTCTGTTGTTGATTGGTCATTTGTCCGTTCACCAATTCATTCAGATTTTCATAATTGGCTGATGGGATTAAGACAGTATTTATTCGAGGTTTCATTGTTACCGTAACTGTATGATAAATCAAGATTTTGCCGTAGCATCAAGTCGCTTAATAGTAATCCTGTTGGTTAGAACAGGTTGTGACCGATAACACATCGTTCAGCAATCACTTTTTTATCATGTTGTTCCAGCTGTAATATGTAGTATTTATCAGCTATTTCACGGATTGCAAATGCGTCCCTTTATTGCAACTAAACCGGTTTTCAACAGCATGATTGCCATAATCGCTTTACTGATTCTGGTCGCTGCAATTTATCTTGATCATGTTATTCAGGATCGGCATAAAAATGCCTTGCTGGCGGAAACTCAACAGCAACTGAGTATTTTGCATAACAACCTGGTTACAAATTTACAGAACCATATTCAGATCGTGCGTGGCCTGCCGGGCCTATTTGCAGTAAATCCAGACTTAACCCAGCAACAATTTGAAATCGCCATGCAACATTTGATTGGTGAGCACACGCAACTGCGAAATATTGCTGCTGCCCCCGAAATGGTTATTCGTTATATGTACCCGATAGCAGGAAATGAACAGGCTATTGGTCTGAATTATCTTCAGGAGCCCACACAAAAAGATGCGGCTGAACGTGCGAGATTAAATCGAAAACTGGTACTGGCTGGTCCTCTTGAGCTTAAACAGGGTGGGATCGGATTGATTGCTCGTATTCCTGTCTATCTTAACGATGAGAAAGGAGATGAATATTTTTGGGGCATTATTTCAGCCGTTATTGATGTTGAGGCGTTTTTTGAGGCCTCAGGCCTTAAGGATGAGACGTTACCAATTGATATAGCCATTCGGGGGAAGGATGGTCTTGGTACCGCTGGCGAAGTATTTTTTGGTGACGCTTCCCTGTTTAAAGAACCGGTCTTAACCATGCCGCTGACTTTACCGGACGGCTATTGGCTGCTGACAGGACAACCTGAAGGTGGCTGGAAAACCATCAATAATGATGTATGGCAATCCAGAATTCTGGTATTTGGTGTTGCATTGGCCATTTTTGCCTTGTTGACTGCTTTTGTTCGCTTCATGTTTACAGCTTCTCTGGCCAATCTGAAGTTTCGTCAGGTAATAGACTCATCTCCCATCCCTTATATTATGGTGGCAATGGATCGGAAAGTGAGTTTTATTAACCCCGCTTTTACCGAACTCTATGGCTATAGCACTGCCGATCTGCCTACTCTTGCTATTTGGTGGAATAAAACCGATATCAATCAGGAATATTTGAGAAAAATAAATGCCTGGTGTGATTCGACCATTGATGCCGAGGAGTTACCTGAGCACTCTGTTGAGATCAAAGTTCACTGTAAAGATGGCACACCGCGCGATGTATTGCTTTCAGTCTCACCGCTGGATGATGCTGTGAACAGAGAGCTGTTACTGGTGGTTTATGACTTAACCAGCCGTAAACTGGCAGAACAGAAAATTCACTTTTCTGAGCAGATTTTCAGTCAGGCACATGAGGGAATAGTGGTAACCGATACCCAGGGACGTATTTTGGAAGTTAACCCGGCTTTTACTGAAATTACCGGCTTCACCGCTCAGGATGCGTTGCAAAATACACCGGCCATAATGAAATCAGGCAAACATGATGATGTTTTCTTTGAGGAAATGTGGCGAAAGCTGGAAAATCACGGACATTGGCAAGGTGAAATATGGAATCGGCATAAAGATGGACATTTGTATGCATTGCAACTGACCATCACGGCGATGACTAATCCCCAAGGCCTCAAGCAATATTACGCAGGCTTGTTTTCCGATATTACCCAATCAAAAACGCAGCAGGAAAAGCTCGAACTGATGGCACATTACGATGTGCTGACTCACTTGCCAAACCGGGTGTTATTTGCTGACAGATTCAGTCAGGCTGTGTCTCACAGTCAGCGTTTAGGTACCTGGCTAGGGATTTGTTTTCTGGATTTGGATGATTTCAAACCGGTCAATGATACCTATGGCCACAATGTGGGTGATTTATTACTGATTGAAGTGGCTGACCGGCTACGTGCCAGCGTCAGGGAGGAAGATACTATTTCCCGCTTCGGTGGTGACGAGTTTGCTATTTTATTTCGTGATATCAACTCCTATGAGCAGTGTGAGCAGCTGCTCATCAGATTGCATCAGACCCTTGCAGAGCCTTATTGGATAGATAACCGAAATATTACGATCAGCGCCTCCAGTGGTATTGCCCTGTATCCAATGGATAATGTGGATTTGGATACCTTGCTGCGTCATGCTGATCAGGCAATGTATCAAGCCAAGATCACTGGGCGCAATACTTCCAGAATGTTCAATCCTGAACTAAACCAGCAGGTTATCCAAAAGCATCATGTAGTACAGCGGTTACGTGAGGCGTTGTTAAACGATGAATTCGTTTTGCATTATCAACCGGAAATAAATATGCGAACCGGCGAAATAATTGCAGTAGAGGCTTTGATTCGCTGGCACCACCCGGAGCGTGGATTGTTGTTCCCTGGCGACTTTTTATCAGATATGGAAGGCTCTGAGCTGGAGTTTGAGCTGGGCCTGTGGGTTATCAATTCCGCTCTGCAACAACTTCAGTACTGGCAGCAGGCCGGTTTGGATATTGTTGTAAGTGTCAATATTGCAGCAAATCATCTACATGCCAATAACTTTATTCAATCTTTACAACAGATTTTAAATCGTTATCACGATATTCGGCCGGCATCGTTGCAACTGGAAATCCTCGAGAGCAGTGCATTGGGTGATGTGCCCACACTCAGTCGCATTATTGATGATTGTCGTCATCGAGTAGGTGTTTTGATTGCACTTGATGATTTTGGTACTGGCTATTCCTCGCTAACCCATCTGCGACATTTGGCGGCTAACTCGGTGAAAATTGACCAGAGTTTTGTACGGGATATGCTGGAAGATGACAGTGATTACAATATTGTTGATGGTGTCATTAGTCTGGCCAAGGCATTTAATAGACAAGTTATTGCTGAGGGGGTCGAAACAGTCGAGCATGGTTTGATGCTGTTATCGATGGGCTGTGATCTTGCGCAGGGTTATCAGATTGCCCGTCCTATGCCGGCTGAACATATTTTGAACTGGTGTCATGAGTATCAATTGCAGGAAGAATGGAAAGCGTTTCACCAAAAATAACGTGTTAAAGAGATACAGCACACATTTTATTTTCACATTGCGTTCACAATCCCCACTTTATATAGGGTTTTTATTTTATAAAGAATTTATAATTAATTTGATGCTTATTTAAATGACATTGACCTTAAGGGATAAAAGTGGAAGCTAAAGAGATAAATCAGGATGGTTTGCAAGGCATTGATTTTAATATTCCGGCAAAACCGGAAATTTTGCTTGAACTGGAGTTGGAGCAATGCAAAAAATACCCTTCCATGAGTGGCATTGCGGAAGTGATTGTAAAAGACGTTGCGTTGGCTGGGAGTGTTATAAAGATCGTCAATTCCGCCGCCTATGGTCAAAAGCGTCATATCAGTAATATCAAAACCGCAGTCAATATGTTGGGTGTTGATTCAATTTTGCGGCTGGTCAGTTTCTTTCAATTACGAAAGGTTTTAACCGCAAAAGCTTCCATTTCTCTGGAGAAATTCTGGGACACCAGTATGCAAACAGCCAATATGATGGCTATTACGCATTCCTACTTCAATAAAACTGAGCATTGCAGCCGTGAAGATGCCTACTCGTTTGGTTTATTCAGGGATTGTGGCATCCCGCTAATGGCTATCAAGTATGACAACTACAAAACGGTGTTAATGGAGGCTAACAGCTCCCCACAACGCAAATTTACCGATATTGAGGAAAGCTACTTTCCCACCAACCATGCCATTGTCGGATATTTCATTGCCAATACATGGCAACTACCTAAATTTCTTCCTGAGCTGATTTTGCGCCACCATGAGCAAAACTTTACCCATGATAAAGACGTGACTTATGCACAAAAGGCATTATATGGATTGAGTAAGATTGCCAGTAATGCTCTTAGTAAACATAAGTACAATCATGATGACTGTGAATGGCTTTTGGGAAAAGAGGCGGCACTTGGCTTTTTCCAAATGAGTGACCTGGATTATCAGGAATTAGAAGCGGATCTGATTGATGCCTATCGTGTCCTTTATGGGTAACAGCCTGTATAAATTCGTTTGAAAAATAATCAGGATGAAATATGTCTCGAGATTTAACCAGATGGCTCTTGATTACATTGATGGTATTACCGGTTATCACTGCCTGTGCATCACGTACGCAGAGCAATTACCACCGAGATGAAATTGGCGAGATTATGGCGGTTGAAGATGTCTGGATCATCTCATCACGGATGGTCAGAATTGAAGGGCTCGGAGATAAACGTCCAGGTTGGGGCGCTGCGGTTGGTGCGACAGTTGCCGGAGCTTCAGCTTACGGAATTACCCAGGCGGATAATCCTGCAGGAGTTGCCATTACTATTGTGGCGCTGGTGGGCGGAGCATTGGCTGGACAGTTCTTTGATGAAAAGATTAAGTCTGAGCTGGGGGTTGAATACATTCTGGATAAACCCGCGGGCAACAAAATAGCAATTGTTCAGGCGGTCGAAAGTGCTGAAGAAATGTTACCCGCTAGAACTCCGGCCTTATTGATACGTGGGAAAAGTGGTTACTATCGCGTTATTCCCCAGTAATTCTTTTTTTCAACTAACTTTAAACCGTTTAACTCTGATGTTTGAAACGGAAGATTTTTATGCCAGACCAAAGTTTTATCATTCAATCGAGAAAACAATGGAGCTCTGAACCGGCCTTTATAGCATCGATGGCAGCAGCAGCTGTTGGGCTAGGTAATCTATGGCGGTTTCCTTATATTGTGGGCGAAAATGGTGGTGGCGTCTTTGTCATCGCTTATTTACTGGCGTTATTTATCGTTGTGTTACCCATTATGATGCTTGAAGTAGCAGCCGGACGTCTTACCCATGGGAATACCGTTGCCACATTCAGACAAGTCAATCGTCTGGGAAGCTATTACGGCTGGTTGGTTGTGACCATTACTATTGCGATTACCAGTTATTATTTAGTTATTACCGGTTGGACCCTGGGCTATGCCATTGATGCCAGCCGGGGTGAGTTAAGAGTATTTGATCAGTTTACCGAGGGGTATAACAGCTTCTGGTATTTTCTGGTCATTATCGGGTTGGCCTCTATCGTCCTGATTAACGGCTTGAAATCAATTGAGCGATTATCAAAACTTCTGATGCCGTTGCTTTTGACGGTAATGATCTTTTTGGTAGTGATGGCCAGTAAAACCTCTGGCTGGGAACAGACCATTAATTTTTTCTTCAAGTTTGACTGGTCTAAAATGACCAGCGGCGAATTATGGGTTTTTGCCTTCGGCCAGGCTTTTTATACGCTGGCAATTGGCCAAGGCTATCTAATCACCTACGGAAGTTATATTCCGCGAAAAACCAACCTTCCCAGAGCGTGTATTATCGTCGCGGTATTTCAGACTTCAATTGCCTTGCTTGCCGCATGGATGATCTTTCCATTTGTGTTCAGTCAGGGCTTGTCTCCAGAAGAAGGTACCCAATTGGCTTTTGCAACAATGCCTAAAGTGTTTGCAGAAATGTCAGCGGGATGGTTCATTGGCATTGTTTTTTTTGTCTTGTTTTTTGCCGCTGCCTTCACCTCCACGCTGGCAGGATTAAAGGTCGTCGTATCAGCTTTTGCCGAGGAGTTCGGCATCACTAATTTTAAAGCGGTTATGCTGGTGGCGTTGGTTATGTTGATTTTTGGCTCGGCCTCCGCTCTGAGTTTTACCCCAATGAATTTACAGATAGCGGGTGAACCTGTGCTCGACATGGTGGATAGGATTGCCGGGGGCAATATTATTATCCTGTCTGGTATCATCGGCGCTGCATTGTTTTGCTGGTTCATACCTCCGGCCAAAATTCATTCGGTTCTGGGGACGTATTCACATTGGTGGGAATGGCGAATATATCTGGTTGGCCGTTTCCTGCCGATATTCATGTTAATCACTATTCTCATGAAGTATTTCAGTTGATCTTTGAACAGATTATTGATGAATCAGATGTGATAACCACTTTTGGGTTAACCTGAGTAAATTTGTTTCAAGCATTGCTGTGCTAGGCTTGACGGGTAATGAATCATTGCAGGGAGCTCATTCTGAATATGCATGATAAAAAAATTATCCGTCCGGAAGAAAACTGTTGGCGTTATGTTCAGGCTGACAGAGCCTCCTTGTTGGTGGATGGAGAAAACTACTTTCGTACCCTGCATACTGCAATTTCACAAGCACAATCTGCCGTTTATATTCTTGCCTGGGATATTGATAGCCGACTGAGACTGGTGCGAGGGGAAACCCATACGGATTTGCCTGCGGAATTAGGAGAGTTGATTAATGCCGTTCTCAAGCAGAAGCCGGAGCTAAATATTTATATCCTCAACTGGGACTGGGCAATGCTCTATACGCTGGAGCGAGAATGGCTACCCCTGTTTCGCCCCGGTTGGAAAAAGCAGCCCCGATTACATTATCAGCTTGATGGTGAGTGCCCATTTGGTAGTTCTCAGCACCAGAAAGTGGTTGTTATCGATGATAAAATCGCTTTCTGTGGAGGTATTGATCCGGGTAAACATCGCTGGGACAGCAGTGAACATGCACCGGACGATCAGCGTCGTATTGATCCGGATAATGAGCTCTATCCCCCTTTTCATGATATGCAGATGATGGTTGATGGAGAAGCGGCAAAGAGCCTGGCAGAATTGGCGCGGCAACGTTGGCAAAAAGCAACGGGTCAGCATCTCGATCCCCCCTCCCCAAACCAGGATGATATTTGGCCTGACGATATCAACGTTGATTTTCGACAGGTCAATATTGCTATTGCCCGAACCCAGCCTGAATTTAAGGGGAACAGGGAAATTACCGAAGTTGAAATACTTTACCTGGATGCCATTGCTGCGGCCCAAAAACTTATCTACATAGAAAATCAGTATTTTACCTCCTGGAAATTGGCGGAGGTTTTAGCCCAGCGACTTAAGGAGCAAGATGGTCCAGAGGTCGTTATTATCTGTCCCAGAATGACCGGTGGCTGGCTTGAACAACACACAATGGACGTGTTGCGTTCAAGAGTAAGCCGAAAGCTGTGTGATGCCGATAAATATGACCGTTTGCGGATCTGTTACCCGCATCATGAGGCATTAGGCGATATTTACATCAGCCTGCACAGCAAGATGATGATTGTTGATGATGTGTTTTTGCGAGTGGGCTCAGCAAATTTAAGTAATCGCTCGATGGGGCTTGATAGTGAATGTGATTTGGCGATTGAAGCAGAAAATGCAGAACAGTCTGATGCGATAAAAGCTTTTCGCCAGCGATTGCTGAGTGAGCATCTTGATGTTTCAGCGAATGAACTTGAGGAAATGTTAGCAGAGCATGATTCGCTGATCTCGTTAATTAATTCTCGTGAACAGTTTCCACGAACCTTGAGAAGGTTGGATTGTGAAATTGACGAAAGCATCGATGAATTAACCCCCACAGCGGATTATATCGATCCTGAACGCCCGGTAGAATCGGTTGAAATGAGCCGGAAGCTGGTACCAATTGACGAGCCAAAATCACCTAAAAAACAGATCATTATCGCCGCATTAGTATTATTGGCCGTCATTGCAATGACGGCTTTATGGAAATGGACACCACTAAATGACTGGTTAACGGCTGAAAATCTTCAACAATTGATCGAGACCCTTAACGACTATCCTTTTACCCCCCTTATTGTTATTACCGGTTTTGCTATTGCAGGCCTATTCGCAGTGCCGCTGACCTTACTGGTCGTCGCCGTTGCGATAAGTTTTGGTGCCTGGCCGGGAAGTATCTACGCTATTCTGGGGTCAATGCTGAGTGCGATTTTGGGATATATCGTTGGCGAGTGGCTGGGTCGGAGAAGTGTGTCGCAAATGGCCGGATCAAAATTAAACCGACTGTCCAAACGCTTGGCCAATCATGGTGTGATGGCTGTTATTACGGTTCGGATTATTCCCGTCGCGCCCTTTGTGTTGATAAATCTGGTCGCAGGTGCTTCCCATATCAAATTAAGAGACTTTATCTGGGGAACGCTGCTGGGGATGTTGCCGGGGATTTTAGCAATAACCGTTTTTGCGAATTCGCTGTTAAGAGTCGTTCAACAGCCTGAACCATTAGAAATTACTATTTTTGTATTGGTGGTTTTAGGGATTGGTAGCTTGATGTACGGTGTCAAAAGATGGCTGAACAGAATTTCGACAGACACGTGACCCAAATAAAACAACCAAATACTCTCAAGATCGCTACTTATAATATTCATGCCTGCATAGGGGCGGATGGACAATTTGATCCTGCCCGTATCGCTGCCGTTTTAAAAGAAATCGATGCCGATATTATTGCTTTACAGGAAGTAGAACACCATTCGATTGATGAGCTGGACTTACTGGAGTATCTGGCCTATCAGACGGGGCATGAAGCTATTGCCGGTCCGACATTGTTTCGGGAAACCCGTCATTACGGTAATGCCCTGTTAACAAAATTACCATTAAAGTCATTCAAACATATTGATTTAAGTGTTGCTGGTTTCGAGCCGCGAGGAGCTATCGAAGCTACTTTTGATGTCGCCGGCTATGAACTACAGGTGATTGCAACTCATTTAGGGTTGAAGTCGGCAGAGCGACGTTGGCAGGTGAAGCAGTTACTGGATGTTAAATCACAACAGGAAGCCGATATCAGCTGTCTACTGGGTGATGTAAATGAATGGTTGTTATGGGGGCGTCCATTACGTTGGTTACATAGACACTTTAGCGCCCCACCACACTTAGCCACTTTTCCGGCACGCTGGCCAATTTTCGCTCTGGATAGAATCTGGATTGCTCCGCAACGCAGCAAAATTAAACTCTCAGTTCATAAATCTGTTTTAGCAAGACAGGCATCAGATCATTTACCGCTGGTTGCCGAGATTGTTTTCTGATCGCTATCAGGCACATTAAATAACCCGTCTTAGGCATTGCTCTGCAGCTAAATGTCGACTATCTTTGTTAAGATAACTTCAGAGGCATGTATGACTTATTGTGTAGCCATTACCTTAGATGCAGGATTAGTGCTGACATCCGATTCCCGAACCAATGCCGGAATCGATCAGGTGAGTACCTACAGTAAGATGACCCGGTTTGAGACCCATGCTGATCGATGTCTGGTATTAATGAGTGCAGGTAATCTGGCTACTACGCAATTTGTGGTTGAACAGATTCATCGCGATATTCGTGAAACTCAGGCGCGTAATTTAAATACCTTAAGTTATCTTTCCGATACGGCCGATTACATTGGCGAAATCCTCAGTAGTCGAATCCGCCGTTATTCTGAAAATGAAGCCTCAGGCTTTGCCCCGGAAGCCACATTATTGCTGGCAGGACAGATTCAGGGGGGGCCTCCGCAGGCATTTATGATTTATCCGCAGGGTAATCACATTACCAGCTCCAAAGAGACGCCTTATCTGCAAATTGGCGAGAGCAAATATGGCAAGCCAGTGCTGGATCGTTTTATCCGGCCGGATACTTCTTTACTGGATGCGGCCACCTGTTCCCTGATCTCAATGGACTCGACCATGCAGAGTAATGTCAGTGTAGGACCACCCATTGAAGTGCTGATGTACAAAAAAGACAGTTACAATGTTAGCAATCACTACCGGTTTGGAGTAGAGCATCCATACCTTATTGAATTAAGGAAGGCGTGGGGTGATAAGCTTCGTCAGGCCTTTACCGAGATGCCCAGGTTCAGTGAGCAGTAAAAAATCAGTCGTTAAAGGTTAAATTTCATGCATTAGATCATGGATAAACTGCAGCTTTTTCTGCACTGCAGTAGACACCACAAATGGATAGGCATCAGCATTGCCGATACTTCTGTTCAACGCGTTCAACACCAACACCAGCTGCATCCATTCTGATAACCAGACATGAAACTCCCGATCCGTTTCGGGGGGACGAATAACCTCAAATTCCACCGCTGTTTCCAGTGTTTCATGCATCAACAGATAATGTGCCCAGGTTTCTGCCCAGTCTTCCAAAGCATGAGCGCTGGCGTAGGCTGAAATAAACTCCTGCTGAAAATCTTCAGGGGGGCCAGCCTCGTAATAAGCTGCTAAAGCCTGCGGATAATCAATAGTATCATCACCGAATAATGCTTTAAATGCATCATAAATTGGCTGGTTTTTAATCAGTTTTTCCCAGTAGAAATGCCCGATTTCATGACGGAAATGGCCTAGTAACGTACGATAAGGCTCATTCATGGCCTCTCGGGTTGCTTCGCGATAGCTATTATCAGCTTCTGAAGCATTTAACGTAATGATACCTGCCGCATGACCACTGAAAACCTGCTCATGACCATCAATTGGATTACTTATCTGATCTTCCAGAAAATGAAACTGCAGTTGCTGTGTATCAGTGGCTGGCCATTGATCTATCGGTAAACCTAACCGAAGCAAGCCATACAGCATCCTTCTTTTGGCCGCTTCCAGCACTGACCAGCGTTTAACATTGTATGGGTAGTTCTGATTAGGTATGACACGGGTTAACCGGCATGATAAACATTGCGTAAAATTATCATCTGCTGGCAAAAGCCAGTTGCACTGCATCAGATGCTGATGATGTACACAGCGTTTATAACGTTTGTCTGGACTTTCAACTGAACGAAACTGGCCTTTGTAAGGCTCGATACTGACAATCTTTTGCTGTTCGGTATCAAATCCTAAGATACTGTTACAGCTGTTGCAGTAAGTATTATCAAAAAAAACTTCTTGCCCGCAATGACAATAAAAACGTTTCATGCGACCGATCTATCGGGGTGAAACCATTTTTGACTTATCTGAGAACTCAATTCAGCAAGTTTTGCCTGTAATTCATCCATTCGGGTATAGATCATCTCGGCTGGAAGTTCTTTCAGATTTTCGTTAAACATTTCAGACATGATTTTTTGATGTTGTTCCAAGGTGTTTGCTGACTGAGGAAGAGGCCACAAATAACGTCCAATTGCTTTAAGCGAAAAGAATAAAGAACGCGGAAAAGCCTCATCTCGAATCAGAAAAGTTAATACGCCATCGGCGTTAACGGATGAACTGTAAGTCTGAGTGTACATCTGCTGAGCACTTAATGCGCGTAATAAATGTGTCCATAAAATGCCTTCTGCTGCACGCATCGATTCACTGCGGTTTTCAGCCATCAGTAATGAAGTCATTTCCAGGATCCGACTGGTCATATCGGCGCGTTCCAGATGCTTGGCCGTTTGCATGAAATGATAGGCATGATTCCGGCTCATATGATTGACCAATATGCCCCACACTGTCTGGCAGCGTTCCATGATGGTCAATAGCAATTGCTGACGGCGACGCCGGTTACTGATGGCCGCCATTTCATTTTTAACCAGTAAATACAGCTCATTTACCTGTTCCCAGGTTTCTTCCGGCAGTATATCCAGCGAGGTGCGGGCCTTTTCCCGAACAGCGGATAATGAATTAAGTAGCGATATCGGGTTATTGGGTTCCGCCCGCAAAAATTGCATCACATTATTTTCATTAATCTGTT
>Ga0114916_1001443_pt1 | contig 13460 bp, 8 predicted proteins | sample MalvirAntarct_66_FD_83501 | JGI IMG/M metagenome (GOLD analysis project Ga0114916, IMG submission 83501) | Marine viral communities from the Global Malaspina Expedition - Malaspina viral metaG Antarct_66 | ecosystem: Environmental > Aquatic > Marine > Oceanic | place: West Anvers Island... | reverse complement strand
CTATATATTATAAATGGTGTCCCCTATGCCAGCGATCCTATTGGGTTTAACGCCTCAGCAACGATTATGCCCACTTTAACAAGTCCGTTGAATAACTTGAATCCAGGGGATATTGAAAGCATAGAAGTGCTCAAAGATGCCGATGCCACCGCCATATATGGATCCCGCGGTGCCAACGGTGTAATACTTATTACCACTAAAAAAGGAAAGGCGGGTAAAACCTCCTATACGGCCCATTACTCCCATGGTTTTGGAAAAGTAACCCGTTTTATGGATTTAATGAATACAGATCAATACGTACAAATGCGGAAAGAAGCGTATGCCAATGATGGCTACACGAAGTATCCCGCTTCTGCTTATGAAGTCAATGGTACTTGGGATCAAACCCGCAATACCAATTGGCAAAAAGAGCTTACAGGAGGGAGTTCGACGATCACGAACCTACAAACATCCGTTTCGGGTGGTGACGCGCAAACTCAGTTTATCATCAATGGAAATTATGGGAAGGAAACCACTGTTTTTCCAGGTAATTTTGGATATAAAAAAGGAAATGTCCGTATCAATCTCCACCATCTAGCTACTGATAAAAAGTTTGGAATTACTTTTTCGTCTGGATATACCGTACAAGACAATAATCAGCCCTCTACCGATCTTACCACTATTTCGAGAAAACTAGCCCCGAATGCCCCAGCATTATATGATGCTGAAGGGCAGCTGAACTGGGAGAATAGTACTTGGGAAAACCCTTTGAGCAATTTAAACGGTAAATCGCTGAGCAAAACCTATGATTTTGTGGCCAATTCCATTTTATCCTATGCCTTGCCCTACCATTTAGAATTAAAATCTAGTTTTGGTTTTACTGACCTTAAGCATACAGAGAATAGTACTTTTCCATCGACCATTTATGATCCTGCTTACGGGCTGGACAGTTCGTTTTCGTCCATTTTTACTAATACGACTTCCCGTCAATCTTGGATTGTGGAGCCCCAACTCAATTGGCATACCGATATTGGTAGAGCGAAGATCGCAGTATTGGTGGGAAGTACTTTTAACCAGCTAACTGGTCAACAGCTTGTTTTGGCGGGCGAAGGATTTACCAGCAACAGTTTAATTTATGATTTGGCATCAGCCTCCACTGTTAGTATCATGAGTAGCGGTACGACAGAATACAAATACCAAGCTTTTTTTGGACGAGCCAATTTTAGTTGGAAGGACCAATATTTTGTGAATGTTACAGGCAGAAGGGATGGTTCAAGTCGTTTTGGACCAGGTAACAAGTTTGCCAATTTTGGTGCCGTTGGTGCTGCCTGGCTCTTTTCGAAATCCTTTATAGACAACGGTAGTCCTTCTTTTTTAAGTTTTGGAAAACTACGTGCCAGTTATGGTACAACAGGAAATGACCAAATTGGGGATTACCAGTATTTAGATACCTACAGCTCCTCAGGAAATCCGTACCAAGGAATTGTTGGGCTGGAACCTACACGCCTTTTTAATCCTGACTTTGGATGGGAAAGCAATAAAAAATTTGAGATAGCAACAGAACTCGGGGTATTTGATGACCGCATTTTCCTGACCGCTGGATGGTTTCGCAATACCTCATCAAGCCAGTTGGTAGGGATTCCCTTGCCCGGGACAACAGGATTTAACAGCATACAAGCTAATCTTGATGCTAGCGTACAGAATAACGGGATTGAATTGACCTTGCGAACCGTAAATTTTCAAAAGAAGAATTTTGGCTGGAGTACAAATTTCAACATTAGTGTTTTGAATAATAAACTGTTACGATTTCCTGATTTAGAAAGTTCATCCTACGCCAACAAATACGTCATTGGATCGCCTTTAAACATCGTAAAAGTGTATCATTTTACAGGACTTGACTCAGCAACAGGACTGTATCAGTTTGAAGATTTTAATGGGGATGGACAACTATCGGCAAAAGACGATAAGCAGTACCTAATAGACTTGAATCCTGAGTTTTATGGAGGGCTGCAAAACCAGTTCCACTATAAAGGGATACAACTCGATTTTCTATTCCAGTTTGTCAAACAACTGAATTACAATTCGGCTTCAACTCTTGGCTTGCCAGGAAGCCGAAACAACCAAACTACTGATGTACTGTCTCGATGGCAAAATCCAGGTGATACAGGTCCTTTTGAGCAATACAGCACTGGAGCTAATGCTACAGTTGCTAACGCTTATACTAAATATAAGGATAGTGACGCAACGATTACAGATGCTTCATACATTCGATTGAAGAATGTGGCCTTGAGTTATCAGCTCCCTCCTCGCTGGATAAAAGGTGTCGACTGTAAACTCAATATTCAGGCACAAAACGTACTTACCCTGACTTCCTATCGAGGAGCTGACCCTGAGTTTAAAACAAGAGGCGTTTTACCTCCTTTGAAAATAATTACTACAGGCATCGAATTCATTTTTTAACCATAAATCCACTGAAATGAAAAATCTATTTACTAAAAAAAGGCTTCTTATTAGGGTACCTAAAAAACAAATGCGTTCTCTTAGATTAGTATTTTCTATAGTCTTATTCTTGTCACTAATAGCTTGCGAAAATTTTGTAGAAACTGAACTACCATCTTCACAGCTTGCCGCTGGTGACCTATTCGAAAGTCCCGCTACTGCTAACGCAGCTATGGTCGCTATTTATGCGCAATTGCGTAGTTCGACACTATTAACTGGATCCCCCCTTGGACTGTCGAATCAGTTGGGGCATTATGCAGACGAGCTCACTTTTTATGGCGATACTGAAAATTCAACCTTTGGATTTTACACCAACAGTCTGTTGGCATCCAACGATGCTGTTGCCGGATTGTGGACTAACAGTTACCATGTTATCTATACTACTAATGCGATACTAGAAGGCGTTGCTGTCTCCACTGACCTACCAAATGAAATAGGGCAACGGCTGACTGGAGAAGCCCTTTTTGTAAGGGCTCTAGTTCATTTCTATTTGGTCAATTTATATGGAAATATTCCCTATATCACCTCAACAGATTATAGGCAAAATAGAGCTGTTAGTCGCATGGCTGTAGCCGATGTATACAAATCGATAATTGCTGACTTAAATCGTGCTGTTCCGTTGCTTCCCCAAGAAGACACCAGTGGAGAGCGAGTCAGACCCAATCGCTATGCAGCTCAGGCTTTACTGGCAAGAACCTACTTGTATGCCGGATTATGGTCAGAGGCATCCAATGCCGCTTCCGCTGTCCTTAACAATACCACGGATTATGCCATAGCAGACGATCTTAATTCTGTTTTTTTGAATAGCAGTCGCAGCACAATATGGCAATTTTCACCTGCCTACTATGGCAATAGCACAGAAGAGGGAGGCCTCTTTATATTTAATGCGGGACCCCCTCATTTTACGGCTTTAAGTGATGCACTTATGGCCGATTTTGAGCCAATGGACCAGCGCAAAAATTACTGGACCAAGGCAGTATCTGATGGCACAACAACCTGGTATCATGCTAATAAATACAAGGAAAATAATAGTACTGCTGTATCCTCGGAGTATTCCGTAATTTTTCGAATTGAAGAACAGTACCTCATTCGAGCCGAAGCACGAGCACGGGCTGGAGATCTTATTGGTGCGAAAGAAGATTTGAATGTGATTCGAATTCGAGCAGGGCTCGATTCGACCCAGGCTACTTCACAACAGCAGATTTTAGATGCTATTTTGAAAGAGCGACGCATCGAATTCTTCACCGAACACGGACATCGTTTTTTTGATTTAAAACGATATGAAAAACTCAGTGAAGTGCTGGGAAGTAAAATTGGTTGGAACTCGACCGATGCATTGCTTCCTATTCCAGAAGCCGAAATACTGCTGAACCCCAATCTTGCCCCCCAAAACACAGGCTACTAATAAAACATATTATGAGAAATAAAAAAAGATATCCGTTGATGGTCATTTACCGGTATTACTGTCGAATGATTGCATTATTATTATTTTTGGTTTCCAACCTCTCCATAGGACAGACCAATGAGAAAAAGCCATTGACTGCTGCTGATTACCACTTGTGGGGAAAACTGGTGTCACAACAGCTTTCAGATAAAGGCCAATGGGTGAGCTATAACGTAAATTATGAATCGCATCAAGACACTTTATTGGTGCGAAATACCCACACTTTAAAGACCTATATTTTTCCAAAGGGTAAAAATGGAAAATTTAGTAAAGATGATTTTTTTGCCTATTTTCCAGCTGCAAATACTCTGGAACTGGTCGATTTAAAAACGAGTCAGCTAACTACATTTGACAATGTTACGGACTTCCTTTTTACCACTGATAATCCTTATCTTATTCTTAGCATCCGTGACGAAAAACAGCAAAAGATAGTAATTTGTAAAAATAATGGACAAGTACTTAAAAGCTTCGATAGCGTACTTTCTTACGCTTTTAGTACCGACCAGACTATGCTGGGCATTATCACAAAAAGTACGAAAGGATCTGTTGCGGAATTAGTATTTATGCAGGAACAATTCCCGAAATTAAAAATGGCACAGCGCCTCGATGAAAACTTTGAAAAAATAGCGTGGAGTAAAAACGGTAAAGCTTTGAGTTTTTATAGCACTTCTTTAGCTAATCCTTTAAAACCAACCCTGTATCACTATACTATCGCCCAAAAGAAGTTAGTGTTTTTTGATTCCAACCGTGCAGCCTTTCCTAAAGCAATGCAATTGTCTACTGATTTAGCTCCAGTGGTTTTATCGGATGATGGAGAAAGAGTATTTATGAAAATCGGTAAAAACGATTCAACGGCAACGGCAACGGATACTGCTATGATTTGGAAAACTACCGATCGCCTGCTGTATCCCGAAAGAAAACAAATGGGAAACCCTGTTTTTTACGGACTATGGTGGCCAAAAAGCAATCGCTATGTACAAATAACAGATACTACACTATCGACGATGATGCTCAATGGTAATAAAAAAGTAGCCCTTTTATTTGATGATGCAGCCTACCACCCCCAATTCAAAGACAATGGTGATGTAACTTCGTGGATACTTAATCTGGATACAGGTAAAAAGCAACTTTTCCTGAAAAAGCATCCCAGTTTAGATTATCCTATACTTGCCTCCCCTGGTGGTGGCTATTTTAGTTATTTTAAAGATGGAAACTGGTGGGTATACAATATTGCCCAAGCCAAGCATAGTAACGTTACCCAAAACAGGTCTGTATTTTCAGAGCACCCCTATGTTGTACAAGAAGATGCTGAACCTTTTGGACTTGTAGGCTGGAGTGCAAACGACGAATCATTGCTGATTTATGACCAATTTGATCTTTGGGAAATTGCTCCCGATGGGAGTAAAGCCAAGCGCTTAACTAGTGGAAAGGAAAACAATCTTGTTTATAGAATAGCGTTGCAAGAGCAAGCACAACGCAGTGCTTACAATTACAGCGGTTTGACCAGTGCCTGTTTCAATTTGGATGAAAAACTCTTTTTACAGGTTCATAGTACCGATTATAGAGCCAGTGGTTACTCTCTGTGGCAGCGTAATACCGGTTTAGAATCAATCGCATTCGAAGAAAAGCAAATTAGTTACTTGATGAGTTCCAAAAAAGGAAACGCCTATGTCTATTGCGAAGAAACCTTTGAGCACTCGCCCGCACTGATTTTTAAATCAGGTACTCAGGCACGACCGACTCTTGTTCATCAAAGCAATAGCCAACAACAAAAATATTTGTGGAGTACCGCGAAAAATATCGCCTATGCTAACGGTTCAGGCATCCCTTTGCAAGGGGTACTGTTTTATCCTGCGGGTTATGATCCGCAAAAAAAATACCCAATGGTAGTTCATATTTATGAAAAACAGTCGCAAGAATTACACTGGTATGTAAATCCTTCTCTACATAATAGAGTAGGATTTAATGTCCGTAATTTAACGGCTCAGGGCTATTTTGTACTGTATCCAGATATCGTTTACCAAGAAGGTCAGCCCGGACAATCGGCACTGGATTGCGTTTTGGCAGCCACCGATGCAGCGCTTTTGAAAGCGTCTATTTCATCTGACCATATAGGCCTTATCGGTCATTCTTTTGGTGGATACGAGACTAATTTCATCATTACGCATAGTAATAGATTTGCAGGGGCTGTATCAGGGGCCGGCATATCTGATTTCACTAGTTTTTATTTGCATATTAACGGTGCAACAGGCAAAGCGAATTACTTTCGTTTTGAACTACAGCAGTTCCGAATGGGAACCTCCTTATTTCAAAACAAACAGGGTTATTTTGATAATTCACCCGTGCTTGATGCTGCAAATGTGACTACGCCCCTTTTGTCTTGGTCAGGAGACACCGATCCACAAATACATTACTTACAAACTGTGCATTTTTACATGGCGTTAAGGAGACTGCAAAAGCCATGCACGATGTTACTCTATCCAAATGAAGGGCATGCATTGGCGGAGCAGATGAATCAACAGCATTTAACGCAACAGATTGAAAGGTGGTTTGAATCTTATTTAAAGAAGGAGGGGCTAGCCGATATAAAGTTGCCCACTAATTGAAAATAAACCGATGTTAATTCCTAAAAAAAGCAATGCGGTTTCTATTTATAAGAAACCGCATTGCCATCGGGTATTTCCAAAGATTAGAACTGTTCCCTTTTACCTATTGCTTGTAAAGTGGAACGTTACAAGTTGTAGCCTCTGGATTAGTTTTACCCCACAATCTTACCTCTTCCACTCCTACAGTACAAAAGTCTGTACCGATATCGGAACAGGTGTTAGAAATATTACAAGCCGATGAAGGACTGGTATGTGTGTAGCCTTGCTTTGGAGCAAATACTTTTGAATTTTTATTCATAGCATTTGAACTGAATGCGCCAGCTACGGCAACTGCAATGACTGCCATAGGCAAAATCATTTTTGAAATTTCTGTTTTCATAATTATAGAATTAAAAATTGATGATCTACTCTGTTAACAGGTTTTCGATCGTATCCCTGATACTGCGCAGTATAATTTTAGACAGATAGCACTCCTGTCTTTATTTTTTGAGATGGCTTGTAAAGAGGGTATTCAACTTGTAAAGTACCAAATGTGTGCCTACGATAGCGAACAGCAGATTGCCTTGAACGATAAAGCTTTTCATTTTTTCTTTCTTTACATTGTATATAGGAAAACTAAAAAGATAACTATTGTTTGAAAGGTCATAAACATCAATTATAGTTGCCGTGTCCCATAGCTCTATTGCTTCATATTTCCCAGGTAATGCAGACGCCACATACAGCAGATTATTGTCAACAGCTATTGCTTTATTAACCACAAAAGGAGGGGTAGACATTTTTCGTTCTTTGGAAGCAGGCAGGTATTTTACTTGAATTTTTGCCTTGCTAAATGTATCAATAGTTTTACCTTGACTAACAACTGAAAGATTTTGGTCAGTTGTTACAAACTGATTCCTGTACTTGTATAGGTAGACGACACTACGTTTTACTTTGTCATATTTAAGCATACCATCTGTATCAAATATCCCATCAATCTGTTTTTCTAAAAGTTTCGGTTTAAAATCTGTAGTATTTTCTGTTGCAAGTTTAAATAGTCCTAAGATATTTTCTCCAGTTTTAGGCGCAAAAGCACGGAAAACAACTGTGTTAGTATCTACTGGCTCTGCCAGTGTATATCTAATTGCTATAGGTGCTTGTAATTTTGCTTTCCAATTTGCTGTTTTTCCTCTATAAATACAGGGAACGGTTCCATCAAATAGGTAGAAAGAGGAATCAAGCACACGTATTTCGGCACTATGAAAAGAAAAATCGACTCGATCAAGCTGAATATTATGCTTGTTAATTGTTTTTAAAAGAGTGTCCGCTACTGTAATTTGGAATGGTGTTGTATAATTACCCAGATATATTTTTCCCGGATTGGTTCCTGCAAAATAATAAGAATTGTATTTAAGATCCTGTTGTCGTATTTCAGTTGCGGGATAATGAGGAAAACGGCGAATAAAATTATTGCGATGATGAATAATATCTTCCGATAATACAAAAAGTAAAACTACAACAGCAATACTAGTAAGCAATAAGACTGGAACTGTAATAAAAATGCTGTTGTGTTTTCTTCTATTGTTGGTTGATTTGGTAGATGTTAACATCAGAATGCCTATTAATGCCAGTAAGACAAACGCACTATTAAAAACTAGATGTTCAGTCCAACCCAATTTCTCCAAAATACCCCCACAGGAACAGGGAACAAAAGAGCTGAAATTTAAAATAATGATGATATAACTAGTAAACATTACCATTAGGCTAAAAGCTGCAAATAGCCCTACTACTCGATATCTTGGAATTAGCAGTGTCAAGGCTATCAAAATTTCTATCATTGGGACAGCCCATGAAACCCAACTAGCAAAAGCACTTAGTAATGGAGACTGTCCCAATTGCACTTGAAAATTTTCGAAATCTAATAATTTGCTTACTGCAGCATATACGAACAACAGTATATAAAGCAGACAAACGGTTTCAATGATACTATTTTTTATGTGTTGGCTGACTTTCATTTTATATAGTGATTGCTATTAATTACGTAAAATTCTTAAAACAGAATAACATAAGTAATATCAAATCAAGATATTGACTTATCAAATCAGGATTTCTTTATTTAAAGTCAATTATATGTTTGATAAACACCGCAGGTAATATTAAACTGGAGACTGTCTTTCCAAGTCAGATGGAGAATACCCAAACTTAATTTTGAAAGCTCTTGAAAAATTGGGATAGGTAGAAAAAGCAGCCATAACAGCAATCGTCTTTAATGGTATTCTGGTGTACTGTATTAAAAGCTGTGCCCGCTTGAGTCTTTCATCATTATAAAATTGTTGTATGGTGGTCTTAAATACATGCTTAAAGCCATTCTTTAATTTGTATTCATTAGTACTAAAAATGCGGGAGAGTTCTTTTAGGGTTGGCAAAGCTGAATCTATATTCGCCAATATATAATCATAAACTGCCTGAGTTGATTTTACATCTAAATAGTTTTTGATTTTCAGTTCTTCAGCTGTCAACATTTCTCTTACACCAATTGCTTTTTCGGTAGTGTCTATTCTATTAGCAGAAAAAAAAGTAATCATCACTTCTGTACTTCCGACTAGATTGCAAATAGTACAAGGAGCTGGAATACTTAATTTTTCCGCACCAACTAGTCCAAGTGAAATAATTGTGCTATTGGATTTATTCTCTACTATATCATTCCATAGCGTTTTAAATAAAGGAACTGATTCTTTTGAAAGAAGCGAAGTAAAATCTAACTCTAGTAATTCATTGGAGGTACATCCCAAAAGTTTAGGCACATTTACACTAAAGTCTTTTATAATGAATTTATTATCCACCATAAATGTACTTTCTGCTATATATTGATAACTCTGATGCGGATTACTATAGCCGCTATGGAATACAGACTCTTTCATTTCTTCGGCCATCCAATTCACGAGCACAGCTACTGCTTCTAATTCATCATCAATTCCTGTTCTTGGTATGCGGTACGCAAAATTTCCTTCTGCCATTTCCAAAAGCATTTTACAGATCGCATTGATGCGCTGTTGGTCTATTTCCTGATCCATATTTGATAGATTAAATTGTTAAAATTTTTACTCTTACACAAATGCACGCAAAAACGCTAAAGCTTTTGCTCTGTCACTAAAGACTTTTGTAGGTACTTGAGGCTTACTGATTTTAAGGTAAAATGAAATCATCACCATCGATAGGGTACGCTGCACCACTATACCAACTGCTTTAGTCAGAACAGAGCCATGTCGCGCCAAATAATCTCTGCCGGCTTTATCAGAATCGGCAATACCGCTAACATCGCATAAAACGGGATAGGCCTTCTCCTTTTGCATTTGTATTCTATCCGTTACAATGCGTTGTGCTACTTCCAAATTAATGATAACATCTGGTTTATATTCAAAAAAAAGAATGCTTTCACTAATCCAGAATACAGCAAATTCATTTTCAAAATAGTCAACCATAATTTCTAATTTTTTAGGGAAGGGACAAATTAGCTATTCCTTTTCACAAACTACTTACCAAAAAAAGGCAAAATGTAATAGTAATCAATCATTTTATTTTACACAGTGCAATTCGGGATTATTACATATCAAATCGGGATTATTTAGGTAACGCATTCCATTCTACCCATTTAAATCAAGACCTTCACTCTTTTATAATCTAGTACTATAGCAACAAAAAAATATTATTCACTAACTAAAACGGAACAGCTATGGCAAAAATAAAACACAATAATTTTATCGATACTGTCGATGAAATGTTAGCAACCGCAAAAAAAGAAGGGACAATCCATCTCTATGCAGAAGACAAAATATTGAATGGACGTACCATTCAAATTAATGGAAAACAATTGTTTCATTTTGCAACAACAAGCTATCTTGGATTGGAATACGATCCTAGACTCAAAGAGGCTGCAATTTCAGCCATTACAAAATACGGTACCCAATTTCCGCTTTCTAAAACCTATATTTCTCATCCATTATATCACGAACTGGAATCCAAAATTGAGGCGATGTATGGAGTTCCTGGAATTGTAACCAAAAACAGTACACTGGGGCATTTTGCAGTCATACCAACTGCCGTGCGAGATGAAGATGGAGTGCTGTTAGATCATCAAGTCCATTGGAGTGTACAGAATGCCTGTCAACTCTTAAAATTAAGAGGGATTCCTGTGGAAATGATTCGGCACAACAACCTACAAATGCTGGAAGACAAGATAAAAGAACTGGCATCCAAATGCAAAAAAATATGGTATATGGCCGATGGTGTTTATTCCATGTTTGGGGATTATGCTCCGATACAAGAACTATTGGAATTATCTAAAAAATACCCGCAGCTCCAACTCTATTTTGACGATGTACATGGAATGAGCTGGAAGGGGAAAAATGGCACAGGTTATGTTCTTGACACACTAAAAGAACTACCCGAAAACATCATGATTGTGGGTACCCTAAGCAAGACCTTTGGTGCCAGTGGAGCAGTCTTTATCACCTCTGATACTAAGTTACGCAATCGCATTAAGAATTTTGGAGGACCGCTCACTTTTTCAGCCCAATTGGAACCTGCATCGGTGGCTGCGGCATCAGCTTCCGCAGCTATCCATCTTTCTCCTGAAATCACTATTTTACAAGAAGAACTCGCGCAAAAGATTGGATATTTTAATTCAATGATAAGCGCTTCTTCACTTCCGATGATAAACCCGAATAATTCTCCCGTTTTTTTCCTTGGAACGGCCAAACCATTAACTGCCTATCGCTTAGTACAACGCCTTTTCAACGAAGGTTATTTTGTAAACCCTGGGCTGTTTCCTGCTGTCCCTGTCAAAAATTCGGGCATCCGCATTACTGTTTCCCGTAACAATCAACAAGAAGATATCAAAGGACTTGTTCAGGCATTGGAATATCATTTTCCAAAAGCGCTGGAAGAAACTTTTAACACATTGCATCAAGTTTCCATAGCATTTGGCATTCCTAAAATTGCAGAGAAAAAAGAAAAATCGATACCTCAGACCGCACTTCATTTTCAATATCAAACTTCGATACGGCAAGTAGATAAACAAACTTGGAATACCCTTCTGAGTGGGCAAAGTACTTTTGATTGGGATGGACTTTGTTTTCTGGAAGAGGCCTTTAAAGATGGGGTAGATCCGGAGAATAATTGGAGTTTTCATTATTACTTAATCAGTGATACAAATAACGTTCCTTTGCTAGCCACCTTCTTCACCTTTGGACTATGGAAAGAGGATATGCTTGCCCCAGAATCAGTTTCTATGAAGCTTGAAGAAAAAAGAATCGTTGATCCTTTCTACCTTACTTCAAAAGTTTTAGGTATGGGTTCTCTTTTCACCGAAGGAAATCATTGTTACATTAATAAGGAGCATCCTTTGTTTGAAAAAGCAATTCAATTACTCTTAGATCAGGTTGAAATTCAGTATGAGAAGTTGAATGCAGACCTATTGGTACTAAGGGATTTTGATGAAGATGAAACACTAAACCGCGTCTTTCATAATCATGGATTTGTAAAAATAAACATGCCCGACACCTGTATCATGACTAATACGTATTGGAATACTAAGGAAGAGTTTGCCTCTACCCTTTCTATTCGATCCAAAAAGCACTTTGTAAAAGAGATTTTACCTTTCGAAAAAGAGTTTGATGTTATTATAAAAGAACAATTGAATCCTGATGAAATTGCACAGGGATATAGTCTCTACCAGAATGTAAAAAATAATAATTACGCCGTTAATACTTTTACTTATTCGATTGATGTCTTTACAAAAATGGCAGCTAATCCCCATTGGGAATTTATACTGCTGCATCTAAAAAATTCGGAAGATTCAAAAAATAAAAGTAATCTCGTTGGAATTCTTTTTTGCTACAAAAATACAGGGCAAACCTATGTCCCTTCCTTAATGGGTATGGACTATTCCGTTCCCAAAAAATTCAGTTTATACCGTCAACTATTATTTCAGGGAATCAAACGGGCAAATGAATTGAAGTATACTAGAATTGATTTTGGAATAACGGCTGCATTTGAAAAGAGAAAACTCGGAGCCAAAGTGATTCCAAAAGTGGCTTACGTTCAGGCAAAGGATAATTTTTCGATGGAATTTATGAGTACCCTGCAGACGAAATAAAACTCATTACTATTCGAAAAGCAACCTCCATTTATACCGCTGGTATATTAATGAAATACAAATTTAAATTCCTGAATTTAAATCACGAATTTACAGATAATTTAGAAAACCGCCAATCGATTATGGAAGAAAAACTTTTATACTAGCTCCATAATCGATTGGCGGTTATTCGTTTACTTCTCGTCACCCAAAGTATGAAGTTTTTCCCTCAATTCTATAAGCCCAGCTTTTTGCAGGCATTCATTTGCGATCAATTTTAATTCCTGCAAACTCTCTTCAGAAATACTGCCTAATAAGGATACCGATTTGTCATCGGCTTTGGTAGACAAACCACGCTCGATAACATGGTTCAATAACAGTACATTCTTTCTTGAAATTTTCAAATCTATTTTCACTATCTCGTTCATCCCAGGCGTGCTCAATATCGTATCAAACACTTTGGCCACATCATTTATTGTAAGCATAATTTTCAGGTTTTAATTAATAATTTACTCTTACAAAGGTATAAAGGGACTGATTAACTTTGATAGGCAAAATATACCTATCATAGGTGAGATTCCTAGCGCTTGCTTAACTTCGTATCTGTTTCAAATAATGAACTTAAAAACGCATTGTAATAGATGCTTTTTTTTCTTGATGACAAGTGCCAAATACCTTCCTGAAAATAGTCAGGACTTTGTCACTTTAAAATGAAATTTTTGCTTTGAAAGAGCCCGTTCTTAGTTCAAAATTTTGAACAAAGTCGATTTGTATTTCAATGGTAGAACAGTTCAAAATTTTGCTTAGCGTGCCCTTTCCT
>Ga0114916_1001442_pt1 | contig 13460 bp, 11 predicted proteins | sample MalvirAntarct_66_FD_83501 | JGI IMG/M metagenome (GOLD analysis project Ga0114916, IMG submission 83501) | Marine viral communities from the Global Malaspina Expedition - Malaspina viral metaG Antarct_66 | ecosystem: Environmental > Aquatic > Marine > Oceanic | place: West Anvers Island... | reverse complement strand
CCGCCGTAGGAGCCCATGAGCGGCGTCTTGATCGACTTGAGGGCGTCTCCCTCGGGCATGCCACCACCGTAGTAGACGTGCACGGCGTCGACGTTGGAGGTCGGGGGGAGGGGGTCGGAAGGCGCACGGAGAGCGCGGCGTTATGTCGATAACGAATGTGCTAAACTAGTGAGGCAGGGTCACGAATCGAGGTCTTCTATGGCCAACCCCTTCTGCGCTGTGAAGCGCGGGGCCGCCTGGCTCTTCAGGGTTCTCAACCACCATGGCGAGAGTGCCTCGGCGGATGACGCCGTGAGCCGACATCTCAGTGGCAAGATGGCTGAGTTGAACTCCGAAGCGAAAGCGCGAGCCGGTGGTGGTGGCGGCGGGCGCTTCTAGCGGCAGCCGTTGACACCTCGCCACTGACAGGCGAACGTCATCGGCACCGATGACTGACGTACTCGCCCTCACACAACGCCTCTGGCCGCAGGCCCGCGACCACGGCGCCGTGGACGATCCCGACTCCCTCGATACGCTCCTCGCCACGCTGGGGCAGCCGGGCGCACCCGGCTTCGAGGGTGGCGAACTCCACACCTTCGCTGCGTTCCTGCCGTCCGAGGATGCCTCGACGTTCGTCCTGCCTACGGGCGAGCGTCCGGTCGATGACGCCGACGGGCGGCTGCTCGGGCACCTCCTCATCACGCGCGCGCTCCTCGGCGCGGGGCTGCACGTGGACCGCCGGGTCCAGCAGGCGATGGGCGCGGCGTACGCGCAGACGTGGTGCGTCCGAGGCGGCTACACGGCCTCGCCGCTGGCGCTCGCGACGAGCCTCTGGCTGATCGCCCTCGACCCGCTGAAGAAGTCCGACCGTCCGATCCCGATCGACTGGACGCCCGCCCTCTACCAGGACGCCGAGCGCTGGGACGTGGACTACCGCCTCTACAGCCACTACGACATCCGGGAGCGCGCCCTCGACTGGGTCGTCTACGCCTCGGTCGACCCGGCCCGCCACCAGGGCGTCTCGATGTGGACGATCGTGGAGCCGCTCCTCCGCCTCGAGGACGACCGCGCCTACTCCGCCCTCGCCGGCTTCGCCGAGGCCTCGGACACGGCGGTGGAGACAGCTGGCGCGGCAGCGATGCTGGAGCGCGGCCGCATCGAGGGCCTCCTGCGGGGCTTCGTCGCCCAGCAGCGCGCACGTCGCGCGCGAGACTGACGTCACCTCGGCCCTCGATAGCAAGAAGCCCCCGGCGATTGCCGGGGGCTTCTTGGGGGGAACTCCTCCCGCGGCTACCGGAGGGGGGATGACCGCGGGGAGTCATGGAGCGATGTGGGGAGCGTCGAGTCCTCTCAGACTCGAGCCACCTCCGCGAGCGCTTCCTCGACCGCTCGCCCGACGTCGCTCGTCGTGGCCGTGCCGCCGAGGTCGGGGGTGCGTGGGGCGCCGTTCGCGCCGTCCAGCACCGCCTCAATGGCGCTCACGATCGCATCGTGCGCCTCGCGGTAGCCCAGGAAGTCGAGCATCAGGGCGCCGCTCCAGATCTGGCCGATCGGGTTGGCGATGCCCTGACCGGCGATGTCCGGGGCGGAACCGTGCACCGGCTCGAACAGCGAGGGGAACAGGCCGGGCGGGTTGAGGTTCGCGCTCGGCGCGATGCCGATCGTCCCGGTGCAGGCCGGGCCGAGGTCGCTCAGGATGTCGCCGAAGAGGTTGCTCGCGACGACGACATCGAAGAACTCCGGGCGCTGCACAAAGTGCGCCGTGAGGATGTCGATGTGGAACTGGTCCACGGTCAGGTCGGGGTAGGACGTCGCCATCTCAGCGACGCGCTCATCCCAGTAGGGCATCGTGATCGAGATGCCGTTGGACTTCGTCGCGCTCGTGAGGTGCTTCCGAGGACGGGACTGGGCCAACTCGAACGCGAACCGGAGCACGCGGTCGACGCCCGTGCGCGTCATGACGGTCTCTTGCATCACCGTCTCGCGGTCTGTCCCCGGAAAGATCCGGCCACCGATGCTGGAGTACTCGCCCTCGGTGTTCTCGCGGACGATGTACATGTCGATCTCGCCGGGCTCGCGCGGGCTGCCGTCACGGCGCACGACCGGGGCGATGATGCCCGGCATCAGTCGCACCGGGCGCAGGTTCACGTACTGGTCGAACTCGCGGCGGAACTGCAGCAGCGATCCCCAGAGCGAGACGTGATCCGGCACCTTTGCCGGCCAGCCCACGGCGCCGAAGAAGAGCGCGTCATGCCCACCGATCTGGTCCTTCCAGTCCTCGGGGAGCATCGAACCGTGCTGTTCGAGGTACTCGACACTCGAGAAGTCGAAGTGGTCGAAGGCGAGCGGGATCTCGAACTGGCGGGCGGCAGCGTCGAGGACGCGGAGGCCCTCAGGGACCACCTCGCGCCCGATGCCGTCGCCCGGAATCACTGCAATGCGCTTGGCTGCCATCGGTTGTCTCCCCTGCCCCCCGCTTGCTAACCGTTCCGCGTCGAGCCTAGTCGTCCCCGCCGGACTCGCGGTTCGCGCGAGCGCGCTCGACGCTCACGTACTGCCGCCTCGTCTCGCCCTCGACGGTGATGGCCGTATCCGTGTTCGCCGCACGCACCATCCGGTCGCTGAACGAGGACAGGATGTGGGACGTGAAGCCCTGGATCTCTTCCATCTGGTGGATCGAGTGCTTCATCATCCGCAGTTGGAACGGATCCTGCTCCGAGACACGCGAGGCGTACGCCATGGCCGCCTCCTCGAGGGCTTCGGCCGGGTGGACCTCCTGCACGAAGCCCCACTCCTGCGCCTCCTGGGCGGTGAGAAAGCGGTTGTCGTACATCAGGTACTTGGCGCGGCGCGCGCCGATGTCCCACGGGACGGCGAAGTAGGCGAAGTTCGTCGGCAGGAACTGTGCATCCTCCGCGGCGAAGATGACGTCCATCGCCGAGGCGAGCATCCAGCCCGCATAGATGCAGGCTCCCTGCACGACGGCGATGGTGGGCTTCGGGATATTGCGCCATCGGAGGTGTGGCTCGACGTCCATGCCACGCGTGCGCGGGTAGCGCCGCCCCATCGGCTCGTTCTCGCGCTCGGCGCGGGTCTCGAGGGCGTCGGGGGAGCCGAGGTCGTGGCCGCCGGAGAAGGTGGGGCCGTCGCCACGCAGGAGGATCACCCGCACCTCGGGGTCGAGCTCGGCGCGCTCGAACGCCTCGTCGAGGTCGCCCATCATCTGCTGGCTCAACGGGTTCCGGTACCGCGCGCGGTTCATGGTGATGACCGCGATGCGGCCGTCCTTCCGCGTCTCGTACAGGACGCGCGGTTCGTCAGCCATGGTGTCCTCCAGTGGACTCTTCGTTCGAGCGAGCGAGGCTCCTCGCCTCGCGGTGATGCTATCCGGCACCGATCGAACACGCGTCGCCCCGGGCAAAATAGCCCGAGCGCAGAAAGGACGCAAACGTTTACGATGGGTCAGTCCCATGCGAGTCCTGCCCAGAGTCGCGCGGACGCCATACTCTCCGCCTTCGAGCCGATCCACAGCGAGGAGCCTCCGTGAAGATCACCGCCGTCATACCCACCACCGTCAGCGTCCCGATCGACCGCCCGACCGCCATCGCGACGCGAGCACTCGGTTCGCGGGAGTACGTCCTCGTCACGGTCGAGACCGACGAGGGGCTCTCGGGCGTCGGGTTCACGTACGCCGGGACGGTGGGAGGCGAGTCGACGGCCGCATTCGTCAGCGCGGCGCTCGCTCCGCTCCTCGTCGGCGCGGACGCAGCGCTGATCGGGCGGCACTGGGCGGCGATGTACCAGGAGGTCCTGCTCACCGGCCGTCGAGGTGCTGCCCTTCGGGCAATCTCGGCGGTCGACACCGCGCTCTGGGACTTGCTCGGCAAGGCGACGGGAATGCCCCTCGCACGGCTGCTCGGCGCCGTGGCGGACGAGGTGCCGGCGTACGCGTCCGGCGGGTACTACCGGCCAGGCGATCCGCTGGAGCACATCCGCGAGGAGATGACGTTCTATCGAGAGCGCGGGTTCACGGACTACAAGATCAAGGTCGGCGGTGTCGCCCTCGCCGCGGACGTGGAGCGCGTCCGCGCAGCGCGGGAGGCGATCGGCCCCGAGGGACGCCTCGCGCTCGACGCGAACAACGCCTGGCGCTGGCCGCACGACGCCGTGCGCTTCGCTCGGGCCGTCGAGGAGTACGACATCTGGTGGCTGGAGGAGCCGCTCTCCCCGGAGGACATCCGCGGCCACGCCGAGATCGCGCGCACGCTGGAGATGCCCGTCGCCACGGGCGAGATCCACGCGACACGGTGGGACTTCCAGGCCCTGATCGAGGCGCGCAGCGCCGACATTCTGCAGCCGGATGCCGGGGTCCTCGGCGGCGTGAGCGAGTGGATGAAGGTCGCGCACACGGCGGCGAGCGCGAACCTGCCGGTCGCGCCTCACTGGCACGCCAACCTCCACGTCCACCTCGCGGCGGCTGCGGACAACTGCATCACCGTGGAGTACTTCTCACTGGACACGGACATCTTCAACTTCGAGCGTCTGCTCACGCCCGAAACACGCCTCGCGCCGTCGGGGGGCATGCTGCCGGTACCGCAGCGCCCAGGCCTCGGCGTCGAGTTCGACCCGGAGGCCGTCGCCCGCTGGCGCGTCGGGTAGCGAGTTACTCGGGCGGCTCGGTCCGGAGCACCCCGGCAGCCTCGAGGGCCTCGAGCTCCGCGTCGGGGAGCGACAGGACGTCTCGCAGGACCTCGCGGTTGTGCTCGCCGAGCATGGCGGTGGGCTGCCACCAGTCGTACCCGCGTGCTCCGTTGAACACGAAGGGTGCGCCGTCGAAGTGCTGCGGCCCCGTCACGGGATGCTCCAGGTCAGCGAAGAAGCCACGCGCGGTGAGCTGCGGATCCGCGAGGAGCTCAGGCGCCTTGAGCACCGCGCCGGCCGGCACGCCAGCACTCGCGAGCAGTGACATCAACTCGTGCTTGTCACAACCGGCCGTCCACTCCGAGATGAGCGCGTCGAGGGCGTCGCGATGCTCGTAGCGTCCCTCGGCGTCAGCGAATCGACCGTCCCGCTCCCACCCCTGCGCGACGGCTGACGCGAGGGCGCGCCACTCGTCATCATTGCGAGCGGCGAGCGCGATCCACTCGTCATCGCCTCGACAGGGGTAGGTGTTGTACGGCGCGATGCTCGCATGGCCGTTCCCGACCCGCGGCGGGTCGACGCCCTCGAGCTGCGCCTGCACGAAGAACTCGCCGATGAACCCGATCGAGCCCTCCTGCTGCGAGAAGTCGAACTCGCACCCCTCGCCCGTCCGGTCGCGACGTTCGAGGGCAGTCAGCGCCGCCGCGGCAGCCGTCGTCCCGGCCATCGGGTCGGGGATCGCGATCGCGGCCGTGCGCGCATCGCCGCCCTCGTACCCCAGGATCGAGGGGATCGCGGCCAGCGGCTCGACGCTCGTCCCGAGGCCCACGTAGTCGCGGTACGGCCCGACGCGGCCGAAGGCGGGCATCGGCAGGTAGATGATCCGCTCGTTGGCCTCGCGCATCACGTCGTATCCGAGACCGAGGCGACTCATGGCACGCGCGCTGAAGTTCTCGATCACGATGTCGCTCTCGCGCACGAGGTCGAGGAAGAGCGCCTTGCCTTCGGGCTGCTTGAGGTCGAGGCAGACGCTCCGCCGGTTGCGTTGGAGTTGGTTGAAGACGGTCTGCGTGTTCCACGGCATATGCGCCGTCTCGTCCGTGATCAGGTAGCCACGCGTCCCCTGCGGCACCGAGCGCGGACCTCGGTTGGTGGGCGCCTCGATCTTGATCATGTCCGCGCCGAGGTCGGCGAGGATCCGTCCACCGACCGGCCCCGACCACACGCGCGTGAGGTCGAGCACGCGGACGCCGCTGAGGGGCCGGGTCGGGTCGGCGAACGCCTGAACCCTCGTCGCCTTCGCAACCGGTGTCACCGGAGCGAGATCCTCGAGGCGTTCGGAGCCAACGGGCGCTGGCGTGTACTCGGCCGGCGGGGGCTCGCCGATCACGCGGAACGGCGAGCCCGGGACGCGGAGCGACTGCTGTTCGGGTGTCGCGCCCTCGAGGGGACGCCAGAACTCGCGGGCGGTGAGGTGTGCATCGTCGAGCGCTTCGAGGACGCCGAGCAGTTTGCCGATGGGGATGCGCCAGTGGCCCTGTGCCTCGTCGAAGAGCTCCTGCATCTCGCGGTCGCGGAACGCTTCTTCCACGACCTCCACAAGCTCCTCGTAGTGCTTGAGACGGCCGGCGGGGGTCGAGAGCCGGTGGCCCTCGGCGAGGTCGAGGCGACCGATCATCGTGGCGAACGAGAACCAGAACTGCTGCTGGAAGGAGACGCCTACCCAGCCGTCACGCACCGGGAGGAGCGAGTTCACCGCTCCTGCCATGCGGTTGCCGCTGCGCATCCGCACGACGCCGGCCTCCCGCCACTGCGAGTACGTGCTCTGGTGGAGCGCGGCGAGGCTCTCGAGCGCGCTCACATCGATCGTGACCGGCTCGGAGTCCGCGCCCGTCACACGCGCCGCGGCGAGGGCTGCGGTGTAGCCCAGCGACCCCGCCTGGTACGAGGCATAGCGGCCCACGAACGTCAGCGGTGCGCGGTCGGGGTCGCCCATCAACTGGCTGTGCCCGCTGAGCGCGAGCAACGATGCCTCGGTCGCGGGATGGTGCGCGTACGGGCCAGTCAGCCCGAACGGCATGAGGGCGAGCCGCACGCGCGGCCCGTCGTCGTCCCCGAGTCCGAGGAGTGCGTGCCGCTCGATCTCCTCGACGGATCGGTCCGTCACGAGGATGTCGAATGACGGCGCGAGCGAGCGCAGCCGGTCGAGATCGGACGGAGCGCCGAGGTCGCAGGCGACGCGCCGCTTCCCACCGTTCAGGTAGATGTCGGCGGCCACCTCGGGAGGCGTGCGGTCCGGTGACTCGACGCGGACGACCTCATGCCCCCAGCGTCGGAAGAGCTTGCCGCAGTAGGCGGCAGCGCCCTCCTGGTCGCTGATCTCAAGGATGCGCATCGTGGTGGCTTCCGATCCGCTACTCAGCCGGGCGCTTGGCGACCTCGTAGATCGTTGTGTGCCGCTGACGGATCAGCTCGCGGCCGTCCTCGGAGTACGTCGTGCAGTCGTAGGCACCGTAGTGGTGGCCTTTGCGCTCGTACGTCTCGCGGAAGGTCGCGGTGGTGACCAGCGGCTCGCCCGCGTAGACCGGCTCGAAGAGCTGCAGGTGCGTGCGGACGTGGATCGCGGGGCCGTAGTCGAACGAGTGGTGGAGCGTGGCCGTCGGGCGGTTCACGATCCAGCCCGGGTGCAGTCGCGGTCGCTCGCCGACGAACATCGGGTCGTCCGAGCGCTGTTTCGTCGCGGCGTACTCCCGAACATCCTTGATGCCCTCGGTCCGCCCGAGGACGGCCAGCTCGCGCCCGACCGGAGCGACCTCGTGGGTGAGGCGCGGGTGCACCTTCATCTCCGGCTCGGGAGCGCGCATGGGCGTGCGAAGCAGTACCTCATCCAGCCACGGCGCGAGCCCGCGACCGAGGTCACCCGCGATGCGGACGTGGCCGTCCTCGCCGACGATCGTGATCGTCGCGACGTCCGGGCCGCCCTCCACGCTGATCGAGATGTTCTCGCCCGGGTACGTCGGCCGGCGGAAGGCGAGTTCGGCCCAGCCAAAGTCGAGCCACTCCTTCCCGAGCACCTCGAAGATCACGGGAGTAGCCCAGCCGAAGACGGTGGCGCCGCCGACCAGGGCGGACTTGTAGCCGTACTCCTGCGCGCCCTGCGTCGAGTGGATCGCATTCCGAATGGTCGGGCTGTCCTCGTTGCCGAGGAACGCCGTCATGCTGTGCTGTGCGACCGAGGTTCCGGTCATGGTGCCTCCCGTTGCTGAGGGCGGCGACCGCTTAGCGGCCGCGCAGTCGTGGATCGAGGATGTCGCGCAGGGCGTCACCGGCGAGGTTGAGGCACAGCACGAACAGGAAGATCGCGAGGCCGGGGAAGAACGCCACCCACCACGCCTGCTCCAGCAGCGGTGCTCCCTGGTTCAGGATGCTGCCCCAGGTCGCCGTCGGCGGTTGGACGCCTACGCCGAGGAAGCTCAGGCTCGCCTCGGCCAGCACGGCGTAGCCGAGACCGAGCGTCGCCTGCACGATGATCGGTGAGACGGCGTTCGGCAGGACGTGGCGGTACATCACTCGGACGTTCGAGACGCCGAGCGAATGGGCAGCCTCGATGTACTGGTTCTCGCGGATGGCGAGCGCCTGGCTGCGCATGAGTCGCGCATAGACCGGCATCGACCCGATGCCGACGGCGATCATCACGTTCATGATCCCGGGTGACAGTACGGCCACGATCGCGAGGGCGAGGATGAGCCGCGGGAAGGCGATCAGGGCGTCCATGAACCGCATGATCACGTTGTCGACCGCGCCACCGACGAACCCTGACAGGAGCCCGAGCGGGACGCCGATGACGATGGAGATACCCACGGCCACGAGTCCGACAAGCACGGAGATCTGGGTTCCATAGAGGACGCGCGCGAAGATGTCCCGCCCAACGCGGTCCGTGCCGAACGGGTGGCTGAGCGACGGGCTCTGCAACAGGGCGTCGTAGTCCTGCTCAAGCGGGTCGTACGGCGAGATGAGCGGGGCGGTGGCCGCGATCAGGCAGACCAGGATGACGCCGCCGAAGGCGGTCGCGCCGATCCGGTGCCTCTTGGCGAGGTTCCAGAGTTGTCGCTGCTTGCTCTTGGTCGCAAATGCCAGCGCAGGCGCCGACTGGGCCAGGGTGGTGGATTCGCTCACATCAACTCACCCTGATCCGCGGGTCGAAGATCGTGTACATGATGTCGGCCCACAGGTTGCCCGCCAGCGTCGCGATGGCCGCGAGCAGCACCGCCCCCTGCACCACCGGGAAGTCCTGCGCGAAGACCGCTCCGAGGGCGAGCCGGCCCACGCCCGGGATCGCGAACACCTGCTCGATGATCACCGTGCCGCCCAGCAGGTTCGCGAACTGCAGGCCCAGCACCGTGACTACGGGCAACATCGCGTTCCGGAGTGCGTGCTTCGTGAGGACGACGCGCTCCAGCAGGCCCTTCGCGCGTGCCGTACGGATGTAGTCCTGGCCGAGCACCTCGAGCATGGCGGAGCGCGTCTGGCGCGCCACCGTGCCGATCAGGTTCACGCCCAGGGTGACCGCCGGCAGCACCAGGTGCTTCGCACCGTCGATGGGATCATCCCAGAGGTTGGTGAACCCCGACGGTGGGAGCAGCCGCAGCCAGACCGCGAACACCAGGATGAGCATGAGCCCCATCCAGAAGCTCGGCGTCGCCACGCCCGCGAGTGCGAACGCCGTCGCCGCCTGATCCTTCCAGGTGTTTCGTGAGATCGCCGCGAACATACCGAGTGGGATCGCGAGGGCGATCGCGAACACCCAGGCAGCCATCCCCAACTGGATCGTGACGGGGAGGCGGTCCATGAGGGCCTCGCTCACGGGTTGACCGCTCTGAATCGATGTCCCCAGGTCGCCTCGGATAGCGTCGACCAGCCAGTTCAGGTACTGGATGGGCAACGGGTCGTTGAGTCCAAGCTCCTCGCGGAGCATCGCTTCGGCTTCTGGCGAGAGGCGACCGTCCTCCTCGCCCATGAGGGCGAGGAGGGGGTCACCTCCGAGGACGTTCGTCAGCGAGAACGTCAGCATCGAGACGATGATCAGAACCGGAAGCGTGCTCGCGAATCGACGGATGATGAAACTGAGCACGTCGGAGTCGCTTTCGTCCTGGGCTCTACGCCTTCAGGCTCAGCTCGTGGAAGCGGTACTTGCCGTCACCGTACGGCTGGAAGCCTTCCACGCGGCCGGACAGGGCAACGCCGTTCGTCCGGTGCGTGAAGAGGATCCCGAAGGCCTGCTCCATGATCTGGGTCTGGATGTCGTCGTACAGCGCCTTGCGCTCCGCCTGGTCGTACACCTGGCGCGCGGCCTCGATCTTTGCGTCGAGCTCGAGCGCCTCAGCGCTCGGCGTGAAGTTCTCCGCGAACTTGGCGCGGTTGAAACCACCCTGTGAGTGGAAGTTCTCGAAGATCGTCATGTCCGGGTCGGCCCGGCCGGAGAAGAACGTCAGGAACATCGGGTACTGCTGATTGCGGTACGCGGCGCCTGCCTCCTCCGCGCTCAGCGCGACGATGCTGGCGTCCACGCCGATGCGTGCCCACTGCGCCTTCATCATCTCCGAGAGCGGCGTCCGGGTCTCATCCGCCGTGATCAGCAGGTCGAACGCGAGCCCGTCCGTGTAGCCCGCCGCGTCGAGGAACTTCTTCGCCTCCGCGAGGTCCTCCGCGATCGGCGCAAGGTTCTCGTTGTAGGCCCAGCTCGCCTTCGTGATCGGCCCGTTCGCGAGTTCACCTTCGCCGAAGAAGATGCCATCCAGGATGGCCTGGCGGTTGAGCGCGTAGGTCAGCGCCTGGCGTACGCGCATGTCGTTGATCGGCTCGACCGCGGTGTTGATGTTGACCTGCGTGTAGGCCGTCGAGACCCACTCGTTGAACTGGATGCCGTCGGTGGTGCGCGCGGCCGCACGGTCCTTCGGGTCCACCGTGATCACATCGGCGTCGCCGGTCCGCAGGTTGGCGAACTGGACGGACGAGTTCGGCACGACCTGGACGTCGATCGCGTCGAGGTACGGGTAGTTCTCCCGGTAGGCGTCGTTCTTGACCATCTGGACGTTGGCGTCGACCGCCCACGAGTCAAGCTTGAACGGCCCTGAGCCGACCGGCTTGTTCGTGAAGTCCTTCCCGGCGGCCAGAGTCGCGGCCTTCGGGAGGATCATGCCGTTGCGGTCGCCGAGGATGGCGAACAGCGAGGCCGTGACCGTGTTCAGGTGGAACACGACGTTGCTGTCGTCCACGATCTCGACGTTGTCGACGCTGGTCACCTGGCCAGCCGAGTACGACTGCGTCTCAGGGTTCTGGTGGTGTTCGATCGTGAACTGGACGTCCTCCGCCGTGAGGTCGGAGCCGTCGTGGAACTTCAGGCCTTCCTGGATCTTGAACCGGATCGTGAGGTCGTCGATGACCTCCCACTCCGTGGCGACGCCGGGCTGCGTGCTGAAGTCCGGCCCGTTGTTCACCAGGTTCTCAAAAATGCTGTAGAGGTAGTGGTGGTCACCACCCCCCCGAGAGGTGCTCGGGTCGAGACCCGTTGGGTCGCCACCGAGGGCGACTCGCAGCGTGCCACCCTGCGTACGTGCGCTCGCGTCAGGCGTGGTGACGGACGGCGCAGCCGCGGCCCCACCGGTGGCCGTCGTTGCCGTTGCGGTCGAGTCGCTCGCCTCGTCGCTGTCCCCACAGCCGATCAGCGCAGCGCCCGAAAGCCCCGCCAGGCCGATACCAGCGCCCCTCAGCGCTGAACGACGGCTGACCCGCGTTGACTTCCAATTGCGAGATTCCATCTAGTCCCCTCCTCGGTCCCTCTGAATCACGTGGTGCGCCTCCACTTGCCGGATGGCGTCACCGCGTCTATACCTAGCCTCCCGAAACGATTACGCAACCGTTTACGCGGCAGCGTTGTATCACGAGCCCGATGCCCCCGCAACGGCACGGAGTGCCGCGTCAAGCGGCGATACCGCTGTACTGGCTCCGCGTGAGCGAGGCCAGGCCCCGAGAGGATCCCGAATGCTCCCAGACGCGCTGGCCGGCACCCTGAAGGGCGTCCGCGTCCTCTCGCTGGAGCAGGCAGTCGCCCTGCCGTTCGCGACACGCCATCTCGCGCACCTGGGCGCGGAGGTGATCCGCGTGCAGACACCCGAGCGAGCCCGCCCGATCGAGCAGTCGAGCATTGAACTGATCAGATCCAAGCGCCAGGTGGGAGTCAACCTCGGCGCCGAGGGTGGCCCCGAAACCTTCCTGAAGCTGGCATCCGCGTGCGATGTCGTCGCCCATAACTTCACGCCGCGCGTCGTGCGGAAGTTCGGCATCGACTACGAGGGCGTCCGCGCCGTCAACGAGGATGTGATCTACGTCTCCCTGACCGGCTTCGGCACCACGGGGCCGTGGGGTGAGCGTCCGCTCTTCGGCCCCGGCGCGGAAGCCGTGGGAGGCCACAACCTCCTCATCGGCGACCCCGACGCGTGGCCGGGACGCCCGGGGACCGGCGTCTACGCCGACGACACCTGCGGCCTCTACGCCACCTTCGCCATCCTCGCAGCGCTCGAGGAGCGCGGACGCACCGGCGCGGGGCAGCACATCGACATCTCGCTCTACGAAACGATGGTCGCCCACCTCGGCCCGGTCCTCGCCGAGCAGTCGCGCGGCGCCGAGGCGCGGCGAGCCGCCAACGACGACGCCCGGTTCGCGATCCACGGCGTGTTCGACGCCCGCGGGCACGACCGCCACGTAGCGATTGCCGCGACGGAGGACCAACTCGACGCCCTCGGTCGGGCGCTCGGAGTCTCGCCGGTGACCACCGCGAGTGTGGCGGCGGCGGTCGCCGCCCTCGACGCAGAGGACGCGGAAGCGCGCCTCGTCGCGGCAGGCGTGCCCGCCAGCATCACGGCGGACGCGTGCGACACCCTGGCCGATCCGCACCTCTGGGCGCACCAGTTCTACGAGGTGCGTCGACTCCAGGCCGAGGGCGGAGCAACCGCCTACCCGCACCAGAGCGCCGCCTGGGGTGGTCACACGGACGGCCTCGTCGAGGAGCCCCGCTACGTGGGGCAGGACAACGAGGCCATCCTGCGCGAGGTCGCCGGCTGCACGCCGGACGAGATCGCGGGGCTGATCGAGAGCGGCGCCATCGGCGAGGCGAACGTGGCGCCCACGGGAGGCCGGCGGGCGGCCGCGGATCACGAGACACGCATCGAGCGCGGTGAGCTCAGCCGCGTCGACCCGCCGATGGACTGGGGAGTCTTCGATGACCGCTAGCCATCCGACCGGCGCGCTGGAGAACACCATGACGAACACTCGCCGAGCGCTGGACGTCACACCCGGTGTGGCATCGGCATACGCGACGCGCCTGCTGAGTGACCTCGGGTGGGACGTCGTGAAGGTCGAGTCGCCGGACGGTGACCCGATGCGCCGCCAGCCCTCGCGCTGGGGTGGGGCTGAAGGCGCCGCCTTCGAGGCGCTGAACGCCGGCAAGCGCAGCGTCGTCGTCGATCCGGCAGCCCTCGCCGCGCTCGTCGAGGCGGCCGATGTCGTCGTGGGCGACCTCCGGCCAGGGGTGCTGAAGTCGATGGGCCTCGAGGCGTCCGCGTTCGAGCAGTGGCGCCCTGGACGGTCGGTCGTCAGCGTGAGCCCGTTCGGGCTCGTCGGCCCGAAGAGCGACTGGCCGGCCACGGAACTGACGGTGCAGGCCGCGAGCGGGCTGATGTTCCTCACGGGCGAAGCCGACCAGCCGCCGCAGCAACTCGCGCCGTACCAGGCGGAGCTCACCGGGGGCGTCGTGGCGGCATCGTCGGCCCTCGCCACGGTGT
>Ga0114916_1001441_pt1 | contig 13460 bp, 12 predicted proteins | sample MalvirAntarct_66_FD_83501 | JGI IMG/M metagenome (GOLD analysis project Ga0114916, IMG submission 83501) | Marine viral communities from the Global Malaspina Expedition - Malaspina viral metaG Antarct_66 | ecosystem: Environmental > Aquatic > Marine > Oceanic | place: West Anvers Island... | reverse complement strand
CCTAGTCATTTCTCAATCAAATAGATTCCTTCGATAGCTATTATTTCTGTTCCATTCAAATTAAATTCTTGAATAGCATATGTTGTAAAACATGGTCCTATATTCTCAGTAATCTCCAAGTTCACTATGTCTGTTTCCGTTTCATTGAGCTGTAATAAATAATCTTCTCCAGATACCATCTCACCAAAAAAGAACCTCAAATAGAGTTGGTCTCCTCCAAGATCATCTTCAATCAACTCAATAAGCTGTCCTTCATTTGATAAACTAATTTCTGCAGGATCATAAACATTATCAGCTCCTAACAAAGAATTTCCTTCACTATCAACAATGCCGATATAGGCGCACGAACACACAGGTATCGCGTAATCACAATCATCATTATCATCCGTTTTTTTACACCCCGTCAAGACAAATAATAAAATTCCCGCCAACAAAATGGCCTTAGCTCCTTTTTTCATCATATGCTTATTCTTCAACTCTGTCCAATTCAACCTTCAGGTTATCTATTATAAATTTCTGCCTATCTGGTGTATTTTTACCCATGTAGAACGAAAGCAACTCTTCAATACTCATCGCCTTATCTAACATCACTGGGTCTAACCGAATGTCTTCACCGATAAAATGTACAAATTCGTCTGGCGAAATCTCACCAAGCCCCTTAAATCGGGTGATTTCAGGTTTTGGCTTTAGCTTCTCCATAGCGTCCCTACGTTCGTCTTCGGAATAGCAATAGATGGTTTCCTTTTTATTACGAACACGGAAAAGCGGTGTTTGCAAAATATACAGATGCCCTTCTTTAATCATTTCAGGAAAAAACTGAAGAAAAAAGGTGATTAGCAATAACCGAATGTGCATTCCATCCACATCGGCATCCGTTGCAATCACAATGTTGTTATAACGAAGATCCTCCATGGATTCTTCAATATTCAATGCTGCTTGAAGCAAATTGAACTCTTCGTTCTCATAAACAATCTTTTTTGAAAGCCCATAGCTATTCAAAGGCTTTCCTTTCAGACTGAAAACTGCCTGAGTGTTTACATCCCGACTCTTGGTAATACTTCCACTCGCACTATCTCCCTCTGTGATGAATAAAGTAGACTCGAGGTTTCGTTCTTTTTTGGTATCACCCAAATGCACTCTACAGTCCCGTAACTTTTTATTGTGCAGGTTTGATTTTTTAGCTCTATCCTTCGCAAGTTTACGAATACCGCTCAATTCCTTCCGCTCCCGTTCTGCCTGCATAATCTTGCGCTGCAAGGCTTCGGCTACACTTGCATGCTTATGAAGATAATTATCTAGTTGCGTCTTTATGAAATCGTTGATGAAGGTTCTAACCGTAGGTAAACCATCACCCATATCTGTTGATCCTAGCTTGGTTTTTGTCTGACTCTCAAAAACAGGCTCTGTCACTTTGATACTAATAGCAGAAACAATGGACTTTCTGATATCACTGGCTTCGTAGTTCTTTCCGTAGTACTCACGAATCGTTTTTACCAAACTTTCTCTAAAGGCTGCTTGATGCGTTCCACCCTGCGTGGTATTCTGACCGTTCACAAAACTGTGATATTCTTCGCTGTATTGGGTCTTACTATGCGTTATAGCCAATTCTATATCACTTCCCCGCAAATGGATTACGGGATATAGCATATCTTCTTGAGATATATTATCCTCAAGAAGATCTTTTAATCCATTTTCAGAAAAGAATTTTTCACCATTGAAGTCGATTGTCAATCCCGGGTTGAGATAGACATAGTTTTTCAACATCTTAGCGATATACTCATTTCTATACCTGAAATTCTTGAAGATTTCTTCGTCAGGAATGAAGGTAACCTTGGTTCCTTTGCGCTTAGAACTCTCTTCCGCTACTGAATCAACTTTCAGCTCCCCTTGCGAGAACTCGGCGTATTTGGTTTGGTTATCACGAATGGATTCAACCTTAAAGAAAGAAGACAACGCATTTACCGCTTTGGTACCAACCCCGTTAAGACCAACAGATTTTTTAAAAGCTCTACTATCATACTTCCCACCCGTGTTCATTTTAGAAACAACATCCACAACTTTCCCTAGTGGAATTCCACGTCCAAAATCACGCACTTTAACCTCTCTATCCTTGATGCGTATTTCAATGGTCTTACCTGCGCCCATCACATATTCATCGATACTGTTATCAAGTACTTCTTTTAGCAAAATATAAATTCCGTCATCGGGTGAAGAACCATCTCCTAGCTTTCCAATATACATGCCGGGACGCATACGAATATGCTCCTTCCAATCGAGGGATCGTATATTATCTTCGGTATATTTTGTATCTGACATAAAACGTGTGAATAGTCGTTAAATATAGTCTTTAGAGCGAGCACCAGAGATATTACTAAGACAAAGTAATTAACAATAATACGGCTATTTTGTTAGTAAAGTTTCGTTTAAAAAAATCGCTGCAACCTTTAGAAGTATTGTATTGTTTAACAATATTAAGCGGAAGAGATGATAGGGTTTTACCAGCATTTGGAGTGATAAATTTAACTTGATTCAAGAAAATGATACATTAACTCTAACCAAACTCATTATGACACATGTCGATTGCATTTAAAGAAATTTAAATTAAGCACGCTGGATTTTCCCTGGGAATAACCAAAGACCAACACCGCAAGTACAGCAAGGAATTGAAGAATATACTCGTGAGCGAGGATAAAACCAAATCTTTTAGACCGGTTTTTTTCCACTGTATTTTACTTTAATTAAACATTAAATCGGAAATGCATTACGTCACCATCCTGAACTACATATTCCTTTCCTTCTACGGCAAGCTTTCCAGCCTCTCGGACTTTAGATTCGCTTCCGTAGGTTACAAAATCCTCGTATTTAATAACTTCGGCTCTAATGAAACCTTTTTCAAAATCAGTATGAATAACTCCTGCCGCTTGAGGTCCAGTAGCGCCAATTGGAATGGTCCAGGCACGTACTTCTTTAACACCTGCGGTAAAGTAGGTTTGAAGATTTAATAGATTATACGCTCCGCGTATCAATTTCGCAGAACCAGGTTCTTTAAGACCTAGATCTTCCAAAAACATTTGTCGCTCTTCAAAAGTCTCTAGCTCAGTAATATCAGCCTCGGTGCCAACTGCTAGAATAACAACTTCAGCATCCTCATCTGCAACAGCCTCATAAACACGATCTACATAAGCATTCCCACTAGCAGCGGCAGCTTCGTCTACATTGCAAACATACATAACAGGTTTGTCTGTGATGAACTGCATCTGTACTATAAATTCTTCGCGTTCTGCAGCTGTTAAATCGATAGCCCTCACAGATATTCCAGCTTCCAGGCCTGACTTAACTTTTAATAAAGCAGCCTCCTCTTTTATCGCTTCTTTGTTTCCCGTTCTTGCAGCACGTTTAACTTTCTCTAGTTTCTTATCTGCGGTGTCGAGGTCTTTCAACTGCAATTCGATATCGATGGTCTCTTTATCGCGAATAGGATCCACACTGCCATCAACATGTACAATATTATCATCATCAAAACAGCGAAGTACATGTAAAATAGCATCGGTTTCTCGAATATTTCCTAAGAATTGATTTCCCAAACCTTCCCCTTTAGAAGCTCCTTTTACCAATCCAGCGATATCAACAATTTCAACAGTTGCTGGTAATACACGTTCTGGATTTACCAGTTCCTCTAAGGTAACTAATCTATCATCCGGCACGCTTACCACACCAATATTGGGTTCGATTGTACAAAATGGAAAGTTTGCACTTTGTGCTTTCGCATTTGACAAACAATTAAACAATGTAGATTTTCCTACGTTTGGCAATCCAACAATTCCTGCTTTCATTTGTAATATAATTTGCGTAATTCCTTAGCGAAGCTTCGGATAATTCAGCTGCAAAGATACATATCCATTAGTGATTTAAAATTTTTATTTCCATTCCTTTTTAGAAACCCTTTAAAACAATTTCACATGCTTTGAAATAAAACTAAAAGCAAATTTCGTAAATTGCATTGAATCTAAATACCGACAAGTGATGAAACTAACAATACTATGTGCCTTCGCTTCATTCTTCTTCTTCGGAAGTGTTTCAGCACAAGAAAACAAAGGGATTATTAAAAAGACTGTTATCAAAAGAGTGACCGTACGGGACACTGTGGTTGAAACAACAGTAACCAGTGATGTTGCTGAAGAAAAATCTGTTTTTCAAGTGGAAGGAAACGACCAAGAAGAGCAACAAACTACTGTAGTAACAAAAACCAACAATACTTCTGAAGTTGTGCAAAACGAAATTACTTCGGATGCGGAGAATAAAACTAAAATAGCAGCCATCATGGCAAAAAAACAAGCTGAATTAGATGCTTCGGTCACAGCAGAAAAAGCAAAAGCTGCCCAGGAAAAACTACTGCTGGACCAAAGGAAAAAAGAGCTTATGGAGCAAATGGAGGTGAATCGAAAAAAACTCGAAAAGCGCCCGAAGCATATGGCTAAGCTGATAAAAGACAATGGCCTTTAAAATAGGCGGCACAACTTATTTTGCATTAGATATAAGTATTAACACGTAGTTTACACTCATTTTTTTTGGTTATATTTACCATTCAATAATCATTAATTAATGACACTCACAATGAAAAAATTATTTATAACAGCATGCGTAATGTTCATGTTTGGAGCTGTAGCTCAGGCACAAAGTACATCATCAACGGATGTAAACAAGGCTGATGCTAATAAAGCAGAGGCTAAAGCTGCGGTAGACGCAACTAGTACAAAAGCTCCGGCTGTGGTAAACAATCCATACACAGAACAGAGTAAAGCAATAGTGAAAGCTGAAAAAGCTGCAATGAAAGCTGATTCAAAAAAACAAGTAAAAAAGGCTAAAGTCAAGATTGATAACTAAACCTTATAGTTTTTAAAAATGAACCGCTTCAATTTAATAGTTGAAGCGGTTTTTTTATTCCAGTATTTTTGAAAGCGCTAGATGATACTCTTTAAATTCTTTCAAATTGTTATGGGTCCCGCCTTCTAATGTTACAAAGTCTAGGCGTTCTTTTGGAACTAAATTACCCAATTTCAATCCCGACTTATAGGCAACGATCTTATCCTTCGTCCCGTGAAAAATAATCACAGGGCAGGAAACGTCTTTAATATATTCATTATTTGGAAGTTTATACCTCAATATTAATTTCACCGGAAGAATGGGGAATCGTTTCTTTGCCTCATCTGCGATGCTGTAGTATGGAGATTCTAGTATTAGTTTCTTCGGATTATTTTTAGCAGCTAAATACGTTCCTAAACCCGTGCCTAAAGAACGCCCGTAGAGCACTATTTTGTCTTCTTGATAATGCGTTAAAGCATAGTCATAAAATAAGCTAGCATCATTGTATAGCGCTTCCTCAGATAAGGCTCCTGTGCTTTTGCCGTAGGTTCTATAATCCATTACAATCACATCATAATTGAAATTGGTAAAGTAATTTGTGATTGGACCCCATCTAGAAAGATCTCCAGCGTTTCCGTGAAAATAAAGAATGACACCCTTTGGATTGTCTCCTTTTAAATGTAATGCATTTAAGGTAGCACCATCTTCTGTCGCTAAGAATACCTCTTCAAAAGGAAACTCGAAAGTATAACTGTAGTCTTCCTGAAGTTTCGTGGGAAGGAAAATTAATTTTTCCTGAATGAAATAAGCCATACTGCATAATAATATATAGATCAGCGCGAGATAAAGTATAATTTTTTTACTCTTTCGCATCTTACTTTTTATACGAATGTTTCACACCAATGCTGGTCGTAGACAGATCAATCTCTTGCGCTTTGGTATTGACTATATCCGACAGAATTAAGTGATAGGATTCAAAATTATTCATGTTCTTATGTCCGCCACCAATAACAGGATGCAAACGTGTTGATTTCGCTTTCACTTGTGAGAGCTTTAAACTGCTTTTAAACGGAATCAATTCATCCTGTGTACCGTGTATGATATGAATTGGGCAGTTTACATACTTCAACCATTTATAGGTTGGCATAGGATATCTCAAGATAAGCGATAATGGCATGAAAGGCATATACCTGCCAGTTACATGTTTAAGACTGTAATAAGGGGCATCCAAAATGAGCATTTTCGGATTGTTCATAGAAGCCAATTTGGTAGCAAAACCAGAGCCTAATGACCTTCCATATAGGATAATGTATTCTTCAGGAACGCGTTCTCTTAGCTTGTTATAGATGTATTGAATATCATGTTTAATAGCTTTTTGCGAACGTTTCCCTGTACTCTTTCCGAAACCACGGTAATCCACCATAACCACATCGTAATTATTTCTAGTGAAATCGACCGCAAATTTTCCCCAACCCTTGATGCTTTTGCTATTACCTTTCAGATACAAAACCACACCACGCGGTTGCTCAACTCTAAAATGTAATCCGTTGATAGTTGCTCCATCTCGAGTCTCAATATTGTATTCTTCTACTACTTGATTTTTGTAGTAAAATTCGAAGTCGGCTGGAAGTTTTTCGGGCTTGAACAAAAAGAACTCCTGCAAGTAATAAAGCAAAACACTTATTGCTATATAAATTCCCAGAACCCAAAGTGAGATATGTAACCAGAATGGCATTGGTTTGTTTTTCCTAAAAATACAAAAAATGGAATTACTAAATGGTAACAACAAAAACCCACAAGCTATAAGAATTGAATGTTTATAAATTAATTAAGAATTTTGTTAAGGAATCCTTAATTAATGTAACTTTATAACACTAAAAGTTTAATATTTTAACACAAACCTAGCCCATGAAAAATTTAACGTATTTATTGATTTTATTCTTTGCCACATCCTTTGGTCAGAATGTTGTGACCGGTGTCATACAGGATGATTCAGGTATACCGCTGGCCTTTGTTAACGTTGTCGAAAAAGGCACGAGTAATGGTGTCATTTCGTCCGAAGATGGCGAGTATGCTATAACAGTTGAAGACGACGCAACACTCGTATTTAGCTATATTGGTTTTACCTCAAAAGAAATTGCAGTAGACGGACAATCGCGCATTGACCTAAACATGACTGAAGGCCAAGCCTTAAGCACTGTGATGCTAGTAGGCTCACGTAGCCCGAGAAGGACAGCCATCAACACCACTGCTCCTATTGATGTTATCGATATGGAAAATTTAACCACGCAACTTGGAAAGGTTGAAATAAATGAAATGCTGCAGTACGCGGCCCCATCGTTCAACGCGAACAAGCAATCTGGTTCAGATGGAGCAGATCACATAGACCCTGCATCTCTTAGAGGTCTTGGTCCAGATCAAACCTTGGTCTTAATCAATGGAAAAAGAAGGCATCAATCTTCGTTAATTAATATTTTCGGAACTAGAGGAAGAGGTAATACAGGTACAGACCTAAACGCAATTCCAGCTTCAGCAATAAAAAGGATTGAAGTACTTCGTGATGGTGCTGCTGCCCAATATGGTAGTGACGCTATTGCTGGTGTTATCAATATCGTTTTAAAAGATGACGTTGACGAGCTTACTGGTAGCGTTAGCTACGGTGTGTATAGTACGAATGCAGATGTAGACACTAGCGACTTTGCAGATGGCGATTACGGTCTTTGGAATACAGACGGCTTTAGGCTAGATACTGAAAAAGATGGAAATGCTATTGGTGAGGATAAGAGTTTTGACGGCGGTTCCGTTAAAATTGCCGCAAACTATGGGTTTGGAATAGGGGAATCCGGATTTGCCAACTTTACTACCGAATACCTTAAAAAAGAAAAGACATTGCGTCCAGCATTCGATTTCAGAAAAGGTTTTGGAGAAGCTGCTATCGAAGGTTTTAACTTTTTCGGAAACGCTGTAATCCCAGTGAATGATAACACAGAAATTTATGCATTTGGAGGTCGCAACTACAGAGACACTGATGCGTACGCCTTTACAAGAAATGGTGGGGCTCGTGTGGTTACTTCAATTTACCCAAATGGATTTACACCTAGAATTACTTCCGTAATAACAGACAACTCAGTTTCAGCAGGAGTTAGAACGAAAACAGATTCTGGCTGGAATGTGGATGTGAGTAATACGTATGGAATTAATAAGTTTCATTATTATATTAAGGGAACGCTAAACGCTTCACTTCAAGATGGCTCACCAACAGATTTTGACGCTGGAGGACATACCCTATCTCAAAATACTGTGAACGCAGATTTTTCAAAATTTTATGAGGACGTGTTAAACGGAATGAATTTAGCTTTCGGTGCAGAGTTTCGTACTGAAAATTTTACCATTTTCGCTGGAGAAGCCGGATCATACGGAACCTTTGATGATAATGGAATATTGATAACCAATCCAGCAGACCAAGCCCAGCCGATAGATCCAGATTCTGGAGATGTTCGGCCAGGTGGATCACAAGGCTTTCCTGGTTATGGACCAGCAAACGAAGTAGACAGAAGTAGATCTAACGTGTCCTTATATGCCGATGGCGAATTGGATATTTCGGAAGAATTTTTGTTAAGTGCCGCAGCACGTTACGAAAATTATAGTGACTTTGGAAGCACCATGAATGGTAAAATAGCAGCGAGATATAAGGCTACAGATGCCATCAATGTTAGAGGATCTTTAAGTACAGGTTTTAGAGCACCATCACTCGCGCAAGTTTATTATAATCTTCGATTTACAAACTTTATTGGAGGTGTAGCAAGTGATCAACTTCTCTCTCCTAACAATAGCCCAGTAACCGCTTCTTTTGGAATAGGACCACTTCAAGAAGAAAAATCGCTTAATGCTGGCGTTGGGTTTACCGCTAATTTTTCAAAGTTCTCTGCTACGGTAGATTTCTACTATATTGATATTAAAGACAGGATCGTTTTAACTGGAAATTTTGACGCCCCTAGCCTACCAAATGTAGATTCAGCTCAATTTTTCGCAAATGGTGCAGATACAGAAACTACAGGTGTTGACGTAGTCTTAAGTTATAAAGAAGATTTTAACGGCAATAACATTGGAATCTCGCTTTTAGCAAATTTCAATGAGATGAAAATCAAAGATGTGAAAAATGGCTCCCTAGATGAGCAAACCTTTTTTGGAGAACGAGACAAGGCCTTTTTGCTAGCATCTGCTCCTAAAAGTAAAATTTCAGGGAATCTGAACTATGGACGAAAATGGTTTAAAGCAAACTTGGTTATAACTCATTTTAGCGAAGTTGAACTACTCGATTTTCAAACCTTCGAAGATCCAGCAGATTATGGTGGTTTTGCAAACCAAATAGCAGCAGCAACAGATACCTATGGCGCAAAATTTGTTGCCGACCTAAATTTAGGGTTTGAGGTGTCTGATAATTTGACTTTAAATGTTGGAGCTAATAATTTGATGAATGTTTACCCAGACCAACAGGACGACTGGACAGAAGCAGGAGGATATTGGGATTCTGTACAGATGGGTTTTGGAGGAGCCTACTATTACACTAGATTAAATTTCAAATTCTAGACAGGTATAATCAACCAATAAAAAAGCCACCTAAATTAATTTCTAGGTGGCTTTTTTTATATAGTGCTTCGGTTTTTATAGGTAACCTATACAATTATTTAAAGTGCATAAACGCCTGCTTGCTTAGCAAAGTCTCTTCTGTCTCAACGTTATTATCATCTGGCACACAGCAATCCACTGGACATACTGCAGCACATTGAGGCTCGTCATGAAAACCTTTACACTCCGTGCATTTATCAGCTACGATATAGTAGAGCTCCTCACTTACGGGCTCCTGTGTTTCGTTAGCATCAACAGCTTTACCATTCGGTAAGACTAGTTTTCCTTCCAAGTCAGTTCCATCAGCATAACGCCAATCATCCGCACCTTCATAAATAGCCGTATTAGGACACTCTGGTTCACAAGCGCCACAGTTAATACATTCGTCTGTTATAATAATTGCCATCTGGGTTTAGTTTTTCTAACTTTGCACAAATTTAATGCCTAAAAGGGGCAACTCCAAACAAAGTATGCAATTACAAGAAAGAATTAACGCATTTGTAACATTAGGACAGTTTATGGGGCAGTTTGCTTCCCAGTCTAACATCGTAAAAGTAGATGGCCTATCCTTTAACGATACCTTTTTTGATGGCATGCTCGCCCAAATACAGCTGGCCAAGCATAAAAACGGTTGGTTTATTGAAGAACACGTCCATTTTACATGCAAAAGCTGGTCTGAAGCCCTTTCCGAAGAAAACGTAACCCGCTGGCTTAGCGCGTATACTATACCAGAAAAATCCACCCCCAAGACTGTTGGTCTCATTATGGCTGGTAATATTCCGTTAGTAGGTTTTCATGATTTTCTCACGGTATTATTAAGCGGACATAGCGTAATTGCCAAGCTGTCATCAAATGACAAGGCACTCCTACCCTTTCTTGCTGAATATCTTATAGCAATTGCCCCGGAACTAAAAGAATATATTTCTTTTTCTGAAGAAAAACTTGAAGGCTTCGACGCGGTTATTGCCACAGGAAGCAACAATTCGGCGCGGTATTTTGAGTATTACTTCGGAAAATATCCTCACATCATTCGAAAGAACAGGAATTCGGTTGCTGTGCTTTCGGGAAATGAAACTCCAGCGCAAATGATTGCCCTAAGTGATGATGTTTATAGGTATTTTGGACTAGGGTGCAGAAATGTTTCAAAAATATATATTCCGAAGGATTATAATTTCGATGCGTTCTACAACGGAATGTATACCTGGAAAGAGGTTATTAATAACCACAAATACATTAATAACTACGATTACAACAAGGCTGTTTATTTAATGAGTGACATAAAGCTCTTGGATAACGAATTCTTGCTATTGAAAGAAGATGCTGGTTTCTCCTCGCCTATTTCCGTCGTGTTTTACGAAACCTACGACAATCTAAGTGAGATACAAACTAAACTTTCCGAAGAAAAGGATACGATTCAATGTGTTGTTTCCAATATGGGGATTACTGGTGAGATTCCCTTTGGCGAAACACAAACGCCGCAACTTTGGGACTATGCAGATGGTGTTGACACTATGGATTTTCTGTTGAAATTAAATTGATAAATTCCTATGAGAATTCATGCGAAATACTTGTATAATTCACATCTTTGTACTCTCAACATTCTCTAGAAAATGAAAAAACATAATTTTAGTGCTGGACCTTGCATTTTACCGCAATCGGTTTTACAAAAAGCGTCAGAAGCAGTTCTTAATTTTGACGATTTGGACCTCTCTATTTTAGAGATTTCACATCGAAGTAAAAACGTTGTAAGGGTTATGGACCGTGCACGTGAACTTGCACTAGAGCACTTAGGTCTTCAAAACAAGGGGTATCAAGCACTATTTCTTCATGGTGGCGCAAGTATGGAGTTCTTAATGGTAGCTTATAATCTTCTCGAAAAGAAAGCCGCTTATTTGAATACCGGAACATGGGCGGATAAGGCAATTAAAGAAGCACGTCTTTTCGGTGAAATGGCGGAAGTTGCTTCCTCGAAAGACAGCAATTTTAATCATATCCCCAAAGGCTATACTATTCCTAATGATATTGACTACTTACACTGTACAAGTAACAATACCATATTTGGAACGCAATTGCATGAGATTCCTGATGTGAGTGTGCCACTAGTTTGCGATATGAGCAGTGATATTTTCTCGCGGCAGCTTGACTTTTCAAAATTCGATTTGATCTATGCAGGGGCGCAAAAAAACATGGGACCAGCAGGAACGACGCTTGTGGTTGTTAAGGAAGATATTTTAGGAAAAGTAACGAGAGTAATTCCATCGATGATGGATTATAAAGTTCACATCAGTAAAGAGAGTATGTTTAATACGCCAGCGGTTTATCCTATTTATGTATCCATGCTAACACTGGAATGGCTAAAAGAACTTGGTGGAATTCCAGCAATAGAAAAAATCAACAACGCCAAGGCATCGCTACTCTATACAGAAATAGATAGTAACGAATTGTTCCAGGGGTTTGTGGCTAATAAGGAAGACAGATCTAAAATGAACGCCACATTTACGCTTCGTGATGAAGCGCTAAAAGAACGTTTTGACACCCTATGGCAAGCAGCAGGTATCAATGGCTTAAGCGGTCATAGAAGTGTTGGAGGATACCGAGCATCCATGTACAACGCTTTGCCTTTAGAAAGCGTTCAAGTATTAGTAGACGTGATGAAAACATTAGAGCGCCAAGCATAATTATTAAAAGAAAACAATTCATGAAAGTATTAGCAAACGACGGAATATCAGAATCAGGTGTAGTTGCTCTAGAAGCGGGCGGATTCGAAGTGCAAACGGTAAAAGTTGCACAAGAACAACTTGTTAATTATATCAACGAAAATGACATCACAGTGTTATTAGTACGAAGTGCTACTACCGCTAGAAAAGATCTTATCGATGCCTGTTCTGGGTTGAAAGTGATTGGTCGTGGTGGCGTTGGAATGGATAATATAGACGTAGCCTATGCACGCGAGAAAGGACTTAGCGTTATTAATACACCGGCAGCCTCTTCTTCATCTGTAGCCGAATTAGTTTTCGCTCATCTATTTGGTGGCGTGCGTTATCTATATGATGCAAACAGAAACATGCCCCTTGATGGTGATTCTAAATTTAAAGACTTGAAGAAGAACTACGCCAAAGGAAGAGAATTACGAGGTAAGACTATTGGTATTATTGGTTTTGGAAGAATTGGGCGTGAAGTTGCCAAGATCGCATTAGGCCTTGGAATGAATGTAAAGGCGAGCGATAGTTATGTTGATGAAGCAACAATTACACTAGATTTTTATGATGGCCAGCAACTTAACTTTCATGTTAAGACCGAGCCTATATCAGATTTAATTTCGGAAAGCGACTTTATAACACTACATGTACCTGCACAAAAGGAATACGTTATTGGCAAAGCAGAAATTTCACAAATGAAAGATGGCGCAGCTATAATAAATGCAGCACGTGGCGGCGTAATTGATGAGGTGGCATTGGTTGAAGCCCTCGATAATGGTAAGCTTTCTTTTGCTGCTTTAGATACATTTGAAGATGAGCCTAAACCAGCTGTTAAAGTCCTTATGAATGAACGTATGTCATTGAGCCCTCATATTGGTGCTGCAACGAACGAAGCACAAGACCGAATTGGCACAGAATTAGCTGAACAGATTATCAGCATCCTTGCATAGACTAGATTATCAATACATCCAGACACAGATGCCTTTGACCGAAAACCATGGTTTACATATCATAACCCTCCAAAAATTAGTATTTTTGTAAAAAAGATTTTATGAAATTTGTAGTTGGATGTTGTTTACTAATGCTCGCCTTGTACAGTTGCGATTCTGGAAAACATTCAATGAAAGCTGCGGCAGAACCTGTAGATGCTAAAGAAATAGCAAATGATACCGTTCGAATTGCCAATGACGACTTAGCATACGAAATCTTAATCATTGAGCCAGGTTTTAATTTATGGTTGGCTACACAGCCACCTCAAGGTTATAATGG
>Ga0114916_1001438_pt1 | contig 13495 bp, 13 predicted proteins | sample MalvirAntarct_66_FD_83501 | JGI IMG/M metagenome (GOLD analysis project Ga0114916, IMG submission 83501) | Marine viral communities from the Global Malaspina Expedition - Malaspina viral metaG Antarct_66 | ecosystem: Environmental > Aquatic > Marine > Oceanic | place: West Anvers Island... | reverse complement strand
TAACCAATCGGCTCATATTCACTTGCTTAAGCGCTTTGACGCATTTTTTCACCAAGGTATCAACGACGGCATGCTGAAAACTGGCGGCAATATCAGCACGGACTTGCGGGTCGCTATCAGAGCTATTTCCTGAGCCCCCTGAACCATTGGTATCTTTAATCAGATTATGCACTGCCGTTTTCATACCGCTAAAAGAGAAATCCAAACCACGATGTAACATTGGTCTTGGTAAACTATAGGCATCCGAATTGCCACTTTCCGCTAATTTAGCGATATTAGGACCACCCGGATATGGCAAGCCCAACATCTTCGCCGCTTTATCAAAACACTCACCTGCCGCATCATCAATGGACTCGCCAAGGATTTCATATTGTCCGATACCGTGTGCGGCAATCAGCAAAGTATGACCACCAGAAACCAGTAACGAGACAAACGGAAACGCTGGTGGATTCGCACCCATCAGCGGTGCCAATAGATGCCCTTCCATATGATGAACACCAATCGCTGGAATATCTAACCCATAAGCCAAGCTACGACCAAACAATGCACCCGTCATCAAGGCGCCGATAAGCCCCGGACCCTTGGTATAAGCGACGGCATCAATCTCATCTTTAGTGATATTGCATTGCTGCAAAAGCTCATTAAATAAAGGCACTAACTTACGGATATGATCGCGACTAGCAAGCTCAGGCACCACGCCGCCATAAAGGGCGTGCAGCTCTATTTGTGAATACAATACTTGTCCAAGTAGACCTTTATTGTCGCTCGTTATCTGTTCGCTATCAAAAATCGCTAGACCCGTCTCATCGCAAGAGGTCTCTAAACCCAATACTTTCATCTTTGTGCCTTTATATTTTGCCTTGTAGCGTGAATAAAAAACCGCCACTGTAAGCTTACAATGGCGGTCAGTTTAGCAAATTTCAATCAATAATATTTAGCTAGCTGCAGCAACCATATAATCAACAGCCGCATGAACTTGTGCCTCACTGACTTCAGCGCTTGCCTGCGCAGGCATTTTGTTAAAGCCTTTGGCAGAGTGCATATGCAGTGTATCGATACCTTTGGCGATTCGTGGTGCCCATGCTTCTTTATTACCGAATAATGGCGCGGCTAATAAACCTTTTTCATGACAGACTTTACATTGTTTTTCATACAATGCAGCGCCTGCATCAGCAGCCAACACTTCAGGCTCAGCAGCGGCAGCACTTACTTCTTCCGCTTTTACTTCTTCCGCTTTTACTTCTGACACTTCAACTGTTTCTACTTCAACGACAGGCTCAGCTTCAGCAGGCGCTGCTGGCTCCACAACCACAGCTTCGGTTTCATTAACCACCGCAGGCTCAGTGGGAGTGTTATCACCACCGCTACAGGCGCTAAGTGTCAATAACACACTAAGACTTAGACCAGACAGCGCTAACTTAACAACTGATTTTTTCTTTATTACAGCTTGTTTAACAATCATAGTTGTTTCCTCATCTATAGATGGTTAGTGACACCGCTCATTATTGAATACTGCCTTCAAGCAGGATTAATTGGTTGCAGGTTCAGCTGAATCCGTCGCTGGCACTTCAGTACTATTGGCAGTATCGGCAGTCGCCACAGCGGTATCAGAACTATCGGCGCTTACCGTTGCATCAGCTGCTGTTCCCTCTACTGCGACAGCCCCTTCTTCAGTACTCATCGTCGCATCTGTTGTCGCATCAGCTGCTGGCATTGGCGCTGTTGCTGGAAAATCCATCTTTTCTGCTGCAGGTGCATTCGCGCGAGCAATCTCTGCTGCCTCATCAACACGATCGACGGCTAAAATGTGATCTGACTCTTCACCTTCTTTCTCACTACTACAAGCACTGACACCAAAACCAAGAGCGACAATAAATGCTGTACTTAGCGCCGTATTGAGTACTGATTTTTTCATTCCAACATCCTTAATAAAGTGCACATAAAACGATTGATATTATGCAAATTATCATAGCATAAACTTGGCCTAAACCGTTATAGACAGTAGGGTTTTTATTTATACTGATACTATTTAGTAAATAACCCGTTTATCCTTCCTAAAGAACGTTTAGCTATAAATGACTTACGACCCTTATTGCTGGCAGCAGTTTGCAACTTAATGATAGTTATAGATTAATAAGTAAAAGCCTTTGACTTTATTGCGATTTTTTATTAAAATAGGCGCCCTTGTGCTATTGCGCAAGATTGTCCTAGTTTGAGCTGATGCCAGTAATCTTGAGATATTACGGCTAAATACTAATACACAGCCAAACTAATGCCCTTATATCTCATCCTAATCGAGGAGTCTTCATGCCTGCAGTTAAGGTTAAAGAAAACGAACCAGTTGATATCGCTATCCGTCGTTTTAAACGTGCTTGTGAAAAAGCTGGCGTATTGTCAGATGTACGTAAGCGTGAATTTTATGAAAAACCAACGCAAGTACGCAAGCGCAAAAAAGCTGCTGCAGTAAAGCGTTATAAAAAGAAATTACAGCGCGAAACTATTCGTACCACTCGTATGTACTAATCGATAAGTCGATTAGCTAAGTACCAGCGCTACACTAACGCCACTGTTATCCGATGATATCAGTGGCGTTTTTTATGCTACAATTTTTGTTATTACTATCATTGGTTCTAACACTTTCTATTATAAAGCTTGTTCTGATTAGTAGACTTTTTACACAAACTTTTTACCTATAATCATAAGGAATAACAACAATGAGCCAAATTAAACAGACGCTAACTGACACCATCAAAGTCTCTATGAAAGCACGTGAGATTGAACGGGTCAAAGTACTGCGTAACGTACAAGCGGTTATCAAACAAATTGAGATTGACCGTCGAATAGAGCTTGATGATGCCGAAGTTTTGGAGATATTACAAAAACAGCTCAAACAGCGCCATGAGTCATTGACTATTTTTACTGAAAACGGTCGTGATGACTTGGCAACCAAAGAGCAGTTTGAGATTGATATTATCAATGAATATATGCCAAAACAGATGGATGATGCGGAAATTACTGCCTTGGTAAACGCAGAAATCGCCGAGCAAGGCGCAACGTCAATGCGTGATATGGGTAGCGTGATGGGTATATTAAAAACGAAAACCGCGGGTCGTGCTGACCCTGCTTTAATCTCAAAGTTGGTCAAAGACGCGCTACAAGGTTGATCACTACAGCATATTGATAAAATCAACGCTTTTTCTATATAGCGCTTTATAGCAGTTAGTTATCAGAGAACCGCCTAAGGCTTAAAGTCTTTGGCGGTTTTTACGGCTTTGATTTCGGCATTGATATTGGCAAGCAGTGGGCGAGCGCTATTGGCTTGAGCCGTATTTTGCAAATTTTCTGTCAATTTTTTGGCTTGCGTCAAAGAAGTCAGCGCACGCTCGTAGCTTCCACTCCATAGTTGGTCATGACTGCGGTAGCGTAGTGCATTAATAGTAGCAATACTTTTTAGCGGTGCAGAATTGGTAGTCTTTGCCAATTTTTCATTGACCAATTGCAAACTTTGCCAAGCATAACGGTCGCTTGGTTGCTGTTCAGTCAATGGCTTAAGCAATGCTTGGGCTTTGGTTGGCTGATTACTATTGGTCAATGCTTCCGCCAGATAAAGTCGTAAGTCACGGCGCTCAGGATACAAGCGCTGCTGGCTCTCCAATATTTCAGCAGCTTGTTGCCATTTATTTTGTTCCGTCAAAATCTGGCTTTGAGTAATGGACAATAATGGCTCGAGTACTTGGCGCTTTGCGACCGACAATGCAGACAGCTCGACAAACAAGTCGTCTGCTTCTTTAAAACGCTGCTGCTCTCCATACCAGTGCATTAGTGCAAGCTTTGCCCCGACGCTGTTTTTTGCCGCAGTCATCAAGGCAGTCTCTGAAGCATGCTTTCCGGTACTTTGTACGCGCCAATAAAGTAAATCAAACAAGGCTTGATGGCGCTGCTGTTGATTTAACGGAAGTGCATTATAACGCTGCGCACGGCTTTGAGATTCGCTCAAGCGCTCATTGCTCAGTGGGTGAGAGCGGATAAAGCTTGGCAAAAACTGATTGGCGATTTGATTCATCTGACTTTTTTGGTTCATGGTCGCAAAGAAGCGTGGCATCGCCCGTGGGTCATAGCCAGCTTGGTTCATGATTTGCATACCGACCCGATCAGCATCACGTTCATTATTACGACTAAACGCCATACTACTATTCATAGTGGCGGTTTGGCTACCCATCATCACTGCTGCTGCCGCATCACCATCGACGGTCGATGCAGCAATCGCGGCGAGCATGCCACCTATTTGCATCAGCAAGGCTTTTTTACGCTCATCAGCGCCGCTTTCATAATGGCGCTGACTGATGTGCGCAACCTCATGAGCCACAACGCTTGCCAACTCATCCATGCTGTTTGCAGCCAATATAGTTCCGGTATTAAGACCAATTACGCCGCCTGGAGCCGCAAATGCATTAATACTTGGGTTATCGATAATGACCAAACCAAGCGGTGCTTGCTGGCGTGCTTGGGCATTGAGCCGCCATGTTAGTTCTTTGACCGTTTCTTGAATCCAAGGGTCATGCTCCATCTTTACACGACCATTGATGTTTCTTAATGACCATTCACCAAGCAATTTATTTTGATATTGCTCATCAAAGCTCAGTCCTTGCCCGCGTAAACTGGGCAAACTTAGCTCTTCTGTGTTAGTGGTTTGCCATGAATCATAGCTCAATGGCATCGCTTGGCTTTTGCTATAGGCGATGCTTGTACAGGCCAATAATATCGTTGACAGTGCTAATTTTATTGCAAATGATCGCGACAGATGATGGTTTATCTGCTTAGAGAATAACCCTGTCTGTACGCTTACATAGTGAGTGATAGCACGTTTATTCCGTGCATTTATTAGCGGCTTATCAAGCATTGATTGTCTTTTAGAATAATCCAAGTGCGTACCCTATATGCATAATCATAACGTGCTTTGACTATACGAGCTTGTCTATTGAACGTCAATTGCCGTCTGCCTGTCGCTACCAATAACTCCGCAGGGCGTCACTATTGCGCAACATGGTTATGTGAACCTATTAGATAAGTCTAATATAAAAATACGAAGATCAATACTACTCAGCTGTTCTGATTGATCAAACGCGATGATGACTATATTCAACTGCAATTGAATACAGGCAATTTGCTATAATGGTTGCTTATAAAACCGTCGGCGTCGCAGCACAATCGCCATATTGTATTAAAATAGTATTATCCATAAGTATTGCAATGCTAAGCATTAGACTGAAACACAAGGTTTAATATTAGCCACGTTAAAGGTTTATTTTATGTCTGCTGATAGCCCATCCATCATGGTACGAGCCTCTTATCCAATATGTTTGGGAGAGACTTTGTCTAAGAGCGAGCAGCAATCAATCAGGCAACTCCTAGAATTATTACCAACAGATGACATCAGCTTAAATGATAAAACAGATGTGAGTAAACCGGTACTTGTTATCAAAGATATGGTCGATGGTCGCGGACTTGCCTGCCCGATGCCACTGTTAAAAACTAAGGTCGCATTACGCAGTGTCGTCTCTGGGGAGTCATTGTACGTTGTGGCAACTGACCCAAATTCTCAAGCTGACATTATGGCTTTTTGTCAGCAAAGCTTACAAACAAAAGCCACAAACCCGCTATTGCTTAGTATTAATCAAGCCACCGTATCAGACAGTGAAGGATTTAGCGCCAGCCAATCTAAATATTCTGTTGATACAATATATCACTTTATCATTACCAAAACTGATAGCAACTAAGCGTCGCTATCCTTTACAATTACAACTATAAAGATTTTTATCTGACTGTTTGCTTATCTATTTAACCAAGGTCAAGAATATGGCTAATACCACTACTAACGCTGCAAATAACCGTAAAAAAGACAGCGCTGTTCCTGAAATAAACGAAGCGCGCGATGCAGCACTGAAAGCGGCAGCTGAGCGTCCGCCTTATGATGCCAGCGCGCTTGGCAATACCAGTACCCGTGATTTGGTACCTGCCATGCCGACGCATTTGTCCGCACCTGGGGTGAATTTGGGTGCTTATATTAATACCGTGCACCAAATCCCTATCTTGACTCCGACGCAAGAGCAAGAGCTTGCCCATCGCTATTATGATGAAGGCGATGTAGAAGCGGCGCGTTTACTGGTCATGTCGCATTTGCGTTTTGTCATTCATATTGCCCGCAGCTATTCAGGCTATGGGTTACCGCAAGCAGATTTGATCCAAGAAGGTAATTTGGGACTTATGAAGGCGGTAAAGCGTTTTGATCCTAACAAAGGCGTACGTCTAGTATCATTTGCAGTGCATTGGATTAAAGCAGAGATTCATGAATTTGTCATCCGTAACTGGCGTATTGTAAAAGTTGCCACAACCAAGGCGCATCGTAAGCTGTTCTTTAACTTACGTAGTTTAAAAAAGACCAACAATCAGTTGACCCTTGAAGAAGCCGATGCGATTGCTAATGACTTAAACGTTACTCGTAAGCAAGTGCTTGAGATGGAGTCGCGCCTGACCTCTTATGATGCGTCATTTGAGGCGCAATCAAGTGACGATGACGATGGACGTTATGCACCGCAGTTATTTTTGGAAGATGGCATTGACCCTGCCGAAATCGTCGAAGAATCTGACTGGGAAGAAAATAATTCATCAGCTCTGATTGCTGCAATGGAAACCTTGGATGATCGCTCACGTGATATTGTCGAGCAGCGCTGGTTATCTGAGCAAAAATCAACCTTGCATGAGTTGGCAGCGGTCTACTCTATCTCTGCTGAGCGCGTACGCCAAATTGAGAAAAATGCCATGGATAAAATCCGTGAAGCGATGACCATCGACAGTGTGATTTTACCTGATGATATTCAATAAGTTGCTTATCGATAAGACAACTGTCTTTGCTTAGTAAGCATTTATTCAACAATACGAGTACAACCATGTTCAATTGGATAAGTATCGCGGCGATCAATATGGCTATCGCCGTTGCTTTAGGCGCGTTTGGCGCGCATGGTCTCAAAGATATGGTCAGCACTCAACAGCTAGAATGGTGGCAGACAGCAACCCTATATTGGTTCGTCCATTCGCTTGGATTATTACTTGTTGGTATCCTTATTCGCTTAAACTATGCAACCCAAACCGCCGCATGGTTATTACAAATTGGTGTCATTATTTTTGCGGGTAGTTTATACGCCATGACACTTGGCGCGCCACGTTGGTTCGGTGCCATTACGCCTATTGGCGGTGTGCTGATGATTGCAGGTTGGTTATGGCTTGCGCTATCTTCAGCACGCTTAACAAATAGCGGATTGATTTAAAAAAGAAATAATCTTATTTAAATCAATCCGCTACGTTAGTGTTGGTAATAGTGAAAATAGTAAGGCTAAATAGGAATTTTGGATTATTAGGGAGCACGATTTATGAGCAATATTAGTGTCAATGGTAAGAAGTTACAGACGACTCATCAAACGGTACAATTGGTTGTCAATGAGCTTGGGCTTAGTAACGGTCGTTATGCGGTAGAAGTCGATGGTGAACTGATTCCTAAAAGTGAGCTTGATAAGCTACATATTGTTGAAGGCATGACTATTGAAGTAGTACAGGCTGTAGGCGGTGGCTAAGGTTTCTAACCATTGAAATAGATAGTCGTTTTTGATACATAGAATTTTAGAAAATCACACTGTAAAACCTAACGTTTACAACCCTTTCCTTTTAAAATTTATTATAAAAAAGACCTCAACGATTATGCGTTTGAGGTCTTTTTTTTACTTAGCGTCTTAGGCTTGCTAAATTGCTCATTTTTGAGCATGTCACGTATTCAAATTACTCAGGAATACTGTTCAATTTAATAACCTTGCTATTTACGCATTTATTTATTGGCTAATAATGATTAAAGTTTTATGACACAGCAAGCTATCACTAAACTGCAGGCTCAGCTTCAGCCGTCATCAAATCTTCATAGCGAGCATCACGCCCTACACCCTGTGTTTTTTTGCTCTCCATTTTTGTTTTATACTTGCGTACTTGTCTATCAAGTTTGTCTGCCATCTCATTTATGGCTTTATACATATCATCATCAAGAGCTTGGACAAACATCTCTTTACCCGAGACTCGCATGATAGCTTCAGCCTTATGGCTCTTTTTAGCACCGCTGTTATCTAGCGATAGAATCACTTGAATACTTTGAATCTGATCAAAGTGACGCTCGACTTTTTCAAGTTTTTCGCGAACTGCGGTGTCCATGGCATCGGTAATACTGATATGGTGACCACTGATAGAAACATTCATATTATTGTCCTCTTATTAGTACTTACAATCAACAGATGAGGTCGCATCGCTGCTCTTATCATCCTGCCTTACCACAAAATAATCTTGTATCTTTATCCTCAACGCCTTTAATAGCAGTGCTTTTAATAAAATATCGACGTATCCTTTTATCGTCTTTTTTATCTCATCCCTAATGACTGACTACATAAATTTGCTAAATCGACACTTTGATTTTGTTGTTGGTATGACTCTAATTTGTCATGAAAACCTGCTAGTAGCAAGGCTTTATATTGTAAGTAAATGTAATAAAATCGGTTGTTTCTTTAATGTTTCTATATAATCAAAAAATTTTATTTTTTATATTATCTACAAAATATTTTGATTATTGATCGACTCTTTAGATAAGTTATTGAATTCAGACCATTAATATTTTTGTTTGCGCTGTGTAGATGAGCCAATATTCATTGCTTCACGATATTTGGCGACTGTTCTTCTGGCAATATCGATACCTTCTGCCAACAAATAATCTTTTATCTTACTATCAGACAATGGCTTTTTGGGCTCTTCATCAGCGATAAGCTGCTTAATCATCGCGCTGATAGCAGTTGATGAGATATCGCCATCGCTGCTGCTAACATGTGATGAAAAGAAATGCTTGAGCGAAAACAGTCCTTGCGGTGTCAAAATGGTCTTGCTAGTGGTCAGGCGCGAGACCGTTGATTCATGTAAATCGACTTCGTCTGCAATCACCTTTAAAATAAGCGGTTGCATAGCAGTGGCGCCATACTGCAAAAAAGATTGCTGGTAGCGCACGATGCTAGTGGCGACCTTTAAAAGGTTCTGATTACGCTCTTCGATACTGCGAATAAACAAGCGCGCATCGGTGAGATTTTCACGCAGATATTGATTATCAGGGCTATTATCGCCGCGCTTAACAAGATTGGCATATTCTTGGTTGACTCGCAGTTTTGGCAAGGTTTCAGGGTTTAGACGTACCTGCCAGCCATCTTCTTGAGTAGATGTGGTGGTGTTTTGATGAGCATCATGGCGACGGATAGGCGTCACCAATACATCAGGGATATCATAGCTGTCGGGCGACTGAGTATAATCCGGTTGGCGGCTTTGAAATAGCAATCCTGGTGAAGGATTTAAAGTACGCAACAGCGTAAGCGCAGGGGTAATCTCCTGTGCCGCAAGTCCTGTGCGCTCAGTTAAGGCTTTAATATTATTACTGACCAGATGCTCACTGGCAGATAAGAGCGCTTGGGCTTGTTTTAGATAAGGCGTGTCAGTATCGAGCTTAGATAGCTGAATCGCTAAGCATTCACTTAGATTTCGTGCGCCGACCCCCAGTGGATCACAGGATTGAATCATGCGCAGTACTGCCATTACTTCATCCTGCTCAACGTGCTCATTCCACTGATAAAAGCTTGCAATAGTATCAAAGCTCTGTAGCAACTCTTCTATATCGAGCCGTACAAAACCCATGTCATCCATAGAATCCATCAAATACTCAGCGATAAGAGTATCTGTCTCTGAGAGACGTTTAAAATTCAGCTGCCAACGCACATGGTCTTGAATCGTCGCATTGGTACTGCCCTCATAGCGATCAAAGTCCTCAGAATCTGGACGCGCTGATATGCTGCCTGAACCAGTACTGGCGGTGTTAAAACCGTCATAATCTGCATTAGGGCTATCATAGTTTGAGCTTTCATAGTTTGAGCCTTCAAAGTCTTCAAGCGTATGACTGTCAATGGCATCCGTATCAAAGCCGTCTTGCTGCAATTTATCTAGACTATCATTAGTAAAGCTATCGCTAGTACTGTCATCATAGTCAAATCCATCTTCATTATTTGATGAAGGAGATATAGAAAACGTATCAGAAGCAGTACTCTGATTCCAACTGTCTAACGTTAGTGGCTCGCCAAACTCATCTAATACGTCTTTATCCATACTTTCGTACTCATCTTCATCGTTTTCGATGCGTTCTAGTAATGGATTACTGTCCAGCTTCGCTTGAACCTCCTGCGCAAGCTCAAGACTAGAGAGCTGCAGCAATTTAATAGCTTGCTGCATTTGCGGGGTCAGTTTTTGTGAGGTGCTTAGCGTGGTCGCCAATCCGAACGACATACTCATGGGCAGTTTATTACACTCCAGTCTTGGTAATATTGTCTTTGTAATGCTGATTAGTGAGCGGTTTACCCTCAACAGGACATGACGATAGCATTTTTTGCGACAATTTTGCTATGATAATTTATGCCCTTGCCAGATAAGTGAATGACAAACCTCTGTCCGTAGCTTTCTGGTAGCTTCTAAAGAATACTTTAATAAAAATTTATACCTGTGCATAGTTGCATAGAATGATTTGCGGAGTAAGGTTCAAATAAACCATTAATAATGACAAACCTGAAAACGTTTTATAAGAGATATATAACATTAACAATATTGAGAAGCCTGCTATGAATGAACATATAAATAACATACAGCTGACCGTTGCTGCTATCCAAATGAATAGCCAGCAAAGCATTGAAGACAATCTGTCGGATATAAAATCCGCTATTATGGATGCTCGTGCACAAGGCGCGCAGCTTGTCGTACTACCAGAAAACTGCTGTAGCATGGGTAGACAGTTTGCGACAGCAGAGCAGTTCGATGCGCTGTCAGCGACGATAGCAGAGTATGCACGTACATATGGTATATACGTACTAGCGGGCTCTCTGCCCTGCCCATATCGCCCTGACGGCATGATTGTGCCTGATGGTAGATTGCGCCAAGTAAGCCTATTGTTTGCGCCGGATGGTACACAAGTGGCGCGCTATGACAAGATTCACTTATTCACCGCGACCGTCGCCGATAAGCAAGGCAGTTATAACGAAGCGGCGACGTTTGAGCCAGGTACGCAGACGGTCGTGGCAGCGCTCGAAGTAAATGATGATGTTTATCAGCTCGGTATGATGGTTTGCTTTGATCTACGCTTTCCTGCATTGGCGCAGCGTCTGCGGCAAGCAGGCGCAGAACTATTAAGTGCGCCCTCTGCTTTTACGTATCTAACAGGACAAGCCCATTGGTCGCTCTTACTGCAAGCACGAGCTTTAGACAGTCAATGTATGGTAATTGGAGCAGCACAAGGCGGTGAGCATGCGTACAGAGACGGTCATACACGTCAGACGTGGGGACATACGACGATTAGCGCTTATGATGGAACTGTAATGAGCAGCTACAATGATAGCGAATTGACCCCATCTTTGAATAAAGACCATAAAAATTATGCTTTGGTCTTAGCGACGTTAGATAGACAAGCGCAAAATCAGGGACGACAAAAGATGCCTATCTTTGATTGTCATCGTTTGGCATAAAATAATTTTTATAAAAGCGTCTTGATAAAAGGTTTTTTCAATCAAAGAAGTTTACGATGAAAGACACTTTTAAAACTAAAGGGTTGAATCACTGTCTTTAGATGCGTGAGTGGCTCGGGGATGGGCGCGGTCATAGACTTGGGTCAATTTAGCAAAATCGACATGGGTATAAATTTGCGTGGTACTGATATCGCTGTGTCCGAGCATCTCTTGGACAGCGCGCAAGTCGCCACTTCCTGACAACATATGTGATGCAAAGCAATGGCGCAATAGATGCGGATACATGTTTTGAGCAATACCAGCACGAGTAGCAGCAACTTTGAGACGCTGCTGCACAGCCCTTGTGGATAAACGCGTACCCAATTTTTCACTAATAAATAATGCACTGTCCATCTGCTCTACCCACAGATTGCGGTGCGGTAAATAACGACGAATGGCGTCAGCCGCTTTTATTCCTAAAGGTACTAGGCGTGTCTTATTACCTTTGCCGGTCACGCGTACGCGCAGATCAGCTAAGTCGACATCTACTATATCTAGCGCGACGAGCTCACCGACACGTAGACCACTGCTATAAAGTAATTCAAACATCGCCTTATCACGTAGCCATAATCGCGCTTGTTCAGGTGTATCAGGGATTTCTTGGTCGAGCAATTGCGTCAATAAATCCACATCAGCAATAGAGGGTAATGGTCTAGGGCTGCGCTTGAGCTGATACCCTGTAGTTGGATTGATACGTGCCAAATCCTCTTCTATCAGCCAGCCATAAAAATGACGAATAGCTGATAACTCTTGCTGAACGCTGGCAAGGGCTAGCTTGTCTTCATCAAGGCGTTGGCTGATATGCTGGGCTAATTGGCGCTTATCACAACGCGTCCATGTCAGGCATTTACCTCGCAGGAATAACGCCAGTTGATTCAAGCCTGCAAAATAGGCCGTCAATGTATGCGGCGAGTGATTGCGCACAGATAAGACATTTAGCCAACGATGCACAGGGGCTAATAATTCACTTAACGCGGCATCCGCTTCTATGGTGATTGCCAATTCTGCTGATAGCCATGACGGTGAAATGGATTGTTTATCAGATCGTGCGTCTGTCACTTGAGATTTTTTATAAGACATCACCATATTGAAAACAACCCCATTACTTATCCAGTAAAAATAACTGTCACTTATGTTTTACTATTAACTTTCTGGATTGGGCTTGATACCGGCTTGTGCCATCAAGCCATCTGGACTAAAGACACCTTCATACACAAATGCGGTTGGTCCGGTCATCATGACCGAATAGCCCGGCTGCCATTTAATTACCATGCTGCCGCCATAGAGCTGAGCACGCACATCTTCGCCTTCGTCAAGCCAGCCTTCGCGTATCCCAATGGCAACGGCTGCACAAGCGCCCGTACCACAGGCTTGCGTCTCACCGACACCGCGCTCGTACACTCGCAGACGAATATGACGCTGATTCATTATTTGCATAAAACCGACATTGACACGTTCTGGAAACGCTGGATGCGATTCGATGGCTTTACCCAAGGTTTCAACGTCAGCATCAAGCACATCGTCAACTTTTATCACCGCATGCGGATTGCCCATATTGGCAACATAAAGCTGCACCGGCGTACCATTCACGTCCAGATGATAAGCGTTTTGGATTTTGGTGATGGCTCTTGGGGTAAATGGAATCTCACTTGGCTCAAACTTGGGCTTGCCCATGTCAACCTCTACCCAGCCATAACGATCGGTCGTCAGCGAAATAATGCCGCTTGCCGTCTCAACACGCAGACGCTGTTTAAAGGATAATTTGCGCGCTTGCACAAAACGGGCAAAACAGCGGGCGCCATTGCCGCATTGCTCAACCTCTGTGC
>Ga0114916_1001433_pt1 | contig 13521 bp, 9 predicted proteins | sample MalvirAntarct_66_FD_83501 | JGI IMG/M metagenome (GOLD analysis project Ga0114916, IMG submission 83501) | Marine viral communities from the Global Malaspina Expedition - Malaspina viral metaG Antarct_66 | ecosystem: Environmental > Aquatic > Marine > Oceanic | place: West Anvers Island... | reverse complement strand
GTGCTGCTCAACGAATCACCACCAAACTAGTTCAAAATTTCGGTAAAAAAAATATTCAATGGGCCGTAGTCTTAACAGGTTTCATCGTCGGAATCCCTATGTTCTATTCTGTTGGCTTTGTGATTCTAGTACCCTTGGTTTTTACCATTACGGCCGCAACCGGACTACCCCTTTTATATGTTGGCTTGCCGATGTTAGCTTCTCTTTCGGTTACGCATGGCTACCTTCCGCCTCACCCCGCACCCACGGCCCTGGCGGCCACGTTTAATGCCGACATAGGCAAAACATTATTATATGGAATTATTGTAGCCATACCGGCCATTATTGTTGCGGGACCTTTCTTTTCCAGAACGTTAAAGAATATCAATGCCACCCCTTTAAAAGAATTTATAAACCCCGTAATTTTAAAGGAAGAAGAAATGCCGAGTATGGCAAATAGTATCATTAGTGCCCTTTTGCCCGTGATACTAATTGCTATTGCAGCCTTGGCAGAGCTTAGCCTTCCTGATAGTTTCTTCTTAAAAAATGTTTTAATTTTCATTGGAAATCCTGCGATGGCAATGCTAATTTCGGTTTTAGTGGCCATTTACACACTAGGCCTTGGTCGAGGGAAAAGCATGAAACAGGTTATGGACTCCGTAGGTAAGGCCATAACCGGAATTACCATGGTCCTGCTGATTATTGCAGGATCGGGAGCACTAAAACAAGTATTGATAGATAGTGGTGTCAGTAACTATATCGGAGGCATATTGGAACAATCATCCATCCATCCGTTAGTATTAGCTTGGCTTATCGCCACCGTGATCCGAGTTTGCGTTGGTTCGGCAACGGTTGCCGGTTTGACTGCTGCAGGTATTGTACTTCCCCTTGTTCAAGGTACTGGGGTCAGTCCCGAATTAATGGTACTGGCGATTGGTTCGGGAAGTTTAATGTTGTCACACGTGAATGATAGTGGATTTTGGCTGTTCAAAGAATACTTTAACTTATCTGTAAACGACACCTTAAAAAGTTGGACGGTCATGGAAACTACGGTCGGAGTGATGGGACTACTTGGTGTTCTTGTAATCGATATCTTTATTTAAAAAAATAATATGCAAAAGAAACCTTCTGAAAGAATAAAAGAATTAGGTCTGGTCTTACCACCGGCACCACCTCCTGCAGGGTTATACAAACCCGTCTTAACGGTTGACCATTTCCTATATATTTCTGGGCAAGGACCCATGAAAAATGATGGCTCATTGATTATTGGAAGAGCTGGCCATGATATGACTATGGAAGAGGCTAAAATAGCTGCCAGGCAGGTTGCCCTGACTATGTTATCGACGATTCAAACACATTTTGGCAATATAGATAAAATTAAAAGGATTGTAAAAACTTTGGGAATGGTAAATTCCACTCCTGATTTTGGCCAACAACCCTTGGTTATCAATGGCTTCAGCGAGCTGATGGCTGATATTTTTGGACCCGAATACGGGGTTGGTGTTCGTAGTGCCGTAGGCATGATATTACCAGGCGGAATCCCTGTTGAAATTGAAGCTCATTTCGAATTACATCATTAAACTATGCAACACGATAATTGGTATTCTTTGAAAAATCCAGAAGAGGTGCTTTCTCCCTCTTTATTGGTATATCCTGATAGAATTGAACATAATATAGAGTTGATGATTGCCATGATCGGCGATATAGAACGGCTACGTCCTCATGTAAAAACGTATAAAAATGCAGATATTATCAAAATGCAGCTGGCGCGGGGAATTAAAAAATTTAAATGCGCTACTATTGCAGAGGCAGAACTATTAGGTAATTGTAATGCTCCCGATATTCTATTGGCCATGCAACCCATAGGGCCCAATGCACAACGCTTTTTTCAACTGATCAAAAAATATCCAAATTCAAAATTTTCAACCATTGTCGATACTCTAAAAACAGCTTCCATATTAGGCGAATTGGCTAAAGAAAACGAGCTCAAAATACATCTTTGGGTCGATATAAATAATGGCATGAATAGAACGGGGATCGCCCCTGATCAAGAAGCACTGGAACTATACATTCAGTTGCATCAACGTCCACATATAGAAATCGAAGGACTTCATGTATATGACGGCCATTTAAGAAATACCGACCCATTAGCAAGAGAGGCTGATTGTAATACCGCTTTTGAAGTTGTGGAATCATTGAAACAGAAAATTGAAGAGCACAACATACCAAGCCCCAGAATTGTGGCGGGTGGTTCACCAACCTTCCCATTTCATTGCAAACGTAACGCAGTAGAAGCTAGTCCGGGAACTACTTTATTATGGGATTCAGGATATGGCAACAAATTTCCAGAAATGGATTTTTTACCTGCAGCTGTAGTATGCACTAGAATATTGAGCAAACCTACGACCGGAATTTTATGTTTCGATTTAGGCCATAAATCTGTAGCCCCAGAAATGCCATTTCCCCGTATTTCTTTTTTAGACCTAAAACATAGTAAACAAATAAGTCAGTCAGAAGAGCATCTAGTTGTTGAATATGATGATTTAAATATACCAGAAGTTGGTGATGTGCATTATGCCATACCAAAACATATTTGTCCTACTGTTGCCAAGTATGATTCCCTAATAGTTGTTAAAGACAATATGGTTATCGACCATTGGAAGGTATCAGCCAGAACCCATAAAGCTACCATTTAAACATGTTTATATTCGATGCCCATTTAGACCTATCCATGAATGCTATGGAATGGAACCGAGACCTTACGTGGTCTGTTGAAGATATTCGCAAAAGTGAACAAGGACTTACCGATAAGCCCGACCGAGGCAATAATACCGTTTCGTTAGATGCCATGAGAAAAGGAAACATCGGACTCTGTATGGCAACCCAAATTGCTCGTTATGTACATAAAGACAATACGCTACCAGGGTGGAAATCACCTCAGCAGGCATGGGCACAAACACAAGGTCAATTGGCATGGTACAAGAGTATGGAAGATATTGGGGAAATGGTACAAATCACCAACAAAACCCAACTTGATGCGCATTTGGAGCTTTGGAAATCTGACTTAGAAAAAAAACCAATTGGATACCTATTAAGCCTTGAAGGTGCCGATTCTATGATAGACATCTCCTACCTGCAAAAATCGTACGACCAAGGATTGAGGGCCATAGGGCCTGCCCACTACGGACCTGGAACATATGCACATGGAACAAATTCCGTGGGTGGAATAGGTACAAAAGGTAGAGAGCTACTAAAAGAGATTCAACGTTTGGGAATGATATTGGATGTTACCCATTTGTGCGACCTTAGCTTTTGGGAAACTATGGTAAATTATGACGGGCCGCTATGGGCCAGTCATAATAATTGCAGAACGTTGGTGAACCACCACCGACAATTTACCGATGAGCAATTAAAAGAAATTATAGCCCGAGAAGGAGTGGTTGGGGTTGTTCTCGATGCTTGGATGATGGTTCCTAATTGGGAAAGGGGTGTTTCGACCCCAAAATCTGCAGGAGTTAGCCTTCAGCAAATGCTTGACAACATTGACCACATCTGTCAACTAGCCGGAAATACAGACCATGTGGGTATTGGTTCTGACCTTGATGGTGGCTTCGGCAAAGAACAAGGTCCAGCAGATGTTGATACCATTGCGGACCTTCAAAAGGTATGTCGACTTTTAGAAAAACGGGGGTATTCAGAACAGGATATCGAGAAGATAATGAATGGCAATTTTATTGAATTTTTACGGCGCACGCTGTAGGAATACCATATCGTTTATCGAATAATTAAAACGTCCTCTATTTTTTAACGAAGCCTTAAGTACCCATGGCAGGGTATTTGTTATCTTTATTTCATCATATTCAAAGATTCGATGAGAAAACTTACTTTTCTTTTTATTGTTTTGTTCTCTTTTACCGCGATACAAGTTTCGGCCCAAACAGACCTACCCACGTCAAAACCACTTAAAATTGAACCTGTAAATCCTATCGAACCCCAAGGCACGCCAAGCACGGGACCTGTTTTAAACATGCCTTCTTTGATAAAGGAACAACCTAACATCAATATGAAGGACCCAAACCCTGTAAAAATGCTCCCTGATGAAGAATTGGTGCAAGCAGGTACCGGTATGAAAATTGATCCTCGTATTGGTTCCGGTGAACGTTTAGGGGGCTCTGGTCAGTTTTTTGCGGATCAATATCTCGGAGATGTAAAAAGTAGCGGCAAGTTTATTGGTATTGTTTGTAGAGACCATGAATATGTAGATGGTGATCGTGTAAAAATTTACATGAACGATATGGTTGTTGAACACAATATGTTATTGACAGGAGCTTTCAAAGGTATCAATGTGGACCTACAGGATGGCTTCAACCGCTTAGACTTTGAAGCCTTAAACCATGGTTCTTCTGCCCCTAATACTGCTCAAGTAGATGTGTATAATGACAAGGGTCAACTTATTTATTCGAATAAATGGCTTCTATCTTCAGGCTCAAAGGCAACCTTGATTGTCACAAAGGAATAAAACTTTACTTTCCAGAATCTTTTTCAACACCTAACACAGTTCATATTTTAATATCTTTGATGCTTATTATTTTTATAAAAAATGGGGCAAAAATATAAAGTTGCGGTTATACAGTTAAACCTGAACAATACTGCTGAGGAGAATAGAAAAAAATGCTTGGAATGGATAAAAAAAGCTGCGTATCAAGGTGCTGAAGTGATTAGTCTCCCCGAACTTTATAGCAGTCATTATTTTTGTCAAAGTGAAGATGTTGAAAACTTCTCTATTGCAGAACCATTAGGTGATATTTCTTTTAGCGCATTTAGTGCGCTAGCGAAAGAATTAGGAGTTGCCCTCATCATACCGTTTTTCGAGAAAAGAATGTCTGGCATATACCATAATAGTGCCTACATTATTGATACTGATGGAACGCAAGCGGGTTTATATAGAAAAATGCACATACCGGACGACCCCCATTTTTATGAAAAATTCTATTTTACCCCGGGCGATTTAGGGTTTCAATCGATAAAGACAAAAAAAGGAAATATAGGAACGCTAATATGTTGGGATCAGTGGTACCCAGAAGCGGCAAGACTTACTGCCATGAAAGGAGCAGAAATATTGTTTTATCCTACGGCAATCGGCTGGCACCCATCAGAAAAGGAACAATATGGAGAAAATCAATATGGAGCTTGGATGAATGTAATGAAAGGTCACGCTGTGGCCAACGGAATTTATGTAGCTGCTGCAAACAGAATAGGATTAGAAAAATACTTGCCCGGGACAGATGGGCTTGAGTTTTGGGGCAAATCTTTTATTTGTGGACCCCAAGGAGAAATTCTTGCGCTTGCCTCTCACGATAAGGAGGAAATTTTAATTGCGGAGGTAGATTTGGCACTACAAGAAAATGTACGGCAAAACTGGCCTTTCTTTAGAGATAGACGCATTGATGCTTTTGGAGACCTTACAAAACGTGCTTTAGATTGAAACTTATGGGTGAAAAAAGATTTCCTGCCGAATGGGAAGAACAACAAGGGATTTTGTTATGTTTTCCGCATAATGGAAATGATTGGCCTGGGAAATATGAAGCTATTCGATGGGCTTTCGTTGAGTTCATAAAAAAAGTTTCGCTTTATGAAACCGTATATTTGGTAGTTGCCAATGTCAAATTAAAAGCAACCGTAAACGAACTGTTGGAATTGGCGTCAATAGATTTGGATCGAATTTCATTTATTATCCATAAAACTAACAGAAGTTGGATGCGCGACTCGGGTCCGATTATCGTAAAAAACGCAGGTAAATCTGTAGCTCTAAATTTTAATTTCAATGGTTGGGCAAAATACAACAACTGGCAATTAGACAAGCATGTGCCATTGAAAGTATCTCAACATCTTAAAACCCCATTGACTCAAGCCATTTATAAAGGCAAGAAAATAATTTTAGAAGGCGGTGCTCTTGAAGTTAACGGTAAGGGCACGTTGATTACTACGGAAGAATGTCTATTACACCCTTCGATACAAGTTCGTAATGCAGGTTTTGACAAAACCGACTACGAAGCTATATTCAAAGAGTATTTGGGCGTTACAAATACTATTTGGCTCGGTGAAGGTGTTATTGGTGACGATACCCATGGTCATATAGATGATCTTTGTAGGTTTGTAAATGCCGATACCGTAGTAACTGTAATCGAAAAGGATGAAAAGCACAAAAACTACAGTTCGTTACAGAATAATTTACAACGTCTGAAAGCTGCTACTCTAGAAAATGGCAAACCTTTGAAAATAGTGGAACTTCCAATGCCCAAACCCATCATATTTGAAGGATTGGAACTCCCTGCCAGTTATGCCAATTTCTTGATTATAAATGGTGCTGTGCTAGTGCCTACTTTCAATGATGCAAATGACAGAATAGCGTTGAATATTCTAGCCACTTGTTTTCCAGATAGAGAGGTAATCGGTATCAGTAGTATTGACTTGATCTGGGGTTTTGGAACCTTACATTGCCTCAGTCAGCAGATACCGAAATAACAAACCCATAAAGTAAAGAAACTGGTGTATTTAGTATTATTTAATCTACTTCATCAAAGTTTTTTAAATTATCATCCGGAATTCGATCAATCATTTTATTATAGGGGTCAATACCTCCTTTAACTGGCTCCTTTTCCGTGATAAATAAATAGGTATTTTTACCGGGTTTTATCCATTTTTTCACCAATACCAGCGGAACTTTTTTTGTTTTTCCGTTAATAATGGTATCATTTTGAAATATAGCCACATCCAATAAATTTGCTTGTTTAGGGGCCCCCAGCTCTTTACCGTTCCCATCGTAATACTTCTTTGCACTTTCTATTGTAAGCTCCACCTCATAGGTGTTGTTTTCGAGCTTTTTATAAGTTGCCTCCGTAACCTTATTTTCATACAATGTAATTTTTTCAAAACTATCCTCAAGGTAATATTGTAAAGAATCAGGCGTAGCTTCTTTTATATAACCATACCATTCATTGGAAGTCGCAAACGGTGCATGAGGTCTAAAAGCAGCGCTGTCAATGAATTTTTTAAAACCTTGATTCAGTTTTTCCTCACTGATAAAGTCTTGGAGTGCATATAAAATCAATCCACCTTTTCTATACCAAACATAGGCTTGAGTATCATTGTCCAATAATGTTTTTTCGAATTTGTTTTCACCTGCCCTACCTCTCAAATAACTATCCAATTCACGTTTCAAGAAGTCTTGCATAGCATCGACACCATATTCATTTTTCATAACCATAAGGGATGAATACTCGGCCATGGATTCGGAAATTTGATTGGCGCCCCTTGTAGCCGAAGGTGTTATCTGATGGCCCCACCATTGATGAGCAACTTCATGAGAGGTTACCATATAAGCATAATCTAAATCTTCGGGATCGCTAAAATCTCCAGTCCACCCAAAACTTTCAGCATAGGGAACGGTATTAGGAAAAGACTGTGCGAACGATTGGTATCTTGGAAACTCAATGATCCGCATTTGTCGGTACTGGTATGGCCCAAAATTCTTGGAAAAATAATCAAAGGAATGCCTTACAGCTTTAGCAAAGCGCTCCACATTATAAGGATGACTTGGATGATGAAAAATTTCAACTGTAACTTTTTTCCCATTTTCACCAACCCATTCCTCATTATGAACATCATACCTTGCCGATGAGACATTAAAAAAATAATCCATCTCACCCTCCATTTTATAATGGTAATATTTTCGTCCGTTTTCTTCCCATTTCTTTTGTAAATAGCCAGGCATAATAGCTATTTGATCTGGCGCTGTACTTACCGTCCCTTCAAAGGTCACATAATCTGCATCATCATTAAACAATAAATTGCTGAGACCCCATTTATCATTTTGAGGGGGTGCAGTATATTCCTTTTCGGGCAAGCTATATTCCTTTCTATATTTATCACTCGTTAATTCACCTTCTAAACTATAACCGAAGGATGGGAAAAAACCATTATTTAAAAATGTGCCATTATATACTATATCAGAACCGCTTCCCTCATTAGGGAAACCTTCAAAACCACGTTTAAGTGCCAATGTCATCGTTACAGTATCCCCAGGCATCATAATTCGTGGTAATTTATAAAGTTTATAATTGAACTCATCATAAACTTTACCTTCCTTCAAATCAACATTATCAACTGCCAATTTAATTAACTCGGTATGTAATAACCTATTATCGCCCCAATTGAAATGTAAAGAATCTATAGGTTCGTCTCCTTTGTTGACCATAACAAAGGTGCCATTCATGATAGCATAACGTTCTTCGGGGACCAGATCTACATCTACCTTTATATCCGTAAATTTTGGCTGATTGATATAGTTATACTTACTAAGTTCTTTCTCATAATTTGCCGCCAATATCCTACCTTCCTTAACCGTTCTGTATGAGTTTAACACACTTATATTGTAATAAACAAATGCCCCAGCTCCAATCCATATACATATACCCAAGAGCATGATCGATTTCTCTTTGATGCCAAATCGCTGTCGTGCTTCTTTCCATCTGGCCTTTCTACCGGAATCCGTACCCCTTTTCCAAAATAATAATCCGATTACTGTCAACATAAGACCAAATCCAAACCAGTATAAACGGAACCAATGTTGGGCTGGAAGGAAATGCCCGAAACCGTTCATATCAGAAATAGTATATCTGGGGGCATAGCCGTACAGAACCATGTTGTAATCAATATCGGCCAAACTACTAATTGCAAAAAGTGCCGCCCATATAGCTATTGTAATTACATGCCCTAAAAACTTTTTGGCTATTAAGGCATGGACAAAAAATGCCAACATAACATAGGTGATATATTTTGGAAACTCAATTAAATAAAGATCCGTAAAGTACATCCCAAATTCAAAATTAAAGTAGCCTTGTAGCACTTGGTTCAATACCCCGCTCAACAGAATCATATTTACCAATATGAAGCAAATAAATACCAAAGCCAAAAATTTAGACCCGTAGACAACCCAGTTTGATAATGGTAACGCACCGTAAATCTGATCATATTTCACACTACGTTCCCTATGCAGAACTTCACCGGTCATAAAAACTATAAGAATAAAGATGAGCACGACATAATTGAAATCCTTAATCTCTAACATGTAATACGTCATAGGTAACATGGGGGTTCCGTAGGTAGGGTTCCCGAACCAACCGTCAAAAAATAAAAATGCGACGGCAGCAATCAAAATTGCCTTAAAAAATAGGTCCTTTGTGATATTCCTAAATTCCATCCACGCCAAATTAAATAGCAATTTAACATTATGTGTTCCACTAAAAACTTGTGATACCGTTGGTATTTTAGTCAATACTGCGGCAGAAGATCTATCCGTATCGGTCGCACCTTTCTTTTTTGAATCCAATTTTTTATTCAAGAATCGCTGAAAATCAAACCTAAAAACAGTAATAATACATATGAGAATGCCTATGCCTAGCCAAAGCAGCCTATTCCACATAACTGTATCTTTGAAAGGTACGGTCATGGTATTCTGTTCTTCAGGTGTCCAGTATTGGATGGTATTGTTCAATGCCCCAAAACCAAAAGGGTCTAACAAACTTACTAATTCCTTATTTTCAATATCTTGGGTCAAGGTCAAGGTTACCAAATAAATGATAAATAATATAGCACCGCCAGCATAGGCTAACATAATACGTTTTGTAAGGGCAACTAGTGAAAAAAATATACAACCTGTGAAGAAAAAATTAGACCAATAGAACACTAAAGAAGGTTGTACATAGTGCCATAAATTAAAGCTAGCATATCGCTCTGCTGGTTCATAACCTGCTAATGGGCCAATAGCGTACCCAATCATAAAACCTAGAATTAACCCTAAACTCACTAAAAGCAAAGTAGCCATAGAGCCTGCAAAACGTCCGAGAACATACCCTTTTTCGCTAATGGGATAGCTGAACAGATAATTTTGGGTCCCATGTTCGATATCCCTATAGACAGGAACACCCATAATGGCACTTGCCAACATTATCCCAAAAATACTAACGACATTCAAAGTTGCGGCCAGATTCGTTGGTGCATTCAAAAAAACCTTTTCAGAACCGCCTTCGAAGCCCCCAATTGATATAATCATGCCATATAAAAAAAGAATGCCAAAATAAGCCCATGTGGCAGGACGTCTAAGTCGATATTTTAATTCGAACAGAAATATTTCAGTGAACATGATGGTGGATGGTTTTTAGGTTGGCGATAATGTAAGTTATATGGTTACTTCATTGAGTCGAGCAGATATTTCCGTAAAATAAACATCTTCCAAATTTGCTGGACTGGCTTCAAATGTTTCATCAGGTTTCACTTCGTTATAAACGTGAATTATGGTGCGACCCGCTTTTAAATGAGTGGAAATTACATGAAATTCTGATTTGTAAGAATCAAGTTCTTTTTTATCAATCATCTTTTTCCATATCTTTCCTTGAACGTGTGATACGAGTTCTGTAGGGTTTCCTTGTGCCACCACTTCCCCCAAACAAATGATGGCCATATTTTTACACAGATTAGCTACATCCTCAACAATGTGGGTAGAAAGAATAATAATCGTATTCTCCCCTATTTCACTTAATAAATTATGAAACCGGACACGTTCAGCTGGATCTAAGCCTGCAGTGGGCTCATCAACAATAATTAATTTTGGAGTACCTATCAACGCTTGGGCGATACCGAAACGTTGTTTCATTCCACCTGAATAGGTACCCAAACTTTTGTTACGTACATGCCAAAGATTCGTTTTATTGAGTAATGCCTCAACCAATTCCTTTCGTTCTGCTTTATTAGATACTCCTTTCAACGATGCTATGTGGTCTAGCATTTTGTAAGAAGTCACTTTGGGATAGACCCCAAATTCTTGAGGCAGATACCCCAACATCTCCCTCACCTTATCGGTGTCCTTTAAAATATCTACATCTCCCATGGTAATTGAACCGGAGTCTGCTTGTTGCAAAGTTGCCATGGTACGCATCAATGAAGATTTTCCTGCTCCATTCGGTCCTAAGAGCCCAAACATTCCTTGTGGTATCGTCAAGGTAATATCCTTTAATGCTTGCACCCCGTTTGAATACGTTTTACTTAGATTCTCAATTTTTAATTCCATGGTCAGTCAGCTATTAGGTTTATGTATCGGTCCTCTTATTTCATTGATTTCTAGTTAAATATACTAATTTCTTCTTCCTGGCACATATACCTCCTCTGCTCTTTTTAGAACATCTTCACGATAAAAGGGAACTTCCTTCCAATCGATGTTTTTATATTTTTCAATTTGGTCATCAAAATGCGATGAATTTGGGTCCCCGCTTTGACCTCCTGCCAAAATACTTTTAGCCTTAACCCGGTCTCCAAATTCTACGACTGCCACAAAACTATTTCCTCGAGTACCATATAACTTCTTTGCTCCTTCCGTAGTATAACGGGCGCCATAGGCGGCCAAAGCACCCCATCTACCTGAGGCAAAACCAATAGGAATACTTGGTTTGGCATCGTCGAAATGCTGGGTAATATCCCCGGTAGTTCTTTGATATCGGTTTACCTCCCCCCATGGCAATTTCCACGTACCAAAATCAGCAACCAATTCATCTATCACCTCCTCAAATATGGTCAAAGCTTCTTCAGTGTGCTCCCCAAAATAAGTCATACGCGCCATATCACTTAAACCTGCTGGATGTATTGCTCGCTGCCCCATCGCTGTACCATAGAAATGTGCCAAAGTCATTGCAATTTGATTTTCTCCGGTGGCGTAATCCCAATTGCCCAGTATAGCTATCGGTTCACTTAATTTTGGATTCTTGGCACCATGAGAATGATAAGCGGTTACCAAACCAGGTATCAAGGCCTTAAATGCCGGTAAATAGGGATCATGCGCCAATTGAATTAAACTATCAATCGTATATCCTTTGCTGTCTTTCAATAATTCGATAGCATGAACTCCTCGAAAATTCTCTTGGTCTTTGGACATGTAATAAGGATAGTCCTCTTTTTTAGGACTATACTCCAATGCGGAAGTATAAGGGGTTGAATTACAGTTTTGAATCCATCCGTTTTCTGGGTTCAATACCAAAATGTTTTCTTCTACCGTATGCAACCCTTGCCAATCTGTTTCCGGATTGCTACCATCTACCGGATTAGCATAATCAAAAGTCACATCGCGTTTGGGAACGAAATTTCCGTGGAAATAGGCAATATTGCCCTCAGCATCTGCATAAACGGTATTATTACTAGAGTTGGTTCGGATATCCATCATCTCCCGAAAGCCTTTATACCCATTCTGTTTTGTTCTGATAAAAGATTGTTCTAATGCCTTTACCGGTTCCCACATCATAGCAGAGGCAGTCCATTGGCCATCGGCTACATGGGTAATTGGTCCGTGATGTGTTCTATAGGCAGGATATGTTTTTTCTTTCAGGTCATCCCCGTCCAGGTATTTTAAAATGATTTCCGATGATTTTACAGGGCGTAACTCCTCTCCGTATTGATACAATAAATCAGCATCGCTCTTAATGATCGTTTCTTTAAACTCATCCATTACATCGGTATAGGTAGAGGTGTGCATCCATCCGGTTTTTTCATTAAAACCCTGGTATACAAAAAACTGCCCCCAAGTTACCGCCCCGTAGGCATTTAACCCTTCCTCCGATACTACATGGACTTCACCTCTAAAATAAAATGAGGTATGCGGATTAATCAATAACAAAGGGTTTCCTGATTGTGTTAATTTTCCCGAAATGGCAATTCCGTTAGACCCTTGCGGCTCCTCCTCTTTGTTTTCCTTTTCCAATTGCAGCACTTCCATTTCTGGCAATTCCATATTACCCTCATAAAAGGCAGCGATTTTGTCGGTCGAAATACGCTCAATATCCCCGCCAATAGAACCTTCGCTAAAATACATAGGCATCCACGGCTCAAAATGGGTCAACAATCTTGGACTTACTTCTGGGTGTGAATACAAATAGTAATTAATTCCGTCGGCAAAAGCATTACACAACTCCTTTAACCAAGCAGGACTTTTTTCATAGTTCGCTTTCGCTTCTGCTTCGCTCATGAACAGTTTAGCCCGCAAGTCACTATACAAAGCTTCTTCGCCATCAACTTCAGCCAACCTACCTGTTGCCCAAATATAATTTTGCTCTACCCGATTAAAATCATCTTCACATTGGGCGTACAATAACCCGAAAACCGCATCGGCATCTGTTTTTCCATATATATGTGGTACCCCGAAATCATCCCTTATAATTTCAACATTTGCGGCCTGTGCCTCCCATTTTTCAATTTCAGGATTTTTGGAGTCTTTGTCCTTACAAGCTACTATTAGGATAAAAATTAAAAAATAAATAATTCTGCTCATAACTGTTCTATACTTAATTTTTTGAAGGTATATAAATGTAACTGATTTTTATCAACTTCCATTAATACCAGCTTAGGGGCCACTATCATTAGTTGATTTGTGCTGGTTTTTTCAAAGTTCAATGAACATTGTATAAAACTGATATCTTAATTTGCCATAAACAATACATG
>Ga0114916_1001430_pt1 | contig 13539 bp, 15 predicted proteins | sample MalvirAntarct_66_FD_83501 | JGI IMG/M metagenome (GOLD analysis project Ga0114916, IMG submission 83501) | Marine viral communities from the Global Malaspina Expedition - Malaspina viral metaG Antarct_66 | ecosystem: Environmental > Aquatic > Marine > Oceanic | place: West Anvers Island... | reverse complement strand
CTCCGGAGCCGTCATGCAGGTTCCCGCCGGCCGCATTTCCGACAGGATGGACCGGCGCTATGTGCTGGCGGGCCTCGCAGCCATTGCCGGAATCTCGGGCCTCGCCATCACTCTCATCAAGCCTGATGGTCTCACCATCCTGTTTGGGCTGATTTCGCTCTACGGGGCGATGTCCTACACTCTTTATTCCATCACCGTGGCGCATGCCAACGACTTTGCCCCCAGCGACAAGTTCGTCACCGTCTCCGGCGGCTTGCTGCTGCTCTACGGAGTGGGCACCATCATCGGCCCGCTTCTCGCCGGCCTTGCCATGGCCACGGAACCGCATCTTCTTTTCGTCGTCACCGCTGTCGCGCATCTCGGCGTTGCCGGCTACGCCCTGTTCCGGACCCGGGTCCGGGCGGCCATTCCGGTTGAAGAGCGCGAGAACTTCACCTCGACACCTTCCGCCCGCGCCGCCACGCCTGAATCCATCAATCTCGATCCGCGCGCCACGCCGGACGCCTGAGCAGGCGCCCGCCGGGGCGTGTCGATTGCTTGGCGCTTTCGGAGCCGGCTTCAGCTCATGTCGAGCACGATCTTGCCGATGTGATCGCCATCCTCCATCCGCCGGTGCGCGGCTGAAGCCTGGTCCAGCGGGAAGATCGAATCCATCACCGGGAGCACTTGGCGCTCGCTCAGCAGCGGCCAGACATGCTTGCGCAGTTCCCTGGCGATCTCTGCCTTGAAAGCAACGTCACGGGCCCGGAGCGTCGACCCGGTATGGGTCAGCCGCTTGGTCATCAGCAGGGCGAAATCGGCCTCCGCCTTGCGTCCGCGCAGAAAGGCGATCTGGACGATACGCCCCTCGACTGCCGCTGCCTGGTAGTTGCGGGTAATGTAATCACCGCCGACCATGTCCAGAATGAGATCGACACCCTTGCCGCCCGTGGCCTCCTTGACCGCCTCGACAAAATCCGTTTCCCGGTAATTGATCGCGACATCGGCCCCCAGCTCCCGCATCGCCGTGCACTTGGCCTCGGAACCGGCCGTTGCCAGCACCGTTGCGCCAAATGATTTCGCCAGCTGGATGGCGGTCGTGCCGATGCCGGAGGTGCCACCGTGCACCAGGAAGGTTTCCCCCGATTTGAGACCTCCGCGCTGAAACACGTTGTGCCAGACAGTGAAGAAGGTTTCGGGAATGGCCGCGGCCTCGGTCATGGTCAGCGCCGCAGGCGCGAGAAGCGCATTGGCCTGATCAACCGTGCAATACTCGGCATAACCTCCGCCCGGCACCAGCGCACAGACCTGGTCACCGGGCTTGAAGCCGTCTACGGAAGCGCCAATCGCCTCAACTTCGCCCGCGATCTCGAGCCCGGGAATATCGGAAGCACCCGGCGGCGGCGGATACGCCCCCTGCCGCTGGAGGCAGTCCGGCCGGTTCACCCCGGCGGCGGCAACCTTGATCAGCAGCTCGGTGTCACCGGGCACCGGCTTTTCGCGCGTTGTCAGTGTAAGGACCTCGGGGCCACCCGGTTCCCGGATTTCGATTGCACGCATCACGTCATTCTCCTGCTCACACTTTTCCACAACTTAGGCACGGGCTAGGATGACGGCAATGCCATTGGATGGCGTGGACCGGATCAATACACGGGAAATCCCCGATTTATCGGATTCAGTCCACATGTGCGCCAGAACGGGAGAACAGAACCATGTTTGCAGACGACGAGAGTCCCAAACCGAAGCAACGGCATGAAATCGGCTGTGACCTCAGCTTCTTGTCGGCTGGCGAGCTGGAGGAGCGAATCGGCCTCCTTGAGGATGAAATCGAGAGGCTGAAAGCAGAAAAAGCGTCGAAAACATCAAGCCGGAGCGCTGCCGAGAGCTTTTTCAAGTCAAAATAGGCCATAGGAAGCAAGGCCTTAGAAAATTAATACTCGGTGTTAAGCTTCGGTTAAGCTTTACAAGTCTTTACTATACACATCCAGGCTTCCTGGATTTGACAGTCTGACTTGAGGTCACACTGTTTGACGCCTCCCTGTTAAGCTCTTGAGAGCCGCTGATGCGGCTCTTTTTTTGCCTTGATCCTGGCCGGCTATCGCTCCTATGGTGAAGCCGCATCACGCCTATGGTTTGCGCGGGCGGCCTTCCCGGCCCGCGGCGAAGACTGCGGATCGCGCTGAAAAGTGGTGTATCCCGGTCCGGAACACAGGTGTTTTCAGCGCCATTTTGGCGTTAACCTTTTCTTAAGAATAGACTTGCCGGAAGCGGGCCTGCGGTCCATTCTACTCCGGCAAGACAGAGAGTTCTCTGCCCCTGTACAAGCCGCCTACCCAGTATTTTGTAATCAGGAATATCCGGCCCATGTCTGAAACCAGCCTCAACACCGTCAATCTCGCCGATCACATGGCCAATTCGGCCCAGTTCAAGGCGCTCTATGCCGAAGGAATGGGACTGGTTGAGGAAACCGCAAACTACCTGGACGGCCCGGGCCGCGTCGCCTCCAAGGGGCTGCCGCGTCTGGCTGGCGTTCTGTATGCGGCGGAGTCCATGCGGCTGACCACCCGCCTCATGCAGATGGCCTCATGGCTGCTGCTGCAGCGGGCCGTCAACAATGGCGAGATGAACCGCGACCAGGTTCTCGCCGAGAAGAACAAGGTGCGCCTGGACAGCTTCAATTGCGACCGCAGCGCCCCGGGCTGGAGCGACCTGCCGGACGCATTCAAGGATCTCGTCGAGCGCTCGCTGCGCATTCAGAACCGGGTGGCGCTGCTCGACCGCGAAATCTACCGCCCGGCGGAAGCCGCGGCGCTGAAACCGGACAACGAAAACTCCGTCCAGGCCCAGCAGCACTTGCTTCAGACGGTCTTCAGCAAGCGCTGAAACCAGTCACAAGCACCGATTTTTCCTGCAAAGCCCGCGGCACGGTCCGCGGGCTTTTTGCATGCGCATGGCAGTGATCGGCCGGATTGAAATCCGGACAACAAAAAACCCGCCGGGACCGGCGGGTTCTGTTGTCGGCAATTGCCGTACGTCTTAGAGGCTGAGGCCTTCGAAACGCTTCTTGAACTTCGAAAGACGGCCGCCACGGTCCAGCATCTGCTGGTTGCCGCCGGTCCATGCCGGATGCGACTTCGGGTCGATTTCGAGGTTCATGGTGTCGCCTTCGGCACCCCAGGTGGACTGGGTCATGTATTCGGTGCCGTCGGTCATGACCACCTTGATCATGTGATAATCGGGATGGATGTTCGCCTTCATCTTCTTTGTCCTGCCGTTGGGAGGCCCCTGCGCAGCGATGCTTGCGGCATTTTGGCCAAACACATAAATGAAGCCGGTGTCCCTAGGAACAACGACTTCCCAATTCGATGGCGAGCCTATACATGAAGGCATTGGCGATAACAAGGGCCGTGTCCGTTTTTGCAGGTCAGCCAATCAAGTGAGTACGCATACCAGGAGCAGACGTGGCTGAACAAACCGATACACCCAAGACGGCTCGCCTGTCGGTGCGGCCACTCGCCCGGCTCTTTCCCTACATCACCCGGTATCCGCACCTGGTTGTCGGCGCGCTCGTCTTCCTGCTGCTTGCGGCGGTGACAACGCTGACGCTGCCCATGGCCGTGCGCCGGATGATCGACCACGGCTTTTCCGCCCAGGATGCGGGCTTCATCAACACCTACTTCTCGATGCTCGCAGCCATTGCCATCATGCTGGCGCTGGCCTCGGCCTGCCGCTACTATTTCGTCATCACACTGGGCAAGCGCGTCGTCTCCGACATCCGCCGCGATGTCTTCGATCACGTCACCAAGCTGTCCGCCGCCTTCTATGATGCCAACCGCTCGGGCGAAATCGTCTCGCGGTTGACCGCGGACACCACCCAGATCAAGTCCACGGTCGGAGCCACCGCGTCGCTGGCCCTGCGCAACACGATCCTGTGCATCGGTGCCGGCGTGATGATGTTCATCACCTCGCCAAAACTGTCTGCGCTGGTTCTGGTGGCCATACCCGTCATCGTCTTCCCGATGGTCGGCTTCGGACGCAAGGTTCGCAAACGCTCCCGTCTCGCCCAGGACAGCCTTGCCGAGGCCATGACCTTTGCCGGGGAAGCCATCGGCGCAACCCGGACCGTGCAGGCATTCAACACCGAAGCCCGGGCCCGCACCCGCTTCAGCCAGGCCGTGGAAGCCGCATTCTCGGCAGCGCGCCAGTCCATTCTCGCCCGCTCGATTCTCACTGGCTTCGCCATTGCCATGGCGTTCGGCTCCGTCGTGGCCGTGCTCTGGTATGGCGCACAATCGGTGCTCTCGGGTGAACTCTCGCCCGGTACGTTGGGCCAGTTCCTGCTCTACTCGGTCTTCGCCGCAGGAAGCCTTGGCGCCCTGTCGGAAGTCTGGGGAGAATTGTCCCAGGCGGCAGGAGCCGCCGAACGCCTGAGCGAATTGCTGGATGAAGTACCTGAAATCCGCGCGCCGCAGGCACCCAAACCCCTTCCCTCGCCGGCCATCGGGGATATCCGCTTCGATGACGTGCATTTCGCCTATCCGTCCCGGCCTGACACGTCAGCACTCACCGGAGCGAGCTTTCACGTCCGTCCCGGAGAAACGGTGGCGGTAGTCGGCGCGTCAGGAGCCGGCAAGTCGACCTTGTTCTCGCTCATCCTGCGCTTCTACGACACCAGCGCCGGAACCGTTCTTGTCGACAATGTCGATGTTCGTGAAGCAGATCCCGCCGACGTGCGCTCCCGCATAGCCCTCGTCCCCCAGGACGTGACGATTTTTGCCGGAAGCGTTGGTGAGAACATCGCCTTCGGCAGGTCGGACGCCAGCCAGGCCGACATCGAGGCCGCGGCCGAGGCGGCCCAGGCGCACGAGTTCATCATGGCGCTCGACCAGGGATATGACACGCCGGTCGGCGAACGCGGCATCACACTGTCGGGCGGCCAGCGCCAGCGGGTGGCAATTGCCCGCGCGATCCTGCGCGATGCCCCGATCCTGCTGCTCGACGAGGCGACCTCCGCGCTCGATGCGGAAAACGAGAAGCTGGTGCAGAAGGCCCTTGAGGGGCTCATGCTTGACCGCACCACGATTGTCATTGCCCACCGTCTGGCAACAGTGTTGCGGGCTGACCGCATTCTGGTCATGGACAAGGGCCGGATTGTCGAGGAAGGCACCCACGCCGAGCTTGTTGCCCGCGGCGGGCTCTACGCCCGTCTGGCCCGGTTGCAGTTCGAGCATGGGGCCGAAGCCCTGACCAGCGAAGCTGCACTCATCCTCGAATCGACAGCCGGCAAATAAATAGCCGGCGACATTCTTGTGAAACCCGTCAAATCAGGGTAATTCTCTGCCGTTCGTCTGGAAGCCACGCGGAGGACGGGACCTCTGTCCGCGGGCTATAACGGGAACATTCAGAAGGTGTATCCACAATGCGGAATGACGCGGAGTGGCGGACCCTGCTACTGGCAGGAGTTTGCTATGCTGTGTGGTTGTTGCTGGCGTTCGGATGGGCTGACCTGCCGGACATTCTTCGTATCCTGCTGCTGATCCCCGTGATCACGCTGCATTCCTCGCTGCAACATGAATTTTTGCACGGTCATCCATTCAGGAACCAGAAGTTAAACGATCTCTTGATCTCACCGCCAATTGGAGTGCTGGTACCCTACCTGCGCTTCAAGTCCTGCCATCTCACCCATCACATCAATGAAAACATCACTGATCCATATGATGACCCGGAGAGCTACTATCTCGACCGGGACATCTGGGCGACGATACCCAAATGGGTCCGGGGCCTGCTCATTGCCAACAATACCCTTGTCGGCAGGATTACCATCGGACCAGCGCTTGCCACGATAGGCTTCCTGCGCAGCGAATTCGTTCGCACCCGGGCCGGGGACACCCTCATTCCTAAGGTATGGCTGCGTCATTTTCTGGCAGCAGCCTTGCTGTTCTGGCTGATCGGCACCTATGGCAGCCTGCATCCGGCGGGCTATTTCATCGCCGCCTATTTCGGTATGGGCCTGTTGATGGTGCGCTCGTTTATCGAGCACCAGGCCGTCGAGAAAGCCAACCAGCGCTCGGTCATCATCGAGACCCGGGGACCGCTGAGCCTGTTGTTTCTCAACAACAACTTCCATTCGGTGCATCACGCCTATCCGTCGCTTGCCTGGTACCGGATTCCCGCGTTCTTCCGGGAGAACCGGGCGCGGTTCCTGCGCATGAATGGCGGCTATCGCTACCAGAGCTATTGGGAGGTCTTCCGCCGCTTCGGCTTTCGGCCCAAGGAACCTGTGGCGTGGCCGATAGAGCACCGCCAGCGGCGGGACGGCGGCACGTGAACAGTCCTCGACGACAGGCAGGCGGGGCTGCAACCGGCCCCGTCTCCCTGCCCATGTATGACTGGCCGGAGATCCGCCAGGCCACCGACCGTCTCTGGGAGACCATCCAACGGGAACTGACGGTCCGCGGCATCGATGCACCTCTCGCGCTTGAGCGCAGTGCGCATCCCGAGACGCTGTGGACCGACCCGGCCCTGCTGCTGTCCCAGACCTGCGGCTACCCCTACGCCACAATGCTGGCCGGCAAGGTGACTCTCGTCGGCACCCCGGCCCATGCCGTCACCGGTGCGGCACCCGGCAGATATTTCAGCGTACTTGTTGCGCGGAAGGGGGAAGCGCCGCGCGATACCGGCGAACTCGGAGAAAGGCGCTTCGCCTACAACATGGCGCAGTCCCAGTCCGGTTTCGCTGCACCTGCAAGGTTGCTTGCCGCAAATGGTCACGCATCCCTGCCGCAACCACTTGAAACCGGCGCCCATCGCGCTTCCATTTGCACCGTGGCGGAGGCTCAGGCCGACTGGGCGGCAATCGATGCCGTCGCCTGGGAACTGGCCAAGCGCCATGAACCGGCCGCAAGCGATCTGGTTGTCTTTGCAACAACGCCTCAAACACCGGCCCTGCCGTTGATCACCGGCTCAAGCAATTCAGAGAAAGCCGACGCGATCGCCGATGCAGTTGAAGCGGCCATCGCGACGGTTGACACTGAGGTTCGCGATGCGCTGTTCATCACCGGACTGACGCGCTTCAAGCCGGCGGACTATGCGCCGCTTTCAGCGCCAGTGCCGGCGCGTCAGGCATTTCCGAACCTTGCATGAAATCCGCTTTAGATTGAACGTCGCGGGGACAGGCCCCGAGCAACACGATCAACGTTCGGTCAGTTTGAGCTCGATGCGCCGGTTGGTTGCGCGGTCCTGGTCGGTATCGCCTTCGGCAATCGGCTGAAACTCGCCAAATCCAGCAGCCACCAGACGGTTAGCCGGTACGCCCTGGCTGATCAGGAACTTCACCACAGAAGTGGCGCGTGCGCTGGAAAGCTCCCAGTTGTCGGCATAGCGGCCATTACCCGACAACGGCACATTGTCCGTATGGCCGTCGACCCGCAACACCCAGTTGATTTCATCGGGGATCTCGCGGGCAAGCTCGATGATCGCCTCCGCCAGCTTCGCCATCTGCTCCGTCCCTGCCGGGTTGAGCTCACTGCCACCCGAGGGGAACAAAACCTCCGACTGGAAAACGAAGCGGTCGCCAACCACCCGGACATCTTCGCGGCTCGCCAGGATCTCGCGCAAGCGGCCGAAGAAATCGGACCGGTAGCGGTTGAGCTCCTGCACTCGCTGCGCCAGCGCGACATTCAGGCGACGGCCGAGGTCGGCAATTCTTGCCTGGGTTTCGCGGTCCTTGGTTTCGGACACTTCCAGCGCATCCTCAAGTGCCCCGAGCTGGGTCCTGAGTGCTGCAATCTGCTGGTTGAGCAGATCGACCTGGTTGAGCGCCCGCTGTGAAACCTGCTTCTCCGCGTCGAGCGTTTCGGTCAGCGTCCCGATCCGGGCTTCTGCCGCGGCACTTGCCCCCGATCCACTCGCCAACAGTTCCTGCAGCCGCGAGCGGTCGGACTCCGATTCCGAAAGCGAAGCCTGAAGATTGGCCAGCGTATCCTCCAGATCCTGCTTGCCCGAGCGCTCCAGCGCCAGGAGCTGGGTCAGTTCATTGATCTGGCTGTTGAGCCGGTTGAGCACTTGGTCCCGGCCGGATATCTCGCGCGACAGGAAAAACTGCGCCAGAACGAACACGGTGAGCAGAAACATGATGGCAAGGAGCAGCGTCGACAGCGCGTCGACAAAGCCGGGCCAGTAATCGACCGTGCGCTCGCGCCGCCGGTTTCGTGCCAGCGCCATGGCCTATTTTTCCCCGATCTTGTCGGACAGCTTGTCGAGGGTCTCGCGCATCCGACGCGATTCCACCTGTTGCGCCTCGATCCAGTCGCGGAGCATCTGCTGCTCGTTGCGCATGTTCTTGACCAGTCCCTGGATGCCTTCGGCAAGGCTCGCCATCGCCGCCGTGGTGCGTGGGGTCATGCCGGATTCCTGCGACATCTTCTGCATCCGCTCCGACAGCATCCGGATCTCCTCGGTGGTTCCGCCGCTTTCAGCCGGCATCACCATGCCGGAATCAAGATCCGTCATCGTCGACAGCCAGTTTTCCAGCTCGGTGTAGAAGCGGTTTTGCGCCCGGCCCGCCTGCAGGTCCAGAAAACCCAGGATCAAAGACCCGGCCAGACCGAACAGTGACGACGAAAAGGCCGTTCCCATGCCGTCGAGCGGCGCAGACAACCCGCTCTTCAGCGTCGACAGAACGTCCTCGGTTCCGCCGCTCCCCGGATCCAGCGACTGGATCACCTGGTTGATCGAGCCGATGGTGCCAAGCAGGCCCCAGAACGTGCCGAGCAGCCCGAGAAACACCAGAAGACCGATCAGATACCGCGAGGTATCGCGGGATTCGTCGAGCCGGGTGCCGATCGAATCGAGGATCGAGCGCAGTGAGGATGTCGACAGTGCCATTTCCTGGCGACGGCCGATCAGCGCCCGCATCGGCGCCAGCAGCACCGGGTCGCGCCCGACTTTTTCCGCGTCACCGGTCGCCCGCAGCGAATTGACCCAGCGCACTTCCGGACGGAGCCTGAGCACGTGGGTGAATACCAGCAGCACGCCCACGGCGAGAACCCCGACAATCAGGCCGTTGAGGCCCGGATTGGCGAGAAAAGCCGTCTGGATCTGCCGGTAGAGAATGGCTGCAATAAATCCGGAGAGGATCAGAAAGATCATCATGCTCCAGAAGAAAACCAGCGGGCTGGAAAGCTTGTGCGGATCCGCGCCGCTGCCGTCTTCGGAGATACCCCATCCAGACAATGTCAGTTTCGCCATGCGCTGTCCGTCCCGGCCCTTGCACCAAATCAGAAGATCAGGCGGAGACTAACCGATATTATGGCGGAAATGAAAGCACGCTTTCAAAACAACGCTGTGACGTTGGCGTCAGGCCTTCGGGACCGGCCTCTGGACCAGGTCGAGAAGACCCTTGAGAATGTATTCATTGCCCGCGGCAACCGACCGGGTACCAAACATGTCTGTTCCGCCCGCGGTATCGGAGACAAATCCCCCCGCCTCCCGGATCAGGATGATGCCGGCGGCCATGTCCCATGGCTCGAGTGGCGTTTCCCAGAAACCGTCAAGCCGACCGGCAGCGACATAGGCCAGATCCAGCGCTGCAGCACCCATGCGGCGGATGCCTGCGCACTCGCCCATGACATGACGCAGCTCGACCAGGAACTTGCCGTGATGGCCACGCCCCAGATGCGGCACGCCGGTGCCGATCACCGCGTCCGACATCGCCTTGCGGCCCGCAACCCTCAGACGGCGGTCATTGAGAAACGCCCCGCCCCCGCGCTCGGCCGTGTAGAGCTCGTCCGTGGACGGATTGTAGATGACGCCGGCAACGATCTCGCCATTGCGTTCGAGCGCGATCGAGACCGCGAAATGCGGCATGCCGTGCAGGAAGTTGGTGGTGCCGTCCAGCGGGTCGACGATCCAGCGATGGGCGCCGTCGGTGCCTTTTTCCTCGATGCTTTCCTCGCCCAGGAAACCGTAGGTCGGACGCGCCCGCAAAAGCTCCGTCTTGATGATGTTCTCGGCCTTGCGGTCGGCCTGGCTGACATAGTCGCCAGGCCCCTTGAGCGAAACCTGCAGGTTCTGCACCTCGCCGAAATCGCGCGCGAGCGAGCGACCGGCCTTGAGCGCCGACTGGACCATCACATTGAGAAGGGCTGAACGCGCCATCTGTCTTATTCCTTGGTGTCGGCAAAGCGCGGATTGACCGCGCCATGAACCGTTGTCTCAGGGCTCAAGGGAGCATTGACCTATGGCCGGCTCAGTCGGCGCGGCGCAGATAGGTCAGTTCGTTGGTGTCGACGACCACCCGTTCCCCGGCGGAAATGAACGGCGGCACCAGAATGCGCACACCATTCTCGAGCGTTGCCGGCTTGTAGGACGATGCCGCGGTCTGTCCCTTGACCACAGGGTCGGCCTCGGCAATCTGCAGCGTCACGTGATCCGGCAAGGCGATGCCGATCGGGCGCTCTTCATGTAGCTCGACGGTCACCATCATTCCGTCCTGCAGGAAGGCACGGCGATCGCCGACAAAGTCCTTCTGCAGTTCAAGCTGCTCATAGCTTTCCAGATCCATGAACACCAGTGCTTCACCCTGCTCGAAAAGGAACTGGAAGTCCTTCTGTTCAAGCCGGATGCGCTCGACGGTCTCGGAAGCCCTGAACCGCTCGTTGAGCTTGGTGCCGTCGATGAGGTTCTTCATCTCGACCTGGTTGAAGGCGCCACCCTTGCCGGGCTTGACGGCATTGGTCTTCACAACCGCCCACAGGCCGCCATTGTGCTCAAGCACGTTGCCGGGGCGAATTTCATTTCCGTTGATTTTCATGAGAGCGTTCCGCGTCGAGCTTTGTCCGGGCCCGGTTTTCGGCCCCGCTTGGCGGCTTCAAGACCACAAAAAGCGCAGCTTTTCAAGTCTACCCCTTGGCAGGCGGACTGATTGGGCGAAATCAGCGCTTGCTGAACTTGTTCGCCGCCTCGATCGCCTGTTTCTGCTCTTCCTCGGTCAGCCCCTGATAGAAGTCATCAAGTCCGCGGTCATTGAAGCCGGCACGACGCGAAATGATGTACCATTTTGCCGCTTCGATAGGGTCGCCCCTGGTTCCGATCGCGTTGATGTGCAGCACCGCCATACGGTTCTGCGCAACCACATTGCCGCGCATTGCAGCCACCTGCATCCAGCGGAAGCCGGCCTCGTAATCCTTCGGACCGCCAACGCCGTCAATCAGCCAGATCGCGTAGTCCAGTTGAGCTGTCTCATAGCCGGCTCGCGCCGCCTTTTCCATGAACGCCCGCGCACGCGCGCGCTTTTCGTCCGGAACGCCTTCGGTGTTGCTGTAGATCTGGGCCAGAGCGTACTGCGCATCGGCAATGCCCTGCTCGGCAGCCTGCTCGAAGTAGGGCAACGCCTCAAGCACACCTGCATCGCCGGGCTTCTCCGAAACCAGTATCTGTGCATGATTAAACTGGGCGAAGGCGTTGCCGGCATCCGCGGCCTTCTTCATCAACTCTTCGGCCTTGGCCCGGTCCGCCTCCACATGCTTGCCCTCGAGCAGCATCACCCCATACTTGAATTGCGCGGAGGGATCGCCAGCTTCGGCGGCCTGCTTGTACCAGAAGGCCGCATCATCCATGCTCCGCGCAACACCCAGCCCGACCGCGAACAGTTCCGCAAGCAGGGTCTGCGCAGCCGGGTCACCGAGTTGGGCCCGCGGCAGCGCCAGTTCCATAGCTGTCAGATAATATCCGCGCTGAAAGGCGCCGAACGCGCGGGAGGTGGCATCGGCCGCAGGCTTGGTCTCCTGGCCATTCCCTTCCACCGCGGTCTCTGCCTCCACCGCGGCCTCTGCCTCGGTTTCTGAAGGAGCCTCATTGCCCGCAGTCTGGGCAGCCGAAGGCCCACCGGCAAGTGCCAGCATCAGGACCGGGGACAACAACAGACGAAAGGATTGCGGGATCATGGCATTCAACTTGCGGAAGGCACTATCGCCGGGGTCGGACATCCTCACCATTATGGGCCGAACCGTGGCGCTTTTTCGTCAAGGACGGCATTGATTTCGGCGACGATCCGCGCGGCATTGGCCGGATCATGGAAAACAGCTTTGGAAAAGGCGACGAACTCGGCTCTGGTTTGCGCCATCTCTTCCACGAACGCGATGCTCGTCCCTCCCATCAACAGGCAGGGGATCTCGATCATGTCGGCCCACCATTCCGCGAGCGCGATGTTCTTGGAATGGGGTTCCGGTTTGATATCGCCATCGATTGATCCGAAAATCACATAATCTGGCTGCGCCTCACCGATGGAAAGCGCGGAGTGGCGCTCGCGCGCATTGCCGCCGCCGACAATCAGCCCCGGCGCGTATTTCTGAACCGCTTCGGCCATCGCCGTGGGGCCAACCTCGATATGCAACCCGTCGGTCCGCACCCGCCCGGCAACCCGGGAATCTCCAGCGACAAGGGCTGCCGCACCTGCGGCCTGGATCACCGGAACCAGGGCCTCGCACCGCTTCTGGAAGCTCTTCTCGTCCAGACCGTGCTGCGGAATGATGACGGAAGCCACATCACCGCCGCGCAGTGCATCCCCCGTCAGCCTGGCCAGTTCAGCGGCATCGGCAATGTCGGGTGTCACAAGGACGAGACGGCAGCGGTCGATCTTGTCGGTCATGGGAATTCCTGTTTGGGCCGGTGCTTGAAGCCGATATGGCCAATTTGTTCCAAACGGGATAGACCGGCGCGACACAAGGATCAACTGCCCCGATGATGACAGACCCGTACTTCTACGCCGCCGCCATTCCGGCGGTGATCATGGTAGGCCTGTCCAAGGGTGGCTTCGGCGGCGCCATGGCATTGCTTGGAGTACCGCTGATGGCACTGGCGATTTCGCCGGTCCAGGCAGCCGCCATTCTGCTCCCGATCCTGATTGTCATGGACATCGTCTCTTTATGGACCTGGCGCGGCAACAGCGACAACAAGACCCTTGTCATCATGCTGCCAGGCGCCTTGCTCGGGATCGCCATCGGATGGGCGACCGCCGCCTGGGTCACCGCACCGATGGTCCGGCTGATCGTCGGCGCCGTGGCGCTGTGGTTCGTCATGCGTTACGTGGCGCAGAAATTTGCGGCCGCCCGCAATGGCGGCACCCCGCTCCCGCAGGGGCACCGGCCGGTGGAGGGCACGCTGTGGGGAACGCTTGCCGGGTTTACGAGTTTCGTTTCCCACGCCGGCGGTCCACCCTACCAGATCTACACATTGCCGCTGCGCCAGGACCCGAGGATCTACACGGGAACGAGTGTCCGCTTCTTTGCCATCATAAACGCCATCAAGCTGGTGCCCTACTTCGCGCTCGGTCAGTTCGACGCCACAAACCTGTCGACCTCGCTGGTGCTGGCGCCACTGGCGCCGGTGGCAACGCTGGCAGGGGCCTTCATCGTCAGGCGCATGAAACCTGACATCTTCTACCCGTTCATGTACGTGATGGTGTTCTTTACCGCTCTCAAACTGATCTGGGACGGCACCGCTCATCTATTGGCCTGATGACAAGCCCGCATTCTGATGATTTGATGCCGCCCTGTCCCG